>Ga0164243_10015755_pt1 | contig 10421 bp, 9 predicted proteins | sample OricompcompostOP_FD_108781 | JGI IMG/M metagenome (GOLD analysis project Ga0164243, IMG submission 108781) | Organic Plus compost microbial communities from Emeryville, California, USA - Original compost - Organic plus compost (OP) | ecosystem: Engineered > Solid waste > Mixed feedstock >... | reverse complement strand
GTGTGTTGGTCGCGCGCGATCAGCGCCGCCGCAAGGCCTACACACCTGAGGACATCCGCGCGCGGCTGCATGAGCGGCTCGCGGAGGCGAACGGCGCCGACTCGGCCTGACCCTTGCGCCGCGAGCTTGCACCGCGAGCGTGCGTGGCTGCTGGTCGACGCGCCGCGTTTCTGCAGCACTCGGCGCACGCTCACCGGCGACGAGCGCGCGCCAGTGCCGGCCTGCCATATCAAATCGCCATGCGAGGTCGCGTCGTAGAGAAGGGTGTGGATCATGACTGTGGTTTTGGTGCACGGGAATCCGGAGACCGACGCGATCTGGGGCCCGCTGGTCGAGGCACTCGGCCGGGAGGGCCATGACGACATTGTGCGCTTGTCCCCGCCGGGATTCGGCGCGCCGCTGCCGGACGGCTTCTCGGCGACGTACCTCGACTACCGCGCCTGGCTCGAAGGCGAGCTGGAGAAGTTCGACGATCCGGTCGATCTGGTCGGGCACGACTGGGGCGGAGGCCATGTGCTGAATGTGGTGATGCACCGCCCCGAGTTGGTGCGGACCTGGGTGAGCGACGTCGTCGGGATCTTCGACCCCGACTATGTCTGGCACGACCTGGCCCAGGTGTGGCAGACCCCGGGGGCGGGCGAGGAACTCGTCGACACCATGATGGGCGGCACGGTCGAGGACCGCACCGCGCAGTGGGCCGCGTTCCTGCCCGCCGACATCGCCAGAGCGCTTGCCGAGGCGCAGGGGCCCGAGATGGGGCGGGCGATCCTCGCGTTGTACCGCTCCGCGGCGGACACCGCGGCCGTGGCCGAGGCAGGGGGAGGACTGGAGAAGGCCCGCGCGAAACCGGGCCTGTCGGTGTTGGCGACCGAGGACACCTACGTCGGTTCCGAGGAGATCCGGCGCCGCGCCGCCGAGCGCGCCGGCGCCCGCACGGAGGTGCTCGACGGGCTGCACCACTGGTGGATGGTGCAGGACCCGGCTCGTGCCGCGGCGATGCTGACGCGGTTCTGGGCTACCAGCCCTCGGTGAGCACGCGATCGAGGGTGTCGACGTAGAAATCGGCCGACTCGGTGTCGATGCACAGCGGCGGTTTGGTCTTGAGGATGTTCTGGTGATCGCCGGTGGGCTGGATGATGACGCCGAGTTCCAGCATGCGATCGCAGATCAGCGCCGTCTCCTCGGTCGCGGGCTCCAATGTCGCGGGATCGCGGATCATCTCGACGCCGAGGTACAGCCCCACGCCGTGCACGGTGCCGATGATCGGGTGCTTGTCGGAAAGCGCCAGCAGCCGTGACTTCAGATGCGCGCCGACGCGAGACGCGTTCTCCTGCAGGCGTTCCTCGCCGAGGACATCCAGCACGGTCATGCCGAGCGCACACGACAACGGGCTGCCGCCGGTCGACGAGAAGAAGTACCCCTGGCTGCGGAACGCCTCGGCGACCGCCCGGCTGGTGACCACCGCGCCGAGCGGGTAGCCGTTGCCGGTCGACTTCGCCATCGACACGATGTCGGGCACCACGCCCTGCTGCTGGAACCCCCAGAACCATTCGCCCAGACGGCCGTAACCCACCTGGACCTCGTCGGCGACGGCATAGCCGCCGTTGGCGCGGATGGCCGCGTACACCTTCTCGAGATACCCGTCGGGCAGGGCCATGCCGCCGGCGTTGCCGTAGACGGTCTCGCAGATGAACGCCGCCGGGGCTCGTCCGGCGGCCGCCAGTTCCTGAATCTGCGCGACGGCCTCGTCGGCGTACCGTCCGACGTCGGCGCCGCGGTACTTGCCGCGGAAGCTGTTCGGGGACTCGACGGTGTGCACCCAGTCCGGGCGCGTCTCAAGCGCGTTGGGATTGTCGGCGGTCGACGTGGACACCGCGTCGGTGCCGTAGGTCCACCCGTGGTAGGCCTCGCGCATGGCCACCACGTCGGGTCGGCCTGCCGCCGCGATCGCCAGGCGCAGCGCCAGATCGCTTGCCTCCGAACCGGAGTTCACCAGGAACACGGTGTCCAGCGGATCGGGCAGCAACGATGCGAGTCGCTCGCTGAACTCGACGACCGACGCATAGTTGAACCGTGAGTTCGTGTTGAGTTTGCGCAGTTGTCGTGCCGCGGCTTCGGCGATACGCGGATGCGCATGCCCCAGTACGGTCACGTTGTTGACCATGTCGAGGTAGCAGCGGCCACTGGTCGACATCAGGAAGTGCCGCCACCCGCGTTCGATGCGCGGCGGTTCGTCGTAGTAGTGCTCCTGCACAGGCGCGAACGCGCGGTCGCGACGCGCCACCAGATCGGCATCGGTGGAATCGGCTGCCAGAGCGGGCAATCCGAAAAGGGGACGCGGGTCGACGCTCCACGCGAGCCAGCCGGGCGCCAGGCTCGGGGTCACCAACGCCGGCGCCACGGGCGCACCGACGGGGCGCAACGCCACCTCGACGGGCCGGCCGGCCCTGGCGACGCCGAACGTATCGGCATCACCCGAAACGCCGGTCAACGTCAGCTCACAGGTGTTGCCGCGCAATGTCACCGAGTCACCGTCGCGGCTGATCTCGCCCTCGAACGGCGCGGTCAACGCGACGTCCTCGGCGCACCACATCGTGATACCGGTCGGCACGACGGCGGGTTCGTCGTGGCTCAGCGCAGGCGCGCGGGTGGGGCGGGGCTGAGCGAACTGCGTCAGCACCACACGTGCACCGTCGGCCAGCGCGGCACGTGCCAGTTCGTTCTCGATGTCGGGACGCACCCAACCACCGCGCGTGAAGGCCGAATCCAGCGTGTCGGACACCGTGCCCAGATCCAGGGTGGTGACCGCATCGGCTTCCAGTCCGGTGATCATGGGTGTCAGTGCGCCCAGTTCAGGTGCAGCACAGTCGAACCCGAGATCCGCGGTGATCAGCGCCGTCATCACGTCCAGCGGCACCGAGGTGGCAGCCTCGAACATCTGCCACTCGCCGTCGGCGTTCTCGGTGACGTACGCGTTGTCGGGATCGATCGCGGCCTGTTGCGCGCCGCTGACGTTGAGCACCGCGGTCCGTAGAACCAGCAAGGGCCACAACACCATTGCCTCGTCGACCGACAGCGGGCGAACGGCATGGAACGCGCGGATGCCCGGCAGCACCGAGGTGGGCGTGGCGCCGGGATGCTGCAGGACCGACGACAGCGTGATGGCCAGTTCACCGACGGTCCAACTGTCGGTGAGGTCGCCGAAGTCGATGATGCCGTCGGGGCGGACGACGCCACCGGGTTCGTGGGACACCACCACGTTGGCGTCGGTGAGGTCCATGTGAATGGCCTGGTGCGGCAGGCTGTCTGCGAACGGTTCGATTCGCGCCCAGGCGTCGCGCGTGGTGGCTTCGAGACGGTCCCGGCGCGCCGGATCGTCGACGTGGGACGCCAGCGTCGCCACCACCTCGGCGCCGTAGCGCAGATCCCACTGCAGGATCCGGTCCAGCCCCGGATGGCTGAACTCGGCCAATGCCCTGGTCACGCGTCCCGCCAGTGCGCCCAGTTCGGCGACCGTCGAAGGGCGCAGGTACCCCCGCTGCATCAGCGCGTCCCCGGGCAAAAACCGCAGCAGGCGCACGTAGGCGGTGGCCTGCCGGGACTCGAGCAATCCGGTTACGGCCGTGCGTTTCTCGCCACGGACGTTGGGGATCGGCACGGCGATGCGCAGCGTCGGCTCGGCCGCGGCGATGAGCTCGGCGGCCAGGTCCTGGGCCTCCAACTCGGTCTCGTTGAACGCCGGGTTGGCGATCTTGAGCACGCCGACGGTCTCGTCGCCCTGCGTGACCAGGAAGTTCTTGTCCTGCTGGCTTCCCAGCGATGCGGCCTTGGCCTGCAGGCCGTAGTGCGTCGCCAGGATCTGCTCGGCCTGCGCCTCGCTGACCTGGGGTGCGGGCAATTCGGGTTCGGCCAGGAAGTTGAATCCGACCGTGCTGCGTTCGGCGCTCACCGGTTCACGAACTCCACGACGACCTGGGTGAATGCGTCGTTGTCGTCGCCTGCTGCGGTGTGCCCGGCATCGGAGAGTTCGACGAACTCCGCGGCGGGGACCTTCTCCAGGAACTCTGCGACACCTTCTGGGCTGACCACGTCGGAGAGCTTCCCACGGATCAACAGGATCGGAACAGTCAGGTTCACCGCGGCTTGTTCCAGCCGTTCGACCCGCACGAACGGGTCGTCGTGCGGCTTGCCGAGGAACGCCGGATCCCAGTGCCAGTACCAACGGCCGTCGCGTAGGCGCAGGTTCTTCTTGAGCCCTTCGGGGTTGCGCGGTCTCCTGCGATGCGGCAGGTACGCCGCGACGGCGTCGGCGGCCTCCTCCAGCGTGTCGAAGCCGTCGACGTTGCTCGCCATGAAGTCGCGGATGCGTGCGCTGCCGGACTTCTCGAAGTTGGGCACGACGTCGACGAGCACGAGTTGTGTCACGCGCTCCGGGCCGGCCTCGTGCGCCGCGAGGATTCCCGTCAGTCCGCCCATGCTGGCGCCGATCAGCGCCACCGGACGGCCGATCTGGTACAGCACCGCCAGCACGTCGCCGCACATCGCGTCGACCGAGTAGTTCGCGCTGGGGGAGCGGTCACTGTCGCCGTGCCCGCGGGCGTCCAGCGCGATGACGTGAAATCCCTGATCGGCCAGGATCTGGCCGGTGTTCTTCCACGAGTACCGGTTCTGGCCGCCGCCGTGCAGCAACAGGACCGTGGGCCGGTCCGCGGCCCGCTCGGCGCCCTTGTTCCACTCGTCGCCGACGAGGGTCAGATCGTCGACACCACGGAACGCAACGGTCTGCGATTCGGTTTGTGCAGTGCTCACGGACTTCCTCTCGGCGGCCCCCCGGCGTCACGTTACCGAGGCGGGTCACCGCCTCGGACGCGAACCCGATGCTTCTGGAGGCCCAGCCTCGCAGCGAATAAGCTGCGCACCCGGTACCGCCGATGACGGTGTGACCGACGCCACGTACGTTGGACCGCGCGCTCGTTTACACCAGGCGTGCGACATGTAGTGCAGGTGCAGCAGCCGAGGAGCAGAGGTATGGCAGACGACGACAGCCCCGACGCCGTGGAGTCGACTGACGCCGAAGAGGCCGAGGAGGCCCCCGAGGACGGGACCCCAAAGGCCAAAGAGCCGCTGTCACGGGTCGCGCTGGGTGCGCGGGTGGGGATCGCGGTGGTCGTGGTGCTCGCGGTGCTGACCGGGTGGCTCGGCTACCGTGCCTATCAGTCCTACGGCGTCGAGCAGCAGCGCGAGGCGTTCCTGCAGGCCGGTCGCCAGGCCGCGACGGCCCTGACCAACGTGAGCTGGGAGACCGCCGACGCCGATGTGCAACGCGTGCTGGACTCCGCGAGCGGGACGTTCTTCGACGACTTCCAGAAGCGCGCCGAGTCCTACCTCGAGGTCGTCAAGCAGGTGCAATCGAAATCCGAGGGCACCATCACCAGTTCGGCACTGGAGTCCGTCGACGACAACACGGCCAAGGTGCTGGTCTCGGTGACGGTGAAGTCGACCAACGCGGGTGTGCCGGAGCAGGCGCCCCAGTTCTGGCGCATGCGGCTGACCGTCGAGCAGAACGCCGGGCAGGCAAAGGTTTCCGATGTGGAGTTCATCGAATGAGCGGTAGGCACAGTTTCCGGGCGTTCACGCAGGCCGAGAAGGAACGCCCCGAAGAAGAGACCGCCGAGCAGACCGTCGAGGCCACCGAAGAGCCTGAGCTCACCGAGCCCGCCGAGGAAGCCACCTCGAGCGATGACGTGACGCCGGAGGCCGAAGAGACCCCCGAAGAGTCACCCGAGCCGGACCCCGAACCCGCGCGCACCATCGCGTGGTCGCGCGTGCTGGTGTTCGCCGTGATCCCGGCCGTCGCGCTGCTCTTGGCCGCGGGGTCGGCGTTCCTGAAGTGGCAGATCGCCTGGAACGCCGAAAGTGACACGGCAAGAACCGAATCGGTGCAGGCCGCCAAGGACATCACCGTCGAGATGCTGTCGTACGAGCCGGACACCGTCGAAGCGCATCTCAACGAGGCGCTGAACCGGCTCACCGGCAACTTCCGCGACAGCTACACCACGCTGGTCAACACCCGGGTCATCCCGGTCGCGACCACGCAGCGCGTCACCGCGAACGCCGACGTGCCTGCGATCGGCGTCGCATCGGCGTCGCCGGACCGTGTCGAACTGGTGCTGTTCGTCAATCAACTGGTGGCCGTGGGAGATCAGGCGCCGCAGAAGACCACGTCGACCGTTCGCGCGACGATGGTGCGCGAGGACGGGCAGTGGTTGATGTCGGAGTTCGAACCGGTGAAACCGTGACCGGCCCGGCCGGGGGAGTGTGACGCGTGGCCCGCTTGGCGGCCGTGGACGCGCAGACCTGGTGGATGTCGGCGAAGCTTCCGAACGACCAGTTCCTGCTGTACGGATTCGACGGCGACACAGGTGATCTGGGCGCGGCGCTCGATGCGGTGCGGGCCCGCGCGCGACGCTGCCCCGATCTCGCGTTGCGGATCAGTGACGGCGTCAAGCTGGCGTATCCGGCGTGGGTGCCGCGCCCGGTCACCGACGACCAGTTCGTCGTCCACGATCTCGGTGCGCCGACGTGGAACGAAGGTCTCGACGCGATCAGCGCGCTGGCCGACGATCAACTCGACGCGACCACCGCCACGTGGCGGCTGCATGTCTACCCGCACGTGTGCGACATGCCGCGCAACGACAACACAGGTGTCGTTGCGGTGCTGCAGATCGCGCACGCCCTGGCCGACGGGATCCGCTCGTCGGCGTTGGCCGCCAGGCTGTTCGGGCGCGAGACAATCCCGGACCCGATCCCGGCCAGCAGGTTCCCGACGGCGGCGCTGCCGGTGCGTGCGGTGCGGGCCGCGCGTGCGCACCGGAGACTCGTCGCCGACGAGGCATCGGGCGAGGTGCCGCCGCAGGCACCCGCGCGTCCCGTACTTCGCAGCAACTCCGCCCCCGACGGGGACCGCTGGATACGCACGATCGTGCGGAACCGAAACCAGATCTGCGGCCCGACCGTCACAGTCGGTGTCCTGAGCGCGATCTCGACCGCGCTCAGCGCCCACCTGCGCGAACTGGGCGACGACCCGGCCGACCTGGGCGCGGAGGTCCCGATGGCGAAAGCCGGTCCACGACGGGCCCGCAATCACTTCGGCAACGTCGGTATCGGCCTGTATCCCGACCTGGGTCATGTCGAGCGCATCGAACACATCGTGGAGGACTTCGCGCAGCGCCGCGTCCGTGCCGCGCATCCGGCGATGATCGCGGCCAGTCGGGCGTTCGCCGCGACACCGGCTTCGCTGTTGCGTTGGGGCGTCGCACAATTCGACCCGACGCTGCGTTCGCCCGTGGCGACCGGCAACACCGTGGTGTCCAGCGTCAACCGTGGCGCGGCGGATCTGCGCTTCGGTTCGGCCCAGGTGGTGATGACGGCAGGCTACCCGGCGTTGTCGCCCATGATGGGCCTGACACACGGCGTGCACGGCATCGGCGACACGGTCGCAGTGAGCGTGCACACCGCCGCATCCGCGATCGGCGGCGAGGACGCCCTGGCGGCGTATGTCGAGCGGTTGGCCAAGGCGCTCGACGGTTAACCCCGTTGCAGCGCAGCGATACCGGAGTCCAGCGCGGCCTCCAGGTAGGTCAGGTCGCCCGTCACCAGCATGACGTTCACACCGCCCTGGATGCCGGCCAGCAGCGCGGCGGCCATGCGCTCGGCGTCCAGGTCCGCGGTGATCTCGCCGTGCCCCTGCATGTGCCGGATGCCTGTGGTGATCTCGTCGTGCCATTGGCGCAGCAGGGCTCTCGATACGGCCTGCGCGCCGGGAGTGCTGCGGCCCAGCTCTGACATCAGCGTGCTGAGCGGACAGTGCTGTCCCTGGCGGCGGTAACGGTCGACGACGGCGTCGCGCCAGCGCCGCCACGACGTCCATGACGTCAGATCGCCCAGGTAGGGCTGTTGGTCAGCGAGGACCTGTTGTGCCTCGTGCTCGGCCACGGCGAGCATCAGCTGATCCTTGCCGCCCGGAAAGTAGTGGAAGAGCTGGCTCTTGGACGTTCCCGTGCGGGCACGGATGTCGTCGAGCGTGGTGTCGGCGACGCCGCGGCTGTGGATCTCGGCTGCGGCGCCCTCGATGATGCGCTGCCGGGTCGCTGCCCCCTTGGGGGTGAGTTTTTGGACTTGCTGGTCCATTTTTTGAACAGTACACCTGGACCCATGAACAACCACAGCACGCGGCTGGAAGGCCGCACCGCCCTGGTCACAGGGTCAACCGGCGGCCTCGGGGTCGCCATCGCATCGTCGCTGGCAGCCAACGGCGCGCACGTCGTCATCACCGGCCGCGACGCCGCGCGTGGCGACGCCGTCGTCGCCGGCATCCGCAGCGCGGGCGGGCGGGTCGATCTCGTCGCCGCCGACCTGGCGGCCGGCGAGGACGAGGTTCGCCGGCTTGCCCGGCGGGCCGTCGAGGTGGCCGGTGGGCACATCGACATCCTGGTGAACAACGCCGGGTTGTGGGGCCTGCCCGAGGCCACGTCCGCGGTCTCGGAGCCGGATCTGCTTGCGTCCTTCCGCACCAACGTCATCGCCCCGTTCCTGCTCACCGGTGCGCTGGCGCCCGCGATGGCCGAACGCGGCCATGGTGCCGTGGTCAACGTCGGATCGATCACGGGCTTCATCGGGGGCGACAGGGCGGCGCTGTATTCGTCGACGAAGGCCGCTGTGCATTCGCTGACCAAATCGTGGGCGGTCGAATACGGTCCGCAGGGCGTGCGCGTGAACGCGGTGGCGCCGGGACCGATCGCCACCGAGCGGGTGCTGGAGGCTGCCGACCATGTGTCCGGAGTGCTCGCCCGCATACCGTCGCGGCGGATGAGCACGCCCGAGGAAGTTGCCGCCGCGGTGGTGTTCCTGGCCGGTGACGAGGCCGCCAACATCCACGGAGCCATCCTCAGTGTGGACGGGGGGTGGGCAGCCGCGTGACAGATGGCTTAGATTTCGTCACATGGCGGAAAGTGCGTTCGACACTGCGATCCTGATCCTGCGCGTGGTTCTCGGCCTCACCATGGCAGCTCACGGCTACAACAAGTTCTTCGGCGGCGGCCGCATCCCCGGCACCGCGGGCTGGTTCGACAGCATCGGCATGAAGCCCGGTATGTTCCACGCCCGCGTGGCGGCCACCACCGAGATCGCCGCAGGCCTCGGTCTCGCGGTGGGCCTGCTGACGCCGATTCCCGCGGCGGGTTTCGTCGCGCTGATGCTCGTCGCGGCGTGGACCGTGCACCGGGCCAACGGCTTCTTCATCGTCAAGGAGGGCTGGGAGTACAACCTGATCCTCGCGGTCGCCGCGATCGCGATCGCCGGGACCGGGGCGGGCCGCTTCAGCCTGGATCACCTGCTGTTCTCCGGCACCGGTTTCTACGACTACCTGTACGGCTGGTGGGGGCTCGCGATCGCGGTGGTACTCGGTCTGGCCGGCGGAATCGGCCAGTTGGCGATCTTCTACCGCCCACCGGCCGAGACCGGCTGACAGGCGACTAGAACACGTTCTAATCTGGCCCGCATGGGCTTTCTCAAGCAGACCGCTCCGCAAGTCGACTTCGAGGAGTGGAGCAAGGGCACTCGCGCCGAGAAGATCCGGCCGATGGCCCGCCACTGGGCCGAGGTCGGGTTCGGCACCCCGGTCGCGCTGCATCTGTTCTACGTCGTGAAGATCTGCCTGTACGTCCTGGGCGCGTGGCTCGTGGTGCTGAGCACGCGCGGCATCGACGGTTTCACCGCGGTCGCCGACTGGTGGACCGAGCCGATCGTGGTCGAGAAGGTCGTGCTCTACACCATGCTGTACGAGGTCGTGGGACTAGGCTGCGGCTTCGGCCCGCTCAACAACCGGTTTTTCCCGCCGATGGGGTCGATCCTGTACTGGTTGCGGCCGAAGACCATTCGCCTGCCCCCGTGGCCCGACCGCGTGCCGCTGACCAAGGGTGACACCCGCACGGTGTTCGACGCGGTGCTGTACGGCGCGCTGCTCGTGGTGCTGCTGATCGCGATCTTCTCCGACGGTACGGGGCCGCTGCCCGCACTCGGCACCGAGATCGGCGTGCTGCCGATGTGGCAGATCGCCGCGGTGCTGGTGCTTCTCGCGGTGCTCGGTCTGCGCGACAAGGTCATCTTCCTGGCCGCGCGCGGCGAGGTGTACGCGTCGTTCACGGTCGCGTTCCTGTTCGCCGGTCACGGCGTCGACGCGATCCTGGCCGCCAAGCTGGTGTGCATGGTGATCTGGCTGGGCGCGGCCACCTCCAAGCTCAACAAACACTTCCCGTTCGTCATCTCGACGATGATGAGCAACAACCCTGTGCTGCGGCCTCGGTTCATCAAACGCAAGTTCTTCGAACACTTCCCGGATGATCTACGGCCCGGGCGCCCCT
>Ga0164243_10015754_pt1 | contig 10422 bp, 8 predicted proteins | sample OricompcompostOP_FD_108781 | JGI IMG/M metagenome (GOLD analysis project Ga0164243, IMG submission 108781) | Organic Plus compost microbial communities from Emeryville, California, USA - Original compost - Organic plus compost (OP) | ecosystem: Engineered > Solid waste > Mixed feedstock >... | reverse complement strand
CGGACATCACGATGTTCCTTTGCGCGGTCCACAGATCGACATTCTCTCCGGGCAGCACGGCCGCGATTTGTTTCTTCAGGCTGTCCAGATCGTGCGTGACCGTGATGTTCAGCGCGCTCACCAGTTGATCCTCGCGATCCCACAACATCACGTTGGTGGCGCCCAGGTCCTTGCCGAGCACGTACAGCCCGTCATCCCCCAGCAGCAGCACGTCGGCGATGTCCGGATTGCCGATGGAGACGCGCTTGACGGGCCCCGGCAGATCGACGATCCGGCTCTTGTAAATCGGCACCGAGAAGGTGGTGCTGCGGGTGGCGCGGATCACTTGATCGCTGGTCTCCTGGGCCAGTGCCGCCACAGGCACCGCGAGAGCGGTCAATCCGATCAGCAGGGCATAGAGAGTCGATCGGGAGCTTGATTGACGCATATGAAAGAAGATCCGTCCTGTCGTTGGTTCGATGACGAGTTCGAGGTCTGCCGATTCAAGTGCTGGACTCGGCGCTGTCGACCAGCGTGCCGCGGATGATCGTCACACTGGGGGCTGCCGGACGCGGCGGCGGGCGACGCACTGGCTTGGCGACCGGTGGCGGCGGTTCGGGCGTGGCAGCGAGTTGTGGGCGGTACTCATCTGTCGGGTTGCGCAAGGTGAGCTGGATACGACCTTCCTCCCGCGCGCGCACCAGGATCTCGGCTTCTTGCGGGGTCATTTCCAGCGTGACAGCGCGTACGACGACCGGCTCGCTCTTGTCCTGGGTCGATGTTTGATCGACGGCGAGCACGTTGATGTTCATCAGAATGGTTTCGGTGGTAGCGCGGTCGTTGACTTTGCGGGCCGCCACTACATCGACGCGGTTGCCCGGCAACAGGAAACCGGCGACACCCACCACGTCATCGACGCGCACCGTGACCGCCCGCATGTCCGGTTTGATGAGCGCGGCGAGCGTGCTGCCGGCGCCGCTCTTGTTGAAGCGCTCCTTCAGCAGCACCTTGCCGTTGAGCACCTTCTGCGAGGCGACCAGACCTTCGATTTCCTTGACGCTGCTGAAGTGATTGCCGAGCGAGGTGCCGGTGGGCACGGTGATGACTTTCACGTGTCGACCCTCCATGACCGTGCCATAAGGAACTTCCATCGCGGCGACCACGACCGAGGTGCCCGCGTCGGCGACGGTGCTGGCGCGGGTGCGCTGCTCCACCCAGTTCTTCGCCGACCACGCCGCCGCCGCTCCGAACATCAGCGACAGCATCACCATCAACGCGCCTCGACGCTTCATCATTGCGATCTCCGCAGTTCTGCCGCGGCTTCATCCGTCGACCCCGGCGTGGTTACGAAATAGTTTTCCCAGGCCCACTGCAATGCTCCGGTGCTCAGACCGAGGTGGCCGTCGAGATAGATGGAGCGGTCGAGCGCCATGCCGATCAGGTCGCGCGGATGGCAGGGCAGCAGCGGCGTGCGGCTCGGCAGGTACAGCGAATCGATCATGTACTGGCAGATGGCGGGGTCGTAGCGCACGCTGCGGGCCTCGCAGGCGCGTTGCCAGATCAAGTGATATTGCAGCGGAGTGAGCGCCTGGAAACCGATTTTGTAACCAATGCGGCGCAGGAACGCTTCGTCGACCAGGTCGCCCGGCCGCAGGTTCGTCGAGAACACCAGGATCACGTCGAACGGCGTGCGGAAATGCTGGCCGGTATTCATGCTCAGATAGTCGACGCCTTCTTCCATCGGAAGAATCCAGCGGTTCAATACCGTGGTGGGCGGAATGCGCTGCCGGCCGAGGTCATCGAGAATCAAGATGCCGCCGTTCGCCTTGACCTGCAGCGGTGCGCGGTATTGACGAGTAGCGGGGTCGAACTGCACTTCGAGCATGTCAGCCGTCAGTTCGCCACCGGTAATCACCAGCGGCCGCTGGCAGAGCACGTACCGAGGATCGTGACCGCGCGTCAGCATCACGACCGGCGAGTTGTCCTGGGTCTGGCGATGGACGCTGGGATCGAACACGCGTACCACGGTGTCGCCGATCGCAAGCGCATACGGGATCAGACAGGTATCGTCGAACAGGCGCGCCAGCCGCTGGGTGATGAAGGTCTTGCCGGTGCCGGGCGCGCCATAAACGAAGATGGCCTTGCCGGAATTCATCGCCGGTCCGAGTCGGTCCAGCAGCGCCGGATCGAGCACCGTGTCTTCGAAGGCAGCAAACATCCGGTCGCGAGTCACCGGCCGTCCCCGAACGGATTGTGTGAGCACGACCTGGTTGTAGTAGTCCAGCGGCACCGGGGTCGGGCCGACATATCCGCTGGCCATCAGCGATGCCATGGCCGAGCCGCGACCACGCTCGGTCAGTGCGTAGCCGAGCCCCTGGTGGTCGCCATGCTGAGCCCGGACTTCGATCCGGCCTTCCTGGCGCAGAAAGCCGAGCAGCTCTTCGAGCAGCCGGCCCGAGAGAGCAGTGCGGGCCACCAGCTCGCGCATCGACAGCACGCCGCCCTCGAACAGATGTTTCTCCACCAGATCGCCCAGGAAGGCGGCCGGCAGTCCCGTTGCTGCCAGCGTCTGCGGTCGCGGCGCTACGCGCGCGGCATCCCGGGTCGGCTCATCGGTGGGCGGAGTTTTGTTGTACATGACTTTTTATTGTTGTCCTGAATGTCAACGGGTCACGATCAACAGCGCGGCAGTGGTGCCACAGGCGATGGCAATGCCGTAGGGAAAACGTTCGGATTCGGTGCTCTTTGCTTGTAGGGAGCCGCGCATGCTGGCGACGGGCGCGACGAACAGGCCGATCAGGCGATGCAAGGTCGCGTTGGCGGCAGCGGGTTTGAGCAACAACATGGCCAATCCGAGCAGGGCACCGGCGATCAGCGTCATGCCGACGGCAATCATGGTGGTGTGCATGTCCAGGAACATGCCCACAGTGGCCATCGCCTTCACGTCGCCGGCACCGAAGGCACGCAGTACATAAAAAGGTAGAAACATGGCGAGGCCGACCACGGCGCCGGCCAGTGCGGACAGCAGTCCGTCCGCGCCATGAATCCAGAGTTGCGAGAACAGCCCGATGATGGCGGCAACCGCGCACAGAACGTTGGGAATGCGATGGGTGCGCCAGTCGATGATCGCGACGCAAAGGACGAACAGGATCAAAGCGGCATCGAGCTGGCTTTGGGTGGCGAGCATTCGAACAATCCTGGCGGATCGAGCGTGAACGAGGAGAGCACCCGCGGCGGTGCTCTCCTCGAAGACGCATCAGTTGGCGGCTTGATCGTTGGCCTGCGTCACGACATCCGCGAGCCGCCCGATGGCTTCCGCCACTTCGTCGCCAAGGCGGGTGAACGCCCCGACCACGCCCAACCCTATTAGCCCGCCGGCGATCGCATACTCGACCACCGTCAAACCTTCTTCCTCACGGATGAACTCGATCACCGCCTGTTTCAACTTGCTCATTGTTTGACTCCTGACTCTATTCACCCGAGAAACTGGGCCGGGTGCGGACCCTTCTTCCCCGCTGTCGCGGTCAGCCGGACTCTCCAGCAAGTGCAGTGCGCATTTCGCGGATGTTCTTGCGAATCGCCAGGACGTTTTTGCTGTCGTGTGGCGCTCTACGAAAAATCATTCGCTACGTGTTCACCACAGTGACGCAACCAGACCAAATCGGAAAAATGTGGCCAGCCGCAGCTGCTCAAAAGAAAGTGATCGGGATCACTCAAGGAATATTTCTCAGCGCGTAGTCTCGAAATTGCCTGCGGTTGAAGGGGAGGCGTAACGGGTCATGCTGCTCTGGGTGGATAGGTGCTGCGGTGCGCACGATGCGGCATCGGCGGCGGAGTTCTCTCGCCATTGCCAGGTACGGCCCACCGATCAACAACATCTGTGGGCAGCGCTGTCGCTCGCGAGCACCGCGGACGTCATTTGTTTCGACTTCGAACATCCGGACATGAGCGCGCTGAAGTTCATGGCCGACACCAAAGCCAGATTTCCGTCCGTGCCCATCATCATGTTGATGTCCCAACAGTCGGCGGACGTCGTGCTGTGGGCGTTACGGGCGCGGATCTTCGATGTTCTGTTAAAACCGCTGAGCGCGCGCGACGTTTTGCGCTGTGTGCAACGACTCTCGCCGGTTCTGGAAGCCCGGCGCACTCAACCCACGCGTGCCAACGCCACCGGGGCCGAGGCGATTCCGGATGAAGCGCGTTACCACGCCCGGAGGAGCTCACGGGGGAAATTGGATGGCGTGCTCGGATACATCGAAAAGAACTATGCCCAGCCGATCAGCGAACAGGAGGTCGCCAGGGAATGCGGCATGTCGGCCTTCGAGTTCAGCCGGGCCTTCCGGGCCGCGCACGGCATCACCTTTCGGGATTACCTCAGCGAATGCCGCCTGATGCAATCGAAACGGCTGCTGGGGATCGCACAGGTGCCGGTGAGCGACGTCGCAGCGATGGCCGGGTTCAACGATCCCTCCTACTTTGCGCGATTGTTTCGTAAGCGCACCGGCATGTCGCCCAGCGCGTATCGCGCCTCAGTATTGATCCTGCCGAAGCGCGCCGCCGCGTCGGGGCTGATTCCGGCGGATTCCGAAGCGATCGGATGAGAGTGCAGGCGCGAGCCCGTCGCTCGCGCGCTCCGCATTGTGTGACCCTTCGATTGCAATCCGCACTGCGCAAGAGTATTCCTACCGAGAAGCGACGTCTGACCTAGATCGGGCGCGTGACATCCGAACTCCGGTCGTATGGCCGGGGCATACAACAGACGGGGGATATCTCATGACGACGGATCGACGTCGGTTGAAATTCGTCCGCGCCTGCGTTGCGCCGACGCTGGCGATGGTTGCGTTGCTAGGGTCCGCGCTCGCGCATGCTCACGATGGCAGGGATCGCGACCGGCACGGCAAGGATCATGACTGGGGCGGCAAGGGCAGGTCGGTGGAGCTGCGCGTCCTTTCCAGTCCCGCTCGGTATGTTTCCGGCGGTGATGCCCGCATCGAGGTGCGCGTTCCGCCCGGCCTGCAGCACAAGGTCGAGCTGTATCTCAATGGCCGTCGTATACAAGCCAGTCTCAAACCGGTCGGCAAGGATCGGCTGCAAGCGCTGATCACCGGGCTGGCAGTCGGCGAGAATCGGCTGGAGGCGGTGGTCAACGGGCGCTGGGAGCGCGATGCGCTCAAACTGACCAATCATCCGATCACGGGACCGATGTTCTCCGGTCCGCAACAGCATCCGTTCGTTTGCACCACGACCCAGAATGGCGTCGGACGCCAGCCCATCGTCGAGAGCGCGACGCCTCCGGGCAACCGCGTCTTCGACAGCGCCGGCAACGTCATTGGATACAGTCGCGACTGCTCGATCGATACTTTCGTCTCTTATTTATATCGCACCACCGGCAATGCCTGGGCGCCGCTGCCAACCGATGGCACTCGTCCGGCCGATCTGGCGCAAGTGACCTTGCCCGACGGCCGGGTGGTCGACTTCATCGTGCGTCGTGAGGTCGGCTCGATCAATCGCTTCCTGTACAGCTTCGCGATGCTCGCGCCGGCGGGAGAGAACTCCGCCAGACCCGACCTGAGTCGCTGGAACGGGCGTCTGCTGTATTGGTTCCAGGGCGGCGTGGCCATCGGACACTCGCAAGGCACCGTGCACAGCGGCTCGCTGAATCCGGACATTCTGCGCCTCGGCTATGCCATCGCGCATTCCAGCGGCAACAACACGGGTACTCATTACAACCTGCAGCTGGCCGCCGAGACCATGATGATGACCAAGGAGCGCTTCATCGAGCGCTATGGCGTGCCGAGCTACACCGTCGGTCTCGGCGGGTCGGGCGGCGCCATCCAACAGTACATCCTGGGCCAGAATCATCCCGGCCTGCTGGATGCGTTGCTGCCGGTGCAGTCGTATCCGGACATGGTGACGCAAACCATTCATGTCGGCGATTGCGAGCTGCTCGAGTACTACATGGACGCGACCGATCGCGCCAATCCCAAGTGGCGCGAGACAAAGAATCGCAGCTGGCTGGTGGGCTTCAATGCCGAGGAGGGCTTCGAGAAGGTCAACGATCCGCTGGCTCAGCTGAAAGTGGCGCTCGGCTACAGCACCTCGGTCGGCACGACCGAGTGCGTGCCGGCGTGGCGCGGCCTGTCGCCGCTTGCGATGAACCCCTGGTTTGGCCAGGCGCCCAACCAGCAGAACTACGAGCCCCAATCGGCCATCGCGGCGATCCGCTGGACGCATTGGGACGACCTGCGAAACATCTACGGGGTCGATGAGACCGGCGCGGCGCGTCCGACCTGGGACAACGTCGGCGTGCAGTATGGCCTGCGTTCGCTGCAGCAGAGCAAGATCACCTTCGAGGAGTTCCTGCACCTCAATTGGCACATCGGCGGCTGGAAGCAGCCGAGCGAGATGGTGCAGGAAGGCTTCCCGTTCTTCGGCACGAGCGCCGCGGAGATCAACAAGGCGCTGACGGTGCCCGGCTACTTCGATCCGTGGAGCCGGCGCAATATGAATGTCAGCTCCGATCCGACCAGGCCGGCGCCGCGTACCACTGGCGATCTGCGCGCGATTCGTGCCGCGTACACCTCAGGCATGGTGTTCCATGGCCAGCTGGATCGGCCGACCATCGATCATCGCCAGTACATGGAGCGCGAGCTGGACATGCACAACGTGCATCAAAGCTTCGCCGTGCGTCAGCGAGTGCTGGAGCGAATGGGCAACAGCGACATGCTGGTCATCTGGTTCACCGACACCATGCCGGGCGTGCCGAAAGCCAGTCAGTCGCTCGATGCCATGGCGGTCATGGAGGAATGGCAGCGGAACATCGAACGGCACCCGAACAAGGGCATCCGGCGCAATCGTCCGGCGCGTGCCGTCGACAGTTGCTTCGATGTCACGGGCAAGCTGATCTATGCCGGCGATGACGCATGGAATGGCATCCTCGACGACAAACCCGCCGGTCCCTGCACGCAGCGCTTCCCGATCTACTCGAGCTCTCGCATCGTGGCCGGCGCGCCCATCGAAGGCGGCATCTACAAGTGCGCGTTGCAGCCGGTGGACAAGGCGGTCAAGGAAGGTGTGTATGCGCCTTGGAAGCCCACCTCGGCGCAACTGGCGAAGCTGAAACAGATCTTCCCGAGCGGCGTGTGCGACTACAGCCGCCCGGATCAGGGTCGGCCCTGGAAGGGCGAGCGCACCTGATCGGGACCCCTGGCGCCCTCGGCGAGGCAGGGCGCCAGGCTCGCCAACAGCGGGCATCGATGAAAATGCGTGTAGCGCTGGACGGGCCGGTGAGCGAGATTTTGCGCATGCTTTCCGTGGAGGTGCGCCATGGCCACCGGACTGCTCGTTCGCCTGGACGCTCGAGCCGGCAAGGAACGCGAGGTAGAGCACTTCTTGAAATCGGGATTGCCCCTGGTCGAGGAGGAGATCGGCACCCGCGCCTGGTTCGCGGTGCGCTTCGGCAGGGGCGAATACGGCATCTTCGACACCTTCCTCGATGACGCCGCGCTCGAGCTGCACCTGCAGGGCCCGGTGGCCACGGCCTTACAGCAGAGCGGCGAATTGTTCGAGGGTCCGCCGCGGGTGCAAAAGCTCGAAGTCTTGACCGACAAGTTGCCGGTGAACCCCACACCGCCGGACACCAAGGGGCTGTTGCTCACTTTCAAGGCCAAAGCCGGTCGCGAGTCGGAGGTGGAACAGTTCCTGCGGGACGCCCGCCGCATGGTGATGGAGGAGCCGAACACCACCGCGTGGTTCGCCATCCGCACTGAACAGGGCGATTATGGGATCTTCGATGTCTTCCCGGACAACGGCGCACGCTTCCTGCATCTGGTCGGGCACGTGCCGCGCGAGCTGGCGAAACATTCCATGGCACTGTTGGGCTCGGTGCCGGAGCTGCACATGGTGACGGTGCAGGCCGAGAAGCTCGGCGTGTGATGCGCGGTTCGACGTGAGCAAGGAACTTTGCTGACAAAAAAACGTTTCACGTGAGTGTTGTCACTTACGTGCGTGATGGCGGGGGCCGTGGCGTCGAGGCGACCGAAGTTCCATCCATGGTTGCTGTTGTCGTCATTGGCGTTATGCTCGGCGTGCGCGTCGGACCCCCGCGTTCAACAACCTGAACAGGCGCCGCCCATCGTCGCGAGGCAGCGCGTGCTGTCCGAGGACGAGAGCGATCCGCTGCTGCAGGCGGCGCTGCAGGAATATCAGAGCGACGCGGCGGTTCGCGAGTTGGTGGCAGCGGTCCGCCGGAATTCCTCGATGCCGCTGACCAGCGGCAACCGCGTCGACGCGCTCATCGACGGCCCGCAAACCTATGACGCGATCGAATCGGATCTGCGCGCCGCCCGGCATCACATTCATCTGGAAACATTCATCTTCGGCGCCGACGACATCGGGCGGCGCTTCGGCGACTTGCTGGCGCGCAAGCGCAAGGAAGGCGTGGAAGTCCGCGTGCTCTACGACAGCATCGGCAGCATGGACACGCCCAAGGATTTTTTCGAACACCTGCGGCAGCAGGGCATCGAGGTGCGCGAATTCAGGCCGATGAACCCGGTCAAGAATCCACGCATCTGGGACATCAACAACCGCGATCATCGCAAGATCATCGTCATCGACGGCAAGGTCGGCTTCACCGGCGGCATCAATATCGACAGCACCTACTCCAGCTCGTCCGCGAGTCGGCCGGGTCCGAAACGGGGCATAGAAGACGGCTGGCGCGACACGCACATGCGCCTGCAGGGCCCGGTGGTGAAACAGCTGCAAACGTTGTTTCTTCAGTCGTGGGCCGAGGCGGGCGAGCCGCTGCAGGCGCGGGACGGCGATCGCTATCTGCCGCCGGCCCGATCCGCCGGCAAGACGTTGGTCACCATCGTGGGCAATGACAGCGAATCGGACGATCGCTCGCTGTACGGAACCTATCTCGCTGCATTTACACACGCGAGCAACCGATTGTGGATCACTCATGCGTACTTCGCGCCCAATCCGGAGTTGCTGGATGCAATGGTCGACGCGTCACGACGCGGCGTCGATGTGAGACTCATCGTTCCCGCGTTCACGGACTCGCGGATCGTACTCAATGCGACGCAATCGACGTTCACGCCGCTGCTCGAGGCAGGTGTGAAAATCTACGAGCTGAAGGACGCGCTGCTGCACGCGAAGAGCGTCGTGATCGACGGCACGGTCTCGATCGTCGGCTCCGCGAACCTCGACATGCGCAGCTTCCTGCACAACGACGAGGTCAACGCCATCGTCATCAACCGGGACTTCGGACAGCGCATGGAGGAGGTATTCAAGCGCGACGAGCGCGCCTCGCGACCGGTGACGCTGGAGCGGTGGCAGAAGCGGTCGCTCTGGCAACGGCTGAAGGAATTTGGCGTCAAGCTGTTCGGCTACTGGATCTGACCCCGCCAGGCGCGCAGGAACTCGGCGCGCTGAGTCGCCTCGTCGTCGTGGTAGCGCGACGAGAAATGAAACGGATGCGCGTCCTTGACGGACGCCAGTCGCGCGATCGTTCCCGCCTGCGTGGTCGTCAGATGGGATTTGCTCGTTGCCAGCTGTCGATCCGCTTCCAGGAAGACGGCTTCGATGAACAGCAGATCCGCGTCGGCGACGAACGGAATGACCCGTTCTCGATTCGCCGGCGTCCAGCCCGCATCGGTCACATAACAGACCTTCTGGCCCGGCACGAACTCCAGCACATCGCGTTTCAGCTCGCCCAGCGGGAATGTTTTCTCACGCGAGCCCTCGCGCGTCCGCCATCTGACATTCACCGGTGTTTCGTCGGGGGCGTCCGCTCTGGCCAGCTTCTTCAGCTCGGTCAGCCATGGGCCGGTAGGCAGGCCGCGGCGCTCCAGCTGGTTCTTCCACACGTTGATGTGCGTGCTTTCCTCGAAGCAGAAGGCGAGGGACTGAATGTCGTGGTGTTCGAGCGGGACGGTGCGAACCAGGAACTGTTCGTCCTGCAGCAGCACGCCATCCTTCGCAATCACATCGGGCAACGCCTCGCGCGCGAACTGATCCCGGCTCCGAAAGCGAGCGCGAGCGACGCGGCCGTCGCTGCGCACCTCATGAGCTTCGATGATGAAGTCGACCGTGTAGTTCCGCACCAGGTTCCAGGTGTACGCCGCGAGCTTGTGCTCGACCTGTGCGATGAAGTTCTCCGGACCGTACATCCGCACGCCGGTATCGCGTCCCAGGCACACCCGCAGCAGGTGGTCGAAACCGGCGAAGTGGTCCATGTGCGTATGGCTGACGAACACATCGCTCACTCGCAGCAGCACGCGGGTGGACAACGACTGCACGTCGCCGATATCGAACAACAGCGCGCGGCGCTGGAATTTCAGATCGATGCAGACCCCGGGGTCGCCCCAGACCCCGTTCACCAGCCTGGCGTGGTAGATCGGCCGCATGCTCGCGCAACGCAGCCCCCGTGGCGAAGTTCCG
>Ga0164243_10015753_pt1 | contig 10422 bp, 13 predicted proteins | sample OricompcompostOP_FD_108781 | JGI IMG/M metagenome (GOLD analysis project Ga0164243, IMG submission 108781) | Organic Plus compost microbial communities from Emeryville, California, USA - Original compost - Organic plus compost (OP) | ecosystem: Engineered > Solid waste > Mixed feedstock >... | reverse complement strand
GGTCAAGCACGTGCGGTTCGACCACATCACCGAGCGGCTGACCGCGCGCAAGCCGACCAAGCAGGAAGCCGAGTCGCTCGGCTCCGCCGATCCCGTGCTCGGCGTGCTGGCGACGGTGCACGACCCGGCGGGCGCGGTGCTGATGGTCATGAGCGTGGCCCTGCCCGGGGACCTGCACGAGCTTGAGGACGTCTATCCGGTGAGGTAGATCTTTCCCGCGACACCGGCTTAACCACTTGTGCGGACGAGTTGCTCGACGTACTCTCAACTCAATCGGACAAGTGGACGATCGGACGACGGTCGTCGATTGGAAGGAAACAGCATGGCTCTGCAAGGTCCTATCGCCGTCACGTTCGAGCAGGTGTTCCCGCACGGCTGCTACGTGGTCGGCGAGGTCGAGAAGGTCAAGGACTTCGACGCCTCGACCAGCAACCGCTTCGTCCAGGCGCGCGACAAGTCCACCGGGCTGCCGGTGTGGCAGGTCGCCGTCATGGACGCCGACCCCACCCTAAAGCCCGCCCAGAAGACGGTGGCGGTCAAGCTCCTGGCCGAAGACCAGCCCATCGCCCCGCCCATGATGGCCGGGCTGCCGTTCACCCCGGTGGAGTTCGACGACATCACCGTCACCCCTTACGTCAACGCCACCGGACGGCTCGCCTACTCGGTCCGCGCCCGCGTCATGCGCGCCCCCGGCACCGGGGCCGGCAAGGCCAAGCCCGCCGTCCGGGAGCAGGCGTGAGGCGGCGGATCGCCGTCCGGCGCACCAGCGTGATCAGCCTCACCACCGGGCGCACCGCCCTCGTCGAACGGCACCGCAACGGCAGGTGGACTCCGGCCCTGGCGCTGGACTTCGGCGCCACCTGGGTGGTGATCCGCACCTCGGCCAGCGACCGCGTCACCTCGGGCGACGTGGCGTTCGCCCGCCAGCTCGCCCGCGCGGCCGGTGCCTTCGCCGAGGAGGTCGCCCGGCACTACTTCGGTCCCACCAACGGCACCCACGGCAACGGCAAGGAGGTCGCGTGATGAGCGGCTACAGCTACACCACCATCAGCATCGACACCGGGCAGCAGCCGAAGATCGGGGTCTCGATCCACCCCGATGAGCACGCCGAGGTGACCTACTACCCCGCGCGCAACGACGGCTCGCGGGCCTTCATCCGGCTCGCTCAGGCGGGCGCCAACGTGCACATCTGCATCCCCGACCAGGCCCAGGTGACCGGCACCCACGTCGCGTTCGCCCGGAAGTTGTTTCACGCGGCGGCGGCGTTCCTGGCCGACTGCGAGCGCCTCAACACCACCGGCACCGGAACCGCCGGGGCCACCAGCAAGGCCGACCAGGCGGGCGAGCAGCTCGACCAGGGCGCGGCCTGACCTCAAAGACGGGGCCGCTGGAACTGGTCCTTCCAGCGGCCCCTGAATCTCTCCCGACGCTTATCGAAAGAGGAATCAAGCTTATGCTCCGCAAGCTTCCTGGGGACGAGGTCAAGGGCCTGGTCTCCACCACTCCCGACACGGCCGTGGTGTTCCGCCCGGCCGTCGTCTCCACTCCCGTCATCGTCACCATCGCCCTTCTGCTGGCCCGGCTGCTCGTGGGCCTGGTCCGCTTGGTCTGGCGGCACCCGATCGCCCTGGTCGTGGCGGCGGCTCCGGTCGCGGTGTGCTGGCTGTATGGCTGGCGCGTCACGGTCGCTGCCGTCTGCATGAGCGGCTCAGCGCTGGCCGCGTGGGCGTCGGTGGACCGTCCGTCGTTCGCCCGGCTTGTCGGCTGGCGGCTGCTGGCCTGGTGGCGCTGGGTCTGGGTCTACCGGCGTCACTGGCAACCGGTGATGATCGTCTCCGGCCTGGGGCGGCACCTGCGCGGACGCGACTACCTGCCTGCGCTCATCAAGGTGCGCTGCGACGGCTGGGCCGACCATGTCACGGTCAAGATGCTGCACGGCCAAGCGGTCAAGGACTGGGCCGACCGCATCGAACACCTCGCGCACGGCTTCGGCGCGGCAGGCTGCCGGGTGGCGGTCACCCGGGCCGGTCGGCTCTGCCTGACCTTCCCGCGACACGATCCGCTGTCGGCTCCGTTCCCGGCCGTACCGATGCCGGAGGCCGCGACGGTGGGGCCGGTGGAGATCGGCACCTGTGAGGACGGCACTCCCTACCGGCTGAAGGTGCACGGGACGCACATCCTGATCGCGGGTGCAACCGGCTCGGGCAAGGGCTCTTACCTGTGGTCGGTCATCCGTGGCCTGCTCCCCGCCGTGCGCGCGGGCCTGGCCCAGATCTGGGCGCTCGACCCCAAGCGCATGGAACTGTCCTACGGGCGGGAGTTGTTCGGCGGCCGGTACGCCGCCGATCCGGCCGACTGCGCCGATCTGCTGGAGGCCGCGGTGGCGGTGATGCAGGAACGCGCCGATCGGTACGCCGGGGTCCAGCGCGCGCATGTACCGACCGTGGATGACCCGTTCATCCTGGTGATCGTCGATGAGGTCGCGTTCCTGACCGCCTACCAATCCGACAAACATCTCCGGGTCCGGATCGTCGCCGCGCTGGCCACGCTCACCACCCAGGGCCGCGCGGTCGGCGTCGGCGTGATGGCGGCGTTGCAGGACCCCCGCAAAGAGGTCATGAGCATCCGCAACCTGTTCCCCGACAAGATCGCCCTCCGGCTGGATGAGTCCGAGCAGGTGGACATGGTCCTCGGCGACGGCGCCCGGGACCGTGGCGCGCTGGCCGATCACATCTCATCCATCCCCGCGCGGGGGGCCGGCGTCGGGTACGTCCGGCTGGAAACCTGCCCCGACCCTGTCCGCGTCCGCGCCGCCTACGTCTCCGACTCCGACATCCGGACCATGATCACGGCATTCGCGGGCGGAGGTGAGGGTCGATGAGGCTGGCTCACCTGCTCGACGGGCTGCGCTGCGCCGAGTGCCTGACCCTCGATGTGCTGTGGTGCGACCCGGTTCGCGGCCTGGTGGAGTGCCGCGAGTGCGGACACCGCGCCAACGTCGCCCCCGAGAACATCGCAGACGCCGAGGTCGCCTGGGAGGTCGTGTGACCAACCCGAACGACCAGGCAACGCGAACGACGCCGACGACGCGGGTGATGCCTCGGGCGGTACGGCAGGCGATGCCGCTCGCCCGGGACGTCGTCGAACACATCGCCGTCCAGCACGGGGTGTGCATCCGGCCGGTGGCGCTGCGGCGCATCGACACCCGTACCGGAAAGTCCGAGATCGTCGATGTCCCCTGCGGGGCCACCCTGGAAGCGGTGTGCCCGCCGTGTGCCAAGCGCAACCGGCAGCTTCGCATGGCACAGTGCCGGGAAGGCTGGCACCTGGAGACCGAACCCGCCATCACTCCCGATGAGCCGAGTGAGTATCAGCGGCACCTGGTGGAGTTGCGGGCCGACATGCAGACCTGGCGGGACGCGGCCGAAGCGGCGGGCGAACCCACCAAGGACCTCGACGGCGCGCTGTCCGATCTCGACGCCGAGATCAACGCCGCGGGTATGCGCGGTAACGTCCTGGGCCGGTCCGCATCGAAGCGCAACCGCTCGACGCGGCGGCGGCAGGACGCCCCAGACCTGCCCAAGCGCAAGATGGCGGCGACCACGCTCGGGCGCACCTTCACAGCGCCGGACGGCAAGGTCTACCGGCCGTCGATGTTCATCACCCTCACGCTCCCGTCGTATGGACGCGTCAGCAACGGCGCCCCGGTCGACCCGGACCGCTACGACTATGTGCGGGCCGCGCGGGACGCTCTGCACTTCTCCAAGCTGGTGGACCGGTTCGTGCAGAACCTTCGCCGCGTGGCGGGCTACGACGTGCAGTACTTCGCCACCGTCGAACCACAACGGCGTCTGGCCCCGCACCTGCACATGGCGATCCGGGGCACCCTGCCCCGGGCCGAGGTCAAGCAGATCGCGGCGGCCACCTACCACCAGGTCTGGTGGCCTGCGGTCGATCGGGTCGCCTTCGACGGGGACCACCTGCCGGTCTGGGATGAGCAGGCCGGCTACCTCGACCCGGACACCGGCGAGGTCCTGCCCACCTGGGACCAGGCACTCGACCAGCTCGACACCGACGACCAGGCCGAACCGCTGCACGTGATCCGCTTCGGCACCCAGACCGACGCACAGGGCGTGCTCGCCGGTTCCAAGGACGCCGACCAGTGCATCCGCTACCTGTCCAAGTACCTCACCAAGTCCGTCGCCGACACCCTCGACCCGGCCAACCCCGCCCAGACCGAGCACGCCGCGCGACTGGCCGAGGCCCTGCGGTACGAACCATGCTCTCCGGCCTGCCCCAACTGGCTGCGCTACGGCATCCAGCCCAAGAACGCCCGCCCCGGAATGCGCCCCGGCGGCTGCAAAGGCAAGGCCCACAAACCCGAGCACCTCGGCTACCCGGGCCGCCGCGTACTGGTCTCGCGCAAGTGGTCCAACAAGACCCTGACCGAACACAAGCAGGACCGGCGCACCTGGGTGCTGGAAGCCCTCGGCCTCGACCAGGACCAGGCCACCGACCCGCACCGCTACACCTGGCGACCCGTCGCCAATACCGACCGGGACGTGCCGCCGCTCGCCCTGCGCCTCCTCCGCTCCGTCGCCGAACGTCAGCGATGGCGCGTCGCCATGCAACAACTCCAAACCAGGGCTGAGGGACAGACCACGCAAGATCTTTCGTCGATCGGAGGGGCGGCGTGACCAGGCAGACCGGGCATGAGTCGGCGTCCCTGCTCCCGGAACTGGCCCGAGGCAGGTTGCTCACGGTCGAAGAGGCCGCGGAACGGCTTAACACTTCCGTCCGCTTCCCCCGGCGACTGATCGAGGAACGCCGGATCACCTTCGTGCACGTCGGGCGCAACGTGCGCATCCCAGAGGCGGCGTTGGAGGCGTTCATCGCCGCCGGGATCGTCCACCCGATCACCACCACTCGGCGTAGGAGGGCCGCGTAATGGCCAAGGCGGTATCTGCCTCGGACAAGGAACCTCAGCGGCCCCGGAAGAGAAAGGCCGGCAAGCGGCGCTTCGGACGCGTTCGGCAGCTCCCCTCCGGCCGGTGGCAGGCCCGTTACGCGGGACCTGATGGGATCGACCGTCCGGCGCCGGAGACCTTCGCCACCAAGACCGACGCTGAGGTCTGGCTGACCAGGAAAGAGGCCGAGATCCTCGATGACGAGTGGATCGATCCGGACGCCGGGAAGGTCAACCTCGGCGAGTACGGGCGCGACTGGATCGATGAGCGGCCGAACCTGCGGCCTCGGACGGTGGAGCTGTACCGCTACCTCCTCCGAGCGCACATTGTTCCGACGCTGGGTGACAAGTCGCTGAGTGACATCAAGGACGCCTACGTACGGCGGTGGCGTAAGAAGCTGCTCGACTCGGGAACGAGCGAGATCACCGTGGCCAAGGCGTACCGCCTGCTCAGGGCGATCATGGGCACAGCGGTCGACGACCAGATCATCAAGCGGAACCCCTGCCGGATCAAGGGCGCAGGTGAGGAGAAGTCACCGGAGCGCGCGGCGCTCACCGTGCAGCAGGTCTACCGGCTCGCCGATGCGATCGAACCGCGTTACCGCGCGCTGGTCCTGCTCGCGGCCTTCGGCGGCCTCCGATGGGGTGAACTGGCGGGGCTCCAGCGCCATGACCTCGACCTGGACGCGGGAACCGTGCGGGTGGAACGTCAGTTGATCCCGATTACCGGTCAGGGCCTGGTCTTCACGGCCCCGAAGTCCTCGGCCGGTCGGCGGACGGTGGCGATACCGGACCTGATCCTCGACGACCTGCGGGAGCACATCAAGGACTTCGCCCAGAACGGCGAGGAGGGGCTGATCTTCGCCGGACCGGATGACGGGCCGCTTCGGAACAGCAACTTCAACCGCCGGATCTGGCCTCAGGCACTCCAGAAGGCCGGTCTTCCGAAGATCCACTTCCACGATCTGCGACACACGGGAAATGCCCTGGCGGCCAATGCGGGCGCGTCGATCCGTGAGCTGATGGAGCGGATGGGCCATGCCAGTACGCGCGCCGCGATGAGGTATCAGCATTCCACGATGGAGCGCCAACACGAGGTCGCGCGGAAGCTCGACGCGTTCGCCCGTGGGGCACTCGGAACGCCATCGGGCACGCAACGGGCACGGAAGCGCTAACAAGCCCAACAAAGATCAAATCCCAGGTCGGCAAAGTAGCTCTGACCTGGGATTTTGTTTGGTGGAGCTTAGGGGACTCGAACCCCTGACCCTCTGCTTGCAAAGCAGATGCTCTTCCAACTGAGCTAAAGCCCCGTTTGGTGCCGCCGGTGGTGTAAGCGCCGGTGGGCGGCGTACCTCCAACAGCATAGGACATGTGGGGGTGGGGGTGGGGTCAGCCGGGGGAAGGGACGCGGGGGGTGGCGGGGGTGGGGTCGAGGATCAGGGCGGGGAGGTCGGCTATGGAGTCGACGATGTGGGTGGCGCCGCCGGCCTGGAGGCGTTCGCGGCTGTGGGGGCCGGTGAGGAGGCCGGTGACGATGGAGGCGCCGGCGCGGCGGCCGGAGAGCATGTGGCTTTCGGAGTCGCCGGCTACGGCCACCTGGCGGACGTCGTCGATGCCGAGGCGGAGTACGGCGGTGAGGATCATGTCGGGGTAGGGGCGGCCTCGGCCGGCGTCCTCGGGGGACAGGGCCAGGTCGATTTTGTCGGTCCAGTCGAGGACGCTGAGGACGCGGCTCAGGGTCTTGCGGCTGAAGGAGCTGAGCAGGGCGATTTTGATGCCTACGCCGCGGAGCTTCTCCAGGGCCTCGACGGTGCCGGGGAGGGGGACGAGGCCGGAACGTTCTATCGCGCTCTCGTAGGAGCGTTCGAAGGTGAGGTTGGCCGCCTGGGCCTGGGCCTCATCGGGGAAGATGCCCCGTAATACGTCGATCTTGGGGCGGCCCCGGGATCGGTGCACGTGCACCATGGCGCGTGCGTACGCACCGGTCCCGGGGACGATGCCCTGGGTGGCGATCGCCTCGGCGAACGCCCGCTCCACCATGGCGGAGTCACCGACCGTGGTGCCGGCCAGATCGAGACAGGCGAGTCTGATGTGAGGGGCGTTCGCCACTCCTTCACCATCGCGTTGCTCGACGACCATGGACGCACCCGTATCGGTTGGCCAGGCGGTCAGTTCTCGCTGCCGGTGGCCTCAGTCCACAGGTCCAGCTCGGCGCGGTCGGCCTGGACCTTGCGCCAGATGAGCAGCCCCCCGACGGCGACCAGTGCGAGAACGAGCAGCTTCTTCACGGTGTGACCCCACTTCTCAACGGTCTCACCACGCACCCGGGGTGAGACAGCGCCCGGTTCTTACAGATGCCTGAAGCCTAGCAAGCCGTCGGCCTAGAACCCGGTTCACCAACGAAGCGGTCGTGTCGAATTTACCCGATTCGGATCCCCTTTCAGGTACCGCGCCCAATTCCATTCTCAAGCGCGTGGGGTCGTCGGTGTTGCCGCTATAGAGGTATTTATGCAGGTAGAAGCGTTAAGGGCGAGTGATGGGCGCGATTGGGGGCGTCGGCGGCGTCTCGCGGGGTCGTCCGATGTTGGACAGGTATACGCCGAGGCGCCGGTTCGGCTTGACAACACGTTTCGCCTGCGGGCCGCGCCCGGTCGCCGGTCTCCGGCCCCCGAGTGCCGGCGCGGCTTGACCGCGCACCGCACCGCACCGCGCCGTTTGCCGCCGTACGGTCAGACCAGGCGGATCCAGCCCTTGGAGACCTTGATCCGGCGGCGGCGCAGCGGGCGCTTGGCCGGGCCGGCCACCGCCGCGCCGTTGGTGATCTTGAACTTGCTGCCGTGGCAGGGGCAGTTGATGGTGCCGCCGCGTACGTTGGCGACCGTGCAGCCCTGGTGCGTGCAGACCGCGCTGAAGGCGCGGAAGACGTTCCTCTGCGGGCGGGTCACCACGTACTTGCCCGCGATGACCTTTCCGCCGCCGACCGGGATGTCCTTGGTGCGGGCGATCACGGGACCGGCGGCGGTCTCGGCGGCCTCGGCGGATTCGGCCGCGCGGGCGGGCCGTACCCAGGCGACGGCCTGGGCGATGAACGCGGCCGCGCCGGCGAGTGCGGCCCTGGAGAAGACCGTGCGGCGGGTGGTTTCGGACAAGGCCGTCCTCCTCGATGGTTACGCCGTCCGGCAGCCCGGCATGCGCCGCCCCGGGTTCACGCGAACGAGGGGTGCGGGCCGAGAGCCCAGTATTCGAGGAGACCGTAACCGATCTCGTCGGCGTATTCGAAGCGACTCACCGCGTCGACCATTCCCCACATTTTGTCGGCGTCGTCCGGTAATCGGTGGGTTATGCCCTGCACCACGATGTCGGGGCCGTGGTGCATGCCGTGCCGCCAGCCCTCGGCGTGGCCGTACCCGGTCTCCACCATCATGTGCACCGGCAGCAGCGGGGTGCAGCGCACCTCGAACGGCCTGCCGCCCGGCGGCGAGAACGCGATCACGGCGGAGACCACCTCGCGGGTGCCGGGCGCGTACACGGGCCGGTACTCCGGACGGCCGAGATACTCGGTCTCGCGATCCTGGTCGAAGCCCCAGACCCGGACCGCGTCCTCGAGCACCCGGCGGCCCTTGGCGTCCTCCTGCAGCACGCACAGGATCGTGTGGTCGCGGAACTGCATCGGCGCGTACAGCCAGTAGAACCCGCCGCCGCCGTCCCCGGCCCGGACGCCGGGCGGGTCCGGCTCCCCGACGGGCGAGATGCCCCAGGAGCGGTTTCTGACGCCCTTCCAGCGTTCCGCGGTCACCGGTACGCGCTCGCCGCCGACGGTGATGTGCCCGGACCACAGGCCGGTCTGGGTCAGCCGCGTCGAGTCCACGATCACCCGCTCCCGGCTGCGCAGCACGTGCCGCGGCTCCCGGGTGGCGGGGATGGCGCCCTCCCAGGTCAGGTCGAACGACAGGCCGTGCGCGTTCGGTTCGAGCACCACCCGCAGCCGGCGCAGGCCTTCGAGCACCTCCACCCGGAACGGGCCCACCTTGGTGTTCATCCGGTCGTTGCCCAGCTCGCGGGACGCCCGTACGACGCGGTACAGGTCGCGGTGCCGTACGCAGGCGAACGCGTCGGTCACCCCGAGGTTGGGGTACTGCCCCATGCCGATGATCAGCATCAGCTCGTCCGAGCACGGGTGGCAGTTGAAGTAGTAACGGTCGTGGAAGTTGCGGTCCGAGGACGCGACGTGGCGCATCACCTCGGGAACCTGATGGATCGGGAAGTCATCGAGCGGGGACAGCGACATCGAGGCTCCACACGACGGGGATGTGGAACCTCTTCTAACCCGTGTCTTGATCGCCCGTCAACGGCCGCGTGCGGCATGGGTATGGCCGGCGCCGTGCTCGACGCCGGCCGCGGCCGCCACGATCCGCCCTCCCGGCCGCCTGACCAGGGTCAGGGCCGGCCCTTGCGCGGGTCGGTCACCTGCTCCGTCTTCTCCGCGAGCCGCTCGCCCGCCTCGGCGGCCTTCTCGCCGGTCTCGGCGGCCTTGCGGCTCGTTCCGGCCACCGCGTCGCCGATCCGCTCGCCGGCCTCCAGGCCGGTCTCCTTCATGGCCTCGACCCACTGCTGGTTGTTGCGGTACATCATGTAGCCGACCGCGCCGAGCGCCACCCCGGTCAGCAGGGTGAGCACCGGCCACCTGCGGCGGGACCGGCTCGACCGCTTCGGATCCATCGCCTTCGCCGCGTCGGAGAGCATCGCGCTCACCCGGGGGGCGAGCTGCTCCTCGACCGTGTGGGCGGCCCGCTCCAGGCGGGGCGCGGCCCATACGCGAGCGTCGTCGATCCGGTGCACGGCGACCTCGCGTGCGCCCGTGGCCATCGGCGCCACCCTGGCGGCGGCGCGCGTGGCCTGGGTCCGGATCTGATCGAGCCGCGTCGGCGGCACGACGATCTCGACCCGGCGCTTCCTCATTGTCAGGGACACGACAACGACCTCCCTCGTCCGACCTCACCTACGCTGGGGCCCCGCACGCACACTTCCCGTCAGATCGACCCTCAACCATTGGCCCGGCGCGGGACCTATGACGGCCGTGCGGCGATGTTGCGTAGGCTGCTACGGCAGGCACATCTGCGAGATCGACAAAGCAGGACTATGAGAAGGGCGGCCCTCGTGGCTGAGAAGCTGATAGCGAATCTGCGCACCAACCGCGGCACGATCAGGATCCGGCTGTTCCCCGAGGAGGCGCCGCAGACCGTGCGCAACTTCGTGGAACTCGCCGAAGGCACCCGGGAGTGGATCGACCCGCGCACCGGGCAGCGCGGCCAGGGCCCGTTCTACAACGGCACCATCTTCCACCGCGTCATCCAGGGCTTCATGATCCAGGGCGGCGACCCGCTCGGCCGCGGCACCGGCGGGCCCGGCTACCAGTTCGACGACGAGATCCACCCGGAGCTGAAGTTCAACCGGCC
>Ga0164243_10015752_pt1 | contig 10423 bp, 12 predicted proteins | sample OricompcompostOP_FD_108781 | JGI IMG/M metagenome (GOLD analysis project Ga0164243, IMG submission 108781) | Organic Plus compost microbial communities from Emeryville, California, USA - Original compost - Organic plus compost (OP) | ecosystem: Engineered > Solid waste > Mixed feedstock >... | reverse complement strand
TCGGGCGCCCACAGCCCGCCCTCGCCCATCACGCGGTCGACGCCGAGCCGCAGCCGCTCGATGATCTGGTCCACGCCGAGCCGCGGCGTACCGCCCTCCTCGCGGCCGCGGCGCACCAGTTCCTCGGCCGCGGCGATGGCCTCCTGGCCGCCGCGCACCCCCGAATATCCCATTACCGTTCCCCCATCTCGATGCGGGTCGTCCGGGGCAGCCCGGCGACCGCGCCGTCCGCGGCGACCAGGAACGTGTCCACGCCCGCCGGGTACCCGTCGTTGATCTCGTGCAGCGCGCGGAAGACCTCCGCGTCCAGGCCGGCGACGGCGAGCGTGGCCGTGTCCGCGACCCCGGGTCCGCGCAGCGTCAGCACGACGTCCCCGGGCTCGCCCGCCGTACGCAGCGCCCGTACCGCGGCGACCAGGCGCGCCCCGTGCTCCGGGTGCAGCGCGTCGCCGCGCGGCAGCGCCCGCAGCTCGTCCGGCCCGGGCGGGCGCAGCGCCAGCACCATGCGGGCCGCCGCGGGCTCCGCGTACGGCGCGCCGGTCGCCGCGTACAGCGCGGACACCCACCGCTCGTCGCCGGGCCGCGCCCACACGCCGAGCGGCACCTCGACGTCGGCCAGCCCCGCGACCGGCACGGTGACCGCGGGCGCCCCGGGCGGCGCGTCGAGCCGCCCGACCGTGCCGGGCCGGGCCAGCGCCCCGACCAGCACGCGGAAGTCCCGCTGCGTCTGCGCCGGCGTCCGCGTCACGGCCCGTACGTCCGCGCCGGCCGCCGTACCCGCCGGCGTCACGTCAGCTCCTCGAAGTTCACCGTGGTCGGCGCGACCTGCGCCCACTCCGCGGCGTCCTCGGCCGCCCGGCGGTCCGCGACGCGCGCGCAGACCTGCTCGATCTCCGCCGCCTCCAGGCCCGCGGCGGCCGCGGCGTCGAGGAGCGCGCCGGCCATCGCGGCCACCCGGTCGCCGTCGCCGCGCATGCACCAGCCGGCCGTCCCGGCGACCTCCACGGTGCAGCGGGTGACCAGCACCTCGCCCAGGTAGAACCGCTCCTCGGCGACCGGCTCGCGGACCTGGAGCAGCACCATGCCGGTCTCGGGCGCGTGCACCACCAGCGGGTCGCCCAGCGTGCCGGCGTCCAGCAGGCGCTCGGCGAGCGGCACCACCTCGTCGTGGGTGGCGGCGGCGAGCAGCTCGGCGCGCCGGTCACGGGACATTACGGCGGTCACGGTGTCTCTTCCTCCATCTCGAAGACGACGTTGAGGATGTCGGGACGCAGATAGGTGCGGGAGTACTCGATGCGCGGCCCGCCGGCGGCGCGGTTGACGCTCTCGGCCAGCCACAGGCCGCCGCGGTCGCCGCCGCCGAGGTGCTCGGTGACGCGCGGCGGTGCGTCGGTCCAGCCGAGCCGGTACGAGGACCGCGCGGTGGTGATGCCGTACCGGCGGCGCAGCGCGGTGTGCAGCGACCCGGCGTCGGCGAGCGCGCGGTCCAGGCCGGGCATGCCGCGGTGCGGCAGCACGCTGGTGGCGAAGGCCGCCTTCTCGCCGTTCACCAGGAAGATCCGTTCGACGACCCACACGCCCGCGCCCGCGCCGAGGTCGAGGTGGTCGCGTTCCAGCGCGACGGCGCGGCGCGTGGCGCAGGACAGCAGCCGGTGCCCGGGCCGCCCGCCGCCGGCCCGTACGCTCGCGCTGAACGACGGCGGCGTGTGCGGGCCCACCACGTACGTGAGGGGCCCGCGGCGGAACGTGCCGAATCCGGGGACGCGGCGCACCACCATGCGGCGTTCCAGCTCGGTGAGCGCGGCGCGCGCGGTCGACCGGTTCACCGCGAACCGCGCGGCGAGCACGTGCTCGCTGGGCATCCGCGCACCCACGGGCACGTCGCGCAGTTCGGTCTCCAGCTCGTCCGCGATGACCGCCGACCGGGGTGAAACCGTCATAACGGACACGCTCCCGGCGCCGGGGAACGCCCCGGTGGCCCCGCGGTGACATTGCCGCCAACCGCGGACGGTTTCCGTACGAAATCCGCTGGTCACCGCAGTGTCCCCCGGACGCGTGTCGAGACGGCCTCCACGGCGAGAACGAGCACGAAAACCGGGAGGACGATCGCGGTCACCACGTCGTAGTTCAGCAGCCGCAGGTTCTGGCTGATCGCGAAGCCGAGCTCGCCGGCGCCGACGATGCCGAGGACGAAGAACGCGCGCAGGTTCACGTCCAGCGCGTACATCGCGTTGCCGACCAGCGCCGGCACCAGCGGGCCGACCAGGCCGGTGGCCAGCTCCTGGGCGCGTCCGGCGCCGGCGGACCTGATCGCCTCGCGTGGTCGGGCGCGCACCTCCTCCGCGGCGTCCGCGACCAGCTTGCCGACCAGCGCGGTGCTGAACACGGCCAGCGCGCAGGCGCCCGCGACCGGGCCGTCGGCCAGCCCGAACGCGGCCACGAAGACCAGCACGAGCAGCAGGTCCGGGATCGAGCGGAGCAGGACGAGGACGCCGCGCGCGGCCGCGTACACCGCGCCGGGCAGCACGCCTCGGGCGGCGGCCAGGCCGAGCCCGATCCCGGCCAGCACGCCCAGGAACGTGGCGGCCATGGCGATCGCGCACGTCTCCGCGAGGCCGGGGCCGATGATGCCGGCGACCGGGGCGAACGACGGCGGCCAGAACCGGCCGAGCGCCGTTACGGAGCCGGTGACCAGGCCGGGCAGCTCGGACGGGGTGGCACCGGTGGCCCAGCAGGAGGCGGCCACCGCCGCGAGGCCGGTCCAGCCCGCCGCGTGCGTGATCAGCCGGCCGCGGGTCCACGGCACGCGGGTGCCGCGTACGGGCGGGAGGGCGGCGCCCCGGGTATGGGCGGAGCCGAGCAGCAGGAGCCGCAGGCCGGCGGAGATCGCCTCGAGCAGCAGCACCACGGCGACGGTGACCAGCGCCAGGCCGGTGGCCTCCGGGTAGTTGGTGAAGCCGAACGCGGTGGACAGCTGGAGGCCGATGCCGCCCGCGCCGACCGCGCCGAGCAGGACCGACGTACGGAAGTTGGTGTCCACCCGGTACAGCGTCACGGCCAGCACGGACGGCACGATCTGCGGCAGGACGCCGGAGGCCAGGCGCTGCAGCGGGCCGGCGCCGGTGCCCGCGACGGCCTCGCGTACGCCGTCGTCGGTGCGCTCGATCGCCTCGGTGACCAGCTTGCCGAGCATGCCGATCGAGTGCAGGCCGAGGGCCAGGACGCCGGGCAGCGGGCCGATGCCGATCGCGGCGACGAAGAAGAACGCGAAGACCACGTCGGGGATGGCGCGCGCGGCCACGATGACCGCGAGCACGGCGGAGCGGACCGTACGGCTCGGCGCGGTCGGGCGGGCGGCGAGCACGGCGAGGACGAGCGCGAGCACCAGGCCGAGCGCGGTCCCGGCCACCGCCATGCCGGTGGTGATGCCGACGTTGACCAGCGTGGTCATCGGGTCGGACAGCGTCGGCGGCCACGACCGCGCCAGCAGCCCGCCCACGGACGCGAACCCGGCGACCAGGCGCGCCGGACCGAGCCCCAGGTGCGCGGCGGCCCCCACCCCGGCCGCCGCGAACACCAGCGGGAACACCCAGGCGGCCGCCCGCCGCCGCGTCCAGGGCACCGCCGTACGAGGCAGCGCCCGCGACGGCAGCACGGCACCCACTACGGCACCTCCGGACGGTCGCCCGCGCGCGGTACGGACTCCCCGCCCGCGGTCCCTCCCGCGAGCGCGGAGCCGCGCGAGGCGGCCGTCCCTCCCGCGGGCGCGGAGCCGGGCGAGGCGCCCTCACCCGTGCGGGCGGCGGGGCCCGCCTCCGCGTACAGCTCCCGGAGGCGTTCGGTGTCCAGCGTGTGCGTGGGCGCGTCGAGGACCACGGCGCCGTCGCGCAGGCCCACGACGCGGCGGGTCCAGCTCAGGGCCAGCTCGATCTGGTGCAGCGTGCAGACGATCGTGAGGCTGTCCTCCACGCAGATGCGGAAGAGCAGGTCCATCACGCTCGCGGCGGTCTCCGGGTCCAGCGACGCGACCGGCTCGTCGGCCAGCACCAGCTCCGGGCGCTGCATCAGCATCCGCGCGATGGCCACCCGCTGCTGCTGCCCGCCGGACAGGCTCTCCGCCCGCTGGTACGCGCGGTCCGCCAGCCCCACTCGGTCGAGCTGGACGATCGCGTCCGCACGATCGGCCCGCGACCAGGTGATCAGCCCGTACCGGGGCCCCCGCACCCGGCCGAGCGCGCCGGTCAGCACGTTCTCCAGTACGGTCAGCCGCCCGACCAGGTTGAACTGCTGGAACACCACGCCGACCCGCCGCCGCAGCGCCCGCAGCGCGGGCCCCCGCGCACCCGTCACGTCGGTGCCGAGCACCCGTACGGTGCCCGCGTCCGGCCGGGTCAGCCCGTTGAGGTGGCGCAGCAGCGTGGACTTCCCGGACCCGGACCGGCCGAGCAGCCCGACCAGCTCGCCGCCCCCGACCGTCAGGTCGACGCCGTCGCAGGCCCGTACCTCGCCGAACGTCTTGACCAGCGCGGCCACCTCGACGGCGGCCGGCGTCGGCGCGGACCGGGCGCGCGGCACCGTACCGGCCGTCACCCGCCCGTGCACTGCTTGTCCCGGGTGGCCTTGCACACGACGCGGACCGGCTCGAACGTCTTGTCGGTCACCGGCTTGGTGCCCCAGATCGTCGGGTCGGAGGTGACCGTGCAGGACGCCTCGTCCTTGCAGATGCCCAGCTTGACCAGGCTCGGCTTGTTGGCGTCCTTGACCAGCGCGTCGCTGATCTTCTTCCGTACGCCGGCGGGCAGGTCGTCGCGCACGGTCAGCGGGTCGTTCGGGATCGGGCTGGACTTCCAGACGACCTTCAGGTCACCCTTCTTCAGCTCGCCCTTGCCCGGAAGGATCCGGTCGATCATCGTGCTGTCGGCGAACCCGACGTCGCACTTGCCGCTCTTCACCGACAGCGCGGACACGTCGTGGCCACCCGCGAAGATCGGCGTGATGTCCTTCTGCGGGTCGACGCCGGACTTCTTCAGCTGCGCCGTCGGGAACAGGTACCCCGACGTGCTGCTCGGGTCGACGAAGCACACCTTCTTGCCCGCGAACTGGGCGAGGCCGGTGATCGGGCTGTTCCCCGGCACCAGCCCGTAGCTCTGGTACGTGGCCGGCGCGTCCTTGGGCGCGAGCGACACGACCGGAGTGATCTTCGCGCCGTTGTTCTTCGCCAGGACGTACGACAGCGGCCCGAACTCGGCCACGTCGATCTTGCCGGAGACCATGCCCTCGATGACCGCGTTGTAGTTCGTCGACTTGACGAACGTGACCTTGCGGCCGGTGCGCTTCTCCAGCAGCTTGGTCAGGTTGTCGTACTTCAGCGCCGCGTCGGCGCTCTGCTCGGTCGGAATGGCCGCGAAGGTGATGGCGCCGTCGTCGTCGGCGGCCTGCGAGGAGCCGCCGCACCCGGAAAGGCCGAGGACGCCCAACGCGCCGACGGCCGCGAGGACGGCAGCGGCGGATCGCAACATGTTCACTCCGGTGGTCTCGGTTGCCTGCGGCGACCACCTTCGGCCAGGGATCCTCACCACGCCGTAAACCCGGACGACCACGCACCCGCGTGGACGTGAACGGACCGTGAAGCCAGAATCGGCGTCATGCCTGGGCAGTCGGTGGAGGATCTGGTCGATCGCAGCGGCGTCGTGGTGGCCCGGTACGTCCGCGGTACGCGGTTCGGCCGGCCCTGCGCCGTACGGGTGGAGGAGCTGGGGCCGCGTACGGACGTCGCCGCCGCGCTCGCCGAGACCCGGCCCGGCTGGGTGGTGGTGGCCGGCGAGGACCTCTGCCGGGCGCTCGTCGACGTGGGCGCGCGGCAGGTGCGGCACGCCCATCAGATGCTGCGCGACCTGCGCGCCGACCCGCCCGACCCGGGCTGGGCGGCGCTGGCCCCGTCCGGCGCCCTACGGCTGACCGAGCCGCCGACGGGCCGGCACGCGCCGCTGGCGGACCTGCACGACCTCGCCGTGCTCGCGTACCCGCCCGGCCATCCGGACCACGTGCCCGAGGACGACATGGCCGAGGTCGACGACTACACGGCCGGGCTGCTACGCGACCGTACGACGCCGATGTGCCCGGCCAGCGCGCTGGTGTTCGACGGCCCGCGGCCGGTCGCGGCGCTGCTGGTCACGCACGGCCCACCGGGCCCGTGGGTCGGCAACGTGATGCGGCACCCGGGCGCGCGGTACGCCGGGCTCGGCTCGCTGCTGCTGCGCCGCGGCATGGCGGTGGCCGCCGGGCACGGCGACCGCATGATCGGCCTGGCGGTCAGCCACACCAACCCGGCCCGCCGGCTGTACGAAAGCCTCGGCTTCCGGAGCACGGCCGTCTACCTGACCGTGGTCCTCCCCGGAACGCCGTGACCGGCGGTCAGTGCCCGCAGCCGCACGCGCCGCCGCAGCACCCGCCACCGGACGGCGCGGGACCGCCGCCCCCGGCCCGGCCGGTCATCGCGACCGTGGACAGCAGCTTGACGGTGTCGTCATGCCCCTGCGGGCACGCGGCGGGAGCGGTCGACTCGCTCATCGGGCGCGTCTGCTCGAAGGTGTCCCCGCAGGCCCGGCACCGGTACTCATAACGCGGCATGCGCCAAGGATAAGCGGGCGCGGCGCTCAGCGCCCGTCCGGCTCGGCGTCGAGCAGCGCGGCGATGAGCGCGTACAGCGCACCGGCGACGCGCGCGTTGTCCCCCCGTTGCAGCGCCAGTACGACGACGTCGTTCTGCAGCGGGCTGAGCAGCACGTCGGCGAGCATCTCGGCATCGAGGTCCGGGCGGACCGCCGCGATGAGCGCGCCGATGTGGGCGTGCCACACCTGGTACACGGGGTGGTTCGCGCGGGCGCACGCCACCTCGTCCTCGGCGTCGGCCGGTTCGCCGGGCGGCGGCGGGTGCGCGATCGTGCTCCCGAGGGCGGCCATCAGGCCCTTGTTCCGGCTGACCACCTCATAGACGGCCTCGATGAACGCCCGCAGCCGCTCGCGCGGTGGCGCGCCGGGGCCGAGCGGCGGCGGGCCGTCGGTGACCGCCTCGCCGAGCGCCATCGCCCGCTCCCGCATCAGCTCCACCATCAGCCCGTTCCGGCTGCCGAAGCGGTGGAACACCGTGCCCTTGCCGACGCCGGCCGCCGCGGCGATCCGCTCGACCGACACCTGGTCCGGCCGGTACCGCGTCAGCAGGTCCTCGGTGGCGGCCAGGATCGCCCGCCTGTTCCGTACGGCGTCCGCGCGTTCCCGGCGGCCCTCGCTCATACGTGCCTCCCCGATGGACAACTTGACCGCCGGTCCAGTAATGTCCATCTCGTAAGTTGACTCGCGGTCCAGATTACCGCTTCTCTTCAGGAGATCATCATGCGACGTGTGCGGTACCACCAGTACGGCGGACCGGAAGTGCTCCAGCTGGAGGAGACGCCGGAGCCCGAGCCGGGCCCGGGCCAGGTGCGCATCGCGACCGAGGTGATCGGCGCGAACTTCGTCGACACCAAGCTGCGCCGGTCCTCCCCCGAGGGCTCGGTCTTCGCCTGGCCGCTGCCCGCCACCGTGATGGGCGACGTGGTCGGCCGGATCGACGCGGTCGGCGAGGGCGTGCCCGCCGGCCGGATCGGCGAGCGGGTCGCCGCCCTCAGCGAGGAGGGCTTCGCCGACAAGGCCGTGCTCGACGCGCGGTGGCTGGCGCCCGTACCGGACGGCATGTCCGACGCGGACGCCACGATGCTCCCGATGAACGCGCCCATCGCGCTGCGCCTGCCCCGCGCCGGGCGGCTGGCGCCCGGCGAGACCGTGCTGATCGACGCGGCCGCGGGCGGGATCGGCCACCTGGCCGTGCAGTTCGCCAAGAACGTGCTGGGCGCGGGCACCGTGATCGCCACCGCCGGCTCGCCGGCCAAGCTGGACTTCGTACGCGCGCTGGGCGCGGACGTGGCGGTCGACTACACCGAGCCCGACTGGCCCGAGAAGGTACGCGAGGCCGCGCCCGGCGGTGTCGACGTGGTCCTCGACTCGGCGGGCGGCGACGTCTTCCAGCGCGAGCTGGAACTGCTCGCGCCGTTCGGGCGCGCCGTCGTGTACGGGGCCGCGGCGGACGACCAGATGCCGTCGGTCCCGGTGATGAAGCTGTTCGCGCTGACGTCGGTGACCGGCTTCTCGCTGCTCGCCTGGCGCGACGCCGCGCCGGAGCAGGCCCGCGCGGAGATGACCGAGGCCGCCGAAGCCCTGTCCGACGGCCGCGTCCGTACGGCACTGCACGCCACGTTCAAGCTGACCGAGGCGGCCGAGGCGCACCGCGTCCTGGAGTCCCGCGCCAACCTCGGCCGCGTCCTCGTCTATCCGTAGGCCAGGGCTCCCCGGCGATCGGGCGCGTGCCAGGATCGGGGCATGCGATATGTGATCATCGGCGCGGGCGCCATCGGCGGCACGATCGGCGGGCGGCTGTTCCAGGCCGGGCACGAGGTGCTGCTGGTGGCGCGGGGCGCGCACCTGCGGGCGATGCGCGAGGACGGGCTGACGCTGCGCACCCCGGACGGGACCGCGCGCCTCGACGTGCCGGTGGCCGACAGCACGACCGCCGACGTACCACTGCACGCCGGCGACGTCCTGGTCCTGGCCACCAAGACCCAGGACACCGCCGGGGCGCTGGACGCCGTCATGGCGCGTCCGGTCGACGGCGCCGACATCACCGACCTGCCCGTGGTGTGCGCGCAGAACGGCGTGGAGAACGAGCGGATCGCGCTGCGCCGGTTCGCCGACGTGTACGCCATGCTCGTCTGGCTGCCCGCCACGCACCTGCGCCCCGGCGAGGTGCTGGCATCCGGCACGCCGCTGAGCGGCATCCTCGACCTGGGCCGGTTCCCCTCCGGTACGGACGAGCGCGCCGAGCGGATCGCCGCCGACCTGACCGGCAGCGGCTTCGCGGCGGTGGCCCGGCCGGACGCGCTGCGCTGGAAGTACGGCAAGCTGCTGACGAACCTGGCCAACGCGCTTGAGGCGACGACCGCGCGGGGCGACGGCTGGGACGACCTGCGCCGCCGCGCGATCAAGGAGGGCGTGGCCTGCCTGGAGGCCGCCGGGATCGCCGCGACCAGCCCGGAGGAGGCCAAGGAGCGCCGCGGCGACCTGGTGCAGTACGGCACGATCGAGGGCGGCGACCGGCAGGGCAGCTCCTCCTGGCAGAGCCTGGCCCGCGGCGCCGGCTCGATCGAGGCCGACTACCTCAACGGCGAGATCGTCCTGCTCGGCCGCGAGTACGGCGTCCCGACCCCGGTCAACGCCACCCTCCAGCGCGCCGCCCGCCGGCTGGCCGCCGAGCGGCGCGCCCCGGGCAGCCTGTCGGTCGCCGAGCTGACCGCGCTACTGCCGCCGGACGCCCGCTAGGAACCGCAGGATCCGGTCCCAGGCGTCCGCGCAGACCTCCGCGTCCTGCGCGAGCTCGAAGAAGCCGTGCGGGGCGCCGGGGTAGGTGACGAACGCGTGGTCGGTGCCCGCGGCGGTGAGCGCCCGGTCGAACGCGGCGACCAGGTCGGCCGGGATGCCCTCGTCGGCGCCGCCCCACAGGGCGAGGATCGGCGCGGTGAGGTCCGGCGCGAGCTGCAGCGGGCCGGAGGCGCCGTGCAGCGCGTCCGGGTAGCCGTACAGGCCGATGACGCCGGCGAGACCGAACCGCTTGTCGGCGGTCTGGAACGCGAACCGGCCGCCCATGCAGAAGCCGAGCGCGACGACCGGCGCGGGCAGCCGCGCGATGCCGGCGGCGAAGTCGGCGTACAGGCCGTCGCGGGTGAGCTTGGCGAGGTGCTCCGGCATGAGCGTGCCGATATCCCGGAATCGCGCGTCCCGGGCGCGATAATCGGCGCCCGCGGTCCGTCCGAAATAGTCGACGGCCAGCGTCGGATGGCCCTGTCCGGCGAGGTGGACGGCGAGGTGCTCGTAGAATCCAGAAAGCCCGCGGTTGTCCGGAAGCAGCAGTACGGACGGGCCGGAGACCTCGGCCGGCGTGGCTGAGTACGCGCCGAAGACCGTGCCGTCGCCGGAGGTCAGCGCGATGGGCTCGGCGGCGGCGGTGGTACGGGGCGGCGTGGTGACGGGCGGGCGCGCGTCGGCGTCATAACACACGAAAACTTCCCTTCTCATTCACGGGGAACAAGAAGGGAAGCTAGCAATGCTTATCCATTAAGCAAAGCCATCATATCAGGAACAGATAAATTCCCGATAACAACGACGGCGCAATTCATGCCGCCCGGCTGAGATAGGGCGCCCACTGCGGATCCCCGTTGCCGACGAGCCGCCAGTGGACGCCCCGTGGCACACGTGGGGTGACGCTCAGCGTCCAGCCCAGCTCCTCCAGCAGCCGATCGGCCTTGCGGTGGTTGCACGACCCGCACGACGCCACG
>Ga0164243_10015751_pt1 | contig 10423 bp, 7 predicted proteins | sample OricompcompostOP_FD_108781 | JGI IMG/M metagenome (GOLD analysis project Ga0164243, IMG submission 108781) | Organic Plus compost microbial communities from Emeryville, California, USA - Original compost - Organic plus compost (OP) | ecosystem: Engineered > Solid waste > Mixed feedstock >... | reverse complement strand
GCGAGGCGTCCGCCGGCACCTGGAACGACAGTACCCTGTCTCCCGGCTTGAGGTCTAACTCCAAGTCCCGCGTCTCGCGCATCAGGCTGCGCATCAGGATCGTATGCGGCCCCGGAGCCTGCGGAAACGATCTGGCCCATGCCGGCCAGAGCGCCCCGCCGATGAGCCGCGCCCGTGACGGGAGAGGCGTCTCGCCCCGGTAAGGGCTCACCTGCCGCGGAACCTTGAGATCGAGGATTATATTCGGCCCGGCCTTGATCTGCTGCATCGGGCGCAACGGCACGTTGTCGATAAGGCAGCCGTCGACCAGCAGCTCGCCGTCGCGCGCGTACATCGGCGGCAGCAGCGCCGGGATCGCCGCCGAGGCGCGCACCGCCTTCCACAAGGGTCCCGAGCGGATCACCTCCGGCGCGTTGCGGGTGAGATTCGTCGCCACCGCGAAGTAGGGCGTCTTGAGATCGCTGATATCGACGTCGGAGAAATGCTCGATCAGCGCCGCATCGAACACCTTCGGGTCAAGCAGGCTGTAGCGTGGCCAGGTCCACCGCCCCATGGCCTTGCGCGTCACGAACATCTCGTGGGTCAGCCGTCCGATGTCGGCAGGATCAACGCCCAGTGCGAAGGCCGCCGTCATTGCCGCCCCCCCGCTGGTCCCGCCCATGATGTCGAAGGCGTAGCCCGCTTCGCAGAGGGCCCGGTACATGCCAATGTGGGCGGCCGTGAACGCGCCACCGCCGCAAGCAACCAGCCCCAGCGCCTCGCCATCTATGAAGCGCATGAGACGTTTGAGCTCATGCCCGGCCACCGTCAGGTGATGGTGCATCCCCACCCACGGCCGGGGCGCGAGCCACTCCGCCGTGCCGCTGACGCTTTGCCCCGCCTCATGCAGCAGCACGAGGCGCACGTTGCGCGCTTCATGCAGTAGGGCCGCCCTCTTCTCGAGGCCATTGACCGCGGGGTCCGAGGGCTTGGCGGAGCCCGTCTCGGCGATGAGCAGCACATGGTCTGCCTGTCGGAGCGCCTTCTCCGACCAGCCTGTCAGCTCGTCATCGCAGATGTAGAAGATACGCCCATAGCGCCGCTCGAGATCGTTGAACCAGCCCGTCTCCGCCGAGCTGTCGAACGCGCCCTCCCCGCCGCTTTCGCGCGCCGCCGTCTCGTGGTCAAGGATCAACGTGCCGGAGTCCGTGCCGACGAGATCGCGCAAAGAAGAGATGAAGCGCCGGGACAGCGCGAACCTGCCTGCTCGGCAAACGGCAATCGTGTGCGGCGCGACGAAGCTCTCCTCGGAGCGGCCGGCCGTCGTCTGCGCCAAGCGCGCGCCAAGCTCCCGGACGACGCTCTGCCAGATCGACGGCACGCGGCTCGCGAGCCCCATGAAGTCCGCCTGCGTCAGCACGAGGACGACGCTGTCGCGCTGCGCTCTGACGCTTGCCGTGCGTTGCCCGCCGCCGAAGAAGGCAATCTCGCCGATCGGCTGGCCGGCGCCGATCTCGGCTACAGTAGCGCCGCCCTTCAGCACCGCGAACCGGCCGCTGACCACCAGGTAAAGGGCGTCGGCGTCGTCCCCCTCGCGCACGAGAAGCGTCCCGCGCGGAACTGTGATGCTGCTCAGCCGCTGCTCCAGCTGGGCGCGCTCGGACGCGGCAAGCCCCTTGAAGGCATCGATACTCGCAAGACTTGGCCCGGATGGCTTGACCATGCCGCACCCAATTGGCGCCCGGTCGCGGCCCGACCGTAAATGGATCTTCACGCATCGGCGCAAAACGGGAAAGCGCAATCGCGTCCAGTGCTGTCGCGTTAGGACTAATTTTAAGAGAAAGCGGGAAAGTGGCGGCGTGTGGGGCGGTGCGGATGTTCTTTGTGCGCCGCCGCGTGTGTGAGTGGAGTATGCGTACCGATGGCTGTTATCGCCCGAGAACCGTTGGCTTTTGCGCCGCTGGCCGGCCCTGATGAAAGCGACAGCCTGTTCCCGGCGTTCCCTCCCCAGAAGCCTTTCCTGCACGTCATTGGCGGCTTCGACAGCGGGGCGTCTCCCGAGCCGTCTGCGACCCAGGTCATCAAGGTCATCCTCAGCTCAGCAGCAGCCGTCTCGGGTGCAGTCCTGGCAAGCGCCGCAGCCGCAGACGGCCCCTACATCAGCGAGATCTCCTTCGAGGGTATGTCGTTTGCGGTGCCTGAGACGCGTCCCATTCAAGTGCCTGGCAACTTTGGCACGCTGACCTTGAACGCCGCCGGAGGCTTCTCTTACGCGCCCACCGGCCATGAAGCCGACTTCACTGACGTCTTTCTTTGCACCGCCCGGGGAGCCGCCGCGCCGCCCTTGCGCATTACGCTCGAGATCGAATCCCAAAGCCAGCAGTTTGAGTTGCCGTTGGCTCGCGCCAGCTAAACAAATCTATTAGCCGCCATTCGCCCTACTGCCTGTTTCTCATCCCCCACGCCACGCCTGGAATTGAAATAAGAAAAACCTCGCAACCGGTTCGGCTGCGAGGCTTTTTCGTTAATGCGTTTTAGAGAAGGCCCGCGTCGCTTTACGACGTACGCGCCGCCCGCGAAGCTTCCTTCTGCTTTTCGATCGCTTCCTTGTCGTTGACGTCGGCGTATTCGAGCGTCGTGTCATCGACAAAGATCGCGTTGCCGTTGGGCGCATAGCCAGGCCCAAGTACGTCGACGATCGACGGGTTGCGCTTCTCGCCCGAACGGCCCGACCAGCCCTCGACGACGCGAGCCTGGGCGGCGTACTGCTGGTCCTTCTCGAGCAGCAGCTCGTGCAGGTCCTTGAGCTTGTAGTGCGGAACAGCCGCCATGATGTGGTGCGGCAGGTGGTAGTCCATGCCGAACGGGAACACGGCGTAGCGCAGGAACGGATTGACCAGGAACACGCGTGAGTTGGTGTAGCGGCCGCGGTCGGCGTTGCCGTGCTGAACCCATTCCCGGAGGATCATGAACATCGGGAAAGTCGAGAACAGCGGCAGGAGCCAAAGGAGGCCGAAGTAGCCCCATGCCGGAGCGCCGGTCGCGTACTCGGCATAGGTCACACCGCCGTACATCAGCGCCATGAACAGCATGCGGTTGATTGCGGTGGCACGATGCGAGATGACCGGGTCGAGCCGGCTCTGCGGGAAGGCATTGTCGGGGATCACCGAATAGTAGACGACGATGGCGGCGGTTGCGGCGACAAGAAAGCCGAGGGCCCAGGTCCCCATCGTGGCCGCATCGGCGCCGCCGTAGCGTGCCGCCGCGAGGAGGGAGACAACGACAGCCGGCACCAGGGTCGTGTAGATCACACCCCAGCGCACCGACCACGGCGATCCCTTTGCATTGGGATCTGCGTACGGGTTGCTGCCGATGCCCAGCGCACTGTAGCGGGCGCGCGCGGCGATGTAGCTGACGAGCAGAACCGGGTTGAGCTGGCGGATTATCGCCCACATGAAGTCGATGTGCGCGATCGGGAAGTCCAGCCAGTGACCGGAATCCTCGGCCTGCGCGAAGTTGGGATCACGCTCCGGATCGTTCACGAATTGGTGGTGCGCGAGGTGGTGCAGGCGGAAGGCGTAGGTCGAGGTGTAGATCGGGAAGGCGCCGAGCCAGTCGGAGGCGAGCTCGTTGAGCTTGCGGTTCTCGAACAGGATGAAGTGCGTGCCTTCGTGGACGATGCCGCCGAGCTGATGCTGCGTGGCGCCCATGATGAGAACCGCGACCGCCGTGGCAGGAATGTTCCACCACCAGCCGAGGCCCTGCTCGGCGACGACGTTGTAGCTCCAGATGGTCGCGACAACGGTGGCGATGCCGATCAGCCAAACCTTCGCGATGTAGATGAAGTTCGTGTAGTTGTCCCGACCCTTCAGCGCCTTGATGTCGGTGCGAGGATCGCGCGTGGCTCTGACGTCGGCATCAGCGCCGATGGAGCCAACCTTGTGCATGACCGTGCTCTGAGAACCCATGACTGCTACCCGTAGGAGGTCCTGTTGTTCAATTTTTTAGTTGCGCAAGCATCTCTTCTTGCGAATTGGTGCCCGCGCCTTACAGCAATGTTTGAGAACAAAACATTAAACCAACGGCAGACTGATTTGTAGGCTTCGTAACGGCAGCGGCCCGCGACGCGTTGAACCTTCGTTAAAATTCTCGTGTCCCTCTGAGCGCGGTGAGCCACGACGCAATTGAAGTTGCTAATCCCACCGGCTCGCGGCGAAGCAAAAATGGTGCTATCGCATTTGCGAGATGCTTGCGGTAAACGGCGCGCATTTTTCTTCGTTCCATAAGCTTTCTTCTTGCTGCGATCAGGATTGTAAGTTCGACGCTCAGCCGTTTTCCAAGTGCGGCCAGTGCCCGACCGGCAAGGTGCAATCGCCCGCACATCCGGTTCCCTGCGCTCTCGACTCGGCCGATAACCAAGTCGATCTCTGCCGCGAACAGGGGACAGCCATGCATCTGCGATCGATCACAGCCGAAGCCCTGGGCTCCTTCGCCTACGTCGCCGCGCTCTTTGCCGCCATTCTGTTTGCTGCGCCGAGAGACGGCGGGCTCCTGGCGGTTGCTCTGGCGCCGGGCCTGGCAGTCTTTGCACTCTACTGCGCCGTCGGCCATCATTCCGGCGGCCACTTCAATCCGGCAGTGACGCTAGGCTTGGTGGCCGGCGGCCGGTTTCCGCCAGGCCGGGCGCTCGCCTACGTGGCGGCCCAGCTGGCAGGCGCGCTAGCAGCGGCGGCTCTCATCTTCGTGATCCGTTCCGGCGCCTCCGGCGGCCAATGGCCGGTCTTCGGGGCCACAGCCAATACCTTCGGCGGCGGCTTCTCGCTGCTCTCGGTGATGCTGATCGAGTGGCTCGCCGCCGCGCTTCTCGTCATCGTTTTCATGGGAGCGACATCACGGCAGGCCCCGACTGGCTTCGCAGCCCTGGCCGTCGGGCTCACGATCACTATGTTACAATTGATGGCCTTGGCCGTTTCCAATGCCGCGCTCAATCCGGCGCGTGCCACTGCGGCAGCCCTGTTCTCCGACTTTCGGGCCCTGTCGCAGCTCTGGGTCTTCTGGGTCGCCCCCATCCTTGGAGCCGTCACCGGCGGCCTCCTCGCACGCTGGCTGAACGGCGAATAGTTCGGCCGAAACCATTGAACGGCATTGCGGATCTCAAAAGCGGCGCAGCCAAGTCTTTCCGGAAGGGACAGCCCGCGCCCGTGCGCGGGCGATGTTCTAGAGCGGCTGAAGGCCGTACCGGAATGACAATCCGATGACGAAACACTTGTGGCAAATAAGCATAATGGACCGGTTTTTCTTGCGTTGTTGCAGCCTATGTGCAATGGCCATGAGCAACTCGGGTGCAGAGGGCAGAAATCACCCGCTACCGAGACCCAGCCTTCAGCTCGAATGATTGCTCGTCTCGAGAATTTGCTGCTCCCGAAGGCAGGCCGCGCAGACGCCGGGCGTGCCACGTCCGAACTGGGAGAATCTTACTTTTGACGACACTGACATTCGCTGATCTCGGCCTCAGTCCCAAGGTCCAAGCAGCGGTCGACGCTTCCGGCTATACGACTCCGACGCCGATACAGGCCGCCGCGATTCCCGTCGCGCTCGAAGGCCGCGATATTCTTGGCATCGCGCAGACCGGCACCGGCAAGACCGCTTCCTTCACGCTGCCGATGATCTGCCGCCTCGAGACCGGCCGTGCGCGGGCGCGCATGCCGCGCTCGCTCATCCTGGCGCCGACCCGTGAGCTCGCCGCCCAGGTGGCTCAGAGCTTCGAGAAGTACGGCATCAATCACAAGCTTTCGGTGGCGCTGCTGATCGGCGGCGTCTCGATGGACGAGCAGACCAAGAAGCTCGACCGCGGTGTCGACGTTCTGATCGCCACTCCCGGCCGCCTCCTCGACCACTTCCAGCGCGGCCGCGTCATGCTGATGGGTGTCGAGATCCTGGTGATCGACGAAGCCGACCGCATGCTCGACATGGGCTTCATCCCCGACATCGAGAAGATCTGCAAGCTGCTGCCGCCGCGCCGCCAGACGTTGTTCTTCTCGGCCACCATGCCGCCGGAGATCACGCGCCTCGTCGATCAGTTCATGAATTCGCCCGAGCGCATTGAGGTGGCTCGTCCCGCGACGACGGCAACGACCATCACACAGCTGTTCCGCTACTGTCCGGACGGCGAGGACTGGGCCAAGCGCGAGGTCCTGCGTGAGTTGATGCGCGGCGAGGACGTCAAGAACGCCATCGTCTTCTGCAACCGCAAGCGCGATGTGGCCATCCTGCACAAGTCGCTCCTGAAGCACGGCTTCAACGCCGGCGCGCTGCACGGCGACATGGACCAAAAGAGCCGGATGGAAACCCTCGACAAGTTCCGCTCCGGAGAAATCGCCTTCCTTGCAGCGAGCGATGTCGCTGCCCGCGGCCTCGACATCCCGGCCGTCAGCCACGTCTTCAACTTCGACCTGCCCTGGCAGTCCGACGACTACGTGCACCGCATCGGCCGCACCGGCCGCGCCGGTCGCGAGGGCAACTCGACCTCGCTCGTGACCTTCGAGGAATTGAAGCTCCTCAAGGACATCGAGAAGATCACCGGCACTACCGCGAATTGGCTCGGCGAACCTCCGACGGAAGAGGACTTCACCGACAGCCTGTCCAAGAAGCGCCGGCGTGGCGGCCGACCGGCCGCGCGTGGCTCTGAGCGCCGCGATGGCGAGCGCTCTGGACGCGGCGAGCGCAGTCGTGGCGGCCGTAGCGAGCGTGATCGCGGCCGTGGCCGCCCCGAGCGCGGCGAGCGTCCCGAGCGCGAGCGTCAGGAGCAGCCCGTCGCCGAACAGGCGGCAAGTCCTGCCCGCGAGCGCGAAGAGGCTAAAGCAGCCTCCCCAAGACAGGAGCAGCCCCGGCGCGAGCGTCGTGACCGCCGGCCGGAAGCCGTCGCCGAGGCCGCGGAGACTCCCCAGCGCAGCGGCCGCGACGCCAGCCGCAAGCCGGCCCCCGGGCGGCAGCAGGCTCAGCGCGGGGCACGCTCCGAGGGGAAGTCCGAGGGCGGCGATATTACCGCCCCTGCCAAGGGCTTCGCCGACAACATCCCTGCCTTCCTGCGCCGTCCCGTGCGCCGCCCGGTGCGCGTCTCCGAGAAGTCCGAGGACGTCGTCAGCGACTGATCGAAAGCAAAAAGGCTGCGCCATGGCGCAGCCTTTTCGGGTACATATCGAAAGAGAGCAGGGCCCCGGGCATGACGCCCGCGAGGCCCTTTTCTTTTAGACCTTCAGCTCTGCGTTCAACGCGGCGAGCTTCTCCGCGTCGGCGGGGGCCAGATTGACGCTCTCGCCACAGCCGCAGGCGCTCTGCTGATTGGGGTTCTTGAACACGAACCCGGATGTCAGCTTGTCCTGTGCGAAGTCCATCTCGGTCCCGAGCAGGTACATGATTGCGGTGGGCTCGATCAGCAGCTTGACGCCCTTGTCCTCGACGACCTCGTCGAGCTTGTCCTGCGCCTCCGCCCAGCTCAGCGTGTACTCCATGCCCGCGCAGCCGCCCTTCTTGACGCCGAGCCGCAAGCCAATGACGTTTGGCTTCTGCGTCATGATCTGGCTGATGCGCTTGGCCGCAGCATCGGTCAGGGTCATCACTTTTGGGCGGGGTCGAGAACTCGTCATAGGGCTCCGTCCAGCTCTTGGGACAATCTCATCTAATATAAGTGCGTTGCCCCGGCACTAAAACATATTGAGAGCGAGCCGGGCCTCGTCCGACATCCGGCTCATATCCCAGGGCGGGTCGAATACCAGGTTAACCTTGACCTCGCCGACGCCTGGAACCGCGCGCACCGCATTTTCGACCCAGACAGGCATCTCGCCGGCGACCGGGCAGCCCGGCGCCGTCAGGGTCATGTCGACCTCGATATCGCGGCAGTCGCTGATGTCGACCCGGTAAATGAGGCCAAGCTCATAGATGTCTGCCGGAATCTCCGGGTCGTAGACCGTCTTCAAGGCCTGCACGATGCTGGCGGTGAGCTCGTCGAGCTCCTCCTGCGACAGAGCAGAGCCCTCGACCGCCGTGCCGCCCTCGGCAACAGCCAGCGCTTCGGCCTTGGCCTCTTCGGGTTGCACAGCCTCGCGAGCCTCAGGCCCCTCGGCCAGCGTGGCGGGGCGGGTGTCTTCCGGGATCGGCGTGCCGTCCGTCATCACGTCTTCTCCAACTCAGGCGAACAGGGCGCGGGCCCGCTCCAGCGCATCGGCCAGCGCGTCGACCTCACCCTTAGTGTTGTACATCGCGAACGAGGCCCGGCACGTCGCCGATACCCCGAGCCGTTCCATCAGTGGCTGCGCGCAGTGGTGGCCGGCACGAACAGCGATGCCCGACCGATCGATCACCGTCGAGATGTCGTGCGGATGCAGATCCTCGACGCTGAACGAGATGATGGCACCCTTGCCCGGCGCCGTGCCGTGCACCTTAAGCCAAGGGAACTTCGACAGACGCTCCATGGCGTACTTCAAGAGCTCGGCCTCGTGTGCCGCGATCCGCTCGCGCCCGACGCCCATCATGTAGTCGAGCGCCACGCCAAGCCCAACCGCCTCGACGATCATCGGCGTGCCGGCCTCGAATTTGTGCGGCGTGTGCGCGTAGGTGACCTTGTCGCGCGTGACCACCTCGATCATCTCGCCGCCGCCCTCGTAGGGCGGCATGCGGTCGAGGTGCTGCTTCTTGCCGTAGAGCACGCCGATGCCGGTAGGCCCGTACGTCTTGTGGCCCGTGAAGACGTAGAAGTCGCAATCAAGGTCCTGCACGTCGACCGGCGTGTGCACGGCCCCTTGGCTGCCGTCGAGCAGCACCGGAATGCCGTGCGCGTGCGCGATCTCGATGATCTTCTTCACCGGCACGACGGTGCCCAGCACGTTCGACATGTGCGTGATGGCGACCATCTTGGTCTTGGGACCAAGGAGCTTCTCGAACTCATCGATCAGAAACGTGCCGTCATCGGCAATGGGTGCCCACTTGATGACGGCCCCGCGCCGCTCGCGGTGGTAGTTCCACGGCACGATGTTCGAGTGGTGCTCCATGATCGACAGCACGATCTCGTCGCCCTCGCCGACCACCATGCCTCCGAACGACTGTGCCACGAGGTTGATGGCGCCGGTGGCATTGCGCGTGAAGATGATCTCGTCGACGCTGGGGGCGTTGAGGAAGCGGCGAACGATCTCGCGCGCATCCTCGAACTTCTGCGTCGCCGTATTCGACATGTAGTGCAGGCCACGGTGCACGTTGGCGTACTCGCAGCGATAGGCGAAGTCCATCGCCTCGATCACCTGCTGCGGCTTCTGCGCGGAGGCGCCATTGTCGAGATAGACGAGCGGCTTGCCGTAGACCTGACAGGAGAGGATCGGGAAATCGGCGCGGATCTTCTCGACGTCGTAGGCTTCGCCCCGAGCCGCTTCGACCTGACCAGCCGTTTGAACTTCAGCGCCCATGTGATCCTCTCTTCATCGGCCCTCGCGGGCCGGTCCTTTGCAAGCCCCGCTGGCGGGCAAGCCCCTTAGCTTTCGCGCAGCCAGCGGTTCGCCAGCGTCGACAGCGCCTCTCGCACCGGTGCGTCCTCGACCTTCTCGATGACCTCGGCGATGAACGCTTCCATGAGGAGCGCCCGCGCCTCGAGCTCGGGAATGCCGCGCGACTGGCAGTAGAACATCAGATCCTCGTCGAGCTCGGCGACCGTCGAGCCGTGCCCGCAGGCGACGTCGTCGGCGAAGATTTCGAGCTCTGGCTTGGAGTCGAACTCGGCGTCCGGCGACAGCATCAGGCCCTGCGCCATCAGCTTGCCGTCGGTCTTCTGCGCGATCTGCTGGACCAGGATCTTGCCCTGGAACACGCCATGCGCCTGACCGTCGAGAACGCCCTTGAACCACTCGCGGCTCTCGCAGCCCGGCACCGCGTGGTCGACGAGCATCGCCGTGTCGATGTGATCGCTGCCGCGCCCCAGGAACGCGCCCGAAAAGTCGAGCTTGGCGTCCTCGCCGTCGAAGGCGACGAAGATCTGGTTGCGCGCCAGCGCCACGCCCTGAGTTTGCTGGAAGCCGCGATACTCGGATTCTTCGCCCATTCGCACCATCCAATTGGAAAGATGCGTGACAGCGCCGCAATCAGCCGCGCACTTGACGTGCGTCACCCAGGCCTTGTCGCCGACGACGACCTCGGTCGCGGTGTTGATCTGGCTCTCGGCGGCGCCGGGGAGCGACACGAAGGCTTCCACGATCGTCGCCCTAGCGCGGGCGCCGATGCTGATGACGTGCCGCACCGTGCTCGCATGTGCCACGTCGCCGGCGCGCACGTGCGCGACGATGAGGGGCTTGGAGAGCTCTGCGCCCTCGCGGACGCTGAGCACCGTGCCGTCGCTCATGAAGGCGGTGTTGAGCGCCAGCGTCGCGTCGTCCGCAGGCCCCGAGGTCTCGAGAAGACCGCT
>Ga0164243_10015749_pt1 | contig 10424 bp, 11 predicted proteins | sample OricompcompostOP_FD_108781 | JGI IMG/M metagenome (GOLD analysis project Ga0164243, IMG submission 108781) | Organic Plus compost microbial communities from Emeryville, California, USA - Original compost - Organic plus compost (OP) | ecosystem: Engineered > Solid waste > Mixed feedstock >... | reverse complement strand
TGGGCGATCGTCGGCAACGACTACGTCTTCCCGCGCGTCACCGGCGCGACCGTGCGGCAGGCGCTGCGGGAGAGCCCGTCGCGGATCGTCAGCCAGACCTACGTCCCGCTCGGCACGACCGACTTCGACCGGGTCGTCGCCGAGCTCGGCCGGGGCAAGGCCGACGGCGTCATCATGCTGCTGATGGGGCAGGACGCGGTCCACTTCAACCGCCAGTTCGCCCGGTCCGGGCTGAGCGAGGTGATGGCGCGGCTCAGCCCGGCCGTCGAGGAGAACACCCTGCTCGCGGGCGGAGCGCGCGCCAACGACCGGCTGTTCGCGGCCGCGGCGTACTTCGAGGGGCTCGGGACGGTCGAGGAGGCCGAGCTGTCGCGGGCGTACCACCAGCGCTTCGGTCCGTACGCCCCGCCGCTCAACGCGGTCGGGGAGTCCTGCTACGAGGCGATCCGGTTCCTGGCCCGGCTCGGCGCCGTCACCGGTTCGGTCGACGTCGCCGCGGCCGCGCGGCGGCGCAGCGGCCACTTCTACGAGAGCCCGCGCGGGCTGATGCGGCTCGACGGCAACCTGGTCGACCAGGACGTGTACGTCGCGGCCGCCGACGGTCTCGAGTTCGCGGTGCAGGAGCAGATCGCGCGCACCGTGTGACCACCCGGTGGCCCGGGTCATCGCACGGCTGCCGCCACCACGGCCTCCCACACCCCGGACAGGCGCGCGGCGTGTGCGTCGTCCGCGAGCACGCGCCACTGGCTGCCCCCGGCCTCGAGGTCGAGCCGTCCCTCGCCGCAGCCGGGTACGTCGACCCCCAGCGCCGTCACGGAGCCCAGCACCCGGTGGCCGCCGAGCAGCCCGGGCCGCAGGGCGGCCGCATCGAGGGCGAGCTCCTCGCACAGCAGCGGCGCGCCGTCCGTGGTCGCCGCGTCCCAGCGCTGCACCATGGCGCCGGCCGACTCGCCGTGCCGGCCCAGCACCAGGGTCTCCCGCATCACCAGCCGCGCCCCCGCGGCCAGCCGGGCGGTCGTGCGGCGGCGTACGCACGAGCCCTGCGCGAGCACGAACGGCTCGCCCGCCCACACCAGCGTCGCGCCCTCGGCGAGGTCGAGGCGTACCTCCCACGAGGCGGCGTCGCCACGCATGTCGTACGCCACCGTGCCGGTCGGCTCGACCAGCTCGAGCGTGGCGCCGGTGTCCACGGTCACCTCGACCCGCACGGCGTCGCCGGCGAGCAGCAGTGCGCCGTCGGGCACGAGGCTCACCCGCGCCTTCCGGTGGTCGGCGGCGAGCAGCATCGGCCGCAGGCCGGGGGCCGTGGGGTCGGAGTCGACCGCGGTCCTCACCTGGACGCGGCCACCGCCGGGTGTGCGCGTGACCGCTACCCGCGTGCGGGCGGGGGCGCACTCAGGCGCGCTGAGCGTCATGCGTGTGCCCGTGCGGGTGCTCGTGGTCGTGGGAGTGCTCCTCGGCGTGGACGTGCGGTGCCATCGGGCCGGGGTCGACGGGGGTGAGCCGACCGTGGGCGTAGTCGTGCAGCTGGCGGAGCACCCAGCCGGTGAGCTCGGCGACGGACTCCGGGTCGAGCCGCGAGAGCGCGACCACCGGACGCCCGTCGCGGGCCGCGCTCGCATCGGCCACCATCTGGTGGTGGTCGACCCCGACGTACGGCGCCAGGTCGGTCTTGTTGATCACCAGCAGGTCGGCGCGCTCGATCCCGGGGCCGCCCTTGCGGGCGACGTCGCCGCCGCCGGCCACGTCGAGCAGGAAGACCTGCACGTCGACGAGGGCGGGGGAGAAGGTCGCGGTGAGGTTGTCGCCGCCGCTCTCGATGAGCACCAGGTCGAGCGGGCCGTGGTCGTCCTCGAGCTCCTCGGCCGCCATCAGGTTGGCGGTGATGTCGTCGCGGATCGCGGTGTGCGGGCACGCGCCGGTCTCCACGGCGCGGATGCGGTCGGGGTCGAGCACACCGGCCGAGCGCAGGAACCGGGCGTCCTCGTCGGTGTAGATGTCGTTGGTGACCACGCCGAGGCGCAGGTCGTCGGCCAGCTCGCGGCACAGCAGCGCGATGAGCGAGCTCTTGCCGGTGCCGACCGGCCCGCAGATGCCGAGCCGGAGAGCGCGACGGGGGCCGGAGGGGCTGGTCGGGGTGGACGGGCTGGTGTCAGGCACGGAACAACCTCCGAGTGGTCTGGTCGTGGAGCTGCGCCCACAGGTCGGTCTGCGGGGCGGAGCGGGCGGGGATGTCGGTCGGGTCGGTGAGCCCGGCGTACGCCGCGGCGAGGTCGACCGCTGCCGGGAGCGCGCCGTGCACCCAGCAGGTCGCCTCGGCCGGGTCGAGCGGGAGCAGCTTGAGTGCGGAGGCGGCGACGGTCTGCAGGTCGTCGTACGCCACCAGCAGGGCGAGCCCGCAGGCGTCGAGCCCGGCCGCCGCGGCCACCGCCCCCAGCACGACGGCCCGCGGTGCCGGGCGGTCGAGCGTCCCGAGCGCGGCCAGGTGCGGCGACCCCGGCCAGAGCCGGCCCGCGAGCCGGGCGAGCGCCCGGCCCTGGGTGCGGGCGGCCGCGCGGAGGGCTGGTGCGGGCGTACGCGCGGCCCACGCCGCGACCACGGGCTCGAGCGGGCGGCCGGCGAGCAGCCGGTGCCGGGCCACGACCGCGGTGCCCGCCTCGACGGCGACGACGGTGTCGAGCCGCGCGGTGAGGTACGCCGGCACCCCGGCCGCGGAGAGACCGGCCCGCACCGCCGGCTCGAGGCCGCCGGACTGGGTGTGGCCGGCGACCGGCAGCCGGGCGTCGGCCAGCAGCATGAGCAGCAGCTCGCGCGGCACGGCGGCACGGTCGTCGGCACGGGCTGCGGCACGGGCTGCCGGACACGCGGTGGTGGGCCCTCGCATCAGAACATGCTGTAGAGCTGGGCCAGCGGGAGCCGGTCGACGGGCGCGGGCTCGATCAGCTCGCCGTCGACCCGGATCTCGAAGGTCTCGGGGTCGACCTCGATGCTCGGCAGGGCGGCGTTGTTGACCATCTGGGCCTTGCCGATGTCGCGGGTCGGGCGCACCGCCGCGAGCCGTCGGCGCAGCCCGAGCCGCTCGGCGAGCCCGTCGTCGAGCGCCGCCGGGGCCACGAACGAGACCGCCACGTCGGCGCCCGAGGGCCCGCCCACCAGGGTGGGTCGCATCAGCACCGGCTGCGGGGTGGGGATCGAGGCGTTGGGGTCGCCGAGGGCGGCGTACACGAGGGCGCCGCCCTTGAGCACGACCTCGGGGCGGATGCCGAAGAAGCGCGGGTCCCACAGCACCAGGTCGGCCAGCTTGCCGGGCTCGACCGAGCCGACCTCGTGGTCGATGCCGTGGGCGATGGCGGGGTTGATCGTGTACTTCGCGACGTACCGCTTGGCCCGGGTGTTGTCGGCCGGCCCGGCGAGCGCGCCGCCCTGGTCGCCGAGGCGGTGCTTCATCGCGTGGGCGACCTGCCAGGTGCGGCAGACCACCTCGCCGATCCGGCCCATCGCCTGGGCGTCGGAGGAGGTGATGGAGAGCGCGCCGAAGTCGTGCAGGACGTCCTCGGCGGCGATCGTGGTCGCCCGGATGCGCGACTCGGCGAAGGCGAGGTCCTCGGGCACCCGCGGGTTGAGGTGGTGGCAGACCATGAGCATGTCGAGGTGCTCGGCCACGGTGTTGACCGTGTGCGGCAGGGTCGGGTTGGTCGAGCCCGGGATCACGTGCGGCAGGGCTGCGACGGCCAGGATGTCGGGCGCGTGCCCGCCACCGGCGCCCTCGGCGTGGAAGGCGTGGATCGACCGGCCGCCGATGGCACGCACCGTGGACTCGACGTACCCCGCCTCGTTGAGGCTGTCGGAGTGCAGCGCCACCTGCAGGCCGTACTCGTCGGCCGCGCGCAGGGCGGCGTCGATGGCGGCCGGGGTGGAGCCCCAGTCCTCGTGCACCTTGTACGCCGCCGCGCCGGCCAGCGCCTGCTCGGCCAGGCTCGCGGCGCTCACGGTGTTGCCCTTGCCCATCAGCAGCACGTTGACCGGCAGCTCGTCGAGCGCCCGGTGGACGGTGCCGAGGTGCCAGGCGCCCGGGGTCACGGTGGTGGCCTTCGACCCCTCCGAGGGGCCGGTGCCCCCGCCGCCGACCGTGGTCACGCCCGTGGCGAGCGCCTCGTGCACCTGCGAGCGCGACAGGAAGTGCACGTGCACGTCGATCGCCCCGGCCGTGAGGATCTTCCCCTCGCCGGCGACGACGTCGGTGCTCGGCCCGATCAGCAGGTCGGGGTGCACCCCGTCGGCGATGTCGGGGTTGCCGGCCCGGCCCAGGGCGACGATCCGCCCGTCGCGGATGCCGACGTCGGCGCGTACGACGCCCCAGTGGTCGAGCACGACGGCGTTCGTGATGACCGTGTCGAGGGCGCCCTCGGCGCGGGTCGCGGTGCCCTGCGCCATCGACTCGCGGATCGACTTCCCGCCACCGAAGACGGCCTCGTCACCGCCGACGGTGTGGTCGTGCTCGACCTCGATCCACAGGTCGGTGTCGCCCAGGCGTACCTGGTCGCCGACGGTGGGGCCGTAGAGCGCGGCGTACGCCGCCCGGCTGATCTCGACCACGGGTCACTGCTCCTTGATCTGGATGCCGGGCACGTGCCGCGCGCCGCGCAGGGCGACGACCGCCACCTCGCGGGAGGCGCCGGGCTCGAACCGCTGCGAGGTGCCCGACGGGACGTCGAGCCGGAAGCCGGTCGCGGCCTCCCGGTCGAACGACAACGCGGCGTTCACCTCGGCGAGGTGGATGTGGGAGCCGATCTGCACGGGCCGGTCGCCGGTGTTGACGATGACCAGGGTGCGACGCTCCTCGGGCGTGCGGTCGGCGTTGAGGGTGAGGGTGCCCTCGGCGACCCGGATCGCTCCGGGGGCCGCGGACGAGCCGGTGGTCGACGACATGGGGCCTCCTTCAGGCGATCGGCTGGTGGATGGTGACGAGCTTGCGCCCGTCGGGGAAGGTCGCCTCGACCTGCACCTCGGTGAGCATCTCCACCACCTCGGGCATCACCTGGTCGCGGGTGAGCACCTGGCGGCCCGCGGTCATCAGGTCGGGCACGGAGCGGCCCTCGCGGGCGCGCTCGATCACCCAGGTGCTGAGCAGCGCCACGGTCTCGGGGTGGTTGAGGCGTACGCCGCGCTCGAGCCGGTCGCGGGCCACCATGCCGGCGACCGAGAGCAGCAGCTTCTCGGTGTCTGCGGGGGTCAGGTGCACAAGGTCTCCTGTCGGGGTGGGTCAGTCAGGTGAGTCAGACGGCCATGGCCGCGCGTACGTCGGCCACCGCGTCGGCGCCACCGGCACCCGAGCTGGTGACCCGGCCCGACTCGAGCACGTAGTAGCGCTCGGTGGTGCGCAGGGCGAACCCCACGTGCTGCTCGACCAGCAGCACCGCGAGGTCGCCCCGCCGGGTGAGGGCCGCGATCGCGGCCTCGATCTCGGCGACCACGTTGGGCTGGATGCCCTCGGTGGGCTCGTCGAGGATGAGCACGCGCGGCTCGGTGACGAGGGTGCGGGCGATGGCGAGCTGCTGGCGCTGGCCGCCGGAGAGCAGCCCGGCCTTCCGGTCGGCCAGCGGCACCAGGGCCGGGAAGGTGTCGAGCACCTCGTCGACCATCGCGGCGCCGCGCTTGCGGCCGTCGGCCACCAGGCGGAGGTTCTCCATGGTGGTCAGCTGGCCGAAGGACTGCTGCCCCTGCGGCACGTACCCCAGCCCCCGCCGCACCCGGGCGTGGGGGCGCAGCCTGGTCACGTCCTCGCCGTCGAGCAGGACCCGGCCCGAGCGCACCGGCAGCAGCCCGACGGCGGCGCGGAGGAGGGTGGTCTTGCCGGCCCCGTTGTGCCCCATCAGGGCAGCGCCACCGGGTGGCAGGGCGAGGTCGATGTGGTGGCAGACCGTGGTGCGGCCGTAGCCCACGGTGACGTCGACGAGCTCGAGCATCAGTGCTCCTCCTGCGGTGCGGCCTGTGGTGCGGCGTGCCGGGGACCGGCCTGCGCGGTGGGGACGTCGCCGGTGACGGTGTCGCCCAGGTAGACCCGCTGCACCTCGGGGTCGGCCTGGATCTGCGCCATCGTGCCGTCGGCCAGCACCCGGCCGCCGTGCAGCACGGTGACCGAGTCGGCGTACGACCGGACGAAGTCCATGTCGTGCTCGATGACGACCACGGTGCGGTCGCGACCGATCCGGCGCAGCAGCTCGCCGGTCTGGTCGCGCTCCTCGTGGCTCATCCCGGCGACCGGCTCGTCGAGCAGCATCAGCCGGGCGTCCTGGACCAGCAGCATGCCGATCTCGAGCCACTGCTTCTGGCCGTGGGCCAGCACCCCGGCGGGTCGGTCGGCGAGCGCGGTGAGCCCGATGGTCTCGAGCGCCTCGGTGACCACCTCGGGCGTCGACCGCCGCGCGCGTAGCAGGCTGCGTCGGGGACGGTGAAGCCCTGCGGCGATGTCGAGGTTCTGCAGCACGCTGAGCTCCTCGAAGACCGTCGCGGTCTGGAAGGTGCGCCCCACCCCGGCCCTCACCACCCGGTGGGCGGGCAGCCCGAGCAGCTGGTGGGCGCCGAACGTCGCCGTGCCGCTCGCGGGGGCCAGCCCGGTCAGCGCGTCGACCAGGGTGGTCTTGCCGGCCCCGTTGGGGCCGATGAGGAAGCGCAGGTCGCCCTGCAGCACGGTGAGGTCGACCCCGTCGACGGCGACGAAGCCGTCGAACTCGACCCGCAGGTCGCGTACCTCCAGGTAGTCGCCGCTCATGCCACGACCTCCTTCGTGGGCTCGACGGACCGCGCTGCGGTCTCCGGCGTACGCCGCCAGCGACCGAGCAGGCCGGGCAGCTGCCCGAGGCCGCCGGGCAGCAGCGCGATGACGAGGACGAACAGTGCCCCCTGCAGGTAGGTCCAGGCCGAGGGGAACGCCGAGGAGAGGCTGTTCTCGGCCCAGCCGACGGCGATCGCGCCGACCGCCGGCCCGAGCAGGGTGGCGCGGCCGCCGAGCGCGACCCCGATGATGAACGCGATCGAGGGCACCACGCCGACGGCGGACGGCGAGATGATGCCCGCGATCGGCACGAAGAGCGCACCGCCGATGCCGGCCAGCACCGCGGAGACCACGAACGCGACAACTTTGACCGTGGCCGGGTCGTAGCCGAGGAAGCGGACCCGCTCCTCACCGTCGCGCACGGCCACGAGCAGCTCACCGAAGCGGCTGCGGTAGAGCCAGGCCATCAGCGCGATCGCGGCGAGGAGGGTGCCCGCGGCGATGAGGTAGAGCATCAGCTGGTTGGCGGGGTCGTAGAGGTCGTACCCGAAGAACGCCCGGAAGCCGTTGAGCCCGTTCGTGCCGCCGGTGCCCTCGATGTTGCCGATGAGCAGCAGCGAAAAGGCCAGCACCAGGGCCTGGCTGAGGATCGCGAAGTACGCCCCCTTGACCCGGCGCTTGAAGACCGCGAGACCCAGCAGGAGCGCGACCGCGGCCGGCACGAGCACGATGGCGAGCACCGTGACGACCGGGCTGCGGAACGGCTCCCACCAGGCCGGGAGCGAGCCGTCGCCGTACAGCATCATGAAGTCGGGCACGGCGCCCGGCCCGCCGGTGCGCTCCGCGTCGGCCAGCTTGAGGTGCATCGCCATGGCGTACGCCCCGAGGCCGAAGAAGAGGCCCTGGCCCATGGTGAGCATGCCGCCGCGGCCCCAGGCGAGGCCGATGCCGACGGCCACCAGGGCGTAGCAGCACAGCCGGCCGAGCAGGTTGAGCTGGAACTCCCCGAGCAGGGCCGGGGCGAGGGCGAGCAGGCCCACCGCGAGGGCGAGGTAGCCCGCCAGGAGCGGCCAGGAGCGGCCGCGGGTCGTCAGGCTCATGCGAGGCTCCTCGAGCGTACGGAGAACAGGCCCTGCGGGCGCAGCTGCAGGAAGGCCACCACGGCGAGGAGCAGCAGCACCCGCCCGATGCTGGCCGAGGTGGAGTACTCGAAGACCGACTGCATCAGGCCGAGCACGAAGGCCGCGATGACCGCGCCCCGGATCTGGCCGATGCCGCCGACGACCACGACGAGGAAGGCGTCGACGAGGTACGTCGTGCCCAGGGTCGGGCCGGTCGACCCGATGAGGGTGAGGGCGACCCCCGCCACGGCCGCCAGGCCCGAGCCGATGAAGAACGCCATCGCGTCGGTGCGGCGGGTGTCGATGCCGAGCGACTCGGCGAGGTCACGGTTCTGCACGGTGGCGCGCAGCCGCCGACCCAGCGGGGTCAGCATCATGACCGCCGCCAGGCCGCCGGCGCACACGACCGCGAGCAGCAGGATGAACAGGCGCGCGAGCGGCAGGTCCAGGCCGAGGACGTCCACGGCGCCGTCGAGCCAGGTCGGCGCCGCGACCTGCTTCGCGGGCGCCCCGAAGATGTCGCGCGCCACCTGCTGCAGGATCAGCGAGATGCCGAACGTGACCAGCAGCGTGTCGAGCGGCCGGTGGTACATGTGCCGGATCACCAGCACCTCCACCAGCAGGCCCACCAGGCCACCGACCACGAAGCCGACGGGCAGGGAGACCAGCAGGGAGACCCCGGCGTCGCCGATGACCTGCTGCACCACGAAGGCGGTGTACGCACCGGCCATCATCATCTCGCCGTGGGACATGTTGATCACGCCCATCTGGCCGAAGGTCAGCGACAGCCCGAGCGCCGCGAGGAGCAGCACCGAGCCGATCGAGACGCCGGCGAAGAGCTGGAGGAGGAGGGCTTCCATGGCTCAGCTCAGCCCTGCCACCAGTCGTAGGTCTCCAGGAACGGGTCGGGCTCGATCGGGCCGTCGGAGGAGTCGATGACGTCGATGAGGCCGTCCTTGTTGACCTTGCCCATCAGGAACGTCTTCGAGACGTGGTGGTTCTCGTGCACCGTGATCTCGCCCTCGGGCGCGGCGAAGGTGACCCCCTCGGAGGCGTCGATGACGTCCGCGGGCTCGAACGAGCCGGCCTTCTCGACCATCTCCTTGTAGAGGTAGAGCGAGTTGTACGCGGCCTCCATCGGGTCGGAGGTGACCCGGTCCTGGCCGTACTCCGCCTTGAACGCCTTGACGAACGCGGCGTTCTCCGGGGTGTCGACCGTCTGGTAGTAGTTCCAGGCGGTGAGCTGCCCGACCAGGTTGGCGACGCCGACGCCCGGCACCTCCTCCTCGGCGATGGAGACGGAGACGACCGGCATCTGCTCGGCCGAGAGCCCGACGTTCTTGTACTCCTTGAAGAAGGCGACGTTCTGGTCGCCGTTGAAGGTGTTGAAGACGGCGTCGGCGCCGGCCTTCTTCACCTTGTTGACGATCGTCGAGACGCCGTTGGTCTCGCCGAGCGGCAGGTAGTCCTCACCGAGGATCTCGATGTCGTGGGCCTCGGCGTACTGTCTGATGATCTTGTTCGCCGTGCGCGGGAAGACGTAGTCGGAGCCGACCAGGTAGAGGCTCGTGGTGCCCTGCTCGGCGAGGTAGTCGAGTGCGGGGATGATCTGCTGGTTGGTGGTCGCGCCGGTGTAGAAGATGTTGGGCGAGGACTCCAGCCCCTCGTACTGCACCGGGTAGAACAGGATCGAGCCGTTGGACTCGAAGACCGGCAGCATCGCCTTGCGCGAGGCGGAGGTCCAGCCGCCGAAGACCGCGGCGACGCAGTCCTGCTGGATCAGCTGGGTGGCCTTCTGGGCGAAGGTGTCGGGGTCGGAGGCGCCGTCCTCCTGGACGACCTCGAGCTGCTTGCCGTCGATGCCGCCGTCGGCGTTGATCTCCTTGGCCGCCAAGGCGAGGGAGTCGGCGACGGTCTGCTCGCTGATCGCCATCGTGCCCGACAGGGAGTTGAGGAAGCCGACCTTGACGCTGTCGCCGGACGTGTCGATGCAGCTCTCGCCGGCGGCGGCGGTGCCGGACTCGTCGGCCTTGGCGCCGCAGGCGGAGAGGACCAGCGCGGCCGTGGCCGCGACCGCGGTGCCGGCCCACAGGCGGGTGCGGGTGTTCTTCATCGGTGTCACCTCTGGGTGGTGGGGGAGGGCTACGACGGCGACGTACGCCGTGACCCGATGAAGGTAGGGACGCTCTTTTCCAATTGGTTCCAGATGGGATTACTTCGGTGTTTCGTCCCGTCCCGTCGTGTAACGAGGTGATGACGCCGGGCGTGCGCCGAGGGTCCGGTCGGCGTACGCCGCTCAGCGGCTGAGCCGGTAGCGGCGCTCGGGGCGGCCGGAGGTGCCGTAGTTGAGGCGTACGCCGACCCGCCCGACGCTGGCGAAGTGCTCGAGGTAGCGCCGGGCGCTCACCCGCGAGATGCCGACGGCGGCGGCGCACTCGGCGGCGCTCTGCTCGGCCTCGGGGGCCGACGAGAGGGCGGTGAGCACCGCGTCGGCCGTCTCCGCGCTGAGGCCCTTGGGCAGCGGTGGG
>Ga0164243_10015747_pt1 | contig 10425 bp, 9 predicted proteins | sample OricompcompostOP_FD_108781 | JGI IMG/M metagenome (GOLD analysis project Ga0164243, IMG submission 108781) | Organic Plus compost microbial communities from Emeryville, California, USA - Original compost - Organic plus compost (OP) | ecosystem: Engineered > Solid waste > Mixed feedstock >... | reverse complement strand
GCCGCCTCTCTTGATGATGGGTTCGATGCCGTGCTTGATCGCGCCCATCGCAAGCGGAAGCTCAAAAAACATCGCCAGCATGGTCGCCGTTATGAAGAAAGCGGAGGCTGGAGAATTGCCGGACCGCATAGCCGTGCGGAATCGGACGAGGTTCTCGATCTCTATTTCGCGATGAAGGCACAGCGCTTTCAGAAGATGGGGATCAGTGACCCATTCGCCGATGAAAATGTGCGTAATTTCTTCAAATCTTTCTTCGGTGACGGGCTGACCAAAGGTCAGGAACTGAACGAGTTGCGCTTTCTTGAGGTGGGCGGAGCAACACGTTCCATCATTGGGAAAGTGTTCGGCGTTGCAGGACCGACCGTTGAATTCGGTGCGATCGCGGAGGATGAACTGATGACGGCAAGTCCGGGTGAATTCCTCTTCTTCGAGGATATCAGCCGGAGTTGTGAGGAAGGCCGTTCGGTCTACAGTTTCGGCATCGGGGATGAGCCTTACAAGCGCGAATGGTGCGACGTCGAATTTACTATCTATGACACGCTGGTGCCGCTTTCCGCCAAGGGAAAGCTTTTCGCGACGCTGCAATCAGCCCGCAACACGGTCGCCGGAAATCTCAAGCGCAATCCACGTCTCTGGGGCTTCGCGAAGGCGCTACGCAGCAGATTCGCAAAAAGGTAGGGGATGCTGGTAATCTGATTCAAGAACCTGTTCTAAAATACTGTTCCAGATCCAGATTCGACTGTCAGACGGTCTCATCCATGAGAATGACAACATCTTCATAGCCGCCCTGGTCGAGATCAAGTGCAGCCAGCGCGACGCCCTTATCGTCCGGATCGACGATGCTCATCACCACGGAAGCCGGTCCATCGGCAATGCGCGCGATCTGTTCGGAAGACGACGGACCACATTCCACAACGACAAAATCGTAGACTGTTTCCAGCGCGTCGAGAATAAGCGGGAGGCGGTCAGCGGAGCGCATGGCAATTTCGGGATCGGCCTCCCCCAGCGGCACCACATGAGCCTGTGAAAACCGGTCGCTGTGAATGACCTCGTTGAAACGCCGCTCGCCGGACAGAAGCTCGGTTATGCCGGGCAGATGCGCACCGTCCAACATGGCCAGACCGACGGTTCCGTGTGCCGTCATGTCCACGAGAATTGCCCGCTTGCCGCGGTCGGCAAATTCGCGCAACAGACGTACCGTTCCCGCCGATGCCTTGTCACCTTCGGGAGAGACAACCACGATGCGCTTTTCCTTTCCGCCGTCAAGCAGATCGGCGACGGCTTTCACGCCGTTGGGATTACGCTGCTGCGCCTCGCGTTGACTGGTCCTATCTCCCCCCATCATGGGAAACTCCTCCACGGTTTTCCGTGTGTCTGAAGCCAACGGCTTGACCGCAAATGGCGTAGTCCATGACCGGCGCGGCGCTTCAATTGTTTCATTCGAAACCGTAGCACCGCCTTCGGCTTTCGATGGCGGCACCGCAGCGGCTTCAGCGGCAGCGGCAATAACCGGCATTTCGATTTCCTCCACCGCATCGGCCCTTTGGCCATCAGCCGTCACGAATGCGCGCCCACTGAACAATTCGCGCAACAGAACGAAAATCGAAAGCAACAGCAAGCCCGCCACGAAGGTCGAGCTGACAATCGGCAGTATCATCGGATAATAGGGAACGGCGGGAGCCTCGGCAGAAGCAAAAACACGGGCATCGACCGGCACATAATTGCGGTCGGTACGGGATGCGGCTTCGCGATAGCGCGTCAGGTAGGTTTCCAGAAGCTGGCGCTGTGCCGCCGCTTCACGCTCCAATGCGCGCAGTTCGACTTCCTGATCGCCTGCCTGTGCCGCCTGTGCCTTCACCCGGTTCAGCTCGCGATTGAGTTCATCCTCGCGAAGCTTTGCGGCAGACACTTCATTGTCGAGGCTGGCAACGAGCTTGCGGCCTTCGTTCCTGATCTGCTGGTCGAGATCGGCAAGCTGCGAACGCAGCGCCTTGATGCGCGGATGGCCGTCCAGAAGCGTCGTCGAAAGATCGGCAATCTGTGCATTGAGCTGGACGCGCCTTTCGGCAAGACGCTGCATCATCCCGGAAGCAAGCACATCCGGCAGCGTGTCGATGGGCGCGCCGGAGGCGAGCGCCTTGCGAATGCTTTCCGCCTTGGCTTCCGCCGATGCACGATTGGTGCGCACCCGCGTGAGTTCTGTCGAGACCTCGGAAAGCTGCTGTGTGGCGATGGTGCTATTGCTCTGCCCGGTCAGAAGCCCACGCGAAGCACGGTAGTCCGCAACCTTCCTTTCCGCATCGCGGACGCGATTGCGCAGGTCGTCAATTTCGGGGGCAAGCCAGCTGGTCGCGTCGTCGTTCGATTCAAGCTTCGCGGCCTGCTGAAACAGGATGTACTGATCAGCCAGCGCGTTGGCGACGTTCTTGGCCGTTTCCGGGTCCGGCGAGGTATATTGCACCGCGATGACGCGTGAGGCAGTCACGGCAAACACCTGCATGTTTTTGCGCAGCTTCTGCAAGACGCGCTCTTCCGGTGTCAGCCGAGCCGGATCGGTCCGCATGCCGAGCATGATGAGGACGCGGGTCCAGGGCTTCACCTCCGTTGTCGTGAAAGCTTCGTTGCTGGTCAGCTTGAGCTCGTCGGAAACTTTCTTGAGAAGATCGCCGGAGGAGAATACCTCGACCTGGCTTTTCACGCCTTCGGCGTCGAAAAGCGGGCGCTCGGCGGCAGTCTCGCCATTGGGGCGGGTATAGATGGATTCGCGAGCCTCGATCATGATGCGGGCTTCGGCGCGATAATCCGGGGTCAGAAGGAGGCAGACGGCCCATGCGAGCGCTGCCATCAGGAGCGCGCCCACGACGATGAACAGCCAGTGGCGCCTCAGGCTTGCGAACAGCGCGCCGATATCGATATCTGCATCCCTTGATAACGGATCGACTTCTGCCATTCCCCATTCTCCATGGACTTCGCGAATGCGCTTGCGCGCGTGATCGCTCTCGCCCGCGTGGGGTAAACTACCCCCGAATCTGGCCGAACGGTAAAGGAACAAGGTAACCAGAGGGTTAAGCAGGACCAGCTCACGACCCCGGCGAAACATAAAGATTTTGCGCCTCACCCTGTCTTCTTTACCAGCCATTAACCCTAATCAATCGATAACCCTTGCAACCGATATTCGCAATTGCGCGGCCATACCGCGTCGATTGCGTACTTTAGGAAATAATGCTTTTCGGAAGAACCGAGGCGGAAGATGACGGCGAAGACAAATCAGAACAAGCGCAAAGGCAACGCCATGCTCGTGGCACTCGGCCTTGCGGCCATGACGCTTTCTGCCTGTTCCAGCTATCGCCCTGCCCCGCCCGCTTTCCACGAAGCGCTGAACCAGCCCTATATGCTGGACGCCGGCGACCGTGTGCGCATTACGGTTTTCGAGCAGCCGAGCCTTACCAACACCTACAGCGTCGATCAGGCAGGCTATATCGCCTTCCCGCTTGTCGGCAGCATTCCGGCCCGCGGCAAGACATCCAAACAGCTGGAAGGCATCATCGCATCCAAGCTGCGCGGCGGCTATCTGCGCGACCCCGATGTGAGCGCGGAAATCGACCGCTATCGCCCGATCTTCGTGATGGGTGAAGTGGGTGCCGCCGGCCAGTATTCCTACGTTCCGGGCATGACCGCGCAGAAGGCTATCGCCGCTGCAGGCGGTTTCAGTCCGCGCGCCAATCAGGAAAATGTCGATATCACGCGCCAGTTCAACGGCAAGGTTCTGACCGGGCGGGTGCTGATTTCGGATCCTATTTTGCCGGGCGACACGATCTATGTGCGCGAACGTCTGTTCTGATGGCGATTGATGGCTGATGACACCAACGTCTCTCCGCTCCGCATCCTTCACTGCTTCCGCGAACCGACCGGCGGGCTCTTCCGCCATGTCCGCGATCTGGTGGGCTTGCAGGCGGAGAACGGCCACGCGGTCGGCATTGTCTGCGATGCAACCACAGGCGGCCCGCGCGAAGACGCGCTTCTGGAGGAATTACGGCCAAAGCTCGCGCTCGGCTTGCACCGCATTGCCATGCAGCGCCATATCGGATTGGGCGATGCAGCCGCAGCCTACAAAACATATCGCATCATCAAGAAATTGCAGCCGGACATATTGCATGGACATGGCGCCAAGGGCGGCGTCTATGCGCGTTTGCTCGGTTCAGTCTTACGGGTATTCAGGTCTCGCGTAGCCCGTATCTATTCACCGCATGGCGGCAGCCTGCATTTCGACCGGAAGACGCGTCGAGGCGGCGCCGTCTTTCTGATCGAGAGATTGCTGGCCCCTCTCACCGACGCGGTGATGTTCGTCTCGAACTTCGAAAAGCGCGTCTACGAAGAAAAGATTGGGCGGCCCTATGGCCTTCACGCCGTCATCTATAACGGTCTGGCCGAAGACGAGTTCATAACAATCGCCGACGCGCCGGATGCCAGCGATTTTCTTTTTGTCGGCACGATGCGCGAACTGAAAGGGCCGGACCTCATGATACGTGCACTGGCGCGCCTGCGCGACCAGAACGAGCGCGCTTTCACCGCAACCATGGTGGGAGACGGCGCGGAAAAGCCGGGCTTCGTCGCCCTCGCCGAAGAACTGGGCATCTTCCGGCAGATCCGCTTTCTGCCCGGCATGGCCGCGCGAGAGGCCTTTGCCCTTGGGCGGATAATGGTGGTCCCGTCACGTGCCGAAGCGTTTCCCTATATTGTTCTGGAGGCGCTTGCCGCCGGAAAGCCCGTCATCGCCAGCAATGTCGGCGGTATTCCTGAAGTGTTCGGGCCGCGTTCCCCGGCATTGGTCGAGCCGGAGAACGAAGCACTTGCGGACAAGATGCTGAAGGTTGCGGATGATCCGGCGGCGTTTCGCGCCGCGATGCCGGAGGCGGCGCGGCTAGGTGAGCGTTTCAGTCTACAATCCATGGCCCAGTCGATCGAGACGATCTATTATGAAGCCCATCCCGACCGGACAGTGCCGGAAGACTGACGGATATTCTCCTCAGCCTGCCATCGCGGCGAAGGGCCCGGCGGCAGACACAATTCTGTCCACCTGTGACCGAAATCCCCCCTGCGCTGCAAAATAGATGTAGTGGAAGGCGTCCGCGCGTCCGCCAATCAACGATATATCCTCGCGTTGCCATTGCCAGGGCAGCATGTCCAGCTTGTCTTCAAACGGGTCGGATATGGTTGCGGACCAGAACGCGGCGATGCCGTTCGGCTTCAATGCCCGTTTCACCAGCCTGAGGCCGTCATCCTCATAGATGGCTCCGTTGGCGGCGCGGACCGTGAAATCCGGTCCATTATCCGTGTCCATCAGTATGGCATCATACCGACCCTGTTCTGCGCGAAGGACATCCATCACGTCCGCGACCCGGATATCCACCCGAGGATCGTTCAGCGGATAACCGGCAAGATGCCCGATATGGGTCCGGTTCCAGTCCACGATTTCCGGGACAAGCTCGCACACCGTGACCCTGGCCTCGGGTCCCAGCAGATCGAGTGCGGCCCGAAGCGTAAAACCCATGCCGAGCCCGCCGATCAGCATATGCGACACCGCCCGACCATGCAGGCGAAGCGACCGCTCTGCCAATACGGTCTCGGACTGGAAGTTGACGTTCGACATCAATTCCAGGCCATTATATCGGATTTCATAGATATGATCGCGTTTTCGCAACAAAATTTCATCACCGGCATGATTGCCCGCTCTAGCCAGTTCGACCCAGATAGTCATGTTCAACCCTAGTACGCTTCTCCGAACGTCACAAAGGGCTCGGATAAAGCGCATCAAAACAAACAGTTAATACGACCTTGAAAGGTCGCAGCGTGAATTGCTCTCATCAGGATTTGGGTCGCTGTGCGGTCAGGCGCGCAGCAACCCCATGACATCGTCCGATCTGGTGCCTATCAGGAGGGGGAAGAGAGCCTGCCTGTTGACGGCGATATGTGCCGAACAGTTCGATGGCAAAATGCCGCTTGCAGCTTTATCTTCCAACGGTTCCATATCAGCGTCCTAGGCAATATAATCCCGCAAGGCAAGCCTTGCAGCTGCTTGCCTTGCGGCAACGGGCGGATACCGGTTGCCGCCGCCAATGCTGTAACAGTGCGAGCAGAAATCTTTTTATTTTAGTCGTTGCTAACAGTAGCGGCTTTCAGTCATGTATTTAATCGGGTGTTTACCTAAGCCATAAGCTTGTCCGGCGGTGTTTATATTCTGCTTAGGACTTTGGGGCTAATCACTACGCGTCATTCTTATGATCAGGGGCAATGTTGTGCGAAATAATGATGCGCTTTCTCCTTTTGGCCGAAAAGCCATGGAAGCCAGCGGCAACCAGGATGCAGGGCCAGACGCCAGGCCACAGGGTCCGGTGAAACTCGGCCCTCTTGCGCGCCAGATGGCGGAGCAATATCAGCGCGACACGTTCTCACCGCTGATGCTGAGCGGCGTCATGCGCATGGTAGAGTTCGGGCTTGTCTTCCTGTCCGGCATTGCGAGCTTTCTGCTTTATGTGGGCCTCGGCACGCATCTCCTCATCTACTACCCGCTCATAATCATCGCTGGCGGCGCGCTTTTCGTCCTGCTGATGGAAATCAATGACGGCTATCAGATCAACGTGCTGCGCAGTCCCGGCCGTTATCTGCGGCGGCTGTTCATCAGCTGGGCCGCCGTGCTCGGAACGCTGGCTATCGCGGGTTTCCTGCTGAAATCCTCCTCAGATTTCTCACGCGGCTGGTTCCTGTACTGGGCGCTCAGCGCCTGCGTGCTGCTTGTGCTGTCGCGTGTCTTCATCGCCTGGAAGATAAAGCGCTGGGCGCGAAACGGCACTATGGAACGCCGCGCCGTCATCGTAGGCGGCGGTTCCAATGCGGAAGTGCTCATCCGGTCGCTGGAACAGCAGCCGGACAACGACATCCGCATATGCGGTATTTTCGACGATCGCGATGACAAGCGGTCGCCGCCCATCGTTGCGGGTTATCCAAAACTCGGCAATATCAATGAACTGATCGAGTTCGCCCGCATTGCCCGCATCGACATGCTGATCGTGTCCCTGCCGATTAGCGCCGAAGCCCGCGTGCTGGCTCTGCTGAAAAAGCTCTGGGTCCTTCCGGTCGACATTCGCCTTTCGGCGCTCAACAATCACCTGCGTTTCCGCCCGCGCGCCTATTCCTATGTCGGCGCGGTGCCAATGCTGGATATTTTCGATAAGCCCATCAACGATTGGGATTCCGTCGCCAAACGCATCTTCGATGTGGTTTTCAGCATTCTCGGCATCATTCTCCTTTCGCCGATCATGATCGGGACGGCGATCGCTATCAAGCTGGACAGCAAGGGCCCTGTGATCTTCAAGCAGAAGCGGCATGGCTTCAACAACGAAGTCATCAATGTCTGGAAGTTCCGGTCAATGTATACCGAGATGTGCGATCCCACCGCAAAACAGGCCGTTACCAAAAACGATCCTCGCGTTACGCGGGTCGGGCGTTTCATTCGCAAGGCTTCCATCGATGAACTGCCGCAATTCTTCAATGTTCTGGCAGGTTCCCTGTCGCTCGTCGGCCCGCGCCCGCATGCGGTCGCAGCCCATTCGCACAATGTCCTCTATAACGAGGTCGTCGACGGCTATTTCGCGCGCCACCGCGTGAAGCCGGGCGTCACCGGCTGGGCGCAGATCAATGGCTGGCGTGGCGAAATCGACAATGAAAACAAGATTCGCATGCGCACGGAATTCGATCTTTACTACATCGAAAACTGGTCGCTGTGGCTTGATCTCAAGATTCTGTTCCTGACGCCGATACGGCTTCTCAACACGGAAAACGCCTATTGACCAGCGTGGCGCACAGGATTGACGGCAATCTGCCCCTGCCCATAGGGCTACGGGCAGATATATCGCGCAGGCGGGCGCTCAATCGCCTCATTGCCAACACGGTGATCGGTTTCGGTGTTTTTCTGTTGGGCTTCGTCATGAGTGAGCCCGCTCCTTACGAACTCTATATGGTCGGCCTGATTGTGCTGGCATTATTGTTCGGCCTGAGACTGTCCCGAACCAGTCTCGTGCTGCTGGCAATCCTTACCGTGTTCAATTTCGGCGGAATGATCTCGGTCATGCAGATGGCCGATATCAAAAAAGCCCCGCTTTATATTGCGGTCTCGCTATTTCTGGCTTTTACATCAGTGTTCTTCGCGGCTGTGATCGAAGCTGACTACAGGCGTCTGCGAACCATCTTTAACGCCTATCTTCTTGTCAGCATCGTCTCCTCCTTGCTCGGCATTGCCGGTTATTTCGCCCTCTTCCCCGGAGCGGAAAACTTCACGCGCTACGGACGCGCGCAGGGTGCTTTTCAAGACCCGAACGTCTACGGTCCCTTCCTTATACTGCCGCTGACCTGGACGCTTTATCGCGTCATGCGCGGAAGCATACGCGATGTGGCCGCCTATCTGCCGCTCTGCTGCCTGCTCACGCTTGGCGTACTGCTGTCCTTTTCGCGCGCGGCATGGGCGATGGTTCCCCTCTCCTTCGCCCTTTTGTTCGGCGTGCTTTTTCTGCAAAGCAACAGCAACCGCTTTCGGCTTCGGCTGATCGCAATCGGCCTGCTTGCCGTTGTGGCGATCGTTCTCGCGGTCCTCATTATCCTGCAAATTCCCGGCGTGGGCGACTTCTTCCGTGAGCGCGCGCGGCTTGAACAGAGCTATGACAGTGCAAGACTTGGACGCTTCGCGCGCCATTGGCTTGGTATGATTCTCGCCACGCAGCATCCCTTGGGTATCGGGCCGCTCGAATTCGGACCGATGTTTGGCGAAGACACGCACAATATCTGGCTCAAGGCTGCGCTCGACTATGGATGGGTCGGATTCATAGCTTTTCTGACACTGACATTTCTGACCCTTGCGATCGGCTTCAAACTGCTGTTTCGCAATCGTCCCTGGCAGCCATTTCTCTTGGTGGCTTATGCAACCTATCTCGGCCATGTCCTGATCGGAAATGTGATCGATACCGATCACTGGCGGCATTTTTATCTGCTTTTCGGGATTATCTGGGGTTGTGCAGGGCTGGAATACAAGTATGAGCTTTCACTCAAACTCAAAGAAGGCCCAGGAGAGCAGAACCTTGCAATTCGCGATCTACGCCGCCGCAGCCCTGTTTGAAATTGGCGGTTGCTTTGCCTTCTGGGCTTGGCTGAAGCTTGGCAAGTCACCGTTCTGGCTGGTGCCCGGCATGGTGTGCCTCGCCTTGTTCGCCTATCTGCTGACATTGAGTGAGAGCAATGTTGCCGGTCGCGCCTACGCAGCTTATGGCGGCATCTATATCATCGCGTCGATCCTGTGGATCTGGTTTGCCGAGGGCGCCCGCCCCGATCGCTGGGATGTGGTCGGCGCGTGCACGGCCTTCGCCGGTACATGCATCATCCTCTTTGGACCGCGCTCCTGATTTTCGACGCTCGAATCCAGCCTGCCGCGCTTGGAACATTTCCAGCTTGGTTGAATCGTTGGAAATGTTCTATCTCTCTGCTTTACGCATTCTCCTGGCCTATTGAAGCAGGATTAGAAATCAGTCCGGTGGGCTGATTTCCCCGCGCAGACACCTGGCACTTTTGCTGGAAATGCTTTTATGATCGAGACGGTTGGAGCTCGCTGCCGCCCATCAGCTTCGAGAAACGCGATGGGTGCGGTTCTACTTCGATAACCCAGACAGCATATTGGCCCGGCATGGTACACCAGATATTCGCGCGCCGGCGACCGTCAATCAGGAATTCCGTACCTTGCGTGCGAACCACGACCAGACTTCCCTCGACATGGCGGGGCGTCTCCACTGTTCGCAAACGTTTTTGTGCCGAACGGGCATCGCTGGTTTTCTGCATTTTGATCGAGAAGCCCGGCGATACGGCGGTTCGACCATTTCTCATTGACGACGGTTCCCCGAAATACGTCAACCCGCCGGAGCCCGTAAAGGCGGGTCCACTCTCGCGCCAATCTCTGGATCGCCAGCACGCCGTCGCGATGAAAGAAGAACAACGGCAATATGTTCTCCCAGACGGGTTCACGGTTAACGGCCCGATGCGCCCGCCAGAAATCAAGCGTCCTGAAAAGGTGACTGATTCTCATCCACTGATGCCCTCCCCTATCCCAATTTATTAGGAAAGACATAGCTGCCATCGAAGGTGACAGATTGTCACAATTTGTACGCAATTCTGACACAATTCGCCGAAGCCGGATTGGAGGACTAATTTCGATTTCGCGCGTGACACAAAGTCGGTGTGCAATTTGCCAGTTTCGAGAAATTATCCCTTGCGTGTCAAGTCGTTATATTCTACGGCTTACCCCGGCTCGGAGCGTAGCGCAGCCCGGTAGCGCACTTGACTGGGGGTCAAGGGGTCGTGGGTTCGAATCCCGCCGCTCCGACCATT
>Ga0164243_10015745_pt1 | contig 10425 bp, 8 predicted proteins | sample OricompcompostOP_FD_108781 | JGI IMG/M metagenome (GOLD analysis project Ga0164243, IMG submission 108781) | Organic Plus compost microbial communities from Emeryville, California, USA - Original compost - Organic plus compost (OP) | ecosystem: Engineered > Solid waste > Mixed feedstock >... | reverse complement strand
GCGCCCCAGCGGTTCCACAGCGAGGGCCAGAAATGCGTGTCGGGGATGCCGCCATGGGTCGCGACCTCGCGGTAACTGTCGGTCCAGCCTTCCCATGGATTGATGGCCGCAAGGTGCGGCGGATTGAGCTCGGCCACCCGCCATTGCAGTTGCGCGAGGTAGGACACGCCCGAGAGGCCCACCTTGCCGTTGCTCCACGGTTGGGTGCCTGCCCATTCGACGGCGTCGTAGAAGTCCTCGGCTTCCTCCGGGGCGAGGTAGTGCGCGGTGCCTTCCGAGTACCAGGTGCCGCGCACATCGATCACCACGACCGCATAGCCGTGCGGGATCCAGAACGTCGGATCGGGCGCCTCGAATGCGGTGTACTTCGAGGTGTCGCCATCCTTCACGCCGGCATTGAGGAAGCGCTTGGGGTCGAACGGCACGTGCTTGCCGTACGGCGTCCAGGCGATGATCGGCGGCACTGGCCGCTCGTCGGCCGGGCGGAATACGTCGGCGTAGAGCTTCGTGCCGTCGCGCATGGTGACGACGACGTCGCGCTCGATGATCATCGCATATTCGTTCTCGACAGTGCGACTGTAGGCCGGCGGCTTGCCGCCGCGCTCCTCGGGTTTGCTCCGCGGGCTGCGATACCGATACTCGAACCCCTGCGCCGCCATGTGTCGTCTCCTCGTGAAATGCTACGACGCGGCGCGCCTGCCGGCACGTCGCGCGTCGGTTGTCGATGGTTTGCTACTTCGCCTTGAACGACTTGGCCAGCGCGTCGGCCGCGCGGGCGAGCAGCACCGTGTCCGTGCCCACCGCCACGAAATTGTAGCCCCACTCGATGTAGCGCCGCGCCTCCGCTTCGACCCCCGTGAGGATGCCGGCGGCCTTGCCCACCTTGGCGAGCCGCCGCGCCGCGTCCTGGATGGCGGCCTGCGCCTCCGGATGCTGCGGGTTCCCGAGGTGGCCCAGCGAGGCCGACAGATCGGCGGGGCCGATGAACACGCCGTCGACGCCCTCGACGCTTGCGATCGCCTCGATCTGGTCGAGCGCCGATTTGGTCTCGACCTGCACCAGCAGACAGATCTCGTCGTCCGCCTTCCTGAGATAGTCGTTGACGCGTCCGTAGCGGCTGGCGCGCGACGCGCCGGCCACGCCGCGCATGCCGCGCGGCGGATAGCGCACGGATGTGACCGCGCGTTTCGCCTCGTCCGGCGTCTGCACATAGGGGATGAGGATCGACTGCGCGCCGATGTCGAGGATGCGCTTGATCAGCACCATGTCGTTCCAGGCCGCGCGCACGACCGGCGCGGCGGTTCCGCGACCGACGGCCTGCAACTGCGTGACGAGACCCGGAAGCTCGTTGGGCGAGTGCTCGGTGTCCAGCAGAATCCAGTCGAAACCGGAATCCGAGATGACCTCGGCGCCGATGTTGCTGCACAGGCTGCTCCAGATGCCGACCTGCAGCCGCCGCTCCTTCACCGCCTGCTTGAAGACGTTGCGCGTGATGTCCATGGACTGCGTTCCGCTCCCCGGGATTTTGTTGTCGAACAGATGTCGGCTCAGACGAACTGGATGGCGACGCCGCCGAGCGGCCCGAAGTCGCCGTGCAGCGTGTCGCCCTTCTTGGCCCAGACGACGCGCGTGAACGAGCCCGACAGCACGAGATGGCCGGCCTCGAGCGTGACGCCGTGCTGGCCGAGCTTGTTGGCGAGCCATGCGACGCCCATGGCCGGATGGCCGAGCACGCCCGCCGCAAGTCCCGTCTCCTCGATCTCGCCGTTGACGTACATGATGCCGCCGACCCAACGCAGGTCGATGTCCATCGGACGGATCGGACGTCCGCCGACGACGATGCCGGCGGCTGCGCCGTTGTCCGAGATCGTGTCGAAGATCTTGCGCGGGTTCTGCACGCGCGCATCCACGATCTCGAGCGAGGGCACGACATACTCGGTCGCGCGCAGCACGTCGGTGAGGCCGATGCCCGGGCCTTTCAGCGGCTTGCCGAGGATGAAGGCGAGTTCGACCTCCACCCGCGGCGCGCAATAGTTCGCGTGCGCCACCTTGGCGCCGTCGGCGATCATCATGTCGTCGAGCAGATGGCCGTAGTCGGGCTCGTCGATCTCGGATGAGCGCTGCATCGCCTTTGAGGTGAGGCCGACCTTGTGCCCGATCAACTTGCGGCCTTCGGCGATCTTCTGGTTCTGCACGAGGCCCTGGATCGCATAGGCATCCTCGAAGGTGATGCCGGGCCACGTCTTCGAGAGCTGCACCATCGGCTTGCGTTCGCGTTCGGCGGCCAGCAACAGTTGCGCGGCCTTTTTTCGATCTGCGTCGGAGAGCATCGATGGTACTTTTGCTGGAATGCATGCGAGTGTAGCCCGACGGGCGGGATGTTGCGCAAGGGCAGGGCAGGCATGGCGGCAGACCTCAAGGTCATGAGTGCGCGGGCGGTGAAGGGCGCGGTGAGCGTGCTCGCGGCGGAGTTCTCGCGTGCGCACGGGTGCGCGGTTACATTCGACTTCGCGCCGGTCGGCACGCTCGAGCACAGGCTCGCCGCCGGCGAGCGCGCCGATGTCGTCATCCTCTCGCGCGCGGTGATGACGAGCCTCGCACAGAGCAGATTGTTCACGGCCGACAGCGTGCGCGAGCTCGGCAGTACGCCGATCGGTCTTGCCGTGCGCGCCGGTGCCCGCGTTCCAGATATCTCGACGCCAGAGGCTTTCAGAGCGGTGCTGCTCGCAGCCGACAAGATCTCGCTGTCAGACCCTGCCATCGGCGGCACGGCCGCGCGCTACCTGCCGCAGCTCTTCGCGCGCATGGGGATTGCCGAAGCAATCGAGTCCAGACTGGTGCGATGCCGCGGCGGCGGTGGCGAAGTTGCTGAACGCGTCGCGCGCGGCGAAGCGGAGGTGGGCATGACCTTCATCAGCGAAATGCTGCCGATCGCCGGCGTCACCATCGCGGGCCCGCTCCCGGCGCCCTACGGCAGCGAGACCGGCTACTGCGCGGCGGTGTCCGCCCAGAGTAGCAACGCCGCGGCGGGGGCCGATCTGATCGCCGCGCTGGCGCACCGCGCGGGCGATGCGATCTGGCGGACCGCCGGCTTCGCGCGCTGAGGCGTCCGCGCTCTCGGCGGCCGTCCTCCGTCATGTTGCCAATTCCACACACCTCGCCAGGGAGCGATCTGCTGTCCACAGGAGCAGTCGGAATCGGGGCCTGCAAAGCATGCGAAGGCAGATCGCTGCGCTCCTGTTATCCACTTGGTCCAGCGGGGATTTTTCGCTTTCCTAACGCAACCTTTCCGGACCGGGGCAATCGCGTGTCATTTTTGCAACGGCTGCCGAAATTCCAGGCGCTTTGCCGCCGCAATCATTTCTTCTCAGAATCGGCCGAGGTAAGTTTTGCCAGCGACGAAGAGGGAATCGGCTGTCGCGGCCGGGCGGCCCATTGCCACAACGGGACGGGCAATGCCGCCGGGAAATTGGGGGGCCGGAAGGTGCACCTGCATCTGAAGGGCTAACTCCTCCCGAGACTTTAACACTGGAGGACTGGAATGAGAGCGATCAAAGGCCTTCTCCTCGCCAGCGCAGCGGGTATGGCTGCGGTGTCGAGCGCGCAGGCAGCCGACCTTCCCGTCAAGGCCAAACCGGTCGAGTACGTGAAGGTTTGTAGCCTGTACGGCGCAGGGTTCTTCTATGTTCCGGGCACCGATACCTGCCTCAAGATCGGCATGTATCTGCGTTCGGATCACGGCTACGGTGCTGGCGGCGTGATGGCGCCTCCGGGATACTGGCTGTCGACCCCGAACTCGCGCTTCACCCGCACGGACACGAACTTCTACACCTACCGTGCACGTATCAACCTGACCACCGACTGGCGCACGCAGACCGACTACGGTGTGCTCCGCGCTTACGCGGCGATCATTGCCCAGAATCAGACGGGTGATGGTTCCTCGACCGGTGCGGCGGGCATCCTGCGCGCATTCATTCAGTTCGCCGGCTTCACCGTCGGTCACGCCGTGTCGTACTTCGACTTCTTCAACGGCGCTGACTACGGCTATGCGCCGTCGATCTGGGGCGCGAGCACGGGCGTCAACGGTACCGACCTCGTCGCGTACACTTGGCAGCTCGGCAACGGCTGGTCGATCTCGGTCGACATGGAAGATGGCACGGGCCCGGGCCGCACCGGCCGCACGCTGAACGCCAGCGTCGCGGGCGGCTTCACGCTGGCCCCCGGCATCACCAACTCGCGTGAAGCGGCTTGGTCGCCTGACTTCGCGGGTAACATCCGCGTCGACCAGGCCTGGGGCTCGGCGCAGTTGTCGGCCGCCGCGCACAACCTGTCCGGCACCTACTACGGTGGTGCTGGCGCTCCGATCGCCGCTCCGGTGACCAGCAACGGCCACCCGGGTGACGAGTGGGGTTGGGCGATCCAGGGCGGTCTCCGCCTGACGAACCTGTTCCAGCCGCGGAACACGTTCGAAGTCTCGTCCTACTACTGCGATGGCGCGACCGCGTACTGCGTGTCGACGCCGATCAACGCCCCGTACGGCAGCGGTAACACGATCGGCCTCGGCTATGCCGTGGACGGCGTGTACGTGACCGGCTCGGGCGTCGAGAAGACCGAATCCTGGGGCATCCAGGCGGCGTACCAGCACTACTGGAACGCCCAGTGGAGGACCGCAGTGGTCGGTGGTTATACTGAGGTGAACTATTCTGCGACTGCCGCTTCGATGATCTGCGGCACCGCGGCCAACTCGGTGAACCAGCTTCCGGGCGTTCTGACGGCCGGGTCGACCTGCGACCCGAGCTTCTCGCAGGCCTCGGTCAGCACCCGTACCGCCTGGAACCCGCACCCGACCCTCGAGATCGGTGTGGACCTGATTTGGTACCATCTCGACACGGCGAACAGCGGCTCGATCGTTCTGCCGGTCAGCGGTGCACGTCCGGCGGGCACCTACGCCCTCGATGATCAGGATCGCTTCCTCGGCATCCTGCGCGTCCAGAAGACCGTTCTGCCCTGATCGTCTGATCAAGGTCAGCTAGGTTGCAGTCCCCCGGCGGCAACGCCGGGGGATTTGCTTTTTGCGGGCCACGCCATGCCATAGAACTGGGGCGCGGACCGGCGGAACAAGCGGGTGCGACAGGAGATGGTTTCGTGGCGCAGGAAGCCCGGCAGGTCGTGTTCATCTGTGGAGGCCGCGGCACGCGCCTGCGCGGGGCGCAGGGCGGCGGCGTGCCCAAGTCTCTCACGCAGATCGCCGGGGAGCCGATCGCGCGTCGCCTGATCCGTCAGTTCGCGCCGCTGCACACGACGGGGCCTGGTCCCATCGTGATCGTTGCGCAGGGGGACGAGGCGACGCCGGAGATGGTGCGTGGTGCACTCGGATCGCGGGCGGTCATCGTCGAGCAGGCGGCTCCGGATGGCGTCGCCAACGCCATCCGGCTGGCCGAGCCGCACCTCGTCGCGGACGCGCTCGTCTTCCTGGGCGACATCATTTTGCAGGGCCAACTATCGGAGCCGCCGCCCGGTCAATCGGCGGTGTGCATCTGGCGCGACGCGCCGCTTGCGACCATCCGCGAAAACTTCGGCGTCGTGTTCAAGGACGGCGCGGTGACTGAACTCGTCGAGAAGCCGGCCGATCCGCACGGCCTGCTGTGCGGCATCGGCGTCTACGCGCTCACGCGGGAGGCAATCGCCCTGTTCGCGTCGTCGCCGGTCAACGCCGTCAAGGGTGAGCGTGAGATCACGGAGGCGCTGCGTCATCTGATGCGCTGCGGGCGCCCCCTGCAGGCGTTCGACTTCAACGGCCTCTACATCAACATCAACCGGATGACCGATCGCGAGGAGGCCGAGCGGCTTCTCGCGGGTGCGAAACGCGACTGATTCCCTCGGCACGTCACGATCGGCCGCATCGGCGCGTCGTTTGCGCGCGGGAACGATTTTCCACATCCGGTGGTTTCATCCGCAACGGTGGGCGAACGCGGAGACATCCCAGATGAAAGCACTCTCTTTAGCGGCGGCCGGACTTTTGCTGTCGGCCGGGTTGGCCATGGCGCAAAGCGACCTTCAGCAGAAGCCCAGGCAACTCGACAAACAGCCGGTGCCGTCGGGGACCGAGGCAGGCACCTCGACGCCGTAACCGGGTGATGCCCAGAGCCGCGCCGTGACCGGATCCGGCTCCTCGTCGGGCGCGGCCATGGGCGCCAAAACGACGACGGGCGCTGGGCCTTCGGCACCGGGCATGAAGAAGCCCGACGAACAGAAGAAGTAGCGGCGCCCAATCACGCGAAGGGCAAAATCCGCTGTTCGGAGGTCATGCTCACGCAAATGCCGGGCGACGGTCGCGCGGCGATCTGATTAGGCCATAGCTCAGGGCACGAACAGAACCCGGCGGCAAACCGCCGGGTTCTCGCGTTGCGTCCCCTGTTGCAATTCACGCCGCGACGGCGGTATCGGGCCGGAGGCGGATGAGGCCCGCGGCGGGAGCCTGCCGCCGTCTTGCCCGCATCGTGGCCGCCCCTATAGTCGCGGCCACGCCGGCGGTGCCGGACGTCGATCATGTCCCGGAACAGCCGCATGGCCCGACTGCCCCTCGATGTTGCGCGGAATGCCGCGCCAACGCTCGGCGATCTCTTCAATGAGGCGGCAGCGCTCTATCAACGCGGGGACCTCGCGGGTGCGCGGCGGAATCTCAAGACCGTGCTGCGCAAGCAGCCACAGCAGTTCGACGCCTTGCACCTGATGGGACTTGTCGAAGCCCGCCGCGGACACCACAAGGATGCCGAGGTGCTCCTGCGCCAAGCCGTGCGCGTCAATCCGAACGCGGCCGACGCGCATGCCAACCGCGGCAATGTCCTGCGCGAGATGGGCCGTTTCGACGAGGCCGTCGCGAGCTACGACCAGGCGCTCGCGCTCAAGCCGGACTATCCCAACGCGCTCAACAGCCGCGCCATCGCGCTCGTCGCGCTCGGGCGTTTCGACGAGGCGCTTGCGAACTACGATCAGGCGCTGGCGCTCGATCCGAAGTTCGCCACGGCGCGCTACAACCGGGCGATCGCGCTGGTTCAGCTTGGACGGCTCGATGAAGCCGTCACCGCCTTCGATGCGATGCTGGCGGACGACCCCATGTTCCTGCAGGGACATGTCGACCGCGCCAATGCGCTCGGGGCGCTCGGCCGGATTGAGGCTGCGCTTGCCGGCTACGAGAGGGCGCTCGCGATCGAGCCGCGGTTCACCACGGCGCTGTATAACCGGGGGCTCGTGCTGCTCAAGGCCGGCCGGTTTTCTGAGGCGCTGACGAGCTTCGATGCGCTGCTGGCGATCGAGCCGGCGGTCGCCGGAGCGCTCGACGGCAAGGGCAATGCACTGGCGGGACTCGGCCGGCACGAGGAGGCGGTCGCAGCTTTTGCCGCCGCGGTCGAGGCCGATCCGGAGTTCGCCGGCGCGCTCAACAATATGGGTTTCACGCTGTTGAAATTGCGCCGGGCGCGCGAGGCGCTCGCCTGTTTCGACAAGGCGTTGCGAGTTGACCCGCGTTCATCGGGCATTCTGAACAACCGCGGCAATGCGCTGCTCGCGCTCGGGCGCACCGACGACGCGCTGGCGAGTTTCAGTGCGGCCCTGGCGGCCGACCCGGCCGCGCTGGACGCTTTGGTGAACCGCGCCTCCGCGGCGTTGACCACAAAACTTTACGAACAGGCCGCAGTCGACTTCGAGCGCGTGGTCGCGCTCGATCCCGACCAGCCTTATGCGCTCGGCAATCTGCTCTATGCGCGGCTGCACTGCTCCGACTGGCGCGAGCACGACGAGCTGCAGCGCCGGATCGGGGAGGGATTGCGCGCAGGCCGCAAGGTGATCCTGCCGTTCGAGGCGGTGGCTTGCGTCGAAGCCGCGTCGGATCAGTTGCTGGCGGCGAATGTCTGGCTCGACGACGTATGCCCGGTACGCATGAAGCCGGCGACTATCCCGCCGCGCGCGCATGACAGGATCCGGCTGGGCTATCTGTCCGCGGATCTGCGCGTGCATCCGGTCGCGATCCTGATGGCCGAATTGTTCGAGCGCCATGATCGCTCCAGGTTCGAGACCGTCGCATTCTCCTTCGGCGCCGACGACCGCAGCGAGATGCGCGCACGGCTCGCCCGCGCCTTCGAGACGTTCATCGACGTGCGCGAGCTGGGCGACCGACAGATCGCGGATCGTATCCGGGAGATGGAGATCGACGTCCTCGTTGACCTCACCGGCTTCACCGAGAACTGCCGGCCCGGCGTCCTCGCGCTGCGGCCAGCTCCGGTCCAGGTGAGCTATCTCGGTTATCTCGGCACGATGGGCAACGAACTGGTCGATTACGTCATCGCCGACCGGTTCTCGCTGCCGCAGGACGTGCGCGCGCATTACCCCGAGCGTGTCGCGTATCTGCCGGAGCCGTTCATCGCCGCCGACACGACGCGTGCGATCTCCGATCAGCCGCCGAGCCGTAGCGACATGGGCCTGCCGGCGGACGGAACCGTATTCTGCGCATTTCACAGCCGGCACAAGATCACGCCGCAGATGTTCGACGTCTGGATGCGTGTCCTGCGCGAGGTCGAGGGCAGCGTGCTGTGGCTCGCGGGGGGCAGCAGCCAATCCGACGACAACCTGCGGCGCGAGGCGCAGGCCCGCGGCGTCGCGGGCGAGCGGCTGGTGGTGATGCCGCGCGTGTCGGTGTCGCAGGACTACCTGGCGCGCTACAGGCTCGCGGACGTCTTCCTCGACGTGCTGCCCTACAACGCGATCTCCACGGCGGTCGATGCGTTGTGGGCGGGGCTGCCGGTGCTGACGTGGGCGGGCAGGACGTTCGGCGGGCGAGGGGCGGGCAGCCTGCTGCACGCGGCGGGCCTTCCGGAGCTGGTCTGCGAGACGGCCGACGCCTACGAGGCCGCGGCGGTGACGCTCGCGCGTGATCCCGCCGCGCTGGACCGCTGCAAGTCCCGGCTGGCACGCGGGCATGCAAGCCTGCCGCTGTTCGATTCCGGCCGCTTCGCGAGGAATATCGAAGATGCCTATGAGGCCATGTGGGCGCGGCACCAGCGCGGCGAGCCGCCGGCCGACATCCACGTGGGGCAGGCTTGAGCTTGCGGCGCGAGCTTTGGGTGCATGACGGGAATTGCGCGACGGCGCTGGCGGCATAGCACCGGGGGCCGAAATCGGGTAACACGGCGCGGCAAGTTTCAAGCCTTCCGCGGTGCTTCCAGGCACTGCCACGCTTCCAAACAGAGGACCGGAAACGCCCATGAAAATCGTCGCGTTTGACTTGAACGGTGGTGCACATCTCGGCGTCGTCGAGGGCGACCAGGTGATCGATCTGCAGGCCGTCGACAGCAAGCTGTCGGGTGACCTGCGCGAAGTGCTCGCCCAGAACGGCGGCGATCTGAAGCCGCTGGCGGATCTCGCTAAGCGGGCGCCGGCGTCCGCGCGCCTTCCGCTCAAGGGGCTGAAATATGCGCTGCCGGTGCGCACTCCTGGCAAGGTCGTATGCCTCGGGCTCAATTACCTCGAGCACGTCAAGGAAGGCCCGAACCGCGACAACATCCCGAAGTTCCCCACGATCTTCATGCGCTGCAACTCCTCGCTCGTGGCGCATGAAAGCCCCATCATCCGCCCGAAGGTGACGGAGACACTCGACTATGAGGCTGAGTTGATCCTCATCGTCGGCAAGCACGCCAAGCACCTGACCATGGACAATGCGACCTCGTGCGTCGCCGGCTATTCGGTCGGGAATGAAGGCTCGATCCGCGAGTTCCAACGCAAGACGACGCAATGGGACATGGGCAAGAACTTCGACGCCACCGGCGGCTTCGGCCCGTGGATGGTGACGGCCGACGAGCTGCCGGATGCAGCCAAGGGGCTCAAGATCGAGACTCGCCTCAATGGGACCGTCATGCAGTCGGACAACACCGACAACATGATGTTTCCGGTGAAGGAGATGCTGGTCTACATCACCCAGGGCATGACGCTGGAGCCCGGCGACATCATCTACACCGGAACGCCCTCGGGCGTCGGCCATGCGCGCAAGCCCAATCCGGTCTGGATGCGCAACGGCGACGTTTGCGAGGTCGAGATCCAGGGCATCGGCATCCTGCGCAACCCCATCGCCGACGAGAAATAACCGCGGTTGAACCGACGGCATTCGCGCTTATGTGACGGACACCCGTGCGAATTGCGCGGGTGTCCGTTTTCATGTCGAGAGGTGCCATGGCTCAGACTTTGAACGTGATCGCCATTCACGGGTCCCTACGTCGGGGATCGTTCAATCACGCATTGGCGCGGGCGTTGCCGAAGCTCGCTCCCCCCGACATGAAGATCACCGAAGCGCCGCCATGGAACGAGATTCCGATCTACAACGCCGATGACGAAGGGTCGTCGGGCTTTCCGGCGCCCGTGCAGGCGCTGGCAGGC
>Ga0164243_10015744_pt1 | contig 10426 bp, 5 predicted proteins | sample OricompcompostOP_FD_108781 | JGI IMG/M metagenome (GOLD analysis project Ga0164243, IMG submission 108781) | Organic Plus compost microbial communities from Emeryville, California, USA - Original compost - Organic plus compost (OP) | ecosystem: Engineered > Solid waste > Mixed feedstock >... | reverse complement strand
TACCACCGCCTCGAACTGCCCCACCGACGCAACTGTTGCAGTCCCTCGGATATCATGTTCGAATTCGCCGTAGTCGCCGTCCCTTTCTGACTCCTCGGTTGCGCAGCCGATGAGCGCAGCCATCAGAACGACACCTCTCGTCAACCATAGTGCTCGCATATCCCCTCCATACAAGCCGGCACGTTGTCATCTCCCCTTACCCCTCGCGGCTGACAAGACGTGAGCACGCTTACCTCTCTTGGATGAAGTGGTCCGTCGGAGGAGGACGCGGCTAACGACCAAGGAAGCCGCATCCGGGAAACGAGTGGCTTTCGACGACGACCAGTTGGCCGCGTGACGGCGTTACCCTCGCGGTGTGCGGTGACACCGACCTTACCGCCAGCTTTGGGATTAGAGGTGAAGCGGCACCTGCCGAACGTGCGGACCTAATTCAAGGGACGTGCCCCCCATTTTCTACTGTGAGTATCGACGAGTGATCGCGGTCGTGGTGATCGCCGGCCTCTCCTCTTCGGCGATGGTGCATTATGCTCCAGGGATCGGTGTTGTGTTCGCACCTTGCGCGAGCGATGCTCATGGTCACCCGCGCCGGCCTGCGGGGCCGCGCGTCTGACGAACTGACGTTGTGTACTCGTCGACGCACCTCTAGGCCCCTCTAGGCCCTCGGGCGACGGGCTCATGAGGTAACATCGGCTCGAATGAAGAGGGTGCCCGCACGCCGTGCCCGCTGGATGGCAACGCTCGTGCTCGCCGTCATCGGCACGATCTCTTTTGCCATGGGGAAGGATGACTGGAATCGCACCATCCTCGAGCCAAGTGCTGACGCGCAGTACTATTATACATATTTACCGTCAATGGTACTCGATCGAGATCTCGACTTCTCGAATCAGTACAAAATAACTAAGAACTGGTATCGGCTCGGCACCGCACCGACGGGGCGGCCGAGCAACGTATTCGGAATCGGCCCAGCGATTTTCCAGTTGCCCGTGTTCACGATCGGGCACGGGCTCGCACTGCTCGCTGGATCTCGGACAGACGGCTTCTCGCGCTGGGAGACCTCGCTGGTGCTCTGGACGGGGATCCCGTTCACACTCGGTGCGCTTCTGCTCGCGGCGCGCCTGGCGAGGCGTCGGGTGGGAGAGGGCGCTGCAGCCTACGTCGGGCCGCTCATAGCAGTTCTCGCGGGCCCGGCAATCTATTACGCAATACGGCACCCAGGCTACTCGCATCCATATGCGATGTTCTTTGTCGCGCTCCTGGTCGAACGATGGGATGCCTCGTATGACCGGGGAGGCCCACGCGGACTACGGACGTGGCTGTGCTTGGGCGCTGCGTTCGGGGCCGCGGCATTGGCGCGACCTCAGCTCGCTCTCTGGGGGATTCTGCTCCTCCACGCCGCGATCGACGACCTGCGCTATCGTGGCTCTACCTCGCTCCGTCGCGTGTTTGTCAGCTGGATCGCTGCAGCGGTGGTCGCAGTCGTGGTGTTCCTGCCACAGCTTATCGCGTGGAAGTCGATATACGGAGAGTGGTACGTTGTCCCCCAGGGAGCTGGCTTCATGCGATGGGACTCGCCCGCTTGGCTCGAGACCCTCTTCTCGTCCCGGAATGGTCTGTTCCCCTGGGCGCCGCTGCTGTTTCCGATGATCTTCGGTCTCCTGCTCGTCGATTACCGTGCACGACTGCTGCCGTTGCTCGCCCTAGGGCTGATCGGGCAAGCGTTCGTGAATGGCGCAGCGTGGGACTGGTGGGGCGGCGGCTCATTCGGAGGCCGACGCTTTGATTCTGCCTACATCGTGTTTGCCCTCGGCGCGGCCGCGCTCACGCATAGGTTGTTCGGCCAGGTCAGGCGCGCTGTTTCGAATGGAGCAGGGCCGCGTGCCCGCATCGCGGGCGCGATCGCCGCAGGCGTGCTGATATGCAGTGCATTGACCACGGTCGCACAGGTGCGGTTGGCCCGACGTACGTCGGTCGTGTCCGCGCGTATCGCAGGCGGAGAACCCGCCTCCGCTGTGTGGAGAGCCCGCGTTGGAGGGGTGAGCGGAGCGCTTGCGGCACGTCTGTCGAGTGTGGTCACTGCCCCGATCCGTGCAACGTTCGCGATCCGGCACGACGTCGGACTCGGTGCGTACGATCTGCTCGTCGGTGTGCACTACCTCGGGGAGACGTATCCTGGACTGAACAGCTATCCTGACAAGCTTCGGGACACGATCAAGTTCGGCACCGGGGAAGAGCCTCGAACGCGCGGTCTTCAGCTCGTGCGAACCGGAGTCGCGCGTATGCAAGCAACGAGAGCTCGCCTGTTTGTCGGCTTGAATCGGCGTGGAGGCGTTCGCATTCGGATGAGGGCGGACGGTCAGGGAACGGTGCGTCTCCTGTGGGAGGGCAAAGAGATCGGCAAACGAACGATCGACGGGATCTCCATCATCGAGGGCGAGGTCCAACGGATCGCGAGGGGAGTTCAGTGGCTTGAGATTGAAGCGCCGGAGGGAACGACGCTCTACGAGCCCGAGTTGCTAGCGCAGCCGTAGGTTGCACGCGCGTGCTAACACTCCTGCCGCACAAATGGGGTTCCGTTCCGTGCGTGAAGGCGCGATCGCCGACGTCGGGCGGGCGATCACGATGGCCGCCACCGGCGTCGTCGCGTTCGCCCCGTTCGAATACGCCGTCACGCTCTGGGCGTATCCGGGGGAGAGCGACTTCGCGAGCAAGCTCCGGCTCGCCGCGCTCACCGCGACGCTGTCGCTCATCCTGTTCTTCGCGGTCGCCATCGCGCTCGCGGGCTGCTTCGTCGGAGCGCGAATCCTCCGCGCGCAGCTCGATCCCATGGCCGCGCGTGGGCCGGGCAGTTGCGTGCCATCGCCGCTCGACGGCGGTATCCGGCGCGGTGTACCGCGGGTGTGGGCGGCCGTGCTCGTGGCGATCGTGTTCGGGCTCGGCGTCCAGCGCGGCGCCGTGCTCGCGCTCCAGCGGTTCAAGGAGCTGCAGTTGACCGCCGGCGTCATCGCGGGGCTCGCCCTCGTCGCCGTCGCGCTCGGCCCGCTCGCGTTCCGCGCGTTCGCGCACGCGGCAGCGCTCGGCGCACGCGCGATCGCGCCGATCCTGGGGGGCACAAACCCGCTCGGGCGCTGGCGCGCCGCGGGCATCGCGCTCGCGGGGCTCGTCGCTGCCGGGCTGGCCGCATGTTGGTTCTCGCTCCCTCAGAGCCGCTCGGTGCTGCCGATCCGGCTCGTCGCCTCGGGCGTCGTGCTCGCGCTCGGCTGCGGCGTCGGTGCGCAGCTCCACGCCGTCCACGGCCAGCGTGCTCGCGCGTCGCGAACCCGAGGGAGGGCGCTCGTGCTCGCGGGCACGACGCTCGGCCTCGTGACGGCGACGCTGATGTGGTGGGGCGCCGAGCTCCAGACCAAGTACATCGCGATCACGGCGTCGCCGGCGCTCGAGAAGCTCATCGGCGTGGTCCGCCTCGCCAACGATCTCGATCGCGATGGCTTCGGCACCGTGCTCGGGGAGGGCGACTGCGCACCGTTCGATCGCAGCATCAACCCCGGCGCGATCGATCGTCCCGACGACGGGATCGACCAGAACTGCGATGGTCGCGACTTCCGCCTCGCGGCGCACGCGATCCCGGCGGGGGACAGGGTCACGGTCCCGCCGCAGTTCCAGAAGCCGTGGAACGTCCTCCTGATAACGATCGACACCGTGCGCTACGATCGCACGAGCTTCGGCGGGTACGCGACGGGGCCGAAGAAGCGCGACACCACTCCGCGGCTCGCCGAGCTCGTGTCGCGCTCGACGTCGTTCACCTTCGCCAACGCGCCGTCGGCGGGCACCATGGCGTCGATCCCGGCGATCCTCACCTCGAAGTTCTTCCACTCCGGCATCGCGCTCGACGAGACCGTCCCGCGCGGCACGCCGCCGAAGCTGCTCCCCGAGAACACGCTGCTCACGGAGCTCATGAAGGACGCCGGTTACCGCACGGGCGTCATCGGATCCCACGAGTACTGGAACGACTGGGGGCTCGATCAGGGCGTCGACGACTACGACAACTCGATCGGCAAGAAGAGCGATCCGTTCCGCGTCGCCGCCGACAAGGTCACCGACCACGCGCTCGCGTGGATCTCGCGCCACCAAGGGCGGAAGTGGTTCTTGTGGGCGCACTACATCGATCCGCACGGGCGCTACGTCGCGCACCCCAACGTCGTCGACTACGGCTCGACGGAGCCGGACCTGTACGACGCGGAGCTGAGGTGGACCGATCAGGAGATCGGGCGCCTCCTCGACGAGCTGCGCCGGCTCCCGAGCCACGGCAACACCATCATCGTGATCACGAGCGATCACGGCGACAGCATGGGCGAGCACAACGTCCCGCTCGGCACGCACGGCACCGCGCTGTACCGCGAGATGCTTCACGTCCCGCTGATCTTCTACATCCCCGACAACCCGCCGCGCACGATCGGCGGCGCGGTGACGCCGCTCGACATCCTCCCGACGCTCGCGGAGCTGTGCGGCATCGACACCGGCGACCTCTCGTTCGAGGGCAGGAGCCTCGTGCCCGCGCTGTTCGCCGGCCGCGAGGACCCGGATCGCGTCGTGTTCGCCGAGACCAACGCCGGTCAGCGGCAACGCGCGGCGATCTCGGCGTCCTACAAGCTGGTCTACTACCTCCAGACCAACGTCTACGAGCTGTTCGATCTGAAGGTCGACCCGTGGGAGAAGACGAACCTCGCGCCGAAGAACCCACCCGCGCTCGCGACGATGAAGCAGGCGCTGCAGCAGTGGATGGAGCGGGTGCTGTACGCGCGCGATCCGGTGTTCAACCAGTCGTACCGCAAGGTGCAGGACGTGCTGGTGAACGAGCCGCCGGCCGTGCCCACGCGGGATCAGTCGCTCGCCGACGGCGCGATCGAGATCGCGGGCATCGGCCCGGCCGCAGGGGCGTCTCTCGCGCCCGGCGCGAAGACCGAGCTCCACGTCTACTTCCGTGTCGAGAGGCAGGTCCCGACGACCTACCGGTTCCAGCTGGTCGCGTGGCCGGAGGGCGAGACGCCGACGGCGCCACTTCCACCGACCGCGGTCCGGTCCGCGCTGCGGCCGACCGCCGAGGGCGCGTTCCCGAGCTCGCGGTGGCGGCCCGGCGATCACGTCCGCGAGCGGTTCGCGCTCACGCTCCCCGCGACCTGGACCGGCCCGCGGATGGTGCTCGGGCTCGTGGCCATGGACGCCCAGGGCGGCGTGAAGGCGCGCGCGAGCGGCCCCGCGCCGGCCAACGATCCCACGATCGCGATCCTCGGCACGCTGCCGGTCGCGGTGCCGGGCGCGGAGAACGCGCCTGGGCCTGCGCCGGGGGCCACGACAGGAAGCTCGGGCGCCCCGCGGCCGTAGTAAGCTCCAGGCGATGCGACCGCTCTACGACCTATCCAGCGTGTTCGCGGATCAGCTGCGCACCGCCGAGCTCGAGGGCAGCCGCATCTACGAGCCGGTGATCGGGCTCGTGACGGACAACAAGGACCCGTCGAAGCTCGGCCGGGTCAAGGTGAAGATCCCGGTGCTCCTCGATCAGGAGACCACCTGGTGGTGTCCGATCGTGATGCTCGGCGCGGGCAAGAACCGCGGCTGGTTCTTCATCCCCGAGATCGACGACGAGGTGCTCGTGCTGTTCGAGCACGGCGACATCGATCGACCGGTCGTGGTGGGCGCCCTGTGGAACGGCAAGGACAAGCCGCCCGACGAGAACCCCGGCGGCGTCCCGCGCCGCGTGATCAAGTCGCGCCAGGGCTCCCGGATCGTCCTCGATGACGAGAACGGCTCGATCATCATCGAGGACGGCACCGGCGCCGGCCGGATCACGTTCGAGGCCGACGGCAACAAGATGACGATCGAGGCCCTCAAGGGCGACGTCTGCTTCCAGTCTCCGGCCGGCGACATGCAGATCTGCGCGAACGAGGCGGAGCTCACCGCGGGGCAGAAGCTCGAGATCCACGCAGGGTCCAACCTCCAGCTTGGCACGGACGCGAAGGCGGAGCTCAAGGGCGGCTCGTCCATGACGCTGTCCGGCTCGAAGGCCAACGCCAACTGTGGCAACGCCCAGATGCCGCAGGCGCCGCAGCCCAGCCCGCAGGACGTGGCGGATCCCTACGGCTCGTGATCTGTAAGTTGTCGTAACTTCATGGTCTCGCGCCCGGGGCGGAGCGTGTTATGAACAGCTCCGGACACGTGCCCGCCAGGGATTTCCTTGCACGCCACGGCTGGCTGATCGCGATCGCCGCGGCGTACCTGTACGTGTTCCCGTACTTCCCCAAGATCCGGAGCGCGAACGAGCTGCCGCGCGTGTACCTGACGCAGGCGATGGCGCACGAGCACCGGTTCGCGATCGACACCGGGGTGAAGCGCTGGGGCGCGACCGCGGACGTGTCGCCCTCGGGCGGCCACCACTACTCGAACAAGGCCCCGGGCTCGTCGATGCTCGCGCTGCCCGCGTACGCGGCGGTCGCGGCGGCCTCCGGCCCGCCGAGCCTGCCGGTCGCGATGTGGATCTGCCGCGTCGCCGCCGGGATCCTGCCGACGCTCGGCTTCCTGTGGCTCCTCTGGGGCTTCCTCGCCCGGTTCGCGCCCGATCCCGCGATCCGGCGCCTCGTCCTGGTCGCGTACGCGCTCGGCTCGATGGCGATGACGTACTCGGTGCTGTTCTACTCGCACCAGCTCGGGGCGGTGTGCATCGCGAGCGCGTGGATCCTCGCGCTCGACGCCGCCGAGGGCCGCCGGGGCAGGGCGGCGATGGTGGGCGCGGGCGTGCTCGCGGGGGCGGCGCCGCTGGCCGACTACCAGGCGGTGTTCGCCGCGGTGCCGGTCGCGCTCCACGTCGGCGTGGTGTCGTGGCGCCGCGGGGCCGGGCGCGAGCTCGCGCGCGCCAGCGGCCTGGCGATCGCGGGCGCCGCGCTGCCGATCGCGATCCTGCTCGCGTACCACGCGATCTGCTTCGGTGGCCCGTTCCGCACCGGCTACGACGCGTCGACGACGTTCGCCCACTTCCACCAGCAGGGCTTCCTCGGGATCACCGAGCTGCGCGCGGAGGCGTTCTGGGGCTCGCTCGTGCGCCCCGACAACGGGCTGTTCTTCCTCGCGCCGTGGCTCGTGCTCGCGATCCCCGGGACCTTCGCCCTCGCGCGCTCCGGCGCTCGCGGGGGCGCCGCGGTCGGCGTCGGCGTGCTCGTGATCTACGTGCTGTTCGTATCGTCGATCAACTTCTGGCGCGGCGGCTGGGGCGTCGGCCCGCGCTACATCACGGCGCTGCTGCCGTTCCTCCTGCCGGCGATCGCGGCGCAGCTGCAGCGGTGGCAGGCGCGCCCGCTCGTGCTCGGCGCGGCTGCCAGCTCGATCGTGGTCGGTGTCGCGATCTACACGCTCGCGAACCTGACGTTCCCGTACTGGCCCGACAGCCTGACGAACCCCCTCGCCGAGGTCACGTACCGCATGCTCGGCGACGGGCTGGTCGCACCGAACGCGGGTCGCGCGCTCGGGATCGAGGGCGTGCTCGGCGCGGCGCCGTACCTCGCGCTCGTCGCCGCGCTGCTCGGAATCGCGCTCGTTCGCGCCGCGCGGTGGCGCGGAATGGCGCTCGCCGTCGCGCTCGGCGCCGTGTGGCTCGTCGCGTACGCGCAGCTGCCGCGGAGCACGCCGGAGACCTCCGAGCGCGTGTACCGCTTCGTGCGGGCCGCCGCGCACGAGTCGTGATACGAACCGCCGCGTGAAGCGCCATCCGTTCCTCGTCGCGACCGTCGCCACGAGCGTCGCGCTGGTCGTCGCCCTCGGGGCGTGCAGCAAGAAGAAGGCGCCGGCACGGGACGACGCGGGCGCGCCGCGAGAGGGCGCGAGCGCGCCGTCGGCGCTCGCCAGCGAGCTCGACACGAAGTGCGTCGGCGGCGACATGGAGGCGTGCCGCAGCCTCGCGGTCATGTACACCGAGGGCCTCGGCGTGCCCCAGGACGCGCGGCGCGCCGCCGCCCTGTTCGGGCAGGCGTGCAGCGGCGACAACCTCGCCGCGTGCAACCAGGTCGCGCTCGCGCTCGCCGAGGGGCTCGGCGTGCCGAAGGATCCGGCGCAGGCGGTCGAGGTGTACCAGCGCACGTGCGACGCCGGGTACGAGCTCGCGTGTCGGAACCTCGGCCTCATGCTGCGCGACGGGCGCGGCGTGCCGGCCGACGAGGAGCGCGCCGCGAACCTGCTCGAGCAAGCGTGCCTCGGCGGCGCACCGTACGCGTGCACCAACGCCGGCGATCTCGACGCCAAGCGCGGCGACCACAAGGCGATGGTCGCGCACTACAAGAAGGGATGTGACGACGGCGATCCCACGTCGTGCCGGAACCTCGGCCTCGTCTACCTCGAGGGACGTGGGTTGCCGAAGAGCACGGCAGCGGCGAGCGTGTGGCTCGATCGCGGGTGCCGCGCGGACGACGCGATCGCGTGTCGCGTGCTCGGCATCCTGCGGGTGCAAGGTGTCGGTGTCGCGCGCGACGTCGCGCTCGGGACCTCGCTCTTGCAGCGCGCGTGCGATCGCAAGGACCGCGAGGCGTGCGAGCTCGTGGCGTCGCTTTCGGGCGCCGGATCGGGCGCGGGATCGGGAGCGCCGGGCCGCGGATCCGGGGCGCCGGCCGCTCCCGAACCGACGCCCTGAGCGGTCGTCAGATTCCGTGACCTGGGGCACTCCCGGGTCCGGATTGTGCGCCTGCGAGACAATGTAGGTAGGAGCCGCAGCTGCGGGAGTCGCTATCTAAGTGCGTGCGCCAGCATCGCTCCCGGAGGGGGCTGGCACACGGGAATCACAGGTTGTCCACAGGCGACCCTCCGGGGACAGGGGGTCCTTGTGATTCGCGGGGTTAGCCCCCAATCGGGTTGTGAACAACTCGGCCGATCTCCGGGGTTATCGACAGGGGTTCCCACAGCGCCGCGCGTCCCGGGCCGGCGCCCGGACCGCGCGCGTCCGCACGGTCCACTGTATCGGTCCGTACGGCACCGTGCGCGTCCGCTCAGCGGACAGAGGCGTCCGTGGCTCGGACGGAAGCGTCCGGTGTGCGGACATCGATCCCGTCGAATTCGGCTGTGGCTGCCATTTTCTTGCGCCTGTTCGAGAACAGTGCCTGAACGAATGCAGCCGGACGGTAACGAGACGCGCGCCGCTCCGTCGCGGATCCGTCGCCGCTCTGTCACCGCACCAGCGACGCATAGAGCGCCGCATACTGTCGCGCCGACGACGTCCACGACGAGTCTCGCGACATCGCCGCGTGCCGCAGTCGCGCGAACGCGGCGCGCTCGCGGAACATCGCGATCGCACGCTCGAGCGCGGACAGCAGCGCGTCGCGACTCGCAGGTGCGAACGTGAAGCCGGTGCCGCGACCCGCGGCGAGCTCGGCGTCGCCCGGATCGATCACCGTGTCGCGCAGCCCGCCGACCGCGTGGACGAGCGGGATCGTTCCGTAGCGCATCGCATAGAGCTGACCGAGGCCGCACGGCTCGAAGCGCGACGGCATCACGAACAGATCGCAGCCCGCGTAGATCCGGCGCGAGAACCCGACGTCGAAGCCGATGCGCGCGACGACGTGCTCCGAGAACGCGTCCGCGAGGTAGCGGAAGCGCGCCTCCAGATCGGGATCGCCGGCGCCGAGCACGACGAGCCGCGCGCCGAGCCGATGGAGCTCGGGGACGACGTCGGCGACGAGGTCGAGGCCCTTCTGTCCCGTCATCCGCGCGACGACGCCGATCAGCGGCTCGTGGTCGGCGACGGCGAGCCCGACCTCGTCGGCGAGCGCCTTCCGGCACGCCGCCTTCCCGTCGAGCTGATCGCGCGAGAACGGCGCGGCGAGCGCCGGATCGGTCGAGGGATCCCACGCGCGCGTGTCGATCCCGTTCACGATGCCGACGAGGCGACGCACGTCGTGGCGCAGGAAGCCGTCGAGCCCCTCGCCGAGCTCCGGCGTCAGGATCTCCTGCGCGTAGCTCGGGCTCACCGTCGTGGCCGCGTCGGCGGCGGCGAGCGCGCCCTTGAGGAAGCTGACCTGATCCCAGAACTCGAGCTGGTGCAGCGTGAACAGCGACCACGGCAACCCGAGCTCGTCCATCACGTGCTTGGGGAAGATGCCGCGGTAGGCGAGGTTGTGGATCGTGGTGACGATCCGGATCGGCAGCTGCTCGAGGCGCGCGTAGACCGCGGCGAGCCCGGCCTGCCAGTCGTGGACGTGCAGGACGTCGGGCTGCGCGCCGAACAGCGCCGGGCCGGCGGCGAGGGCCGCGCGACCGAGCACGGCGAACCGCAGGTGGTTGTCCGACCACTCGCCGGCGCCGCCGGGGCCGTACAGCGTGCCGGGGCGATCGTAGAGCGCCGCGCAGTCGACGAACACGTGGCGAACCGGGCCGACCGGCGCGATCTGCAGCGTCG
>Ga0164243_10015742_pt1 | contig 10427 bp, 8 predicted proteins | sample OricompcompostOP_FD_108781 | JGI IMG/M metagenome (GOLD analysis project Ga0164243, IMG submission 108781) | Organic Plus compost microbial communities from Emeryville, California, USA - Original compost - Organic plus compost (OP) | ecosystem: Engineered > Solid waste > Mixed feedstock >... | reverse complement strand
GGTGCGTGATCCCAGGCCCCAGAACAGCCGGTGCACGAGGGCCACGAGACACACGATCGCGGCGGCCAGGCGCAGCACGCCGAAGATCGTCCGTGCCCTCACCGCAGTCGCTGCTCCCCTCTGTGCCGGTACCTCATCATCCGGCGAGTCTACGGAGTCCGGCTGGAGTACGCCCGGACGAGCAAGAGCCCTCGTATTCTGAAATCGATTTCGCTAGTCTCGGTGCTCAACGCAACGATCGAGGAGGATCATGTCCCCTGCATCTGCCTGCCGCGCCACCGCGGCGGCATCCGCCGTTCTCGTTCTCGTGCTCGCAGGCTGTGCCGGTTCGCCCGACATCGACATCGATCCCGATCGGCCGTTCGTGCTCGCCGGGATCGAGGGGCTCACCGAGATCGCGCAGCTCACCGGCCCCGGCGCGATGAACGACACCGCTTCCTTCTCCGTGGCCGGCACAGACCTCGGGTCGATGGTCGAGGTCGGCGATCGGACGCTCTTTCTGTTCGGCGACACATTCGGAGAGCGAGACCCGGCGTCCTACGGCGGGCAGGGTGGCCTCTGGCGCTCCAACGTCGCCGCTTGGTCGAGCGATGACGACCCGACCGACGGCATCACGTTCGACGGTTGGATCGATGACGGGATCGGGGGAGCCGGCGCGCTGATCGAGGGGGGCCATGACGCGAACGACGCGGGCGGCGAGGTCACGAAGATCCCGACCGCGGGGTTCACGGTGGGCGACGCCATCTACGTCTCCTACATGTCGGTTCGGCACTGGGGCGACGCGGGAGTATGGGAATCGAATCGATCGGCCCTCATCGTCTCTCGCGACGATGGGGTGACATGGGCGCCCGTCGAGGGCGTCGAATGGCCGGGAGACTCGAACTTCGTGCAGTTCGCGACCGCACCGGTACGCGAAGGTGGAGCCGACTGGATCTACCTGTGGTCGATCCCCTCGGGGCGATTCGGCGGCGTGCAGCTCATGCGCGTTCCCGCCACCACCGACGCGGTCGAGGACCCCTCGTCGTACTCGTACTTCGCAGGAGTCGACGGCGAAGAGCCGCTGTGGAGCGATGACATGGCCGACGCTGAGACCATCGTGGACGGAACGATCGGCGAACTTTCCGTGATGTGGTCCACCTACCTGGAGCGGTGGATCATGACCTATTCCGATGCGGGGAACGCATACATCCGCGAGGGGATCACCCCGTGGGGGCCATGGGGTGATCCGATCGAGCTGGTGCCAGGCGACTCGTATCGGGGGCTTTACGCGCCCTATCTGAATCCGAGGTACGTTACGGAAGACGGTAAGCGGATCCACTTCACGCTCTCCTTGTGGGGGCCGTACAACGTGTTCTGGTTCTCGGCCGATCTTCGTAAGGAAGAGTGATTCGACCCTTGCGCTTGAAATCGATTTCGCATACTCTGGCGCCTACCGGACAGAGGCGAGCGATGAATCGGCCGGAACCCGATCGGCGGCAGCCGAGCACAGCAACGACTCGAAGATGAGTGACGTCCTGAGGAGGACCAATGCGCAAGACACGCAGGAGTGGGTGGAAGGTTGCAGCGGCCGTCATCACGGCAGGCATCGTGCTGAGCGGATGCTCGGCAGGTGGCGGCGGAGGCGGCGGCGAGGGTGAGCCCGACAGCGGCGACCTCAACTTCGTGTACATGGGGGACGCCGATCAGCAGAAGGCGTTCAACGCCCTCTTCGCGGAGTTCAACAAGAAGTACCCCGACATCAAGCTCAAGGCCGTCGGCATTCCGAGCGGCAACTGGGCGACGTTCTCGACGACCGTCGCGACCCGCCTTGCGGGTGGGCAGAAGATCGACATCATCCAGGTCGCGACCGAAGGTCAGCGTCTGTTCGCCTCGAAGGGGATCCTCGCCGATCTCGCCCCGTACATCGAGCAGGATCAGGACGTCGTCGACGGCTATTGGGACGACATCAGCCCCAATCTGAAGAAGTTCAACGAGGAGTTCGCCGCCGGACCCGAGGGTGAGACCGTGTTCATCCCCGGCGGCTTCAACACCATGGCGATGTACCTGAACAAGGACGTCTTCGCCCAGGCCGGCGTGGCGATCCCGGAGGACGGCAACTGGACCTGGGACGAGTTCGTCTCGGCCGGCCAGCAGATCAAGGAGAAGACCGGCGCCTACCTCGTCGGGGCGGGATCGGGCTACTTCGCCGACGTGATGCCGTGGCTCACGACGAACGGCGGCAGCACCTTCAACGAGGACTGGAGCGAGCCGACGTACAACACCTCGCAGGCCGTGGAGTCGGCGGAGTTCGCCCGCAGCCTCGTCGAGATGGGACTCGCGCCCAAGCCCGGCGGCCAGTTCGACGCGAACACCGCCTTCAAACAGGGCAAACTCGCGATCCTCACAGGCGGACGCTGGCCCGTCCTGGGCGTGCGCGAGCTCGACATGGTCGACAAGACGGTCGTCGTGAACTGGCCGACCAAGACCGGAAACGGCTCACCCGTCGGATGGGACGCCTGGAACATCGCCAAGAACAGCGACAACAAGCAGGCGGCCTGGACCTTCATCAAGTTCCTGATGTCAGAGGAGGCCGGCAGCTACTTCGCGGAGATCGGCGGCACCATCGTCCCGGCCCGCGAATCCGTGGCGAGCTCCGCGGCGTTCACCGACAACGCGCCGGAAGGGTCCACCCGGTTGAGCGAGGCCATGGACTTCGCCACCCCGATCCCCTCGATCGACCAGGGCGCCGAAGCGCAGAAGGTGATCGAGGAAGCGTGGGCGACCATCATCGCCGGGCAGGGGGAGGCGCAGAAGACCCTCGACGCCGCCCAGGCGCAGCTGGAGAAGCTGGTCGGTGAGTAGCACGACCATCACCCGGGTGCGGCGCCCTGGAGCAGCGCTCCAGCGGCGTCGCACCGCGCTGGCCGGCTGGCTGTTCGTCAGCCCCGCGATGCTTCTGTTCCTCGTCTTCGTCGCCGGCCCGTTCGTCTTCGCGATCGCCCTCGCCTTCCTGAAGTGGGACATGCTGACGACCCCTGAGTTCGTCGGCATCCAGAATTTCGCGACGCTGTTCTCTGACCCGATCCTGCCGCAGGTTCTGCTCAACACCTTCGTGTTCGCGTTCGCGTCGATCGTCACGCACCTCGTTCTCGGTCTGCTGTTGGCTCTCGCCGTGAACCGGGTGGCGAGCAGGGCCATCGGGTACTTCGCCCGTGTCGCGATCTTCTTCCCGTTCCTCATCTCATGGGCCGCCGTGGCACTGCTGTGGAAGTACGTGCTCGACCCGACTTTCGGCTACGTCGCGCAGTACCTCGCCGGTATCGGCATCGAGATCCCGAACTTCTTCGCCGACCCGGCATGGGCGATGCCCGCGATCATCTTCATCGACCTGTGGCATACGGTCGGCTTCACGTTCATCATCATGCTCGCAGGACTCCAGACCGTGCCTAGCGAGCTCGTCGAGGCAGCTCGGACAGATGGCGCGACCTCGTGGCAGATCTTCTGGAACGTCACGCTGCCCTTGATGTCACCCACGATGTTCTTCGCCACGATCATCACCTTCATCGGCGCGTTCCAGATCTTCGACCCGATCCAGATCATCACTCGTGGCGGGCCGCAGAATTCCACGACCACGATCATCATGTACCTGTACGAGAAGGGGTTCCAGGCCTTCGACATGGGCTACGCGGCCGCCGTGGCGCTGCTCGTCTTCCTCATCATCATGGGAGTGACGGTGCTGCAGTTCATCGGGCGCAGGAAGTGGGTGCACGAATCATGACTCTCCTCCCTCCCGCTACGGACAGCCGCGAAGACGTGATCGTACGCGTCGAGCGCAGTCGGCGCCGCCGCAGGCGCCCGACCGTCGGCGGCGTGATCGTCGACACGGTGCTCGTGATCTTCGGCATCCTGATGCTGTCTCCCCTCGTGTGGCTGATCGTGCAGAGCCTCACGGAAGCCGAGTTCGCGTTCGCCGCTCCTCCGAACTGGCTTCCCGTACCGTTCACGTTCGACAACTTCGCCGACGTCTTCGAGTACATGCCGTTCTTCCAGCAGTTCGGCAATTCGCTGCTTCTCGCGGTGATCTCGACGGCCGGGGCGCTGTTCTTCTCTGTGCTGGCGGCATACGCCTTCGCCCGGATCGACTTCAGAGGGAGCCGGACCCTCCTGGTCCTGATGCTCTCGGCGCTCATGGTCCCGGGCCAGCTCGTGATCATCCCGATCTTCATCCTCATGCGACAGCTCGGACTGGTCGACACCCTGGCATCGCTGTGGCTGCCCGCACTCATCAACGTGTTCCAGATCTTCTTCCTGTCGCAGTACTTCAAGACGATCCCTCGAGAGCTGGACGAGGCTGCGCGGCTCGACGGCGCCGGCCACCTGTGGATCCTGTTCCGCATGCTCGTGCCGCTGTCCGCCCCGGCCGTGGCAGCTCTGGCGATCCTCGGTTTCGAGGCTTCGTGGAACGGCTACTTCGGCCCGCTGATCTTTCTCTCCAGCCCCGAGAACATGACGCTGCCGCTGGGCCTGGTCACCCTGCAGAACGGCTTCGGCGCCGCGCCGGCGGTGATCGTCTTCGCCGCCATCACCATGGTCGTCGTGCCCCTGCTCGTCGTGTTCCTCGCCTTCCAGAGACAGATCGTCGAGAGTGTGGCGTCGACGGGGCTGAAGGGATGACGAGCGTGACGGGGACGACGGGCGCGCAGGAGACGCCGGCGTCGACGGGCGCGCGCGTCGACCCCGTGCTCCTGCGGCTCCCTGCCGCTGCATGGCACGCGCTTGCGTCGCTCGGGGCGACCGGCATCGCCGTGCTGCTGTCGTGGGCGCTCGGAGCTGCGAGCCTCGGACCTGCGTCGCCGTTGATGCCCCTCATCATCGTGGCCGCCGGAGCAGCTCCGGCAGCCTGGGCGCTCGGAGCGCTGAGCGATCGCCTCTTCGATCGCGCGTCCGTGCGGTATCGACGCCGCTTTGCGGCCGTGATTCTCGGCGCGGGTGCCCCCGCCGTGCTCCTCTCGTGGACGATGCTGGTCACCGATATCGCCAAGACGACGGCGAGCCCGGCTGCGGCGGTGCTCGCGCTGGCCGGCGTGCTCGCATCGGTCGTCGTCGCCCTCGTCGCCGTCGTGCTCGTGCCAGTCGCGGCGGAGCGCGGCGACGCCGGCCCCCGCACGCTGCTCATCGTGGCATCCGTCGCAGCTCTGCGTCGCCCGTTCGCACCGCTCGGCGCGCTCGCCGTGACCGGCACGGTGGCCTGGTTCGGCCTGACCTGGTTCGGCGGCCTGCTCCTTCTCGCTCCGCCCCTGCTCGTCGTGCTGTCCGTCGCGGCCGCATGGCCCACGGCGAGCGCCATCGGGGTATCGCTTCCGCGTCTCACATCTGTCCGCCGCCCGTCTAGAGGAGAGTCATGACCCAGAATCCGACCCAATACCGGACTCATACCGAGGCTCCGGCACTCGCCATGCCGATCGGTGGCATCGGTACCGGTGGATTCGCGGTCAACGCCGACGGCTCGCTGCGGCAGTGGCAGCTGCAGGGTATGCCGAATCACCTCGGCGCCCTCCCCGGGACGGGATTTTGGCTGCGGGTCACCCAGGTAGAGCCGCCGCTCAACGTGCTCTCGATGTTGCAGGGTTCCCTCGTTCCCGACCCCGAGGCCTCGCTCACCACCGACGCGCACGTGCCGGAGTGGATGTCCCGCGCGGCCGCGGCGTTCGGCACGTTCGAGAGAGCCGAGTTCCGTGGCACGTATCCGATCGCCGAGATCGAGCTGTCGGATTCACGGCATCCGCTCACGGTGAGCATGAGGGCGCTCAACCCCATGTCCCCGCGCGACGTCGAGTTCAGCTCGGTTCCGGTCGGCATGTTCGAGTTCACGCTGACGAACACGGGTGAGTTCCCACTGCACGGCACACTCGCCGGCTCGCTGCTGAACGCAATCGGCTGGGACGGCATCACTCCCATCACCGACAACACTCCAGGGCTCGGCGGCAACGTCAACAGGCTTCGCCGCGGCCGCGGATGGTCGCGCGTCGTCATGGACAACCCCTCTCTCGACGAGAGCGATCAGTTCGCGGGGCAGCTCGTGATCGCCGCCGATGACGAGAGCGCGGCCGTGCTCACCCGATGCAGCGATCTCGAGCACCTCGATGCGTTCCTGCGTTCACGAGCGGCCAACGACGGCCGTTCCCGGCTCGCGGTGGCGCCCACCGTGGGGGATCCGCAGCTGAACGCTCCGCGAAGCGGTGCGGGAGCGAGCCCGCAGGGACGCACCTGGCTCGGCGTGATCGGCGTGCCATTCGCACTGGAACCCGGCGCCTCGCGTACGGTGCGCTTCTCGTTCGCGTGGCACCTTGCCAACCGCTTCGTCGACATCGAGCAGTTCGGTGCCGCACACCCTGAGTGGGGCTCATCGCGGTTCTACCTCGGCAACGCCTATGCCCTGCGCTACCTTGACGCGCTGGACGTGCAGTCCTCGGTGGAGGCCCATTGGGACGACTACGTCGAACGCACGAGCCGGTGGACGAGCGCCCTCACCGGGTCGAGCCTGGGAACGCGTGAGGTCGAGCACCTCGCAGCCCAGGCCGCGTACGTCCGCAGCCCGACATGCTTCGTCGGGGCCGACGGTCGCTTCTATGGTTATGAGGGATCGCTGGGGGACTCGACGTGGATGTGGTCGGGTGTGTTCGGCGGGTCCTGTCCGCTCAACTGCACGCACGTCTGGCAGTACGAGGCGGCTCTCGCCGGTCTCTGGCCGAGTCTCGAGCTGAACATGCGCGACACCGAGTTCGACGTCATGCAGGGCGACGACGGCTCGATCCCGCACCGGCTGCGCGCGCCGACCTATCTGCCACAGATGAACGGGGAGTTCATCGGGGGCCCTGAAGAACCGGCGCTCGACGGCATGCTCGCCACGATCCTCAAGTCACTCCGCGACGTGCAGCGCGGCGCGGGGGCGGAGTGGCTCGGGCGCCGATGGCCGCGACTCATCCGCCTTCACGACCACATCGTCGACAAGTGGGATGCCGACGGCGATGGCGTGCTGCACGGCATCCAGCCCAGCACCCACGACATCGACCTGGCGGGCGCGAATCCGTTCATGGGCACGCTGTGGCTCGCAGCGCTGCGGGCGTTCGAGGAGCTCGCGCTCCTCGTGGGCGACGGGGAGCGCGCGCAGGCAGCGCGCGAGCGGTTCGAGTCGGGATCGCGCGGCTACGACCAGCTGCTGTTCGACGGCACACACTACGTCCAAGTGCTCGACGACGGCGATCCCGAAGACTTCCAGTGGCGTACAGGTGTGCTGTCGGATCAGGTGATCGGGCAGTGGTGGGCTCACCAGCTCGGTCTGGGATACATCCTGCCCGCCGAACACGTGCGCAGCGCCCTGCGGCATGTCGTGGCCTCGAACCTGCGCCGCGGGTTCGCCGACTTCGAGCACCCGTACCGTGTGTATGCCGACACCGCTGACGACGTCGGTCTGCTCATGTGCACCTGGCCTGGCGGAGGACGCCCCGAGGTGCCGACCCGCTACGCCGACGAGGTATGGACGGGAATCGAGTGGCAGGTCGCCGCGCACTGCGTTTTCGAGGGGCTGTATGACGAGGCCGGTGCCGTGCTCGAGGGACTGTGGGATCGTCACGACGGCAGACGGCGCAACCCCTATAACGAGATCGAGTGCGGCGACCACTACGCGCGGGCGATGGCCGGCTGGACTCTGTTGCAGGCGCGGTCGGGCGTGCACGTCGACGAAGCGGCGGGAGTGATGCGGGTCGGCGCCGAAGGCCGTTGGCCGTGGGTCTCGTCGAGAGGATGGGGTGTCGTGTCAGTCGGAGAGACGGTCGATATCGACGTCATCGAGGGCGACTGCACCCTGCGCGTCGAGCGCACCCGCTGACAACAGAACGGATGCCGGGGAACGACCCGGCATCCGTTCAGCGTCTCCGTCCGGCCTGTGGACCGCGGCGCGGGCTGCAGGCTCTTCGGTCAGTCCCGTGGCGCGCGCGACGGCGTAGCACCGATGTCGGGCACTGCGGACGTGCCCAGGTGCACCTCCAGCTCGTCGGCACTGGGCGTCCGGGGGCGACGCGCGGTCGGCCGATCGAGATAAAACATCGCCGTGGAGGCGATGTCGTCGCGGAGGGGAAGATAGCGCCATCCGCTGCGCCACCCGAGCGCCTGGATGTCGACCTTCGGGATACCGGTCGCGAAGTGGATCGGGTCGAGCAGGTGCCACCGGTACATGCCGAAGCGCTGTTGGCTCACGTAGAGGCCGTCGGGGCGGATGACCTGCGGCATCCCGAGATAGGGCGTGGAGAACTCGGTGTACCCCGTGCCGGGGACGTCGAAGTTCCACGCCCCGCCGAAGTAGTCCTCGGTGCCGGTGCCGCAGATGGTGGGAAAGTCGGTGTCCCCGTCGAGGTAGAACTTGATCTCGCCCTCGCCCCACCAGCCGTTGGAGTTCACACCCCACGCGATGTAGGTGCCGACATACTGCCCCTGCCCCTCGATTCCCTCCAGGATCACATGGGGGGTGAGCTCCTCGAGCGGGTTCGAACGGCGCCACTGCGCGTGGAAGTACGCATCACGTGAGTGGTCGCCGCCGACCTCGTAGGTGACCTGGTAGTAGATACGCACATCGACGACAGAGGTGTTCTCGATCGTGAGGCGAGCTCCATCGCGGAACGGCATCGGCCAATAAGAGTTGAATCCTCCGTGCGGGTTCGCAGCGATCGCCTGCGAGTTCACCTGGGCGAACACGCCCCAGCCGTTGCAGAAGAAGTCTCCGTAGGGGACCTCGACGGCCGGCTCGTCGGCGCCGTCCCAGTAGGCGCGAAGCAGCAGGGTGCGCCAGTTGTCGGTGTGTGTCGTGATCCAGATGTGCGTGATCTTGCCCGGTCCCTGGATGCTCGCGAGCTCGAAGGTCTCACCGGCCTTCACGTCGACGCTGGGAGAGACCTTCCATCCGGGCCCGAGGTCGCGGGCGCTCGCTGCCCCCGTGCCCTCGGTGGCCCTCCCGCCGCCTCCCGGCGAGCCGTCGAAGTTCTCGGGAGAGATCGATCGCGTCTGCACGGATCGCAGCGCGGCGAGTGAGGCCAGATCGGAGGATGCGGAGGTCATGTGCGCCAATGTAATCGATTTCACTTCCGATCGCCATAGAACGGCCATTCGCGCGATACTGTTGCTTCACCCCGGCGATGCCGGAGAGGCAGTGAGGTGGGCATGGCCACGATCTACGACGTCGCGCAGCTCGCGGGAGTGTCGCCCGCGACGGTCTCGCGCGTCTTCAACGGCACGAGCGTGTCGGATGAAAAGGTCGCGGCTGTGCGGGCGGCCGCGGCGACGCTGAACTTCACGCCCAATCGCACGGCGCGCACCCTGCGTCGGCAGAGCTCCGAGGTCATCGCCCTCGTGATCCCCGACATCGAGAACCCGTACTTCACCGAGATGGCCCGCGGGGTCGAGGACGTCGCCTCGGAGGCCGGCTACTCGGTCGTCCTCTGCAACTCCGACGCGCAGGCCGAGAAGGAGGCGACATACCTCCGCATCGCCGTGGCCGAGCACATGTCAGGGGTGATCATCGCGACTGCGGACGAGAGCACGAAGCTTGACGAGATCCTCGCGACCGGTCGTCCTGTCGTCGCTGTCGATCGCAGCACCACGTATGACATCGACGGGGTCGTGATGGCCAATCGCGCCGCCGGCACCTCCGCCACCAGAGACCTTCTCGCAGCGGGATATCGGCGCATCGCGTACATCGGCGGGCCCGAGCACATCGATACGGCCGCCGAGCGCGCCGCAGGGTGGCGATCGGCGCTGGCGGCGGCGCAGCCAGACAGTGACATCGACGCCCTTCTGCGATTCGCGACCTTCCGTGTCGACGGCGGACGCGCGGCCATGGAGGAGCTGCTGGCGCTGCCGGAGCCGCCGGATGCCGTCGTCGCAGGCAACAACCTCATCGGCGTCGGCGCGATCCAGGTGCTCACCGAGCGCGGTCTCACCCCGCCGGAGGTGGGCGTCGCCGTCATCGGTTCTCTGCCCTTCACGACCCTCACGCCGACGGCGGTGACGGTCGTGAGGCTGCCCGCACGCCACATGGGCGTCACGGCGGCGCGAATGTTGCTCGAGCGCATCGCCGGGGACACGCAGCCGGCGCGCACGGTTGTGCTCCGCAGCGAGCTTCAGCCGGCATCCGCTGTGCGCCGCTGATCTTCCTCCCCCCGAGGCGAGGCGGTATCGGATGGTCATTCCGTCGGATGCTTGCGACTTGAAATCGATTTCGCGTACAGTGGCGCACAGGTTTCGCGACGAGCGACTCCGGTTTCAAGGAGGAACCCATGCGCTGCACCCTCGGCGTCGACGTGGGAACGTCGAGCACGAAGGGCGTGCTCGTCGACGACGACGGACGCATCCTCGCCACCGAGACCCGTGCGCACGAGGTCTCGCGGCCGCGCAGC
>Ga0164243_10015741_pt1 | contig 10427 bp, 9 predicted proteins | sample OricompcompostOP_FD_108781 | JGI IMG/M metagenome (GOLD analysis project Ga0164243, IMG submission 108781) | Organic Plus compost microbial communities from Emeryville, California, USA - Original compost - Organic plus compost (OP) | ecosystem: Engineered > Solid waste > Mixed feedstock >... | reverse complement strand
CCGGAACCTCGGTGAGCCCGGAAACGGCCCCGGACACGTCGGCGGCGCGGCTCCGGTCCGCCGTGGGGGACGGACCGGTGCGCCGCGCCGTCAGCGGTTTCGCTCGCCGAAGGGGTGCTCAGGAGGGGCGGACGTCGTTGGTGAGTTCGGCCAGCAGCGTGCGCACCTCGGACTCGCGGAACCGGCGGTGCCCGCCGGGCGTGCGGATCGAGCCGATCCGGCCGGCGGTCGCCCATCTCGTCACCGTCTTCGGGTCGACCCGGAACAACGAGGCGACCTCACCGGGGGTGAGCAGTTGTTCCTGACCGTTCTGGCGAGACTGGGGAGTCGTCGCGGTCACAGGGGACCTCCACAATGCGGACGGTTTTCGGGCATTCCGGTCGCATCCTGGCAGTCGAGTGGTCAGGTACTCGAACATTTGGCTCCAGGTAAAGGGAAGGTAAGGGACGAAAGCGGCGCTTCGGGCGACACCGCCCCGGATTTCCCGCGGAGTCCTTGCTCTACCCTGGCTGACGTGCAGGAACAGCAGTCGGTCCAGGAAGCCGCCCCCGCCGCGGAGACCCATCTGGGCCGCGACATCGCTCTTTACACTCTCGCCCGCCTCGCCCTGCTGCTCGCGGTCACCGCCGTGATCACCGCCTGCGGGGTTCCGCTGCTGGTGGCCGCGGCCGTGTCCGTGGTCGTGGTGATGCCGGTGTCCATGCTGGTCTTCGGCGGCCTGCGCCGTCGCGTCGCCACCGGCATGGCGCTGCGCTCCCGGCAGCGCGCCGCGCGCCGCGAGGAACTGCGCGCCCAGCTGCGCGGCGACCGCGACGAGCCCGCCGATGACCAGCACTGACGGGCCCGGAGTCGGGGCGGTGGTGGACCGCTCCTGCGCGCGCACCCGGGACTGGTGCACCGATGCGGTGCGGATCATCGAGGCCGACGCCAACCGCAGCGCCGACACCCACCTGCTGCGCTTCCCGCTTCCGCCGGAATGGGGCATCGACCTCTATCTCAAGGACGAGTCAACGCATCCGACCGGTTCGCTCAAGCACCGGTTGGCCCGATCCCTGTTCCTGCACGCCATCTGCAACGGGTGGGTGATCGAAAACACACCCGTGATCGAGGCGTCGTCCGGGTCCACCGCGGTCAGCGAGGCGCACTTCGCCAAGCTGCTCGGGCTGCCGTTCATCGCGGTGATGCCGCGCTCGACCAGCCGGGAGAAGGTCGCGCTCATCGAGCGGCACGGCGGCACCTGCCACTACGTCGACGACCCGACCGCGATCTACACCGAGTCGCGGCGGCTGGCCGCGGAGCTCGGCGGGCACTTCATGGACCAGTTCACGCACGCCGAGAGCGCGACCGACTGGCGCGGCAACAACAACATCGCCGAGTCCATCTACGAGCAGATGGCGCTGGAGCCCCACCCCGTGCCGGAGTGGATCGTCACCGGCGCCGGCACCGGCGGCACCAGCGCGACGCTCGGCCGCTACATCCGGTACCGGCGGCACCGCACCCGGCTGGCGGTGGTGGACCCGGAGCACTCGGTGTTCTTCGACGCCTGGCGGCTCGGGGACTCCTCGCTGGTCGGCGAGCGCGGCTCGCTGATCGAGGGCATCGGCAGGCCGCGGGTCGAGCCGTCCTTCGTCGGGCAGGCCATCGACCGGATGGTCAAGGTCCCCGACGCCGCCTCCATCGCCACCGCGCGGTGGGCCGAGGACCTGCTCGGGCGCCGGGTCGGCGGCTCCACCGGCACCAACCTGTGGGGCGCGTTCGGGCTGGTCGCCGAGATGGTCCGGGACGGGCGCACCGGCAGCATCGTGACGCTGCTGTGCGACGGCGGGGAGCGGTACGCGAACACGTACTACGACGACGACTGGGTGGCCGCGCAGGGCCTCGACCTGGCCGGTCCCCGCGAGGTGCTGGAGAAGTTCCAGCGCACCGGGGTCTGGCCGGCCGGCTGAGCCGCACCCCGGGCCGCCGCGCGCGCCTGCGCGCCCCGTAGTCTGCGATCAGCGGAACCGGCGAGGAGGTGACATGCGCGCGATCGCGCCGACGGTGCTGGTCGGACTGCTGGCCGCCGGCTGCTCGGGGAGCGTGCCGGTGCCGGTGCCCGCCCCGTCCACGAGCGGCACCACGACCAGCGAACCGGAGTCGGTCGAGCCCTCGATCACCCGCCAGGTGCCGCCGGACCGGCGCACCCCGCTCGCCCGCGCCTCCGCCCAGCAGCTGTGCGGCCTGGTCACCCCGGACGAGCTCGGGCGGCTGGCCGGGTTCCCGGTGCAGCCGGGGGTGCCGAACGAGGTGGAGCCGTCGATCCGCGGCTGCCGCTACGCCGCCGCCGACACCCGCTCGATCCTCGTCGCCGCCCAGCCCGACGGCTACGGCTCGCTGGGCAAGGAGGAGGTCGAGCTCGGGCCGGTGCGCGGCACGCAGAGCCTGCACGCCAACGACTGCACCGTGTACGCGCCGGTGGCCGGCTCGACGCTGCAGGTCGCGGTGAACGCCGCCGAGGCCGACTCGGACGAGTGCGACTCCGCCCAGGGCATCGCCCAGTACGTCCTCGCCGGCCTCCGCTGACCCCGGCTCAGCCCAGCGCCAGGGCCAGGCCGGTGGCCGCGCCCCAGACGAGCATCGCCAGGCCGGTGTCCCGCAGGGCCGGGATCAGCCCGCGGCCGGTGGCCCCGCCCGCGACCGCGCGCACCGAGTTGATCAGCAGCGGCAGCGCCAGGAACCCCAGCAGCGCCCAGGAATTCCGCAGCCCGGTCAGCAGCGTGATCAGGAACGGCACGAACACCAGCGCCAGGTAGAGCGTGCGGGTGTCCCGGTCGCCCAGCAGCACCGCCAGCGTCCGCTTCCCGCTCACCCGGTCGCCCGGGATGTCCCGCAGGTTGTTGGCCACCAGCACCGCGCTGGAGAACGAGCCGGTCGCCACCGCGGCCCCGATGCCGAACCCGCTGACCGTCCCGGCCAGCACGAACATCGTGCCCAGCACCGCGACCAGGCCGAAGAACACGAACACCGCGATCTCGCCGAGCCCCGCGTAGCCGTACGGCTTGCCGCCGCCGGTGTAGAACCACGCCCCGGCCAGGCACAGCGCGCCGACCAGCAGCATCCACCACTGCCCGCTCAGCGCCACCACGCCGATCCCGGCCAGCGCTGCCAGGCCGAGGCAGGTGAACGCGGCCGCGCGCACCGCCTCCGGGCTCGCCGCGCCCGAGCCGACCAGCCGCAGCGGGCCCACCCGCTGGTCGTCGGTGCCGCGCACGCCGTCCGAGTAGTCGTTGGCGAAGTTCACCCCGAGCACCAGCAGCACCGACACGGCCAGCGCGAGCAGCGCGACCGGCACCGACCAGGTGTCCACGCCGACGGCCGCGCCGGTGCCCACCAGCACCGGGGCGATCGCGTTCGGCAACGTGCGCACTCGCGCGCCTTCGATCCACTGAGTGAGGGTCGCCATGCGGTCAATCTTCGCGCATCACGCGTGGTCACTGGCGAAGAGCCGCCCGCAGCGCCCGCCGGTCCGGCTTCCCGGGCCCGCGCAGCGGCAGTTCGGGCAGGAACTCGACGCGTTTCGGGGTGGCCGCGGGGCCCGCTTCGGCGCGGACGGCGGCGCGCAGGTCCTCGGTCCGCGGGGGCCGCGTCGGGTCGGTGGGCACCACGGCGGCGACCACGGCCTGGCCCCACTCGGGGTCGTCGACGCCGAGCACGCAAACCTCGCGCACCCCGTGGAGCTCGCTGAGGACGCGTTCGACCTGCGCGGGGGCGATGTTCACGCCGCCGGTGATGATCAGGTCGTCGGCGCGGCCGAGCACCTCCAGCCGGCCGCCGGCCCAGCGCCCGAGGTCCCCGGTGCGGAACCAGCCGTCCGCGAAGGCCTCGCTGCCCGGCCGGTTCCGGTAGCCGCGGGCGAGGGTGGGGCCGGACAGCGCCACGGGACCGGCGTCCTGGCCGTCCTCGATCCGCACCCGGACCCCGTCGAGCGGTACCCCGTCGTAGACGCAACCGCCGGAGGTCTCGCTCATGCCGTAGGTCGTCACCACCGCGACACCCGCCTCCCGGGCTCGTCGCAGCAGCGCAGGCGGGGTGGCCGCACCGCCGAGCAGCACCGCGTCGAACTCCCGCAGCGCGGCCAGGCCGCTGCCGCCGTCGTCGAGCAGCCGCTGCAGCTGGGTCGGGACCATCGCGGTGTAGTGGCGTCCGGCGGCGTCCAGGGCGCGGTCCGCCGCCTCCGCGAAGCCGTCCGGGCGGAAGCCGCCCGAGGTCTCCACCGCCTCCGGCCGGGTCCCGGCGATCAGCGAGCGGACCAGCACCTGGATCCCGGCGACGTGGTGCGCGGGCATGGTCAGCAGCCAGGTGCCGGGGCCGCCGAGGTGGCGGTGGGTGGCCTCCGCCGAGGCGCGCAGCGCGGAGGCGGGCAGCAGCACGCCCTTCGGCGTCCCGGTCGAGCCGGAGGTCGCGATGACCAGCGCCGTCGGGTCCGCGGGGTCGTCCTCGCCGGGCCCGAGCGGGGAACCGGCGCCCAGCGCCTCGATCGCGGCCGAGGCCGAACCGTCGTCCGGCACCGGCAGCAGCGCGGGGCCGTCGCCGTCCAGGGCGCGGCGCAGGTCGGGCAGGACGCGCAGCGCCTTCTCGCCGGGCGGCACGGGCAGCGGGGTGAGTTCGCGGGCGGGCATACCGCTCATCTTGCGCGCCCGGGCGGGCGCGATCTTCGGGTGGCCTGGGATTCCGGCCGGACTCGATCACTCGTTCGACGGAGATCGCTCAACTGTTCGACCAGGCGGGTCGATGGTTCGGGTAGCGGCTCGAAGCAGAACGGTGGTGGTGATCATGGCGCGGGTGCGCGCGGCGGTGCGGGGGCTCTCCCGCTCGTCCCGGTTTCCCCGGTTCTCCAGGCTTTCCCGGTCCTTCAGGCTCTCCCGGGGATCTTGGTGCTCCCGGTTCTCCCGGTGGGTGCGGCGGGCGGTGCGCTCGGCCCCGCCCGCCGCCGAGCGGTCAGTAGTACCAGGGGAACTCGCTCCAGTCGGGCTCGCGGCGCTGCAGGAACGCGTCGCGGCCCTCGACCGCCTCGTCGGTCATGTAGGCCAGCCGCGTCGTCTCCCCGGCGAACAGCTGCTGGCCGACCAGGCCGTCGTCGATCGCGTTGAACGCGTACTTGAGCATCCGCTGCGCGGTGGGCGACTTGCCGTTGATCTCGCGGGACCACTGCAGCGCGGTGGTCTCCAGCTCGGCGTGCGGCACGACCTCGTTGACCATGCCCATCTCGTGCGCCTGCTGCGCGGAGTACGGCCGGCCGAGGAAGAAGATCTCGCGGGCGAACTTCTGCCCGACCTGCCGGGCGAGGTAGGCGCTGCCGAACCCGCCGTCGAAGCTGCCGACGTCGGCGTCGGTCTGCTTGAACCGGGCGTGCTCGGCGCTGGCCAGCGTGAGATCGCACACCACGTGCAGGCTGTGCCCGCCCCCGGCGGCCCAGCCCGGCACCACGGCGATCACGACCTTGGGCATGAACCGGATCAGCCGCTGCACCTCCAGGATGTGCAGCCGGCCGGCGCGGGCGGGGTCCACGGTCTCGGCGGTCTCCCCGTCGGCGTACCGGTACCCGGATCGCCCGCGGATGCGCTGGTCGCCGCCGGAGCAGAACGCCCAGCCGCCGTCCTTGTCCGACGGCCCGTTCCCGGTCAGCAGCACGCAGCCCACGTCGCTGGTCATCCGCGCGTGGTCCAGCGCCCGGTACAGCTCGTCGACGGTGTGCGGGCGGAAGGCGTTGCGCACCTCGGGCCGGTCGAAGGCGATGCGCACGGTGCCGCGGCCGCGGCCCTCCTCGACGCAGCGGTGGTAGGTGATGTCGGTGAAGTCGAACCCTTCGACGGGCTCCCAGACCTCGGGGTCGAACAGCTCGGAAACACGGGAGTTCAGCACGCCTGGGACAATAGGGGCAGCTCCGGCGCCCGGGACATCAGGAGGGCGCCGGCCGTGAACCGCGGCGGCGGAACGCTCGCCCCGCCCGGACCGCCGAGTGGTCCCGGGTCCGCGTGCGCTGGTGCACCGGGTGAGACTGGGTGCGGTCCGCTGCCCGCGCGCGAGGGAGTCCGGGGTGATGGGTTGAATCCGTCCGCGGCGCAAGCCGAGGTCATCGTCGACGAACTGATCCGCAACGAGGTCAGGCACGTCGTGCTCTCCCCGGGATCGCGCAACGCCCCGCTGTCGTTCGCCCTGCACGCCGCCGACGCGGCCGGCCGGCTGCGGCTGCACGTCCGCATCGACGAGCGCAGCGCCGGGTTCCTCGCGCTCGGGCTCGCCGCGCGCGGCGGCCGGCCGGTCGCGGTCGCGGGCACCTCCGGCACCGCCGCGGCGAACCTGCACCCGGCGGTGAGCGAGGCCGCCACCGCGGGCATCCCGCTGCTGGTGCTCACCGCCGACCGCCCGCCGGAACTCCGCGCGGCCGGGGCGAACCAGACGATCGACCAGCACCGGATGTTCGGCTCCCAGGTGCGGCTGTTCGACGAGCTCGCGGTGGCCGAGGACCGCCCGGGGCAACAGGCGTACTGGCGCAGCCAGATCTGCCGCGCCTGCCACGCGGCGGCCGGCACCGCGCACGCCGGACCGGTGCACCTGAACCTGCCCTTCCGGGAACCGCTGGTGCCCACCGGCGACCACGAGTGGTGCGAGCCGCTGGACGGGCGGGCCGACGGCGCGCCCTGGACCGAGGTCTCCGCGCGGGCCGCCGAGCCGAGCAGGCTGCGCGGGCTGACCGCGCGCCGCGGGCTGGTGCTGGTCGCCGACGGCGATGCCGCCGCGGCCGGGCGGTGGGCCGAGCGGCACGGCTGGCCGGTGCTGGCCGAGACCGGCGGCGTCGGTCTGCCCGGGAGCGCGGCCGTGGACACCGGCATGTGGCTGCTGAACCTGCCGGAGTTCGTCCGCGAGCACCGCCCCGAGCAGGTGCTGTGCGTGGGCCGCCCGACGGTGTTCCGGCAGGTGCAGTCGCTGCTCACCCGCAGCGGCGCCGAGGTCCTGCTGGCGCACGGCTCGGAGGCCGCGTGGCCCACCCCGGGCCACGCGGTCCGCGAGGTCGCGCAGTCCTTCGACGTCGAACCCGCCCGGCCCGCCGACCCGGAGTGGCTCACCGCGTGGCAGCAGGCGGACCAGAAGGCCGCGGCCGCGCTGCACGCCGCGCTGGACCTGGAGCACTGGCCGAACGGTCCGGTGCTGGCCCGCGACCTGGTCGACGAGCTGCCCGCGCGCTCGCTGCTGGTGCTCGGCTCGTCCAACCCGACCCGGGACGTGGCGCTGGCCGCCCGGCACCGCCCGGACGTCGAGGTGCACCGCAACCGCGGCGTCGCCGGCATCGACGGGACCGTGTCCACCGCGGTCGGCGCCGCGCTCGCGCACGGCGGGCCGGCGTACGCGCTGGTCGGCGACCTGACGTTCCTGCACGACAGCAACGGCCTGCTGCTCGGGCCGCACGAGCGGCGGCCGGACCTGACGATCGTGGTGTTCAACGACGACGGCGGCGGGATCTTCTCGCTGCTGGAGCAGGGCGCACCGGAGCACCGGGAGTCCTTCGAGCGGGTCTTCGGCACCCCGCACGGCACCGACCTCGGCCGGTTGTGCGCCGCGCACGGGGTCGAGCACCAGCAGGTGCGCAGCCGGGCGGAGTTCGCCGCGGCGCTGCGCGGAGGACCGGGGCTGCGAGTGGTGGAGGTGCGGGCCGACCGCTCCCGCACCCGCGAGCTGCACGGCCGGCTGCAGGCGGCGGTGAACTCGGCGCTGCTGGGGTGATCGGCCCGCTGGGCTGATCAGCTCCGTCGGCCTGGTGGGCCTTGGCGGGCGGCGCCTTCCGGATCCTGGGAACCGTTCCGCCGATCCGGTCGGATCGGTCCTGGCACCGCACTCCGCAGCCCGCGCCGCCGCGCCCGTGATCCGCTGCTGGAGTCGATCACGGCCACGCCCGGCCTGAGCTGCGCAGCAGGGCACGCCCACGCGCGCTCCGCGCCCGGCGCCGCGGCCCTCGCATTGCCGGAATTTCCCGTCGTTCTGGGAAAAACGTCCCCGAGCGGCGTGTCGCGGCAGTGCTCGTCCCGTTCGTACGCTGCCCGCGACGACGACCGACCTCGGGAGGTGCGGAAGTGTTCCGGCGACCTGGCCTGCGTGCCGCGGCGGCCGCGTGCTGCGCGGCGGCGTTCTTCGCCCAGCCCGCCTCGGCGGGCACCGGCACACCCGGCGCCCCGGGCGCGGGCGACCCGTACTTCCCGAACTACGGCAACGGCGGCTACGACGTCGCGCACTACGACGTGCAGCTGCGCTACCGGCCGCAGGACGACCACCTGTCCGGCACCACGACGATCGTGGCCGAGCCGACGCAGGACCTGTCCGCGTTCAACCTGGACTTCGCGCTGCGCCCGAAGCGGATCAAGGTCAACGGCGCGGACGCGACCTGGACCCAGCGCGGCACCGAGGTCACCGTCACCCCGCCCGCCGGGCTGCCCGCGGGCTCGCTGGCCACGTTCGTCGTCGAGTACGACGGCGTTCCGTCCACTGTGGATGTCGGCGGGGTGCGGCCGTGGCTGCGCACCCCGGACGGCGCGCTCGCGGTCGGCCAGCCGGAGATCTCCGCCTGGTGGTTCCCCGGCAACGACCACCCGCGGGACAAGGCGACCTACGACATCTCCGTCGCCGTGCCGGACGGGACGCAGGTCGTGTCCAACGGCACCAACACCGACCGCGAGTCGCTGGCCGGCTGGACCACGTGGAAGTGGCGCAACCCCGAGCCGACCGCCACCTACCTGGCCTTCCTCGGCATCGGCCGCTACGAGCTGAGCACCAAGCCCGGCGCGTTCGGCCGCCCCTCGGTCACCGCCTACTCCACCGGGCTCGGCCCGAACGCCGGCGCGGCCAAGGCCAGCGTGGAACGCACCCCCGAGGTGCTGGACTTCCTGGCCGGGCTGTTCGGCGACTACCCGTTCAGCGCGCAGGGCGGGCTCGTGGCGTCCACACCGGACATGAGTTTCGCGCTGGAGAACCAGGGCCGGCCGACCTACAGCCCGAAGTTCTTCGACGACGGCGCGAACCCGTCCGTGGTGGTGCACGAGAACGCCCACCAGTGGTTCGGCGACTCGGTGTCGGTGGACACCTGGCGCGACATCTGGCTCAACGAGGGCTTCGCCAGCTACGCGGAATGGCTCTGGTCGGAGTCGCACGGCACCGGAACCGCGCAGGAGCTGTTCGACCACTACTACTCCGCGCACCCGGCCGACGACCCGTTCTGGCAGGTCCGGCCGGGCGACCCGGGAGCGGAGAACGTCTTCGGCGACGCCGTCTACGACCGGGGCGCGATGACGCTGCACGCGCTGCGCAACGTGATCGGCGATCAGGCGCTGCTGGACACCGTGCGGACCTGGGCGAAGGACAAGCGCTACTCGACCGGCACCATCGAGGACTTCATCGCCCTGGCCGAGCAGCGCTCCGGCAAGCAGCTCGACGAGTTCTTCCGGATCTGGCTGTTCAGCCCCGGGAAACCGGCACCGGGTCCGGACAGCGGCATCCCCGCCTCGGCGACCCGGGAGGCGGTGCCCGCGCCGAAGTCGGCGGCTCAGATCGACCGGACTCACCAGCTCCTGCACGAGCACTGAGGACCCGGCGGCACCGAGGACCCGGCGGCACCGAGGGCTCGGCGGCGCTGAGGACCCGGCAGCACCGAGGGCCCGGCAGCATTGCGGGCGGCGGTGCTGAGGTCCTGCCGGCGCTGACGCTCTGGCCCCGGAGAACTCGAAGCATCACCGAGGACCTCGCCGAGAGCCGAACCCCGACGGAGCCACTAACGCCCGCCGAGGCCCGGGAATCCCCGCCGAGCGCCGAGCCCGCCGAGCGCTGGAGCCCCGCCGCGGTCCGGAAAGCTCCGTCGAGCGCTGTGCTCCTGCTGAGCGCTGGAGCCGCGCCGCGGTCGGGGATGCTTCGTCGAGCGCTGTGCTCCCGCTGAGCGCTGGAGTCCTGCCGCAGCCGGGAAGCGCCGCCGAGCCACGCCCAGCCCTGACCGCGACCGAGCCCGGCGCCGCTCTCCGGCGCCGGGCGGGGGCGCTCACTCCGCGAGCAGCGCCTCCCGCATCGGCCGCAGCTTCGCCGCCGCCTCCGCGACCTCCATGTCCGGGTCGGAGTCGGCGACGATGCCGCCGCCGGCGAACATCCGCACCCGTCCGCCCCCTTCCGCCGCGCCGTCCCCCGCTGCGCAGCTCTCCGCTGCGGAACCCTCGTCCGCCCCGGAACCCGCCGCGCCGGAACTCGCAGCCCCGGAACCTGCGGTCCCGGAACCCGCCGCGCCAGAACCCACCGCCCGGGAGCCGGCGACCGCGGCGAGGTCGTCGCCGGTCGGGGCGGGCCGCTCGATCTGGGCGCACCGCAACGCGATCCCGAGCTCCCCGTTGCCCGCGGCGTCCAGCCAGCCGACCGGG
>Ga0164243_10015739_pt1 | contig 10429 bp, 10 predicted proteins | sample OricompcompostOP_FD_108781 | JGI IMG/M metagenome (GOLD analysis project Ga0164243, IMG submission 108781) | Organic Plus compost microbial communities from Emeryville, California, USA - Original compost - Organic plus compost (OP) | ecosystem: Engineered > Solid waste > Mixed feedstock >... | reverse complement strand
TCGATTCCGGGCCCAATCGCGGGGCGGACACCGTCCTGGAGTTCAGCGGCGGCCCGGGACAGCCGAATCTCGTTGCCGGCGACGATATCCGGATCATCCGCCAGGTCGACGAGGCCGGCGTGACCAGCTATGCGTTCTACGACTACGAACGGGGCTGGCCGCTGATCGCGCTGGCCGCGCTGTTCGCGGTCGTGGTGGTGGCGGTGGCGCGCTGGCGGGGGCTGCGGGCGCTGATCGGGATCGTGATCGCGTTCGTGGTGCTGGTGGTGTTCCTGCTGCCGGCGCTGCGGGACGGCGCGCCCGCGGTGCCGTTGGCGCTGGTGGGTTCGGCCGCGATCCTCTACGCGGTGATCTACCTGGCCCACGGGGTGAGCCTGCGCACCAGCTCGGCGCTGCTCGGCACGCTGACGTCGTTGCTGCTGGCCGCGGTGTTGTCGTGGGCCGCAATCGAACTCGCGCACCTGACCGGGCTGTCGGAGGATCAGAACAACGAGGTCGCCGCGTATCTGGGCGGGGTGTCGATCACCGGGCTGCTGCTGGCCGGATTCATCATCGGTTCGCTGGGCGTGCTCAACGACGTCACCGTCACCCAGGCGTCGACGGTGTTCGAACTGGCCGAGCTCGAGGGCAGTTCGCGGCGGGCGGTCTTCGTCGGCGCGATGCGGGTGGGCCGCGACCACATCGCCAGCACGGTCTACACGCTGGTGTTGGCCTACGCGGGCAGTGCGCTGCCGCTGCTGCTGTTGTTCAGCGTCGCCAACCGCTCGCTGGCCGATGTGCTGACCACCGAGAGCGTAGCGATCGAGATCGCCCGCTCGGCGGTCGGCGGGATCGCGCTGGCGCTGTCGGTGCCGTTGACCACCGCCATCGCCACGATCCTGGCCACCCCGCGCGGATCCACCCGCCGAGCAGACGCGTAGACCCCCGAAACGGGCCGAGATCGGGGGTGTTTGTGTCTGCTCGCGGGAAGAACTCGCGGGGAAGAACAGCTACCGGCCCTCGAGCAACTCCAGCAGGTAGTTGCCGTAGCCGGACTTGAGCAGCCCCTGGGCGAGCGCGGCCAATTCGTCGTCGCCGATGTAGCCCATCCGCCAGGCCACCTCCTCGGGCACCGAGATCTTCAGCCCCTGGCGCCGCTCGATGGTGCGCACGTAGTCGGCGGCGTCCAGCAGTGAGTCGAAGGTCCCGGTGTCCAGCCACGCGGTGCCGCGGGCCAGCACCTCGACCCGCAACCGGCCCTGCCGCAGATAGGTCTGGTTGATCTCGGTGATCTCGTACTCGCCGCGCGCCGACGGCCGCAGCGACCGGGCTATCTCGATGACGTCGTTGTCGTAGAAGTACAGGCCCGGCACCGCGTAGTGCGATTTGGGCCGGGCCGGTTTCTCCTCCAGCGACAGCGCGGTGCCGTCGGGACCGAACTCGACCACCCCGTAGGCCGACGGGTTGGCCACCCAGTAGGCGAAGATCACGCCGCCGTCGACGTTCTGGAAGCGCTGCAGGCTGGTGCCCAGGCCCGGGCCGTAGAAGATGTTGTCGCCCAGGATCAGTGCCACCGAGTCGGAGCCGATGTGGTCGGCGCCGATGACGAACGCCTGCGCCAGCCCCTCGGGCCGCTCCTGCACCGCGTAGCTGAGGTTGATGCCCCACTGCGAACCGTCGCCGAGCAGGCGGTGGAACGCCGGCGCGTCCTCGCGGGTGGTGATCACCTGGATGTCGCGCAGCCCCGCCATCATCAGCGTCGACAGCGGGTAGTAGATCATCGGCTTGTCGTAGACCGGGACCAGCTGCTTGCTGACCCCCAGCGTGATCGGATGCAGCCGGGTGCCCGATCCGCCGGCCAGGATGATGCCGCGCATCAGAACGGTGTGGCCTCCAGCCAGGCGTCCCACAGCGCGGTGTCGCCGAAGATCTCGATGCCGGTCTCGGCGACCGGCCGGCGCCGGGTGATGGCCAGCAACAGGTCGGCGGCCGGACCGCGCAGCGCCACATCGCCTTTGCCGTGCTCGTGAGTCCAGGACAGGCCGTCGTCGTCGTTGAGGATCGTCCACTCGCCGGTGGGGCCCAGGCCCGCTTCGGTGGCGTGCAGATGAATGGTGCGCCCGCGGGCCAGCGGGGGGTTCTTCCGGTCGGCCTGCACCACCATCAGCTCGATCCACTCGCTGATCGCGTCGGCGGCCAGCTCCGGCGCCGCCGTGAAGTCGGCGCCGAGGGCGAGCGCGGCGTCGGCGGTGTGCACCAGCACCTCGTGCAGGCGCCGGCGCACCCACCAGCCGGCGGGCCGGGTGCCGACGAACGTCCACACCCGCGCGTCGGCGCCCACCTGTTCGACGGCGATGATGATCTGCTGGGCGCCGCCGTTGAGCCAGGCGATCGCCCCGTCCTGGTCGTCCGGCGGTCTGCCGTCGCGCACCTCGCGCGGATCCAGCGGTTCGCTGCGCCGGTCGGCGATGATCTGTGCCGCCCACCGGTTTCCGCGCCCGACGTGACGGAACAGTTGTTTGAGGGTCCACTCCCCGCAGGTCGGTACCGGGGTGGCGGGGTCTGCGTCGCGGATCAGTTCACCGAACGCCTTGGTCTGGTCGAGAAGGGCCGCACGGAAGTCCACGGTCACGAACCTACAGCGGTGCGCGCCTTTCCAAGGGCAATCGGGAGCGATGCCCAGCCCCGCAGCACCCGGGTCGGCCGGCGCTGCCCGCTGCCGGCCGCTCTGGCGTCGGGGAAGCGCTCGAAGAACGTGCGCAGCCCGACCTCGCCCTCGGCGCGGGCCAGCGCCGCCCCGAGGCAGAAGTGCCGCCCGCCGGAGAACGACAGGTGCTTGCCCGCGTTGGCGCGGGTGATGTCGAAGGTGTGCGGGTCGTCGAAGACCTTCGGGTCGCGGTTGGCGCCGGCCAGGTGCAGCACGATGAACTCGCCGCGTTCGATGCGGGTGCCGGCCACCTCGACGTCGCGGGCGGCGACCCGCGCGGTCATCTGCACCGGCGGGTCGAGCCGCAGGATCTCCTCGACCGCGTTCGGCCACAGCTCCGGCCGGTCGGCCAGCGTCTCGAGGTGCTGGGGCGCGTCGAGCAGCATCCGGATGCCGTTGCCCAGCAGGTTGACCGTGGTTTCGAAGCCGGCGGCCAGCACCAGCCCCGCGGTGGCCTGCAGTTCCCGCTCGGAGAGCACCGCGCCCGCATCGGAGGCCGCGATGAGCTGGCTCATCAGGTCGTCGCCGGGGTGTTCGCGCAGCCGGCGCAGGTGGTCGACCAGCCAGGCGTTGAACCCGGCCACCCCGGTCTCGACGTCGAGGTACTCCTGCCAGGACAGCCCGATGTCGAGGCTGGGCGCACCCAGTTCGCCGTAGTGCAGGATGCGCGGCCGATCCTCGTGCGGCACCCCGAGGATGTCGCTGATCACCGAGACCGGAAGCTGCGAGCAGTAGCGGGCGACGATGTCGACCACCCCGCCGTCGGTGGCGTCCTGTTCGGCGGCCAGGGTGTCGAGCAGCTCGTTGGCGGTCTGCTGGACGCGTTCACGCAGCGCGGCGACCGCGCGCACGGTGAACACCGACGACACCAGCTTGCGCAGCCGGGTGTGGTCGGGCGGTTCGATCGACAGCAGCGACGGCGGCTCGATCGGGTGCAGCAGCCCGGGGTGGGCCATCCGGTTGACCCACTGCAGCGGCCGGGGCAGGGTGCCGCCCTGGGAGTGCACCCGGAAGTCCTCGGAGCGCAGGATCTCGTTGGCGATGGCGTGGTCGAAGGTCAGCAGCCCGGCGCGGGCGCGGATGATCGGGCCGCGGCGGCGCCATTCGTCGGCGAAGGCGGCGGGGTTCTCCCGCACCCGCGGGTCGGCGATCAGCATCGCCTGCGGGTCGCCGCGCCGGGCGCCGATGCGCGACATGGTCCGGATGAAGCCGTGCAGCGCCAGCCACCGGACCCGCTGCTTCATGGTCGCCATGACACTCCCGTTCACCAGTGTGCTGATCAGGCTACCCTGCCCCGGCCGCGGCGGAACACGGCCCGAAGGCGCGGCAATCGCGCGCGTGGACAACGACTTTCGTGGTGACCCAAAGACCTCGTCGTGACCGGGTCAGCCGCAGAAGATCAGGAAGCAGTTGCGCGGTCCGCCCGGGCCGTAGGACCCGCCCGGCCGGGACGGGGTGTAGGGCGAGCCGCCCGGCCGGTCGTCGCTGTGATACGCGGGCACCTGCTGCGGCCCGGGGGGTGCCGGCGGCTGGTAGGCGGATCGCGGCGGCGCGGTCGGTGACGGCGGCGGCATCCACGGTTGATAGCGCGGATACCAGGGCCGCGGGTTGTACTGGGGCGGGTGGTTGTACTGGGGCGCCCGGTTGTACTGGGGCGGCTGGTTGTACTGGGGCGGCTGGTTGTACTGGGGCGCCCGATAGATCGGCGCGGGGGCCGGGGCGGGCGCCACCGGGACCGGTGCCGGCGCGGGTGCGGCCGGCGGTGGCGGTGGCGGCGCCTCGGGCGCGGGAGCCGGTGCCTGCGGCGCTGGGACCGACACCTGCGCGGCGGGCTTGGGCGCCTCGACGGCGACGGTGCGCGGCGCCTTCGGGACCTGCTGCGCCACCGGCACCGGCGGTTTGATGGTCTGCGCCGCCGGCGGTGGGGCCGGTTTGGCCTCGGGTGCCGGTTCGGCCGCGGGAGCGGGCTTGGCCTCCGGGGCGGGTTTGGCCTCGGGAACGGCCGGCGGCGGGGCCTCCGGGTCGACGGTGCTGGGCCCGATCGCGGCCTCGGCGGGGCTGGGCCGCTGGTCGGCGGTGGGCCGGATGCTCACCGCCAGCGACACCACCAGCGCGACCACGCCGACGACGAAGATCGCGGTCATCGCGCTGCCGACGAGCAGGAAGGGTCTGCCGCGCTCCGGTTCGGCCACCTGCAGTTCGGTGCGGGCGTCGGGGTCGACGTACTCGCCGTCCGGCGCGTCGGGCGCCCGCTCGATGTACATGCCGTCCGGGGTGATCAGCGGGCTGCCGGCGGTCGGCCCGTCGGGGTCCTGCGAGTAGGCCAGCGCGGTGGTGGACGCCTCGAACGCCGGGGCGTTCGCGGCCGCCAGCGCGGCGCCGCGGGCCAGCGCCATCCCGGCTTCGTCGGGAGCGCTGACCGGGATGCGCACCAGCGGTTCGAGGTGGGCCTTGACGGCGGCGATGTCGACACCGGAGCCGATGACGAACAGGCCCTGCGGCACCGGGTCCTGCGCCTCGACGGCGGCGGCCATCTCGGTGAGCTCGGCCATCGCGTCGCCGCCGTGCAGGGTGCGGCTGAGCACCTTGACCACCGAGCCGTCGGTGGTGTTCACCACCGACAGGGTGGCGGTGTCGCGGTAGATGAACAGCAGCGCGGTGGTGTCGTGGCCGACGGCGCGGCCGGCGGCCTGCGCCAGCGCCGCGGCGGCGTGGCTCTCCGACACCAGCAGCACATCGTCGAGGCCGTGGGTGATGAGCGCGTCGCGCAGCGCGGCGGCCTCGGCGTGGTCGCTCCAGACGACGCCGATGGACAGCAGGTGATGCCCGCCTTCGGCCGCGCTCTCCTTGGTGCCGAGGATCGCGGCCACCACCTGGTCGGTTGCCGAACCCTGGCCGGACGTGACGTCGAAGGTGTCGTGATCGACCGTGACGCCGTCCGCTTTTTCGCCCTCGACCAGCACCATGCGGACCGTCGTAGGTGTCATCGACACACCTAACGCGATGTCCACCGGATCCTCCAAGCGTTTGCTAGGCTGCGTCGCTGTGTGTCGGCTCCGCGTTCCCGACGGGCCGACAACTAGTACTTAATCGTCATCGACGGGCGCCGCGTTACAGCGCACATCACATTTGCTGACCGATCAAGCGCGGGCCGGCCCGCGGTCACGGGCCCGGTGTGTTCGACCCTACCCGCGTCGGCGGCCCGGTGCCGCGGTGTGCGGTGACGGATCCGGCGTCAGTCCACCCGGTGGAAGTTCGGGTGGGTCTTGAAGTTCAGGTAGGACCGCGACGGGGTGGGGCCGCGCTGGTTCTGGTACTTCGATCCGGCCTGCGTGCTGCCGTACGGGTGCTCGGCGGGGCTGGTCAGCCGCAGCAGGCACAGCTGGCCGATCTTCATGCCGGGCCACAGCGTGATCGGCAGGTTGGCGACGTTGGACAGCTCCAGGGTGATGTGCCCGGAGAAGCCGGGGTCGATGAAGCCGGCCGTGGAGTGGGTCAGCAGCCCCAGCCGCCCCAGCGACGACTTGCCCTCCAGCCGGCCGGCCAGATCGTCGGGCAGGGTGCAGCGCTCCAGCGTGGAGCCGAGCACGAACTCGCCGGGATGCAGCACGAAGGGCTCGCCCTCCTTGGGCTCGACCAGCGTGGTGAGGTCGTCCTGGCGGGTGGCCGGATCGATGTGGGTGTAGCGGGTGTTGTTGAAGACCCGGAACAGGTTGTCCAGCCGGACGTCGATGCTGGACGGCTGGATGAGGCTGTCCTCGAACGGATCGATCGAGAGTCGTCCGGCAGCGATCTCCGCCCTGATATCGCGGTCAGAGAGCAGCACCCGACGAGCCTATCCGGTCATTTGTTAGAGTTCACCAGCGAACTGGCCGGTGTAGTTCAATGGCAGAACATCAGCTTCCCAAGCTGAGAACGCGGGTTCGATTCCCGTCACCGGCTCCAACACCGGACCGCTGCCGGTCGGCTCCTCTGTGATCGGGTGACAGCCGCCGCGCTCTGGCACGTCGAATCCTGTTGCGGCTCAACGACACCGGCGCTTCGCGCAGCCGGTTGCCGCACCCAACGTCAGCGCAGGTAGACCTCGTGGCCGGTCGGATAGCCGCCACCCTTGGTGGTGACGTGCACGTGGTCGTAGTGGCCGTAGGCGCCGCCCCTGGCCCCTTCGGGGGTGTAGTACACGCCCCGCCAGATGGCGTCCTGCAGCGCGAACCGCTTGGCGTTGCGCAGCACGAAGGCCACGATCTCGTTGCCGAGCGCGATTCCCTCGGCGCTGGTCGGGTTGGGGATCATCACGTCGATCGCCAACCCGTTCGGATGCCAGCGCAGCGCGTCCGGGCGGACCCCGCCGATCTGGCGGATCTGCGGGAACTCGGCGCTGATGGCCCGGGCGGCGAGGATGGTCTTGACCTGCAGCCCGCGTTCGGAGGCCACCCCCTGCGGCAGGGTCATGTCGATCGGGCGCCAGCGCGACGCCATCTGCACCGTCGCGGGTTCGCCCGGGGCCGCGGTCATCGCGACCTGGTTCGCCCCGGCGGCGACCACCTCCACGCAGCAGGGCGGTGCGACGTCGTCGACGGGTGCGGCCTCGGCTCGGGTGGGCTCGCGATCCACCGGGGTGTCGGAGGCGACGCCGAGCCAGATGGCGGCGGCCGGGCCGAGCACGGACGCCAGCGCGACTGGCGAGATCCGTCGCCCCTTGGCTAACGAGTGCCGGCCCACGGGTCTGCACCATACTTCACAGAGCAAATCCGTTCAGCATGCTCTCCCGCCCGCGGATACGTTTCCGCAGGTCATCGACCTGAAATTTATTTGTTATCGAAACGTTATTGGTGCCGTCGCCGCGCCGAAGCGACCGTTGCCCGCCGATCGGCTAGTGCGGGCACGCCCCCGGCGATCGCGGCCGAGGAGTACCCTCAGACACTGATTCATGCGAGATCGGGGGCATGCCGCGATGAACCTGGTGCTCGGCCTGTCGTTGACGTCCCGGGCCATCCGATGGGTGCTCGTCGAGGGCAGCACCGGCGAGGGCCCGACCGCCGACCGCGGCACCATCGATCTCGACCCCGAGACCTTCGATCCCGGCGCGCTGCTCGACGTGTTGCCGGTGGCACTGGACACCGACGCGGTGCATGCGGTCGGCGTCACCTGGTCGGCGCGCGCCGAGGGCCCGGCGACCCGCCTGCTCACCGCCCTGGCCGAGCGGGGCCACGGCAACGTGGTCGCGGTGAGCGACCGCGAGGCGGCCGCACAGCTGGCCGCCGGCATCGCCGACATCACCGAACACGACAACGTCGCGGTCGCGGTCGTGGAGCCGGACACCGCGATGCTGGTCAAGATCTCTCCCGCCGCGGACGGCGGGCACGACGGGGCCGTTGTGGTCGAGCAGCTCCCCCGCCCCGCCGACGGCGCCGACGTGGTCGAGCTGCCCGCCGGCCTGATCGTCGCGTTCGACCCCGAGGCATGGCAGCCCGACGCGGTGTTCGTCGTCGGTTCGGCCGACGACCTGGAGGTGCTCAGCGCCACGCTGGAGGGGGTCACGGCCGCGCCGGTGTTCTCGGCCGCCGAGGCCGACCTCGCGATGGCCCGCGGCGCGGCGCTGGCATCGGCCCGCGCGCTCGCCGCGCTCACCCCCGCCGCGGCGCGGCTGCCGCTCCGGGTCGGGGTGCTGGCCTCGCTGGTGGCCGCCGCGTCGATCACGTTGGTCGCGTCCACGTCGGCGGCGATCGGGCTGTCGCTGACCCGCGACGACCACCCGGCCGCACCGCAGGCCGCGGCGGAGACCCCACCGCCCCCGCCGCCGGCCGACGAGACCGTCAAGGCCGCCAAGCTCGCCGACTCGCTCAACCAGGCCATGCCGCTGGTGGCCCAGACCATGGTGGTGGCCGCGCCGCCGACGCCCGCGGTGGTGCCGCAGACGGTGTACCAACCCCCGGCCGCCGAACCGCCGGCCTATGCCGCGCCGGCCGCCGAGCAGGCCCCGCAGGCCGAGGCGCCCGCGGTCGCGCCACCGCCGGGGATGGCGCCGCCGCCGGTGCCGCCGGTCTACGTTCCGCCGCCCAAACCGCGGCTGCGTGACCGCATCATCGAGCGCATCCCGATCATCAACCGGTTCCACGAACCGAAATACGAGTACCCGCGCTAGTTCTCCCGCACCGGCCGGTCACGGGCAGGCCGCCGGCGCGTCCTCACGCACCGGAAGACCGGCAGGCAGCGTGTAGGTGACCACCGCCTCGGCGGTCTCCGCGGCGTCGTTGTACACCACGTGCGGCACCCCGGCGGGAATGAAGATCGACTGGCCGGCTGCGAATTCGACCGGCCCGCACTGGTGCGCGGTCCGCACCTTGAGGCTGCCCTCGCTGACCCGTCGGCGCGTGAACGCTTCATGTGATTTTGGTTGTCTGACGTGGGAGTGGGGGGTGTTCGGCGCGTGATTTTGTCGGTGCTCGCCAATACGCTGCTTTAAAAGGCAGCAGTAGTTTTAGCGAGGGGAAGACGACGTGGAGCCCATCTACCGCCCGGCCGATCTCGGCGGCCCACCGCCCTCCCCCCGAACCGTCCGGGGCGAGGCGGGCTTATCGCCATCGTCGCTGCCACAGCCCTGATCTCTGCCGGGCTCGGAACCGCTATCGGAGCCATCGCCATCAAGTCCTCATCGCCCGACGCCGCCGCGCAGGCTGTTCAGCCCGCAAATGATGCAGGTGCACCAGCCACCGGAGACACCCACGCCCAGGACGTGGGGCTGTGCACGCGCTACGCGGCCATCAACAGTGCGATTCCAAAGCCGTATGACAATGCGATGGACATTCTGCCTGCGGCGGCTGCGTTGCAGGCGTCGTTGGAGGACTACCCAGGAGCGAGCGAACCGCTCCGGCAGGCGATGTCAGACGTCGTGTCGGCGTACTACGCGCGAATCGCCGTGTTCGGTCGCGTCCCACACGAAGGCTTGGCGGAGCCGCCTCCCGACGACAAGCCCGCAGCGCAGGCCGCGTACGACAAAGCCTGGGAAATTTGCGGATTCGACTGAGGGCTGACGCAACGGGGAGTGACGTATGGCTGCGGTAGGTGGCGGCGCGGGCGATGTTCAGCGTCCACGATTGCTCAAACCTCCTGTCTATAGAGGCTCGCCGCCGCTCCATTGACGAGAAGTGCACTCAGACTTCGGATGCCCATCCGATGTGGGTCTGGTGTCTTAGGACTCGTCTGCCCGCCAAGGGCGTCGGAAAAGCCCGTGACTGAAGCCAGGATCCGCCGAGGTTCCCGTGAAATCCGGCAATGCATCTGCTGTGACGTTGCGCAGCGTCGCCGCGGTGAAAGCGTCGGTGCCTTCGAGGTCTTCAAGCAGCCGTTGTCGGTGCTGTTCTAGGGGCTCAAGCACTTCAGCCACCTTTAATGCGGCATTGAACGATGCCTGTTTTGCGGCGGCGACGATGAGCCGGCTCAGCCGGTCACGATCCATGTACCGTGTGTCGTCGGCCAATTCGATGTCAACGACGTTGCCGGAAACGGTGACCCACACGCGAACAAGCCCGTTCTCGGATGCGCCCTCGACCCGGCCGATGGCGTCGATCGCTTGTCGAGCCCGCCGGAAGGCTTCTGCTTGACCGTCGAGGGTGTCGAGATCGAGATCGGGATCGAAACGGGGCTCGTCACTCATTCGGGCAGCCGTTCCATGGCGCGCCGTGCTTCTTTGCGGATCAACGCGTTGCTGTGGGTGAGGTAAGGCTCGATCCGCGCTCGCAC
>Ga0164243_10015738_pt1 | contig 10429 bp, 10 predicted proteins | sample OricompcompostOP_FD_108781 | JGI IMG/M metagenome (GOLD analysis project Ga0164243, IMG submission 108781) | Organic Plus compost microbial communities from Emeryville, California, USA - Original compost - Organic plus compost (OP) | ecosystem: Engineered > Solid waste > Mixed feedstock >... | reverse complement strand
TCGCTCGAGGCGAGAGAGATTATCTCCGGCCCGCCCGCTCCAGCAGCGCCTTCGCCGCGGCAACATGCATGTCCTCGATCATCCGACCTTCGTACCGCTGCGCTCCGCCCGTCGCAGCAGCCACCAGGGCCTCGGCCGCGGCGATCTCGCGCTCCGATGGCGCGAAGGCACTGTTGCACGCCTCGACCTGCGACGGGTGGATCAGCGTCTTGCCGTCGAACCCGAGCCGCCGCCCTTCGGCCGCCTCGGCGGCGAAACCCGGCGCGTCGTCAATCGCGTTGTAGACGCCGTCGAAGCACCAGATGCCACCCGCACGCGCCGCCAGCACGATGGCCTGGATCGCATGGCTCATGGCGCCACGATCCATGCCATCCGGCAGCTTCAATTCATGCGCCAGGTCGTTGAGCCCGGCGATCAGACCCGCGACCGCCCGGTCGGCGGAGATGTCGCGCGCGGCATAGACGGCGGCTGGCGTCTCGATCATGGCAAATAACGGCAGGCCGAGCCCCCGCAACGGTTCAAGATCGGCAGGTGCGTCCACCTTGGGTAGCACGATCGCGTCGAGCGCAACGCCGGTCAGCGCCGCAATATCCGCCGCCTGTTCGGCAGAGCCCGTCGCGTTGACGCGCACCGCGATCCGCTTGCCCGGATAGCCGCCCGCGACCGCGGCGCGCATCGCCTCGCGCGACTCGGCCTTGCGGTCCGCGGGCACGGCATCCTCAAGGTCAATGATCAGCATGTCGGCGGCAAGCGCATGCGCCTTTTCGAGCGCACGCGCGTTGGAGGCAGGAACATAGAGGAGCGAGCGCGGGGCGAAATCGGCCTGTGTCATGCGCTTTTGTCTGGCGCAACCGGACCATAGCCGCAATAAGGAAGAGAGTTTGCACGGACGATTTGCGGGAGGGATGGTCTATGTATTTCGCGATCACGCTGGTGGTCCTGGCGCTCGTCTTCCTGATCTGGGCGCTCACGCCGGTCCGGCAGGGCTATGCCTATACGATCGAGCGCTTCGGCCGCTACACGCACACCGCGCAGCCTGGACTCAACTTCATCATGCCGATCTTCGACCGCGTCGGACGCAAGGTGAACATGATGGAGCAGGTGCTCGATATCCCGGGGCAGGAGATCATCACCAAGGACAATGCGATGGTCGCGGTCGACGGCGTCGTCTTCTTCCAGGTCCTCGACGCGGCGAAGGCTGCCTACGAGGTGAGCGACCTCTACCTCTCGATCATGAACCTGACGACGACCAATCTCAGAACCGTGATGGGCTCGATGGACCTCGACGAGACGCTGTCGAAGCGCGACGAGATCAACACCCGCCTGCTGCACGTGGTTGACGACGCGACCACGCCGTGGGGCGTCAAGATCACGCGTGTCGAGATCAAGGACATCCGGCCGCCGGCCGACATTTCGAACGCGATGGCCCGCCAGATGAAGGCCGAACGCGAGAAGCGCGCCGCCATCCTCGAGGCCGAAGGCATGCGGGCCTCTGAAATTCTGCGCGCCGAAGGCGAGAAACAGGGCCAGATACTGCAGGCGGAAGGTCGCCGCGAGGCCGCGTTCCGCGACGCCGAAGCGCGCGAGCGCGAGGCTGAAGCCGAAGCCAAGGCAACGCAGATGGTTTCAGATGCGATCGCGAGCGGCAACGCCCAGGCGATCAACTATTTCGTTGCGCAGAAATATGTCGAAGCCGTGAGCCAGTTCGCGACCAGCCCGAACAGCAAGACCATCCTCTTCCCGGTCGAGGCAACCCAGCTCATCGGCACGCTGGGCGGCATCGGCGAACTCGCGAAGGACGCCCTCGCGAAACGCGACGGGGGCGCCTGACATGCCGGTCTGGCTGACCGACCTCGAGCCGCATTGGGCGTGGCTGTCGCTCGGCGTGCTGCTCGCTGCAGCCGAGATCGTTGCGCCGGGCTTTTTCCTGATCTGGATCGGCGCGGCTGCGATCGTCACCGGAGTGGTGGTCTGGGTTCTGCCGCTCAGCGTCCCGCTCCAGCTCGGCATCTTCGCTGTCCTTGCCTTCGTCGCCCTCTACGGCGGGCGACGCTGGCTGAGGGCGAACCCGATCACCTCGGCCGATCCGCACCTCAACCAGCGTGCCGGGCGGCTGGTCGGCGAGGTGCTGACGGTGACGAAAGCGATCGAGGACGGCCGCGGCCGCGCCAAGGTCGGCGACGGCGAATGGCCGGTGCGCGGCCCCGATGCGGCCGAGGGCGCGAAGGTCCGCGTGGTCAGTGCCGAAGGCGGCGTGCTGGTGGTGGACCACGCTTGAGCCGATCGTCAGGAGCAGCGGTGCAAAATCGGTAAGTGGCGATCCTTTTTTGCGGTTTTATCGAAAGGGGTCAGCCGCCCCGAGGCCGCGAATAGACCGCGACCGTCCCGCCAAGCGCGTCGCTTTCGCCGATTGGCTGAAACCCCAGTTTTGCCGCCACCCGCTCCGACGCCACATGCCCCTTGTCAATAATGGATCGCACCTCGCCAGCGCCCAGACAGGTGTCGGCCCAGCCAAGCGCGGCGGTCATCGCCTCGGTGGCGTAGCCCGCACCCCAATGGTCCGCGTCAAAGGCCCATCCGGCCTCGGGCACGCCTTCGAGCTCGGCCATGCCGCGGCAGAAATAGCTGAGCCCGCCCATTCCGATCAGACGATCGGTGGCGCGATCGGCGAACACCCAATATCCAAAGCCCATCACCGGCCAAAGCCCCGCGGCGGCAAGAAACTTGCCCCAGCTCACGTCGGGGGTACGCGGCTCGCCCCCGATGAAACGCGTCACACGCGGATCGGCCCACATCGCGATATGGTCGTCCTTGTCGGCCAGGCGAGGTTCGCGCAGGCGCAAACGGGGCGTCTCGATGACGGGCGCGGATGCGATCATCAGACAGCGCTATCAGCGCGGCCAGCGGACGACAAGAGCAGCCGAAACCCTGGTTTGGCGGCCCCCTTGCTATCTGCCGTCAGGCGGCGGCCGCCACCTTGTCGGCTCGCGTCACGGCATCGTCATAATCGCTTTCATATTTGGCGATCAGCGCGCGGTCGTCGTGGTTCCACGGGTGGAACCCCGGCATGAAATAGGCAAGCCAGGGCAGGAAACTCTTGCGCAGGATGCCCGGCTTGCCGAGCAGATACCACCAGATGCGCACCGTCACGCGCCAGCCGGCGAGCCCGTCCTGCGCGAGCAGCACCTTCATCCCGTGGACCCGCCTCGGCCAGAAGCGGGAGGTGACCGCGAGCATCATCAGCGACTTGGCCTTCCAGCGCCGCCAGCGGCTCCAATCCTTCGTCGCGTGCAGCCAGGTGTCATAGGCGACGCCCTTGTGTTCGATTTCCTCGATCGCGTGCCATTTCCACAGCTCGCCCCACTCGGGCTCGGCGCCCGTGTACATCCCGGGATTCCGGAGCATGATCGCGGCGAGCATCGCGGTATAATGCTCGAGCGCGATCGTCGCCATCAGGTTGACGATCGGCGGACGCTCACGGATCAGCTCCATCACATTGTCGACATCCGCCTCGAGTTCGGAGAGATCATAGCCCGCCTCGGCAGCCTTGCGATTGAAGACCACATGCTCGCGGCTATGGATGACCTCCTGCTGCGTGAAGGCGCGGATTTCGCGGGCGAGCTTGTCGGGCACCCCGTCACGGTGCGCCTTTACCGCCTCGACGAACATGGCCTCACCCTTGGGAAAGGTCACCGACAGCGCGGTGTGAAAGGTCGAAGCAATGGGATCCCCGTTCAGCCACCAGCGCCCTTGCCGGTCGTCGCGGCCGAAGCGCCGGTCGCGCGGCGTAATCGAAAGATCGGCGGGAGTCGGGGAGAGCGAAAGGCTGGACATATCTTCTTCACCGGCGAATAGGGGGGAGGCGGCAGTGCCGCAGGGGCATATAATTAGGAATTACTTACAGTGGTGTCAATTGCAAAGAAGCGGCTCAGCCCGGAGGAAAGCCGGTCGGTCGCGCTCGAAGCGGCGCGGCAGATCCTGATCGAGATGGGGCCGCAGGCAGTGACGCTGAAGGCCGTCGCATCGCGCATCGACCGCACCCACGCCAATCTTCTCCACCATTTCGGCAGCGCGGCGGGCCTCCAGAAAGCGCTCGCGGCCTATCTTGCTGAAACGGTGTGCGACACGATCGCGGCTCGAATGACCGCCTCGCCGCCGGGCGAGCGCGACGTGCGCGAGATCGTCGACCTTGCCTTCGACGCCTTTGACAGCGGCGGCGCGGGTGCCCTTGCAACCTGGATGGCCGCAACCGGCAACGACGACGCGCTCGACCCGATTGTCGCCGCGATCCACCGATTGATCGATGGCATGGCGCCCGACGCGCACGAGAAGCGCCTGATGCACGAAGACACGCTCGCGCTCGTCCTGATGGCCATGGGCGATGCGCAGCTCGGCGGCACCATGGCCGAAGCCCTCGGCCTGCCGCGCGATACCGCCCGCGCGCTCGCGACCGAGCTGATCACCGGCCGCATCGCCGCCTTCTGGGCCGAGCAGGGCGGCAAGGCAGAGGGATAAAGGCTGGCAATCCTCCGCTGCGCAAGCTAGAGGACGCCATCCCTCCATTCCGTCGCACGAGCGAAGACGTGATTCCTGTCGGCCGCCGCGCGGCGGGAGGCAATCGACGTGGCTCGACACGAATGTCCCGTCTCGTTTCCGGCGTCCGCCCCGAAAGCAGCTTTTCATGCACTTCCTCGACCAAGCCAAGATTTTCATCAAGTCCGGCGACGGCGGTCCCGGCGCGGTTTCGTTTCGGCGCGAAAAATATATAGAATATGGCGGACCTGACGGCGGCAACGGCGGCAAGGGCGGCGACGTGATCTTCGAGGCGGTTGCCGGGCTCAACACGCTGATCGATTTTCGCTACACCCAGCACTTCAAGGCCAGGCGCGGCTCTCCCGGCGCCGGGCGCGACCGCACCGGCGCTGGCGGCCCCGATCTGGTCATCCAGGTGCCGGTCGGCACCCAGATCCTCGCCGACGATGAGGAACGCAGCCTGCTGGCCGATCTCACCAGGGAGGGTGAGCGCATCGTTTTCCTGCGTGGCGGGGACGGCGGGCGCGGCAATGCGAGCTACAAGACCAGCACCAACCGCGCGCCCCGCCAGCACGGCCCTGGGTGGCCAGGCGAGGAAATGTGGGTGTGGCTGCGACTGAAGCTGCTCGCCGACGCTGGACTTGTCGGGCTGCCCAATGCCGGCAAATCGACCTTCATCAATGCGGTGACCAATGCGCAGGCCAAGGTGGGATCCTATGCCTTTACCACGCTTCGCCCGCAGCTCGGCGTCGTCAGCCACAAAGGGCAGGAATTCGTGATCGCCGACATCCCGGGCCTGATCGAGGGCGCGGCCGAGGGGGCCGGCGTTGGCGACCGCTTCCTCGGTCATATCGAGCGCTGCCGCGTCTTGCTCCACCTTGTTGATGCAAACGATGCCGATGTCGCAACGAGCTATCGCATCGTCCGCGACGAGCTCGAGGCTTATGGCGCCGATCTTGTCGACAAGCCGGTCATCGTCGCGCTCAACAAGATCGACACGCTCGACGACGAGCTGATCGCGGCGCTTTCAGCCGAGCTCGCGGCTGAAAGCGGCCTTCCCGTCATGGCGCTCTCGGGGGCGAGCGGCGCGGGAGTCGAGGCAGTCCTCGACAAGCTGCTCGAAGCCATCGGTCACCCGGAACCGGGCGAGGACGAGGACGAGGAAGCGGGCGGCGACTGGTCGCCGATCTGATCACCGCGCCTCGAGCACCATGTTGAACGGGCCTTCGCTCGCGCGCCGAACCGTCTCGAAGCCGCCCTTGCGGATAATTTCCGATAGCCGAGCCTCACCCGCCTGCGCCCCCAGTGCCTCGCCGACCTCCTGGTCGAGCGAGGTGGGCACGCAGATCATCGTCGACGCATTGTAATAAAGGCGCCCGACCGGGTTCATATTCTCGGCGGGTGTGTCGCCTGCGATCGGCTCGACGATCATCCAGCGGCCTCCCGGAGCCAATATACGCCGCATATGCGCCGCGCAGCCGCGAGGATCGCCCATATCGTGCAGGCAGTCATACATGGTGATGAGGTCGAAGCCCTCCTCGGCAATATCCTTCGCTGCCGCAACCTCGAACCGCACGCGGCCTTCATAGCCATGGCCTTCCGCATGCCGCCGCGCTTCGTCGATCGATGGCGCGTGGAAATCGAACCCGACGAACAAGCTTTGCGGAAAGGCGTCGGCCATCAGCAGGGTAGAGAAGCCGACCCCGCAGCCGACATCGGCGACTTTCGCCCCCTGACGCAGCTTCTCCTCGACGCCATCGAGCGCCGGGATCCAGTTCTGGACGATATTGTTGACATAGCCTGGCCGAAAAAAGGCCCCGGTTGCGCAGAAGAGGCAGCCTGCGTGATCGCCCCAGCGCACGCCGGTGCCGCGGCGAAAACATTCTTCAACCTTGGGTTCAGCCTCGATCATCGCCGCGATCAGGTCGAAGGCGCCGGCGAGATAAACGGGGCTGTCGCGGTTGGCGAAAACCATCGCCTGCTCCGGTGACAGGCTGAACCGGTCCGAGGCCGGGTCATGGTCAATATAGCCGTTCGCTGCCTGCGCAAGAGCCCATTCGCGGACGTAACGCTCGTGCAGTGAGCCCGCGCGCAGCGCGAGTTCGGACGCCGTCGCGGGCGCCCCCGCAAGCGCATCGAACAGGCCGAGCCGCAAGCCCAGCCGCACCGTCGGCACGCTCATTCCGCCGCCCAGATCGCCGAGCATCTTGCCGACGAACATGTTGAGCCGGTCTTCATCGATTCTTGCCGCCATCTGTCCTCTCCCGAAAAAGGGGTGCGCGACTCTCCAGAAGGGCTCGATGAGAAGAGCAGCATAGCATATTGCCTCAAAGTCAGCACCAAGGGCGCAGATATTCGCATTGGCACCTATGCACGCGCGCGCTATCGGCGGCACAATGAGCCTGTTCCCACCCGCCTCCTGCCCCCGCCTGATCGTCAAGATCGGATCTGCGCTGCTCGTCGACACAGACGGCACCGTGCGGCGCGAGTGGCTCGCAGGGATCGCTGCCGATATTGCGGCGCGGGCGAAGGCAGGCCAGCAGGTCGCGGTCGTCTCGTCGGGCGCTATCGCGCTCGGCGCGCGGCGGCTGGGGCTCGCCAAGGGCGGACGCGCCAGTCTCGAGGATGCGCAGGCCGCCGCGGCCACGGGTCAGATCGCGCTAAGCCAGGTCTGGGCCGAGGTGCTGGGCGCGGAGGGTCTGACCGCCGCGCAGATGCTCGTCACCCTCGACGATCTGGAACATCGCCGTCGCTATCTCAACGCTGCGGCGACGCTCGATCGGCTTCTCAGCCTGGGGGTCGTGCCAGTCATCAACGAGAATGACAGTGTGGCGACCGCCGAGATCCGCTTCGGCGACAACGACCGGCTCGCCGCGCGCGTCGCGCAGGCAGCGGGCGCGTGCGGGGTCGTCCTTCTCTCCGACATCGACGGGCTTTACGACCGCAACCCGGCGCTCGAGGGCGCCCGCCACATTGCGCGGGTCGACCGTATCGACGCTGCCATCGAGGCGATGGCGGACACAGGCTCTGCCTCGGGAATGGGCTCGGGCGGAATGGTGTCGAAGATTGCCGCAGCGCGGATCGCCGGCGCCGCGGGCGCGAATCTCGCCATCGCTTCGGGTCGGACCCCCCGGCCGCTGTCGACCGATGCGCGCCACACATTGTTCGTCGCGGATAAAGGCGCAAGCGCGCGCAAGGCGTGGCTAGCCGGCGGGCTGACCGCCAAGGGCCGGCTTTGGATCGACGCGGGGGCGGTGAAGGCGCTCGGCGGCGGGGCAAGCCTGCTCGCCGCGGGAGTGACGGGCGCGAGCGGAAACTTCCAGCGCGGCGACATTCTCGACATCGCGGACCCCGAGGGGCGCGTTGTCGCGCGCGGCCTCTCCGAATATCCCGCCGCCGACGTCGAAGCGATATTGGGGCTCGGCCGTGAGGCGCAGGAGGCGGCGCTCGGCTATGCTCCGCGCAGTGCCGTCGTCCACCGCGACCATCTGGTGCTCTTGTGACGACGCCGACGCTTGCGATGACCGGCGCGACCGGCTTCGTCGGCGGCGAAACCTTGAACCAGGCCGTCGCGGCGGGCTGGCGCGTGCGCGCGCTCACTCGCCGCCCGCAGCCCGAACGCGAAGGGGTGACGTGGATCAAGGGTGCGCTGGACGAGCCCGACAGTCTCGCAGACATGGCGGCGGGCAGCGACGCGCTGCTCCACGTCGCGGGGGTCGTCAACGTGCCAACGCGCGCGGCATTCGAAGCCGGAAACGTGGTCGCGACGGGACAGGTCATCGACGCCGCGCGCGCCGCCGGCATCACGCGCTTCATCCATGTTTCCTCTCTTGCCGCGCGCGAACCCGCGATTTCCAACTATAGCTGGTCGAAAGCACGCGCCGAGACGATCGTTCGCGCGAGCGGACTCGACTGGACGATCGTGCGACCGCCCGCGGTCTTCGGACCTGCTGACACCGAGATGCTCGACCTCTTTCGCATGGCCCGGCGCGGGGTGGCGCTGCTCCCGCCCAAGGGGCGCATGTCGGCGATCTATGTCGAGGAACTTGCGCGCCTCCTCGTTGCCCTTCTGGCCGACAGCGACGCGAGCATTGGCGCCACCTACGAGCCCGACGATGGCCGACCAAACGGCTGGTCTCACCGCAGCTTTGCGCGCGCGATCGGCCGCGCGGTCGGACGCGGCCACGTCTCGACGCTCGCTGTGCCCCGCATGGTCCTGAAGGCGGGCGGCCGGCTCGACACGCTGGTCCGCCGGGGCCGCGCCAAGCTGACCCCTGACCGCGCGCGCTATATTGCGCACCCCGACTGGGTGGTTGCCGCAGGCGCCCTCCCGCCTCCCGAGCTCTGGCGACCCGAAATCGCGACCAGCGACGCTCTGGCCGAAACGGTGCGCTGGTACCGCCGCGAAGGCTGGCTCTGATTGCAGGAGCGCCCCGTTGTCGATGCCCCCTTATGAGCCGCCGGTCGAAGCGTGCATTGCCAAGGATGGGCGCCGTCACTAGGTCTGGGGTATGACCGACAGCACCGCCACACCGCCACATGGCTCTCAGGGCCCGTGGGCCATCCCCGTCCGCCGCCCACTGCCGGGAGACGACGCGCCCAAATCGACCACCAGTTTCCCGCGCAAGGTCTGGCATCTCCTCGTCGCAATCAAGGACGGGCTCGCGCTCGTCTTCCTCCTTATGTTCTTCGCGCTCCTCTTCGGCCTGCTCTCGAGCCGCCCCAACGCGGCGCTCCCGGTTCGCGAGGGCGCGCTGCTGCTTGAGCTCGACGGTATCGTTACCGAACAGCCGGCAGAAATCGACCCCTTTGCGGCGCTGTCCGGCGGTCAGGATTTCAAGGAATATCGTGTTCGCGACATCGTGCACGCACTCGAGACCGCCGCTGAGGACAAGCGGGTGACGTCGGTGGTGCTCGACCTCGACCGCTTTCTTGGCGGCGGCCAGGTCTCGCTTGCCGAAATTGGCACTGCGATCGACAAGGTACGCGCGAAGAAAAAGCCCGTGCTCGCCTTCGCCACTGCCTACACCACCGACAGCTATCAGATTGCCTCGCATGCCAGCGAAATCTGGTCGGACCCGATCGGCGGCGTCGCCATTGCGGGACCGGGGGGCTCGCACCTTTATTACAAGGGACTGATGGACCGGCTCGGCATCACCGCGCACATCTACCGCGTGGGCACCTTCAAGAGCGCCGTCGAACCCTTTCTGCGCACCGACCAGTCACCCGAGGCGAAAGAGGCCGACCTCGCCTACGCCTCGGTGCTGTGGGACAAATGGAGAAGTGACGTCAAAAAGGCGCGGCCAGCGGCGAAGATCGACGTCTTCATCGCCGACACCCCCGGCCGCGTCAAAGCCGCCGGGAATGACCTTTCGAAGGCGTCGCTCGACGCGGGACTGGTCGACAGGGTCGGCAGCCGAATGGCGTTCCAGAGGCGCGTCGCTGAAATCAGCGGCGTCTACGACGATAGCCGCCCTTGGGAGTATAATGCGATCCCGCTCGACAATTGGGTGGCTGCCAACCCGCCTGGAAAGAAGGGCGCCGCGATCGCAGTCGTCCCGGTGATCGGCGAAATCGTCGATGGCGAGGCCTCGAACGGCACGGCAGGCGGCGAGACGATTGCGCAGCATGTCCTCGACGCCGCGACCGACGAAAAGGTCAAGGCGATCGTCCTGCGTGTCGACTCCCCCGGAGGATCGGTGCTCGCTTCGGAAGAAATCCGTCAGGCGCTGCTCGCTGCGAAAACAAGGAAAAAGCCGATCGTCGTCTCGATGGCCAATGTCGCGGCATCGGGAGGCTATTGGGTGGCAACCCCTGCCGACCGCATTTTCGCCGAGCCGGACACGATCACCGGTTCGATCGGCGTTTTCGGCATCCTGCCGAGCTTTGACCAGGC
>Ga0164243_10015737_pt1 | contig 10429 bp, 11 predicted proteins | sample OricompcompostOP_FD_108781 | JGI IMG/M metagenome (GOLD analysis project Ga0164243, IMG submission 108781) | Organic Plus compost microbial communities from Emeryville, California, USA - Original compost - Organic plus compost (OP) | ecosystem: Engineered > Solid waste > Mixed feedstock >... | reverse complement strand
TCAATATAGGCCACACCTTTTTGTATTAAGAGATTTTGGAAATCTGATCTACGGCAACAGGGTCCCTTCAAAAAAACGATTCCGCTCAAGGTATTCCGCTAGTTCGAATGTTGCACACCACCTGGGACTTGGTTCCAGTACAAAAGCCACGGCCAGCCCGCAGTTGGAAATGCAAATTCCAACGGGTTGACAAGTTTTGTTAGCATGCTGTTGTGCCGCTATTCCTGCCGGGGAAGTTCTCCAAGCATTCCATTGGGCATCAATATCCGCCCACAATTGTGATAAAGTCATGCCATCGCAAATAATGGGCTCCGCGGGATCAGGATCAACCGGGCCGGTATCGCCAATGGGAATAGTCATATACATGGCAGGACCGGTTTCTTTGATTAATGCGTACCCGTTTTGTACGAGTTGTTGAATCCCGTCTTGGGTAACATCAACCCTAACGGTATTACCTTCTTTCTGTAGTGGGGCGTGTTTAGACTTTGTAGGGTTAGCAAAGCTGAAAATGCCGATACAAATGACGGCAATTAGGCTCAAATAGAGAGATTGCTTCATAAATGGGAATTTTAAGGATGATGAAATAATTTGCTTTCACGTGATTTAGATCGCTTGTTGTACGTTTGGATAAATATAAGGCCCATAACTGCAATTGGCTTTCAGTGAAATACAGGGCATAAAAATGGCAGCTATTCGCTATAGCTGCCGGGATAATTTTTTATATGGGTACATTACAAACAACTCCCGAAAGTAGTATTATTCTTACCTGGTGCGCGGCCAAGTTACATCAATTCACTGCCGCGGTACTTCAGTACGGTGAAAATAAAAATAAAGAAGGCTATCTCAACATATGCTAAGACAGCCTTCGTTTTTGTATCGTGGTAGGAAATATCGTTGAAACGATCAATCCCTCGTTTTCATAACCAGTTGTGAAATTTAATTTCTTTAATTCACTTCTTCCGCTTCGCGGGTATGATGAGGAATGATTTCTTTAACTTTTTTGGACGGTTTTGAACCGTATGTAATATACAAAGCTAATCCTGTAAAGATAAGACCTCCCGCGATATTTCCAAAAGTAACTGGAATTTGATTGTATACCCACCAATCTTTATATGTTACTTCCGCCCCTAGAAAAATACCTTCAGGTATCACGAACATATTGACCACGGCGTGTTCGAAGCCTTGTGCGAAGAAAATAAAGATCGGCAACCATGCCGCCAATATTTTACCCTGCGTACTGTTGGAGCACATGCCCATAACTACGCCTAAGGTGACCATCCAGTTGCATAAAATGGCTTTCGTGAAAACGGTTACCATGCCTGCGGATCCAATAGCCGCGTAACCGGTGGTCTTCGCAACGGCAATTTTGCGGATGGCTGCTGCAATCGCGCCGCCACCTTCTGTTCCCATCTTGGTAATGGAAATCCAGAATAGTGCAGCATACAATAAGCTGCCCAATAAATTCCCGGTAAATACAAGTATCCAGTTGCGGAATGTTTGTTGCCAGGAAATCACCCCGGCGAAATTTCCCATGGGCATGCTCGCAAAATTTCCAGTAACCAGCTCCAAGCCTAATAGAACAATGATAATGAATCCTGCCGGAAATATAATGGCGCCGATGATCGGTAATTTGGTCTGAACGGTGGCCGCTATGGCCAATGTTGTTCCGAAGCCCAATAAAGCTCCGGATAGCATACCTCTTACCAATAAATCCTTGGTGTTGAGCGCCGCTTTATCCAAGCTGGCTTGTACCATGCCTGAAACAATTTCGAAGGGTTTTTTATGATCCATGATATTTATTTTAGATTGATTTGATGATGAATGAGGGGTTGATATTAATGGATAGATATGCCCAATTGCTGTTAAGCGAAGCATTCGGTATGTTTTTAACCGCCGGTGAAACGAGGTTGCGCGTACTCCAATAATGGCTATATCCTAGTTCCAAGGTGATAAATTTATACAAGGACTTTGCAGCGTTGATATCCAGCTCGGTGCCATAATTCTTTTGATAGCCGTCGATATTTTCCGCTGCAAAGAATTGATGTAGTTGACTGTTCAGTTTCCATCCCTTCAGGGGTTGCCAATGTACGTCTATATGGTAATCTTGGACACCATGGTTACCCTCGCTACTAGCTGCGTAATAATAATCCATCGCCCCATAGAATTTATGCGCGGTGCCGTACAGTGGGTCAAAGTCGGCAGATGAATAATCCGCCCCGGTACCGAGGTCTAAATTTTTATGAAGTTGGTACCCCGCTGCAATGTTCCATAGGAAAGCATCTAGGTTTTGCCCGGCAGGACTTTTCCCGAACTGGTAATAGGCCGCGGTTTGCCAATGCCAAGATCCGGAAGTTTGTTGGTAATATATGCCGCCGGTATACCTTGCATAGCTGCCTGTTTTCCACACTTTAACAGGTTCTTTATTTACCGAGTCGATATCGAATGGAGAAAATTGGTCAGCCAAGAGTAAGAAGGAAAGGCGGCCGGCTTGCAATGAACGCTGTATATGCAGGTACTCCATTGATTTATATTGTGTGCCGCCATTAGTATTGCCCCCGTAATTTCCCGGCGGTTGGGCATTGTAAATAGTCCCGCTCGAATTTTCCTTATTTTGATTATATGCTGCACCGAGATCAATTTGCCATTTTAAGCCGGAGTATTTCAACACTATCGCATCATGCCTCCTGGATTGTTGAAGCCAGTCAAGATTTCCCAGCAAACGGCTATCATCATATTGCAATTCCTGCCGGCCTATTTTCAAACTTAAATGTTGGATGGAGGCGGTATCTAGCAAATTGACCGCCGCCCAGGCTTCATGCAAGAGCAAGCCGTTATTATTAGCGGTAGTTGTTCTATTGATGCTAGAAACATCCTGTCCCCAAACCCGGGCATCCTGGAGGTTGATCTTGAATTGCAATGTTTTATTAGCGTACATAGCCCAAAGACGGGTTCTCTGGGAAATAAAGAAAGCAGGATCTGCATCTTTGCTTTGCGGGCTTCCTTGCCCGTTGCGGAATTCGGCCCTCGGCCGGAGCTGTGCGCCCAAGCTGAGCTGGCCGTAAGCGCTGGTACCCAATATACAGGGTAATAGGCACGCCAAGATGAATTTTTTCATGTAATTTTGGTCGATTTTAATTGTGAAAACATGTTAAAGTCAAGCAGCCCGGTAAGCCTCCCCGCTACCGGGTTGCGTCATTTTGAACTTGCTGTGATTTCGAAGCCGATATACACGCGTCCCGATGCTACTTTTACCGGGTAGACGTCGATTTGACACTCATCTTCATCAGATAAACAGCGGCCATCCTTCAAGGAAAATGTTTTTTTGTGAAAAGGGCAGGCCACTTTAGGTTCCCCGCTATGCGAACCGATCATTCCCCGGCTTAATGCCATTTGTTGTTTATGCGGGCAAAGGTTTTGCGTGGCATACCATTCATTTCTCCTGGAAAAATGGAAGAGGGCAATTTGCAGATGATCAAACTTTACACAAACGCCGCCGTTTGAAGGAACATCTTCCGTATTGCAGGCATAAAGCCAGTTGATAGTTGTTGAGGTGATTGTATTCATGTCAATTAATTTATGGTTTAGCGGCAGTCCATTCCGCGGCTCTCTTCTGATCTCTTAGTCCGCTGAATTGTACTGTTGGGTCTTTTTCAGTAGGGGCATTTACGAAATGTGAAAAACGTTTCCGTAAAGCGGGAGTATTAACCACTTCTTTCCATTCACATTTATATTGATCTACGAGTTGCTGCATGGCAGCTTCTAACTCCCCCGCAATACCTAAGCTGTCATTTACAACAACGTTTCTCAAGTAACTGATGCCTCCATCCAATTTGTTCAGCCAGGTAGCGGTGCGGGTGAGCGGATCGGCGGTTTTGATATAGAACATGAGGAAGCGGTCGATAAAGCGGATACAGGTTTCGCTATCCAGGTCAGCGGCAAGCAGTTGTGCATGTTGCGGTTTGGCGCCGCCATTCCCGCAAACGTAAAGGTTCCATCCTTTATCGGTGGCAATGATGCCGAAATCCTTCGATTGCGCCTCGGCGCATTCACGGGTACAACCTGAAACGGCAGATTTAATTTTATGAGGTGCGCGAAGGCCGCGGTAACGTTCTTCTACCCGGATCGCGAAGGAAACGCTATCGTGTAAACCGAAACGGCACCATGTGCTACCTACGCAACTTTTCACGGTACGCAAGGCTTTCCCGTAAGCATGGCCGCTTTCAAAACCTGCGGCTATTAATTCTTCCCATATGTTTGGCAGATCATTTAAATGTGCGCCGAACATATCGATCCTTTGCCCGCCGGTGATCTTAGTATATAACCCGTACTTGTCAGCTACCCTGGCGATGACCATTAATTTTTTAGGGGTAATCTCACCACCAGGTATTCTTGGTACAACGGAATAAGTACCGCCTTTTTGAATGTTGGCAAGAAAACGATCGTTTGAGTCCTGCGCGGTATCATTTCCTTTTTCCAGGATCATTTCATTCCATAGGCTTGCCATGATCGAGGCTACGGTAGGTTTACATACCTCGCAGCCATCGCCTTTGCCAACTTGATCTAATACGTCTTCGAATGACTTTAATTCCTTGATTTTTATTAGGTCGTACAGTTCCTGCCTGGAATATTCAAAATGTTCGCAGATCATCTTCCTGGTATATTTGCCCTGTTGCTGCATGGTATGGGTGATAATATCTTTAACCATGGGGCTGCAACCACCGCAACAAGAACCAGCCTTTGTACATTTTTTAACGGCATTAAAATTCTCGTGACCGTTGGAAACTGCCGCGACAATATCCCCTTTACTCACATTTTCGCAACTACAGATAACCGCATCGGGAGGTAGTTGTTCAAGGCCGTGTTGTGGGCCGTTTCCGCGGTTTCCCAGGAGTATGTCTTCGGGGTTAGCGGGCAGTTTAAGCTTGTTTTTGGTGGTTTGCAAAAGCATGTTGTACTCTTTTGCATCGCCAACCAATATACCACCGATGAGGAATTGTCCATCGTTGCTGATATTGATTTTCTTGTAAATCCCTTTGAGCCTGTCTTCAAAAACAATGGCGCGATATTCGGTAGATGGGGGGAAAGGATCCCCGAAGCTCGCCACGTCAATACCGATCAATTTAAGCTTTGTGCTAAGATCATAACCGGGGAAGTGGTTCGGCTCTCCCGCTATCGTGGCTGCCGCAACTTCGGCCATTTCGTATCCGGGCGCCACCAGGCCGTATACCATGCCGCGGTGAATAGCACATTCACCGATGGCGTATATTGAAGGATCCGAAGTTTGCAGTAAATCGTTTACGGTGATGCCGCCCCTGCTTCCTGTCTCCAAGCCGGCATCTTTAGCCAACTGATCCCTGGGGCGAATCCCGGCAGAGATAATTAGCATATCAATTTCTAGTCTTGCCCCATCCGAAAACTGCATTCCTTCAATCTTGGAATGGCCGTAAATATTAAATGTGTTCCTATTGGTATGTACCTTGAGACCCATGTTTTCCAACTGCCTTTGCAATACTTCATGACCTCCATGGTCAATCTGCTTCGGCATTAACCTGCTGGCATATTCCACGATATGGGTTTCCCCGACCCCGAGATCCACCAGGGCTTTGGCGGCCTCAAGCCCTAGGAGTCCACCGCCTAAAACAGCCGCGTTACGCGCTTTGGGTGCATAAGCCTTGATTGCCTCCAGGTCCTCGATAGTGCGGTAAACGAATACACCGGGCAGGTTTGTTCCGGGCATGTTAGGTACCAGGGGGGAGGAGCCCGTGGCCAAAATCAAGGCATCATATTCTTCTTCAAAGCCTTTGGATGAATAGACCCTCTTGTTTTCCCGGTCGATTTTAACGATAGGGTCGGCTGTTTTTAACTCGATATGATGATCCGCATACCAGGAAGAGGGAGCTAATTCCAATTCTTCCGGCGCATGGTGGGTAAAATAATCGGTTAGGTGAACCCTGTCATATGCGGGGCGGGGCTCTTCCCCGAAAACGGTGATTTGGGTATTTGGATTTGGCAATTTGGATCGGAGCTTCTCGCAACACTTGAAGCCAACCATGCCGTTACCTACGATGACAATCTTCATAGTAACATGAATTTATATAAACATTATAAAATATTATATATAATACAATTCCTGCTTTTTTACTATAAAAATTGATTTGTGTATGATTTGTATCATGAAATTAACCATAAAAATTATATTTTTATAATAATTCTATTAAAATATATCATATAAAATTTTAAATAATACATTTGAATATGTCGAAGCCCTATTTATCTTTAGTGGGAGCAGGCCCCGGTGATCCGGGATTGATCACCATGAAAGCGGTGTGTGTATTGCGGGAGGCAGACGTAGTTCTATATGATGCCCTGGTGGGGGAGGAGATTTTGGAATATGTGCCGGCGGGCGTAGAACGGATCCCGGTGGGTAAGAGACCCGGCGGGCATTCTTATACACAGCAAGAGATCAACGGGATGATCGTGCAAATGGCATTTACACGCGGCCATGTTGTTAGGTTAAAGGGTGGTGACCCCTTTATATTCGGAAGGGCGAACGAGGAAATATTAACGGCCCAGGACGCCGGTATTCCCTGGCAGTTAATTCCAGGTATTTCAAGCGCCCTCGCGGTACCTGCTACTGAATCGATCCCGCTGACGTGCAGGGGTACGGCTGAAAGTCTTTGGATTACCACGGGGACGACGCTAAGCAAGGACATTTCCGCGGATATCAAGCTGGCGGCACAATCCAGTGCCACGGTTATTATATTGATGGGGATGGCTCACCTTGAAAAGATCATGGAGCTATTTATACAACTCGGCAAAAGTGAATGCCCGGTTGCAATTATACAACAAGGTACAACTCCCGCGGCTAAGAAAGTGATGGGGAAAGTGTCAAACATCGTTAAAAAGTCTTGTATAGAAAGGCTTACTAATCCCGCTGTTATCATTATCGGTGAAGTTGTCCGGCTGCAATACCGGGGTTTAGCAAACTTTTTGGCGGTTACTCAATCTAATCATCTGGAATGAAGAAGGAAAAAAAGACCTGCGATCAAGCAACATGCACTCTTTGCAGGTTATGTTTAAGGGAATGGCAACCGGCGCTCCGGGCAAGCAAGCAAAACTTCTCCCTTAAGAAAGGCGAATTGCTTTTCCAAGAAAATGAACCCGTAAACGGGATCTATTTTATCTATAAAGGGAAAATGAAAGTCCATAAAAAATGGGGCGACAAGGAATTGATCGTGCGTTTTGCGCGGGAAGGGGATATCGTGGGGCACCGCGGTGTAGGAAAAACGATGGTATACCCTATATCTGCAACAGCGCTAGAGCCAGTCACGGTTTGCTATTTTGATATTGAATTCTTTTTAGCAAGCCTGAAGGTAAACCAGGCTTTTTTATTCGAATTAATGATGTTTTACGCCAGGGAGCTGCAAGAGTCGGAAAAGCATATGCGCAATATCGCCCATATGCCCGTTAAAGGGCGCCTGGCTTACGCGCTGTTGAACTTGAAAGAAAAATTCGGTATCGATGCAACCGGGTTTATGTCGCTTCCATTGAGCAAGCAAGATATTGCAGCCTATATCGGCGCTACCTATGAAACGGTATTCAGGATGATGAATGAACTCGTGATCGAGCAAGCGATTGAATTAAAGGGGAAACAATTTGCCATCTTGGATGAAGATCATTTATTACAATTAATACAGGAATAGGCTCGTACCATATTAATCTTATTTATACCATTTTGTCCGTGCAGAATGTTCTAATTTTACAAGATCAAATTGCAATCGGAATATCATGAGTCAGCAGCCTTATATCCCCATTCATAAATTACAGGACAGGGCGCCGGAAGGCATCGAAATTAGGTATATCGATGCTTTGATGACTTCGGAAGATACGAGGAAGCTCGGCATACACCGTGATGATCATTATATCTTCATGATACTGGAAGAGGGGGATGTGGACCTCATGATCGATTTCCAAGTATTTCCTTTAAGACCATCTTCTATTATGGTTATCCAGCCGGGACAAGTACACGCTTATAAGAGCGGGGTGCCGCTGCGGGGTTGGTTCGTTGCCATGGATGCTTTGATGATGGGAGAGATGGTGAAAAAGTCCTTGGAGGAAAATATCATCGAGCCGCAACCCCGGCAAGTGAGCGGCGCTGTTTTGCAAGAATTGATTGAAATTGCCCGCATTTTATATCATCATAGTCAACAGGAATCCTACCTTTTCCAAGCAACGGTTATCCATTCATTAGCGGCCGCCTTCGTTTCATTATTTACGGCTTCTTATGTGGCGGTGGCATCTGCCGGGCCGGAAAATTTATCCCGGGCTTCATGGATTACGCGGCAGTTTAGAGCCCTGGTAACCAGGTATTTCAGGACGGAGAAATCGCCTTCAGCTTATGCGCAACGCTTACATTATTCTTTGCCACATCTCAATGAGTCAGTGAAACAAGTAACCGGCTTTACGGTGAGTTACTGGATTCAATATGAAACGATGCTGGAGGCCAGGAGGATGCTCTATTTCACGGACTTGGATGTTAAGGAAATTGCCGCCGAGCTTGGTTATGAAGATCCCGCATATTTTACCCGGTTATTTAATAAATCTGTGGGGCAAACGCCATTACAGTTCAGGAAGGGAGCAAAGGTTCACTAATATTGTTCACGGATTTTTTCAGGATTTCAGGATTTCACGGATTTCTTTTTACATGATTTCATTTTGGCTTACAAGGCTTAATTGCGAGGAGGGTAAACAAATTCATTTAGAAAGTGTTATATCATACGGTTATTCTGACAATTAAATAAGCAAATACAGATTTGTTTATCGATTGTGATAATTATTTTATCTACTTGTTTACTAAAATATTGTATGATATGAGGCTAGTAATTATGAAAAGGGCCGTTATTTCAGTGATGTTTGGAGCTGTTATGTTTTTGGCATGCGAAAATCCACAGAAGCATGATGAAAAGCAAGCAGAGAAAAAGGCGAACGAGGCCGCCCAGGCTGCGGAGTCTGCTGCCGAACATGCCAAGGCTAGTACTGAAAATGCTGCCGCGGCTGCTGTTGCAACCATTCAAATGAATATTAATAACGCGATGGCTGCTATCCCGATGCCGGATTTTAAAACGAAAACTGCTAAAAATTTAGCGGAAGAGTTTCATGGTCTTTTATCCAAATTGGTAAATGCCAATAGCGGTAAAAAAGCAGGGGAATACGTGGACAAATTGAAGGAACTGAAGGAAGATTATGATAAAAAAGTTGCTAAGGAAAAATTAGATCCGGCAGATAAAATGCTGCTCGACACGTATGTTAAAAATATGCTGAACGCTGTGCAAAATGCGAATTAGCGGGGTGTCGTTATCCTTCAATATTTTATTTTAAAGTATACAATCTATGGGAACTTTACTTCAAACCATCAAGCAGGAGGTCAAAAACTGGTGGTTGTTGGTGTTAACAGGTATACTGTTCATTCTTACCGGTATTTTCACTTTTGCTTATCCTGTTAGCAGCTATCTTGCTTTAGCCATCTTCTTCGGTATTGCGATCCTGTTTGGAGGACTATTCAAAATATTTTTTGCCATTAGTAATAGCAACGAGATGACCGGTTGGGGCTGGACTTTAGCATCCGGTATTATCGATACGATTATTGGCGGCGTTCTTACTTGGAATCCCGCTGTATCTGCCGTGGTATTACCTTTTGTTATTGGGTTTTACATGGTTTTTGCCGGGGGCTCTTTAATTAGCCTGGGTACCGATGCCAAGGCAATAAAACTCAGTGGCGCCGGGTGGACGATCACGGGCGGGGTATTGACACTTTTGCTTGGTATTATTATTCTATTTTATCCCGCGGCAGGTGCTGCGACAGCAATTATGATCACTGGAGTCGCTTTCCTATTAACCGGTATCACTTATTGCCTGATCGGCTTCAGGTTAAAAGAGGTTAAGAAATTATTGAAGAACCTCACGCATCCACATCCACCGAATCACTCATCATCCTAAAGTTATTATATGTTGCATCTTATTGATATAGCAATTAAATGGGTAGGTATAAGTTCCTACCCATTTTGATTACATGTACATTAGGCTTCCCCGTATTAACGCAACCAGAGGATTTTGCCCGCTTTGCAAGGTCTGAAGATTTGATTAGCTTCATCGTAGTAGTACGTGCAGTTAGAGAAATGATCCCATTCGCATACGAAATCGTAACCTTCAACACCCGCAGGGTAATAATTACCATCACTAGCTAAATAATATTGCGGTAAACTGCTGCAAGGCGCCTTGGATGAAGTGGCTAGCGAAGCACTGATGCTGCCGCCAATTGCTAATACTAAGAATACAATCTTTAGTTTTTTCATAAGTTTTGATTTTGGATATTAGGTTAACCAATACTTTATCGAAAGTATGAATGGCTGCTGAAATAGGGTATCAGTGC
>Ga0164243_10015736_pt1 | contig 10430 bp, 6 predicted proteins | sample OricompcompostOP_FD_108781 | JGI IMG/M metagenome (GOLD analysis project Ga0164243, IMG submission 108781) | Organic Plus compost microbial communities from Emeryville, California, USA - Original compost - Organic plus compost (OP) | ecosystem: Engineered > Solid waste > Mixed feedstock >... | reverse complement strand
TAGGACGGCCGGAATGCGGTGACTACGGTCTGTTCAGCCAGGTACGGCTACCGGCGGGTTCGAACCCTGGAGGGTGACGGCGCCACCCCCGGTGGGACGCCGTACGGCCGGGCCCCGCACGGCCCCAGGGGTGCCCGCACCGGGCGAACGGCAAGCTCAGGCGGCATATTCGCTCCCGTGTGCGGCCCGGACCCCCGGAACCGGCGACCCTCCGCCCCGCTCGCGCGCACACCCGGAACTCGAAGAGGCGTACGGCCCGCCCCGGTACGGCGCACCAACCCCGGCACCCGGCGCGGCGGCTCGAATCCGACGCCCGCCCGCATACCGCCCCCCTGACGGACCCGCCCGCTACCCCTTGACCGCCCCGCCCAGCGCGAACCCGCCGCCCAGCCGGCGCGCCACCAGCACGTACAACAGGATCACCGGCGTCGAGTACAGGATCGAGAAAGCGGCCAGCTGCCCGTACACCACGGTGCCCCGGTTGCCGAAGAACTCGTTGATGCTGACCGCCGCCGGCATCTGGTCCGGGGTGAGCAGCAGCATGAACGGGACGAAGAAGTTCCCCCACATCATCACGAACGAGAACACGGTCACCACCGCCACACCCGGCCCCATCAGCGGCAGCACGATCCGCACCAGCGACTGGAGCGACGACGCCCCGTCCGTCCAGGCCGCCTCCTCCAGCTCCTTCGGCACCCCGTCCATGAAGTTCTTCATCAGCCAGATGGCGAACGGAAGTTGGGACGCGGCGAAGAAGAAGATCGTCCCTTCCACGGTGTCGATCAGGTTCACCTGGACGAAGAGCGCGTACACCGGCACCATGATCGCGGTGATCGGCAGGCTCGTCGCGAACAGGACCGTCAGCAGGAACGGCCGGTTGAAACGGGACCGGAAGCGCGACAGCGGATAGGCGGCCAGCGCCGCGCACGCCACCGTCAGCAGCGTCCCGCCGCCGCACAGCAGCAGGCTGTTCAGCAGCGGGGTGAACGTGATGTCCGGGGTCATGACGGCGTCGAAGTTGTCCAGGGTGAGGCCGTCCGGGAGCTTCACCCGCAGGTCGGCGTGCGGGTCCAGGGCGGACAGCACCACCCAGGCCAGCGGGAGCACGAACGCGGCGGCCACCACCAGCAGTCCGGCGTCGGCGGCCAGGCGGTGGGAGGCCCTGCGGGACGAGAGCGTGCGCGGCATGGCTCAGACCTCCGTACGCAGCAGACGCAGATAGACCACCGAGAACAGCGAGCCCACCACGAGCAGCAGCAGGGCGACCGCGGTGCCGTAGCCGATCATGCTCTTCTGGAACGCCTCCTCGTACATGAACAGCGGCAGCGTCTGGCTGCGGCCGCCCGGACCGCCCCGGGTCATCACCCAGATCAGCCCGAACACGGACAGCGTCTGGAGGGTGATCAGCATCAGGTTCGTGCCGATGGAGCGCCGGATCATCGGCAGCGTGATGTGCCACATGCGGCGCCAGCCGCCGGCCCCGTCGACCTCCGCGGCCTCGGTGATCTCCTTCGGGATCTCGTTCAGGGCCGCCGAGTACACCAGCATCGAGAAGGCCGTGCCCCGCCAGACGTTCGCGAAGGACACCGCGAGGATCGGCAGGGTGAACAGCCAGTTCTGGGTGGGCAGATGGAGCCAGTCCAGTACGGCGTTCAAGGTGCCCTCGCGGCGGAAGAAGGCGTACAGCAGGAAGCCGGCGACGACCTCCGGCAGCACCCACGCCGTGATGACGATGCCGCCGACCAGCGTGCGCACCGGCTTCGAGGCGCGCCGCATGAGCGCCGCCAGCGCCAGCCCCAGGGTGTTCTGGCCGACCAGGGCCGAGATCACCGTGAAGACGAGGGTGAGCCACACGGCGTTCAGGAACGCGTCGTCGCCGAACGCGGTGGTGAAGTTCTCGAACCCGACGAACGAGTCCTCGGCCTGCCCGGTGAGCTGGAGGTCGGTGAACGCGATGTAGGCGCAGTACGCGATCGGGCCGGCCAGGAACAGCAGCAGCAGGACGACCGCCGGGGTCAGCGGCAGGACCCGCAGCAGCGGGACGCGACGCGGCCGGGCGCCGGGTGCGGGCGGCACGGCGGCCGGACCCGGCCCCTTCGCGAGGCCGGGGTCGGTGGCGGTCTTCATGAGCGGGGGCTCACTTCTCGATCACCTGGCCGTCCGTCGCCGACTTCAGCTCCTCGTCGTACGCCTTCGCCGCGTCCTCCACCGACACGTCACCCGTCGTCACGCCCTCCATCGCCTCCTGGATCGCGGTGGAGACCTTCGGGTACGCCGGGTAGGCGGGCCGGTAGTGGGTGGAGGCCACCAGGTCGGTGAAGAACTTGATGCCGGGCTGGGCGTCGACGTACGCGGGGTCGGCGGCGACGTCCTTCCGGACCGCGATGCCGGAGTTGGCGATGTACCACTTCCGCGCGTTCGCCTTTGTCTGCATGGTCTTCACGAACTCGAAGGCGAGGTCGGGGTTGCCCGCCTTGGCGGGGATCGCCCACGTCCAGCCGCCGGACATGCTCACCTTGCCGGGCGCCTGCCCGTTCTGTGTGGGCATGTGGGCGAGGCCCAGCTTCTTCGACCACTCCGGCCACTCGTGGCCGCTGCCCTCCAGCCAGTCCTGCGGCAGCCAGGACCCGTCGAGGTCGATGCCGAGCCTGCCCTCGGGCAGCAGCTCACCGCGCACCCGGGTGCCGAAGTTGGGGTCGAGGGCGTCCGAGACGTCCGGTCCCAGCTTCTCCTTGTAGACGGTCTCCACGAACGCGAGGGCGTCACGGAAGCCCTTTCCGCCGGCGATCCACTTCTTGGACGCCTTGTCGTAGAGCGGGTCCGAGGCGCCGTCGCCGGTGCCGTACAGCAGCATCTCGAAGCCCTGCATGGTCGCGGCCTCGCCCGCGGGCTTCCCGGTGTAGACGTTCAGGGGCGTGACGCCGGGGACCTTCTCCTTGATGGTGCGGGCCGCGTCGAGGACGTCGTCCCAGGTCTCCGGCTGCCAGTCGGAGGGGAGACCCGCCTTGGCGAAGATCCCTTTGTCGAACCAGAGCCCCCGGGTGTCGGTGCCGTCGGGGACGCCGTACGTCTTGCCGTCCTCGCCCCGGGCGGCGGCCTTCGCGGTGTCGATGAACTGGTCCCAGTCCCGCCACTTCGCGAGATACGGGTCGAGCGGCTTCAAGTACCCGCTGGTGATGTCCGAGTTGATGAGGAACGTGTCCTCGTAGACCAGGTCGGGGGCGGTCTTGGGGGAGCGGAGCATCTGCTGGAGCTTGGTGTAGTACTCCGAGTCGGGGGCCTTGATGGGGACGAACTCGACCTTCTTGCCGGGGTTCGCCTTCTCGAACTGCTTCTTGATGTCCGCGAGATAGGTGTCCATCACCTTCACGGAGTTGTCCGTGGACTGCTTGAAGGAGACCTTCACGGTGTCCGGGTCGCTGCCGGAACCGCCGCCGCACGCGGTGAGCGTGGCGGCGGCGAGGGCCGCGGCGAGGAGTGGGGGGAGGGCGGCGGTGGGGCGCACGGGCATGACCTCCTGCGGGCGCACGACGTTGTGGCGCTGGACGGCTGCCCGGTGAACCTAAGAGGAGTGGTCTAGTCAGGTCAATGCATGTGCGGGAAAGCGCTTGAGGAGATCGTGAGGGGCGCCCGCTACCGGCCCGTCCCCGGCCCCGGAACCCACCGGTACACCAGCTCCGGCCGCCCCACGTGCCCGTACACCGGCTTGCGTTCGGCGCGGCCCGCGTCCACCAGGTGCTCCAGATAGCGGCGGGCCGTGATCCGGGAGATCCCGACGGCCTCGGCGACCCCGGCCGCCGTCAGCCCGCCGCCCGCGTCCCGTACCGCGCCGGTCACCCGCTCCAGCGTCGGGCCGCTCAGGCCCTTCGGGAGCGCGGCGGGGCCCGGCGCCCGCAGCGCGGCGAGCGCCCGGTCCACCTCGTCCTGGCCGCTGGCCTCCCCGACCGCCGCGTGGAACTCCGCGTACCGCACCAGCCGGTCCCGCAGCGTCGCGAAGGTGAACGGCTTGAGCACGTACTGCACGACGCCCAGCGACACGCCCTCGCGCACCACCGCGAGATCCCGGGCCGACGTCACCGCGATCACGTCCGCGTGGTGCCCGGCGGCCCGCAGCGACCTGGCCAGCTGCAACCCGTGCACATCCGGCAGATGCAGATCGAGCAGGAGCAGATCCACCGGCGTGCGCTCCAGCGCCCGGCGCGCCTCCGCGCCCGTGTGCGCCTTGCCGACCGCGACGAACCCCGGCACCCGGCCGACGTACATCACGTGCGCGTCCGCGGCGACCGGGTCGTCCTCCACCACCAGCACCCGGATCGGCTGCGCGGCATCCGCCGTCATGCGTCACCTCTCACGGCCACCGCGTCCTCGGGGGACCCGCCCTGCGCGGGTACGGCCGCCCCGGCGCCCTCGTCCGCCAGGCGCAGCCGCACCTCGAAGACCGCCCCGCCGCCCTCGGCCCGCGTCACCGACAGCTCGCCCTGGTGCCGGGTCACGACCTGCCGGACCAGCGCCAGACCCAGGCCCCGGCCGCCCGGACCGGCCGGCTTCGTGGAGAACCCGCGCCGGAACACCGCCTCGGCGTGGGCGGGGTCCACGCCGGTCCCGGTGTCCGTCACCCGCAGCACCAGCTCGCCGTCCCCGGCGTACGCCGTCACCGTCACCCGCGCCCCCACACTTCCCTGCGCCGCGTCCACGGCGTTGTCGATCAGATTGCCCAGCACCGTCACCAGGTCCCGGGCGGGCAGCGCGTCGCTCAGCAGCCCGTCGTCGAGGCGGCTGTCCTCCGACACGACCAGTTCCACGCCCCGCTCGTTCGCCTGTGCCGTCTTGCCGAGCAGCAGCGCCGCCAGCACCGGCTCGCTCACCGCCGCGACCACCTGGTCCGTCAGCGCCTGCGCCAGCTCCAGCTCGGCCGTCGCGAACTCCACCGCCTCCTCGGCCCGCCCCAGCTCGATCAGCGACACCACCGTGTGCAGCCGGTTCGCCGCCTCGTGCGCCTGCGAGCGCAGCGCCTGCGTGAAGCCCCGCTCCGAGTCCAGCTCGCCCATCACCGACTGCAACTCGGTGACGTCACGCAGGGTCACCACCGAGCCGCGCCGCTCACCGCCGGAGACCGGGGAGGTGTTCACCACCAGCACCCGCTCCGCGGTCAGGTGCACCTCGTCCACGCGGGGCTCGGACGCGAGCAGCGCCCCCGTCAGCGGCGCCGGCAGCCCCAGCTCCGCGACCGACCGGCCCACCACGTCACCCACCCCCAGCAGCTCCCGGCCCCCGTCGTTGATCAGCGCCACCCGGAACTGCCCGTCCAGCATCAGCAGCCCCTCCCGCACCGCGTGCAGGGCGGCCTGATGGTAGTCGTGCATCCGGCTCAGCTCGGCCGCGTTCATCCCGTGGGTGTGCCGGCGCAGCCGGGCGTTGATCACGTACGTGCCGACCGCGCCCAGCGTCAGCGCGCCCGCCGCCCCGCCGATCAGGGCGGTCAGCTGCTCCTGCACCCGCTTGCTGATCTCCTCCACCCGGATGCCCGCGCTGACCAGGCCCACGATGTGCTCCCGGCCGGTGCCGCCGTCGTAGATCGGCACCACCGCCCGCACCGACGGGCCGAGCGTCCCGGTGTAGGTCTCCGTGAACGGCTCCCCGCGCAGCGCGCGCTCGGTGTGCCCCCGGAAGTGCTGCCCTATCTGCCGCTCGTCGGGGTGGGTCCAGCGGATCCCACGCGGATTCATGATCGTGACGAAGTCGACCTCGGCGTCCCGCTGCACGCGCAGCGCGTACGGCTGGAGCGTGGCCGTCGGGTCCCCGGTGCGCAGGGCGTCCCGTGTGGACGGGGCGTCGGCGATGGACTGCGCGACCGCCGCGGCCTGCCGGCCCGCCGCGTCCTCGGCCTGGCCGCGGTCGCTGAGGTAGGTGAAGACCGCGTACCCGGAGAACAGCACCGCGATCAGCACGGCCTGCATGGCGAACAGCTGCCCTGCCAGGCTGCGCGGTCGGGGGACGGGGATACGCATGCCGCCCAGTCTGCCCGCACGTTTCCCGGTGAACTAAATGAACGGAAGGGTGACCGCCCTCACACGGCGGGAGATAGTCGCCGCATCGCTGCACACGACCCCCCGTCCCCAGGGGCGCGCCCGTCCGCCAGCGAACCCCCACCCCGGACGTGAGCCGCACGCCGGTGACAACCGACGAAGACGTCAAGGAGGGCAGCCGTGGCCGCCGCCAGTTCCCCCGATACGGCACCTGCCGCACCCGTCGCCAGACGGGACCGCACGCACTACCTCTACATCGCGGTGATCATCGCGGTGGCCCTCGGCATCACCGTGGGCCTGGCCGCGCCCGACTTCGCCGTGGAGCTGAAGCCCATCGGGACCGGCTTCGTCGCGCTGATCAAGATGATGATCTCGCCGATCATCTTCTGCACGATCGTGCTGGGCATCGGCTCCGTGCGGAAGGCCGCCAAGGTCGGCGCGGTCGGCGGTATCGCGCTGGGCTACTTCCTGGTGATGTCGCTGGTCGCCCTCGCCATCGGGCTCGTCGTCGGCAACATCCTGGAGCCCGGCTCCGGGCTCGCGGTCACCGACGCCGTCAAGGACGTCGGCCAGGCGCAGGTGGACGCCGAGGCGAAGGACACCACCGAGTTCCTGCTCGGCATCATCCCCACCACGATCGTCTCCGCCTTCACCTCCGAGTCGGTCCTGCAGACCCTGCTGATCGCGCTGCTCGCCGGTTTCGCCCTCCAGGCCATGGGCTCGGCCGGGGAGCCGGTCCTGCGCGGCGTGCAGCACATCCAGCGGCTCGTCTTCCGCATCCTCGCCATGGTGATGTGGGCCGCCCCGATCGGTGCCTTCGGCGCCATCGCCGCCGTCACCGGCTCCGCCGGAGTGGACGCGCTCAAGAGCCTCGCCGTGCTGATGCTCGGGTTCTACGTGACCTGCTTCCTGTTCATCTTCATCGTGCTCGGCGCGCTGCTGCGGATCGTCGCCGGTCTCAACATCTTCACGCTCTGCAAGTACCTGGGCCGTGAGTTCCTGCTGATCCTGTCGACGTCGTCCTCGGAGTCGGCGCTGCCGCGCCTCATCGCGAAGATGGAGCACCTCGGCGTCAGCAAGCCCGTCGTCGGCATCACCGTCCCGACCGGCTACTCCTTCAACCTCGACGGCACCATGATCTACATGACCATGGCGTCCCTGTTCATCGCCGACGCCATGGGCACCCCGATGTCGATCGGCGAGCAGATCCCGCTGCTGCTGTTCCTGCTGGTCGCCTCCAAGGGCGCCGCCGGTGTCACCGGCGCCGGGCTGGCCACCCTGGCGGGCGGTCTGCAGTCCCACAAGCCGGCCCTGGTGGACGGCATCGGCCTGATCGTCGGCATCGACCGCTTCATGAGCGAGGCCCGCGCCCTGACGAACTTCGCGGGCAACGCCGTCGCCACGGTGCTCATCGGCACCTGGACGAAGGAGATCGACCGCGAACGGGTCGACCAGGTCCTCGCCGGCGCCATCCCGTTCGACGAGAAGACCCTGCTCGACGACCACGGCACCGAGGGCGAGCCCGCGGCGGCCGGCGCGCCGGGCCAGGACGGCGAGAAGGAGCTCGCGAAGGCGTGACCACCCTGACCGGCCCCTTCGCACCGGACGCCCGACCCCACCTGAACCGGGGCCGGGCGTCCGGCCGTCCGCGTACGCTTTCCCGAGGATCTGGTCGATGGGGGTGCGGCGGTGTCCGACAGCGGGATGCGGCCAAGGGTGTTCGTCTCCTACGCCTGGGAGGACGAGAAGCACAAGAGCGCGGTGGGCCTGCTGGCCCGACTGCTGCTCGACGCCGGTGCCGACGTCTGGCTCGACGCCATCGCGGTGGAGCGCGGACCGGAATGGGCCGCCGAGACGGCCCGCGAGATCGCGAACGCGGACTTCGTCCTGGTGATCGCCTCGCCCGCGTACAAGCGGCGCATGGAGGGCGAGGAGGAGCCCGGTCAGGGGAGGGGCGTGAGGTGGGAGGCCCGGCACATCGTCGAGTTCGCCTTCACCCATGAGCAGGACTGGACCGACCGAGTCCTCAACGTGGTGCTCCCGGGCGGGAACGTGGCGGACATCCCCACCGTGCTGCTGCCGAACTCACGGCATCGGTACGAGATCCCGGCCCTGACCCCGCACGGGGTGCGCGAGCTGACCAACCGCCTGCGGCGGGCCCCTCACCAGCCGGCACCAGGAGCGTCGCCGCGCGAGACCGGCCGTCCGCGGATGCGGATCGGCGAACCGCCGCCCACCGCGGCCTGGTTCCAGGACCGGGAGGTGATGGCGGCCCTCCGCGAGACGGTGCACGACAATGGCACGACCGTCGTCTGCCAGATCCTCGCCGGTATGGGCGGGGTCGGCAAGAGCCAACTGGCCGCCCGCTACGCGCAGCAGCGTCTCGAGGCGGGCGCCCTCGACCTGCTGGTGTGGGTCGGTGCGACAAGCCGTGACGCCGTGATCTCCAGCTACGCGCGCGCCGCCCGCGCGGTGCTCCCCGAGTCCGCGCTGACCGAGGGGACCGAAGCCGCAGCCCGGGCCTTCCTGGAGTGGCTCGCCGTGGCGCCCGCCCCGCCCTGCCGCTGGCTCGTCGTCCTGGACGACGTCCCCGACCCGGCCACGCTCGACGGCCTGTGGCCACCGGCCACGGCCCTGGGCAGGACCCTGCTCACCACCCGGCGTCCCGACGCCGCCCTGTTCACCGAGGACCGTCACCGGGTCACCGTGGGGCTGTACACGCAGGAGGAGGCTCTCTCCTACCTCCGGCGCTCGCTCGCCGGCAGGAAGCGCACGGAGACGGACGAGGAACTGGCCGGGCTCGCCACCGACCTCGGGCATCTGCCGGTCGCCCTCGCCCAGGCGGGCGCGTACGTGGCCGACGCCTCGATGCCTGTCACCGAGTACCGACGATTACTCGCCGACCAGACCGTCCCTCTCGCGGAGCTGGCACCCGAGGACGACGCCCTGCCCGACGCGTACCACCTCCCGATGGCGAAGGTGTGGGCCCTGTCCGTGGAGCGTGCCGACCGGCTGCGGACGCCCGGACTGGCCCGTTCCATGCTCCAGCTCATCTCGCTGCTGTCGCCGGACGGCATCCCCGAGGCCGTCCTGACCTCCGTCTCCGCGCTGACCTACCTGACGGCCGCCCGCGCGGCCGCCACACCCGGGACCGTTCCGCCCCGGGACGTCACGGAGCACGAAGCCCGCCAGACCCTGCGGGCGCTGCGGCGCCTCAGCCTCGTCACCCACGAGCCAGATGATCCCCACCAGGGCGTCCGTGTCCACCAGTTGGTGCAGCGGGCCACGCGCGACGATCTGCCGGTGGACGGGCGGGACGGGCTGGTCCGCTGTCTGGCCGACGCCCTGGCCGAGGTCTGGCCCGACATGGACGCCGACCCGGTGCTCGCCCAGGTGCTGCGCGCCAACGCCACGGTGCTGACCGGCCTGTCCGGCGATCTGCTGCACCGCGAGCGGGTCCACCCGGTGCTGGATCTGTTCGGCCACAGCCTCGGGCACGCGGGTCAGGCCGTAGCCGCTCGGGAGTACTTCCATGACCTGCTCAAGACAGCCACGCGATCCCTCGGCCCCGAACACCCCGACCTCTGGAACCTCCGCAACGGCCTCGCCCACTGGACCGGACAGGCGGGTGACAACGCCGGCGCGCTCGCCGCGTACGACGCGCTGATCGCCGACGCGCGACGGCTGCCCGTGGGCGAGGCGCTCCTGCTGGAGCTGCGGTCCCATCGGGCCTGGTGGCTGGGGAGGACCGGCGCCTACCAGGCCGCCGTCGCCGAGTGCCTGGAGCTGCTGCCCGAGATGCGGCGTGTCCTGGGTGAGGACCACCAGTCCACCCTCAGCCTCGAAGAGGCCGCCGCCCACTGGCAGTGGCACTCACCTCACCCGACGGGGCAGGACCTCACGGGCTATCAGCAGCGCGTCGATCGTGCCCGGCGCAAGCATGGTCCCGACCACCCCAGGACTTTCACGGCCCGGGAAGGTCTCGCCCTGGCACACGAACGCGCCGGTGACCCGGACGAGGCCCTGGCCCTCTACCGGGCGCTGCTGGCCGACATGGAGCGGGTTCTGGGGACGAGGCATCCGCAGACCCTCGCCGCGCGCCGCGGAGCGGCCGGCGCCCGGGACGCGACAGGGGACACAGCCGGGGCGATCGCGGAGCTGTGGCACCTGCTCCCCGTCATGTCGGAGGTGCTGGGCGAGGACGACTTCGAGTGCCTGACGGTCCGGCTCGAGCTGGCCGGGATGCGGGGGCGGCACGAGAGTGCCGAGGTCGCCGTCACCATGCTGACCGAGTTGCTGGCGGACATCCGGAGGGTCGTGGGGCCCGAAGGGCAGGGGGTGAGCAGTGTGGTGAGCCACCTCGCCCGCTGGCGGGGGGAGGCGGGCGACCTGATCGGCGCGGTC
>Ga0164243_10015735_pt1 | contig 10431 bp, 8 predicted proteins | sample OricompcompostOP_FD_108781 | JGI IMG/M metagenome (GOLD analysis project Ga0164243, IMG submission 108781) | Organic Plus compost microbial communities from Emeryville, California, USA - Original compost - Organic plus compost (OP) | ecosystem: Engineered > Solid waste > Mixed feedstock >... | reverse complement strand
CTCACGTGCGCGTGGGTCGCCGCGGGGGCGACGTCGACCTGGAACACCCGCGTGCCGGGGGCGAAGAGCGCGCCGAAGCGCATCGTGAACTGGTTGAGGGAGGCGCCGAAGACGACGGCGACATCGGCCTCGCGGACCAGGGCCATCGCCCCGTCGGCGCCGAAGCCGCCGGTGACGCCGAGGTCGTAGCGCGTGTCGGGGAACACGCCGCGTCCGAGCGCCGATGACGCGGTGAGCGCCCCGGTCGCGGCGGCCAGCGTGCCCAGGGCCTCGCCTGCACCGGCCAGCCAGGCGCCGCGTCCGGCGAGGAGGAACGGACGGCGCGCGGTGCGCAGGGCCTCGGCGATCTCGGCGATCATCCCCTCGGCGAACTCCCCGGCCGGAGCGAGGGGCTCGGGGATCCGGGGCTCCGGTGCGGCGGGGACCTCGCCCGCCTCGCGCGCGGCGACGTCGTAGGGGATCGCGAGCACGACCGGGACCCGGTAGGTCAGCGCGTGCTCGACGGCGATCACGGTGGTGGCCGCGGCGTCGGCGCGGCCGGTCGTATAGGTGCGGGCGCCGACCGCCGAGGCGAGCGCGATCTGGTCGACGTCCCAGGGCCGGGGGCCCGAGGTGGGCTCGTCGCCGACGACGAGCACGAGCGGGATCCGCGCCTGGACCGACTCCGCGAGCGCGGTGAGGGTGTTGGTGAAGCCGGCGCCGTAGGTAGCCGTGGCCGCGGCGATACGGCCGGACGCGCGGTAGTGCGCATCGGCGGCGACGACGGCGCCCTGTTCGTGGCGCACGGCGACGAAGCGCGCGCCGGTCTGCTTCTCGATCGCGTCGAGGAAGTAGGCGTTCCCGTTGCCCATGACGCCGAAGACGGCGTCGACGTGGCGGGCGAGGGTGAGGGCGACGTGTGCGGAGACGGAGGACATGGGGGTGCCTTTCGAGACGGTCAACGGAAGGGCCCGTATGTGTCTCGCCTCGCACACGTCGTCGCGTGCGAGCTTCGTGCCCCTTTTTCGAGCACCGGCGGTCGGGGATGCCGGACGCCACGATCCTACCGGCAGATCGGCCGTGCCGGCTGGGCGGGAGCGCGATCGCGGGACCTTCCGGAGCTCTCGCGGTGAGGCGCGTGGCAGAGTTGAGGGATGACGGATGCACCGGTCGAGCGCGAGACGCTCACGTGGGACGGTTTCGGAGTGGCGACGCGGGATCTCGCGCGCCGGATCCTGGGCAGCGGCTTCGAGCCCGAGGTGGTCGTCGCGATCGCCCGCGGCGGGCTGCTGCCGGCGGGCGCGATCGCCTACGGCCTCGGAGCGAAGAACTGCGGCGCGATCAACGTCGAGTTCTACACCGGCATCGGAACGGTCCTGGACGCGCCGGAGGTGCTTCCGCCGGAGCTCGACATGGAGTATCTGAACGGACGCCGCGTGCTGCTCGTGGACGACGTCGCCGACTCGGGCCGCACGCTCGCGCTCGCCGTGGACCTGCTCCGCGCGAAGGGCGCCGACGTGCGCTCGGTGACGATCTACTCCAAGCCGTCCACGATCATCCAGCCCGACTTCGCGTGGAAGGACACCGACCTCTGGATCGACTTCCCCTGGTCGTTCCGCGGCACCGTCCGGGAGGAGGACGCCGGGCTCCCCGGCTCCGCCTGACCCCGTCTCGCCCGGGCCTCGTCCTGCGACCGGCTCAGCGGAGACGGCCGTAGGCGCGGAGAGGGTGCTCGACGAGCTCGGCGACGCGGCGGAGGAAGGATGCGGCGTACCCGCCGTCGCACACCCGGTGGTCGAAGACGAGCGACAGCTGCGCGATGCGGCGGGGGACGATCCTGCCCTTCACGACCCACGGCCGCTCGATCATGCGGCCCACCCCGAGGATCGCGACCTCCGGGTGGTTGATGATCGCGGCGGATCCGTCCACGCCGAGCGAGCCGTAGTTGTTGAGGGTGAAGGTCGATCCCTGCAGGCGCTCCGGCGGCGTCCTGCCCTCGCGGGCGGTGGCGGCGAGCTCCCGCAGCGCGGCGTCGAGCTCGTCCACGCTCAGCTCGTGCGCGCGGGGGAGCACCGGCACCAGCAGGCCTCGCGGGGTGTCGGCGGCGACGCCGAGGTTGACCCCGTCGAAGGTGACGATCTCGCCGGCCTCCTCGTCGAGGCGCCCGGCCAGCAGCGGGTGCTCGGACAGGGCGATGAGCACGAAGCGGGCGACGAGCGCGGTGATCGAGGGCGCCGAGCCTCCCTGGTCCGCCATCTTCCGCCGCAGCCTCCAGAGGCGGGTGGCGTCGACGTCGACCCAGACGGTCGCCTCGGGGATCTCGGACCGGCTCCTGCTGAGCTTCGCGCTCACGGCCTTGCGCAGGGGCGACATCCGTTCGCGCGCGGCGACCGCGAGTCCGCTGACGGCCTCGACGGCGTCGGCGGGGGCGGCCGGGGGCAGGCGGTGCGCTGCGGTACCGGCCGAGGTCGCGTCCACGACCGCGCTCTCGACGGCGGCGGCCATCACGTCGGCGCGGGTGATCGCGCCGTCGGACCCGGTGGGCGTGATCGCGAGGAGATCGACGCCGAGGTCGCGGGCGAGCCGGCGCACGATGGGCGACCGGACGGCGACGGTTCGATGCGTCGGGGCTCCCGGCTCTTCCGGCGTCCGGCGCGCACCGCTGTCGCCGGGGGCCGCACGCCGGGCCGAGGGGGCGTCGCCGGGCAGGCGCGCGGGGTCCGGGCCGCTGGAGGGCGTCGCACCGTCCGGGATCAGTCTGGCGCGCCGCCGGCCGCCGCCGGCGCGCTCCGAGGTGCCGTAGCCGATCAGCACGTTGCCAGAGCCGGCGCGCTCCTCGGTCCGGTACGCCTCGTGCTCGACCGGCGCCCCGGACGACGCGGCGACGGGCGGCTCGGGGGCGGGAGCGGAGGGCACGGAGGGCTCGGCCGCGGAGGGCTCGGCCGCGGAGGGCTCGGCCGCGGACGGGGCGGCTCCGTCGCCCACCTCGAGCACGGGTGCTCCGACGTCGATCGTGTCGCCCGGCTCGCCGTGCAGGGCGAGCACGACGCCGGCGAACGGCGAGGGCAGCTCGACGATGCTCTTCGCGGTCTCGACCTCGGCGATCGGCTGGTCGGTGCGGATGACGTCGCCGACCTTCACGAGCCACTGCACGAGGCCCGCCTCGGTGAGCCCCTCGCCAAGGTCGGGCAGGCGGAAGACGCGGGCGGTCGCGGTGCTCATCGCGCGCTCCGCTCGTCCTCGTCCCAGTGGAGGGTGTCGATCGCGTCGAGGAGCCGGTCGGCGTCGGGAAGGTACCAGCGCTCGAACTTCGGCGGGGCGAACGGCACGTCGAAGCCCGTCACACGGCGCACCGGGGCCTCGAGGTGCTCGAAGCAGCGCTCCGACACCCGCGCCTGGATCTCGGCCGCGACGCTCGCGTAGCCGGGGGCCTCGGCGAGCACGACCGCACGGCCGGTCGCGCGGACCGCTGCCGTCACGGTCGCGTCGTCGAAGGGCGAGAGCGAGCGCACGTCCACGACCTGGACGCTGCGGCCCTCGCCCGCCGCGATCTCGGCCGCCTCCAGGGCGACCGCGACCGAGGCGCCGTAGGTGAGCACCGTGACGTCGGTGCCGTCGCGGGCGATCCGTGCGGAGCCGAGATCGGCGACGACCGACGTGTCCACCTCGCCCTTGGACCAGTACAGCTTCTTCGGCTCGAGGAAGACGACCGGGTCGGGAGAGGCGATCGCGGCGCGAAGCATCGAGTACGCGTCCTGCGGGGTGGAGGGCGTCACGACCGTGAGCCCGGGGGTGTGCGCGTAATAGGCCTCGGACGAGTCGCAGTGGTGCTCCACCCCGCCGATCCCGCCGCCCACCGGGATCCGGATCACGAGCGGCATGCGGATGCCGCCACGCGTGCGGTTGCGGAGCTTGGCGACGTGGCTCACCACCTGCTCGAAGGCGGGGAGCGCGAACGCGTCGAACTGCATCTCGACGACCGGGCGCATGCCGTTCATGGCCATTCCGACGGCGGTGCCGACGATGCCGGACTCGGCCAGCGGCGTGTCGAAGCAGCGGTCCTCGCCGAAGCGCGCGGCGAGGCCGTCGGTGATGCGGAAGACGCCGCCGAGCGCCCCCACGTCCTCGCCGAAGACGACGACGTCCGGATCGGCGGCGATCGCGTCGGCGAGCGCGCGGTTCAGCGCCGCGGCCATCGTCATGGTCTCGACCGCGGGCGGGGTCGCCTCCTCCGCCCGGCTGGCGGTGCGGGGGTCGTCGTGCATGAGGGTCATCGGGCACCTCCGGCGGTCGGGGCGGCGGGCGTGCGGGAGAGCTCCCCGCGCAGCAGCCGCCATTGCTCGTCGAGCTGGCTCGACCGCTCCGTGCGGACGAACCGGAACAGGTCCTCGGGGTCGAGGTCGGCGTCGGCGTTGAGCGCGCTGCGCAGGTCCTCGGCGATCCGCTCGGCGCCCGCGGCGTACTCCTCCTCGACCGCGTCGTCCAGCAGCCCCTCGGCGACGAGGTGGGCGCGGAGGCGACGCAACGGGTCCCTGGCCAGCCACTCCTGCACCTCGGCACGCTCGCGATAGCGCGTGTCGTCGTCGGCGTTGGTGTGCGCCTGCATCCGATACGTGTGCGCCTCGACGAGAGAGGGCCCGTCGCCCGCCCTGGCGCGCGCGACGGCCTCGCCCAGCACCGCGAGCACCGCGGCGACGTCGTTGCCGTCGACCCGCTGCCCCGGCATGCCGTAGCCGATCGCCTTGTGCGCGAGCGACGGCGCGTGGGTCTGCCGCGAGAGGGGGACGGAGATGGCGAACTCGTTGTTCTGCACGAAGAACACCACCGGGACCTGGAACACGGCGGCGAAGTTCATCGCCTCGTGGAAGTCGCCCTCGCTCGTCGCGCCGTCGCCGCACAGGGCGAGCACCACGGTGTCGTCGCCGCGGCGCTTGGCGGCGTACGCGAAGCCGACCGCATGCAGGAGCTGCGTGGCCAGGGGAGTGGCCTGCGGGGCGACCCGGCGGAGGTGCGCGTCGTAGCCCGAGTGCCAGTCGCCTTTCAGCAGCACCATGGCCTCGTCGGCGGGCACGCCGCGGGCGATCACGGCGACCGAGTCGCGATAGGTGGGGAAGAGCCAGTCGCCTTCGCCGAGAGCCAGGGCGGCGCCGATCTGGCAGGCCTCCTGGCCGTGCGACGAGGGGTAGACCGCGAGACGCCCCTGACGCACGAGGGCGCCGGCCTGGTCGTTGATCCGCCGGCCTTCGACGAGGCCCCGGTAGGCGCGCAGGAGCGTGTCGGAGTCGGGCAGGGCGTAGTCGTCGTCCTGGACGACCACGCCGTCCGCGTCGATCAGCTGCACCGGAGGGTGCCGAGGGAGCAGGTCTTCCTGCATGGGCGTCCGCCTTCCTTGCCGAACCGGGTGAAGGTCAGTCTCCGCTTCGGGGCGCAGACGTCCAAGATGAAGGAGAGAAACACGGACGAATGTGTGCATGTTCGGGCGTTTCCGGGCAAAGTGTCTTCCAGGACATGGACGTTCTGACGGGCGAAGGAGCCGACGATGATCGAGATCGACGCCGTGGACCGTGCGATCCTCGCCGAGCTCCGGCGCGACGCGCGGGCCTCGATGACCGCGATCGCCGAGGCCGTGCACATCTCCCGCGCCGGTGCCCACGCGCGGATCAGGCGCCTCACCGACGCGGGCGTCGTCACCGGCTACACGGTGCGCACCGATCCGGTGCTGCTGGGCCACCACGCCTCGGCCTACGTCATGCTCGCGATCGAACAGGCCACCTGGCAGGACGTGCGGGACCGTCTCCGGCGCATCCCGGAGATCGAGCACATGGCCCTCGCCGGCGGCGACTTCGACGTGATCCTCCTCGTCCGGGCGCGCGACACCCGCGACCTTCGCCGGATCGTGCTGGAGGACATCCAGGCCATCCCGTCGATCCGCTCGACGCGGACCACCCTGATCTTCGAGGACTACTCGCTCGTCTGAGCGCGCGGATCTGAGCGCGCAGATCTGAGCGCTCAGGGTCCGAGTGCGCAGGGAAGGTCGTGAGGACGCGTGACCTTCGGCCCGTATGCCTTGATCTCCTCCACGTGCCTTGATCTCCTCTGTCTGGAGGGGTAGCTTGTCGCGCATGATCGCGGACGCCGCAGGGGACGGGGCCGGCGCATCCGCGCCCGTGCCCGGGGCGGCGACGGTGAGCGGGGCCCCGGCGGGCTCCTTCGCCGAGACGAAGGCCTACGGCCTGGTCGCAGCCCTCGTCCTCGGCTTCGGCGGGTTCCTCGCACCCGTCGCGGGGTGGCTCGTGGGGGTCGTGATGGTCCTCGCGAGCAGGCTCTGGCGACGGTGGGAGAAGGCTGTCGCCCTTCTGCTGCCAGTGGCCGTCGCGATCGTGATCAGCCTCGTCTCGGTCGTGGGGTCGTCGATCGCCTCGTCCGCGACCGGTGGCGACGGAGAGGCCCGCAACCCGCTCGTGCCGGCGTCCTACGATCTCTGGCATGCCGGGATCGTCGGCGTCGTCGTGCTCGTCCCGGCGGGCGCGGCCTGGCTGATCTGGCGTCTGATGCGCGCTTCCGGCCGCTGAGGGCAGGACCCGGGGTCGCCGGGCTAGCGGATGGCGAGCACGATGTCGTCCCCGTCGGCCGCGACCTCGACCGAGGTGAGGTCGGGCACGACGACGTCGGGAGAATGCGCCGCCGAGGCCGTGCCGACGCCGACCACCCGCATGCCCGCGGCGCGGGCGGCGGCGATGCCGGCCGCGGAGTCCTCGAACGCGATCGCGTCGGCGGGGGCGACGCCCAGGCGCTGGGCGCCGAGGAGGAAGCCCTGAGGGTCGGGCTTGGAGGCGGTGACGTCCTCCGCGGTCACGTGATCGGCGGGGACCGCGAGGCCGGCGGCGCGCATCCGGGCCGTCATGAGCGGGACGTTGGCGGAGGTCACGATCGAGTGGCGCAGGCCGCGCAAGGCGGCGAGGAAGGCGGCGGCGCCGGGGATCTCGACCACGCCGGCGACGTCGCCGCTCTCCCGTGCCAGCATCTCGTCGTTCTCGGCGAGGTTGATCGCGTGGTCGCGTTCGGGCAGCAGGATCGCCATGCTCTGGTGCCCCTGTCGTCCGTGCACGACCTCCAGCACCCGTCTCGGGTCGAGGCCGTGCGGCTCCGCCCACTGGAGCCAGAGCCGTTCGACGACCGCCGTGGAGTCGACGAGGGTTCCGTCCATGTCGAGCAGCAGGGCGCGGGCGCGAAGGGTCTGGGCCATGCCCTCAGCGTAGACGGCGCCGAGGCCGCGGCCTGACCGGCGGGCCGCGAGGCGCGGAGCCTGTCGGGGGCGCAGAGACTGCCGGGGGCGCAGGGGCCGTCGGTGCACGGGGCCGACCGGGTCCACGGACCGCAGGGACGATGCGAGGACGTCGCGCCGCGTCCTACAGTGAAGGACTGTGGACGACGCAGGCGACAGGCGGATCCGGTCAGAGGCGATGCCGGAGTGGTGGAGGGCTCAGATCCGGCGGGTCCGCGAGCTCCTCCGGGGGCTGAGGACCCCGGCGCGGTCCACGGAGGCGGTGGAGTCCATCGCGCTGCTCCTCGGGGCGGCGGCGTTCGCGGTGGGGCTCCCGGTGTCGTATCTGCTCTTCGCCGGCAGCACGCTCGCCATCACCGGAGCGGGCTCGATCGGCTGGTATGCGGCGGGCGGCGGTGCGATCGTGACGGCCGTCGCCTTCGTGCTCGGACGGGTGGCGGTGCGGCCGGCCGCGGTGTCGCCCGACGAGCCCCGCGACGGGTTCAGAGTGCCCGGCGAGCGCCTCCGCTGGTACGACCTGGTCGCGATCGGTGCGGCCTACTCGACGATCGCGCTGCTGGGCTGGCTGGGCGTCGCCGAGCTGCTCGCCCTGTGCTTCACGGACGCTCCGGTCTTCGCGTTCCCCGGGTCGATCCTCGTCGGCGTGGCCTTCGCCGTGACGGCCTACGTCGCCTTCCTCGCCGCGACCGAGCTCCGCCCGATGTCGCTCTCGCTGGGTCTGGCGGTCTTCCTCGTGGTGGGGGCCTTCGCGAGCATGCTGACCTCCAGCGACGCGCACTGGTGGCAGGACAACCTGTCGGCGCTGGGCATGACGACCAACGAGGCGTCGTCCGTGTTCAACCCGATGCTCGTGCTGTCGGGGATCATCGTCGCGACCCTCGCCCGCTACGCCACCGCGGGTCTTCCGGCGCACGGGCGGCGCCAGCGTCGGGGACGGCTCGTCGTGCGGATCGGGCTGATCCTCATCGGCCTGCTGCTCGCGGCCGTGGGCGTGTTCCCGGTGGACGTCTTCTTCCTCCTGCACAACACCGTCGCGACCGGGATGGCGGTGTGCTTCGCGGGGGTGGTCTGCGGCCTCCCCTGGCTGCTGCCCAGCCTGCCGCGGGTCTTCCTCGGGCTCGGGTACGTGTACGTGGCGGTGATCGTGCTGCTCGCGATCCTCTTCGCCGTCGGGTACTACAACCTCACCGCGGTCGAGCTCATCGCGGCCGTGCTCATCTTCAGCTGGATCATCGTGTTCCTGCGCACGACCGCCAGCGTCGCGGCCCCGGCGCGGTCGCCGGAGCCGCGCGGGACAGGCGCCGTCGAGACGGTCGTCCCGTCGCGACGCGCGGCGGATTGAGCTCGCCCTGCCGGGCCGCGCATGCGGTCCGACAGGGCGAGGCCGGCCCGGCGCCTCACTCGACGAGCTTGCCTGCGGTGTCCACGTCGCGGATGAGGGCGGCGATCTCCTCCGGCACCGGCGGGATCTCCTCGCGGACGACGCCCGTCTCGGGCGACCACACCAGGTTCACCTGGAGGGCGGGATCGAGGTCGGGGTAGTCGCTGCGGTTGTGGCAGCCCCTCGTCTCGCGGCGCTCGAGCGCGGCCTCGAGGGTCGCCCGCGCGGCCAGCGCGGAGGAGCGGAGGTCGAAGGCGTGTGCGAGGTCCTGGAAGCCGGCGAGGTCGGGGTGGATCCCGATGCGGGCCATCCTGGCCTCGATCGCGTCGAGCTCGGCGAGACCGGTGCGCAGTCCCTCCTCGTTCCGCACGACGCCGGCGTGGGCGGTCATGGTGTCGCGGATCGCCCGCTGCAGCGCCCTGACGTTCTCGGGGCCGTCGGCGGCGAGGAGGTCGTCGATCTCGGCGCGGGCCTGCGCGACGGCCGCGGGGGAACGGCGCGGCGCGTCGGCGTCCCTCGCCCGGGACGCTGCGGCACGGCCGACGATCCGGCCGAACACGAGCAGCTCGATGAGCGAGTTCCCGCCGAGCCGGTTGGCGCCGTGCAGTCCGCTGGCGGCCTCGCCGATCGCGTAGAGGCCGTCCACGTCGGTCCGGTGGTCCTCGGGATGCACCCAGACGCCGCCCATCGAGTAATGCGCGGTCGGGGCGATCTCGATCGGATCGGTCGTGATGTCGAGCATCTGCAACTCGAGCATCGTCTGGTAGACGCGGGGGAGCCGCGTCATGATCGTCTCGCGGGGGAGATGCGAGACGTCCAGCCAGACGCCGCCGCGGGGCGTCCCCCGCCCTTCCGCGATCTCGGTGAAGGCCGCGAGGGCGACGCGGTCGCGTGTGGAGAGCTCCATCCGCTCCGGGTCGTAGCGCGACATGAAGCGCTCGCCGAGGGCGTTGCGGAGGATCCCGCCCTCGCCCCGCGCGGCCTCGGACACGAGCGTCCCCGCCGCGTCCTCCGGCTCGATGATCCCGGACGGGTGGAACTGCACGAGCTCGGGGTCGCGGATCCGTCCGCCCGCCTCGACGGCCAGGCGGAACGAGTCGCCGGTGTTCTCGTCGCGGCGGGACGAGGTGCGGCGCCAGATGCGGTTGTGGCCGCCGGCGGCGAGGACGACCGCATCGGCGCGGATGAGATAGCGCGTCCCGTCGACGAGGTCGAACCCGTACGCGCCGAAGACCGTGCCGTCGTCCACGAGCAGACGCGTGATGTACACCGTGTCCATGATCGGGATCCGCAGCTCCTCGGCCCGGTCGACGAGGGTGCGCTGGATCTCCAGCCCCGTGTAGTCCCCCGCGAAGGCCGTGCGGCGATAGGTGTGCGCGCCGAAGAACCGCTGCGAGATGCGGCCGTCGTCCTCGCGGGCGAAGTTCATCCCGTAGCGCTCGAGGTCGCGGATGCCGTCCTCCGCGCCCTGGGTCACGATCTGGACCGTGCGCGGGTCGGCGAGGAAGTAGCTCTCCTTGATGGTGTCGGCGGCGTGCTGCTGCCAGCTGTCGGCCGGGTCCATGGTGCCGAGGGCCGCGTTGATGCCGCCGGCGGCGAGGGAGGTGTGCGCGTCGTGCCGCGGGCGTTTGCCCACCGCGACCACGTCGACTCCCTGCTCGGCCACCTCGATGGCGGCGCGCAGGCCGGAGCCGCCGGTGCCGATGACGAGGACGGAGGTGGAGACGAGGCGTTCTGCTCCCGGGGTCCCCGGGGTGCGCGTGTGCTTCATGCGATCCACGCTAGG
>Ga0164243_10015734_pt1 | contig 10432 bp, 10 predicted proteins | sample OricompcompostOP_FD_108781 | JGI IMG/M metagenome (GOLD analysis project Ga0164243, IMG submission 108781) | Organic Plus compost microbial communities from Emeryville, California, USA - Original compost - Organic plus compost (OP) | ecosystem: Engineered > Solid waste > Mixed feedstock >... | reverse complement strand
CCGCACCACGGTGGCAACCGAGCGCCGGTCCGGGATGCGCCAGCGGAACATGGTGGTGCCGGTCAGCGTCATCGTGCGTGACTCGATGCGCGTGAGCCGATGGCGCCGTTGTAGCCCTTCGATCTGCTGCGGCGTCACCGAGCGGGCGACTTCGATCACGACCTCGTCCGGGACCACACGGCGTTCGTTGGCGGCCGGCGCATTGCTCGGACGCTGCACGCGCTGTCGCTGCGGGCGGCGTGGCCGATCGACGTCTTCGACCACCGTGCCGTCGTCGACAAAGCGCGGATTGGATGGCGGAATCATCGCCGGCACGGCCATGATGATGCCCGGTACGACCGCGCCCCATCCGGGGCCGCGATGGCCGCCGCCGTCGTATCCGCTCCCCGATCCACCGCCACGCGATGGTGTCGGTGCCGCTGGTGTGGTCACCGGCGGCCGGCCGGTGCCGATATTGATGCTGCGGCTATCGTACTTCTGCGCCGAGGCGCTTGCGGCCACGACGCTCAACGTCGTTGCGGCCAGCATGCATGCGAGGGCGGTTCGGCGGACGCGGATGGCGATCGACATGGGGCGGACCTGCGTTGTCGCGCACCGTTCACTGCGTGACGGCGATGAAGCCTATGGTCTTGTCCTGCTGGAGCTTTTTCACGACCTCGGCGAGATCGGCCTTCGGCATCGCCGCCATGCCGACCCGCACTTTGTACAAACCGCCGGGCATCGGTCCGGCCACGATCGACAGCTTGTTCTCCGACAAGAAGCGATTGATGTCGTCCGAGGTCGCCTGCGGCGCGAAGCGGACCAGCGTGAAGGCGCCAACTCCCGGATCGGTCGAAGGCGCCGACGCTGTCTGGTAGCCGCCGCCGGAGGTCTCCTTGAACAACAGCCCGCCGATCAGGCCGGCTTGCAACACGATCGCCAGCACCGCGACGGCACCGGCATAGGCCAGCGTACGCGGCGAGAAGCTCGCGAAGAACTCCGCCATGCGCAGGCCGAAGCCGCCGCCCGCCACCGTCGTCTTGCGTGCCGGCTCGGCGTCGATCTTGGCGAACATGGCCTCCATCGCGCGCGCCGACGGTGCGCCCAAGGTCTCATTGAGATGGATGGTCGCGCCCAACTCTTCGCGCACCAGCTCAAAGCGGCGCGCCAGCTCGGGATCGCGCTTGAGCGCGTCCTCGACACGCTGCGCGTCGCGGCGGCTCAGCGTGCCCGCCGCATGCCACGGCAGCAGCGCTTCGATGTCGCTTTGCGGTGCATCCTGGGTATTCTGGCTCATGGCCAACCTCGATCGATCCCTTGCTGCTTGAGGAGCTCGGACAGCTTCTTGCGCGCGTAGAACATGCGCGTTTTCACTGTCGCTTCCGGGATGCCGACGATCTTGGCGACTTCCTCTACCGACTTCTCGTGGTAGTACACCAAATCGATCACTTCCCGATGCTCCGCCGAAAGCCCGGCCAGGCATTGCCGTAAGGCCGAACCCTTGTCCTTCTTGGCAAGCGTGACCTCGGGATCGTCTGAATGATCCTCGATCGCACCCGCCGCGTCGTCGTCCAGTTCGTCTTCCGGCTTGCGCCGCAAGGCCGAGAGGGCCTTGAAGCGCGCGATGCTCAACATCCAGGTCGAGACGGCGGAGCGGCCTTCGAATTTGCTCGCTTGCCGCCACACGTCGAGAAAAACCTCGCTGATGAGGTCCTCGGCGGTCGCCTCGTTACGCACCAGCCGCAACACAAACCGGTAGACCCGCACATGGTGCCGCGCGTACAGCACCTGCATGGCGAGCCGGTCGCCACTCGCGATACGTCCGATCAGGACCTCGTCCGAACTCGTTTGCATCGCAAGAACTCGACCAACTTGTGAATGGGTCGTGCGGGACCCGCGTTAGGTTCAAGCAAAATCAAAGAAAATTGCCGCAAGCCGGGATCGGGGGCAGGGGCGGACTAAATTGCCCTCTTCCGCCTCATTTGAGCAAGCGTCGCAGTCGGAAACCGCAAAATTAGGTTTGTATTTCTTGAGCTTCGCCACGTCCGGCAGGTGTGAAGGCGGGCATACCGAAAAAACTTATGAACCTTTTCGGCGAGGGAGCCGACCCATGGCCGTGGACGTGATGACCACGCCCCCGAACCCAGGAGAGACGCCATGTTCCGCAAGCTTACCATCGCCCTCGCTGCCGCCGCCGCTCTCGGTGCCGCCGCGTTTGCCCCCACCGCCGCCTCCGCCGGCCCCGGCCCCAAGTTCAAAGGTCCGCATTGGCATCATCACCACGGCTGGCACGGCGGCGGCTTCGGCTTCTACGGCGCGCCAGTCTATGCCGCCGGCGGTGACTGCTACTACGTGCGCCGCGTGGTCTTCACGCCCTACGGCAAGAAATTCCGGCGCGTGCTGGTCTGCGACTGATCGGATCGTCCGGTGACCGTCGATGGCCCTGGCTTCGCGTGATGCGGAGCCGGGGCTCTCGTCATTTGCGCATGGCCGGCCTTCCCTTGACACTCTGCCGCGGGTCCATTGTGACAGGAGCGCCGAGCAAGGAACGATCGGAAATGAGCGCCTGCACCTCTAACCCTTTCGACCTCACCGGGCGGGTCGTGCTTCTGACAGGCGCGACGCGCGGTCTTGGCTTCGAGATGGCCCGGCTGCTGGCGCGCTGCGGCGGCCATGTCGTCGTCAATGGCCGGGACAGCGGACGTGCCGAAGAAGCAGCCGCGACCATCCGTGGTGAGGGTGGCACGGCCACAGCCGCCGTCTTCGATGTCACGGACCTCGATCGCGCGGCTGCGGCCATCGCTGCGGTTGCCGCGACGCATGGCCGCCTGGACGGTTTCGTCAACAATGTCGGCTCGCGCAATCGCAAGGGCCTGCTCGATTTGTCGCTCGCCGAGATCCGCGATCAGATCGAAGCCAATCTTATCGGCGCGATGTGGCTCGCGCGCGCTGCCGCGCAAGTCATGATCTCACGGCGGCGCGGTCGCATTATCAATGTGACGTCGATCGCGGCGCGCATGGCGATCTTACCGGACGCGGCTTACGTCGCCTCAAAAGGAGGGCTCGAGGCGCTGACGCATTCACTGGCCGCCGAGCTCGGGCCGCACGGCATTACCGTCAACGCCATATCGCCCGGCTTTTTCGCCACCGAAACCAATCTGGGCATCGTGAACAATGCGGAGGTGGGACCACGCCTCGCGGCGCGCACCGCGCTTGGCCGGTGGGGGCATCCGCACGAGATCGCGGGCGCCGCGGCATTTCTATGTTCCGATGCCGCGAGCTTCGTAACCGGCCAAACACTCGTCGTCGACGGTGGTACGACGGTGACCGCCATCTGAGCAGGGTGGGGACGGACATCGTCGCGCAATATTCCCTTCGTCAGACTGTCATGGTTGCGTGTCGGTCTGGCGAGACCGCCCATGTCCGGCGCTCTAGGCGACAAAAAAGCGCATTTCCGGGATTTCGTGGCGCGGCCACGGGCCCCTGCAGTATCCGGCCTCATTCGGGCCGTGTTTGCCATAGCACCGTGAGCGGCACCCGGCGCTCTCGCGTGCAGCATGGAGTTCTGCTAGTGGGGGCGGATGGGTGCGCCGTCGATGGCGTATGGCGCTGTGGGGGCAGGCCAGTTGGCCGGGGCGCCAGTCCGGAGGAACGATGCTCGATGCGTTGCGCGCGGTGGCGCGTTTTTTTCAGGTGACGATCGGCTGGAATCGTATCGGTGTCGTGCTCAGCGCCGCCATTATCGGCATCGCCGCGTATGTGCTCTTCCACATGCTGCGCGATATCCAGGTCAACGAGGTCTACAACGCGCTGAAAGCCGTTGAAGGCCGGCACATTGCGCTCGCCGCGCTTTTCGTTGCCCTAGGCTATTTCACGCTGACGTTCTACGACCTGTTTGCCTTGCGCACGATCGGCAAGGCCGACGTGCCGTATCGCATTGCGGCGATGGCCGGATTCACGAGCTATTCGGTCGGTCACAATGTCGGTGCGACGGTCTTCACCGGCGGCGCGGTGCGTTACCGGATCTATTCCGCCTACGGCCTGGATGCCGTCGACGTTGCCAAAATCTGTTTCGTCGCCGGTCTGACCTTCTGGCTCGGCAACGCCACCGTGCTTGGCCTGAGCGTCGCTATCACGCCGCATGCCGCCGAGCCGATCACCCAGCTTCCAGCCTGGCTCAACCGCATCATCGCCTGCGGCATCTTGGCGGTGCTTGGCTCTTACGTCGCCTGGGTGTGGACCGCGCCGCGCGAGATCGGCAAAGGCGGTTGGAAAGTGCATCTGCCCAGCGGGCCGAACACCCTGCTGCAAATCGTGATCGGCATCTTCGATCTCGGCTTCTGCGCCTTGGCCATGTACATGCTGATCCCGGCCGAGCCGCAAATCGGTTTCGTCACCCTGGCCGTCGTCTTTGTTTCGGCGACGTTGCTCGGCTTCGCCAGCCATGCGCCCGGCGGTCTCGGCGTGTTCGACGCCGCGATGCTTGTGGCGCTGTGGGAGTTCGACAAGGAAGATTTGCTGGCCGGCTTGCTCCTGTTCCGGCTGCTGTATTATCTCGTGCCGTTCGCGGTGGCGCTCGTCATTCTTGGCATTCGCGAGTTCTGGCTCAGTACGCATGGCGCACGCCGCAAGCCTGAATTGAAATCGGTACATGCGAGCGAGCCTATGCGCAGCGAGTTCGAGCCCGAAAAGACCGATGCCGTTTAAGCCATGGCCGTGAATGACGAAGCGCTCAGTCGCGCGCCGCGCTCGAATTGGCCGGGCCGATTGCGTCAGGCTTGGAAAGTATTGCGCGGCACGCCGATCGACAACGGGACCGGCGCCATTCCGCCTTTGGCAAATGGCTCTTTCCATGCGCAGGCGCCACTCATCGAGTCGCTGATCGGTGGCCTGCCCGGCCCAGCCATCGTGCTGGATCGGGATAGCCGCGTCATCGCCTTCAACAGCGCGGCGACATCGATCGCTCCTGTTCTGCGCCGGGGCGAGCCGGCGCTGATTTCGCTGCGCATGCCCGAACTGGTCGACGCCATTCGCCGGGCTGGCAAACGGCGCGAGCCGCAACGCGTCGAATTTTTCGAGCGCGTACCGCTCGACCGCTGGTTTGAAGCTTTTGTCACGCCGGTAAAGCTTGCTGGGGGGGCGGACAGCCGGCCCGACATTCTGCTGCTGACGTTTAACGACCTGACGCCGCTGCGCCGGGTTGAGGAAATGCGCGCCGACTTCGTTGCCAATGCGAGCCACGAATTGCGTACACCGCTCGCCGCGCTACTCGGCTTCATCGAAACCTTGCAGGGGCCGGCCAGATCCGACGCCGTGGCGCGTGAGAAGTTCCTCGGCATCATGCAGGCGCAGGCCACCCGCATGGCGCGGCTGATCGACGATCTGTTGTCGCTGTCGCGCATAGAGCTGAACGCGCACTTGCAGCCCAGCACGCCGGTCGATCTTGCCGTGATCGTGCGGCAGGTGGTCGACGGCTTGCAGACCCTCGCCCGCGACCGTGAGGTCGAGATCAAGGTCGCGACCCCGGAGGCGCCGGTGATTGTGCTCGGCGATCGTGACGAGCTCATCCGGGCGCTCGAGAACCTGGTCGAGAACGCGCTCAAATACGGCGCGGCCGGAAAGCGGGTCGATATTACGCTGGCGCCCGGCCAGACCCGGGCCGGCGCGCCGGAGGCGCGCTTGTCGGTGCGTGATTACGGTCCCGGCATCGCGCCGGAGCATCTCCCGCGGCTGACCGAGCGCTTCTATCGGGTCGACGTGGCGGACAGCCGCCAGCAAGGCGGCACCGGTTTGGGCCTCGCCTTGGTCAAACATGTGCTCAATCGCCATGGCGGCAGACTGTCGATCGAGAGCACTTTGGGCCAGGGAGCGAGTTTTACAATGCACCTGCCCTTGCGCACCGCCGAGTCCGTCATCGGCGGATAAAATCTAGTTAAATCATATACTTGATACGTCATCGTACTGTCATCTAAAGTTCATAGAACGGTGACGGGCGATGCCTATGGCTGGCCCCGCGATCTCGGAACGGCTTGCGCTCGCGCAATGACAAAGCCCTCTGAGGCACGCACGGAGAGCGTATTTTTGAGCAACAGCGGCCGCCCGAGGTTGGGCGCAACGAGGGTGTCATGGGGCGTTCGGCTCCGTGCGCGTCTCTGGCCGTCAACATGGAGAAAACCCGTGAAACATTGGACCGCACTGGCAGCCGCCGGCTTCCTTGCCGCCGCCGCCTTCGTACCGGCGAGCGCCGCCGACATTTCGGGCGCCGGCGCGACCTTCCCTTATCCGGTCTACGCCAAGTGGGCGGATGCCTATAAAAAGGAGACCGGCAACGGTCTGAACTATCAGTCGATCGGCTCCGGCGGCGGCATCAAGCAGATCAAGGCCAAGACCGTGACGTTCGGCGCTTCCGACGCGCCGCTGCCGGGCAAGGAGCTCGACGAGGCCGGCCTTTCGCAGTTCCCGATGGTGATGGGCGGCATCGTGCCGGTCGTGAACCTCGACGGCGTGAAGCCGGGTGACCTCGTGCTCGACGGCCCGACGCTGGCCAAGATCTTCCTCGGCGACATCAAGTCCTGGGACGACGCCGCGATCGCCAAGCTGAACCCGAACGCCAAGCTGCCGAAGCAGGCGATCGCCCTCGTTCACCGTTCGGACGGGTCGGGCACCACCTTCAACTTCACCTACTACCTGTCGGACGTCAGCCCCGACTGGAAGTCGAAGGTCGGCACCAACACCGCGGTGCAATGGCCGGCCGGTATCGGCGCCAAGGGCAACGAAGGCGTCGCCAACAACGTCGGCAACACCAAGGGCTCGATCGGCTACGTCGAGTACGCCTACGCGCTGCAGAACAAGCTGACCTTCACCAAGATGGTCAACAAGGGCGGCAAGACCGTGTCGCCGACCTCGGAAGCGTTCCAGGCCGCGGCTGCCAACGCCGACTGGAAGTCGCAGCCGGGCTACGGCGTGATCCTCGCCAACCAGCCGGGCGACAAGTCCTGGCCGATGACCGCGGCGACGTGGATCCTCGTCTACAAGAAGCCGGCCGACGCTGCCGCCACCACCGAAGCGCTCAAGTTCTTCGCTTGGGCCTACAAGAACGGCGGCAAGATGGCTGAAGAACTCGACTACGTGCCGATGCCGGCCAATGTCGTGAAGGACATCGAGGCTACCTGGAAGTCCGACATCAAGGACGCCAGCGGTAAGCCGCTGTTCTAATCCAAGGAAAGTTGGGGAGGGGCGCCATGGGTGCCTCTCCCTTTCTCACCGCCTCGCCAGAGGTGGCTTGTCTTACGGCCGCAAGGTCGGTTGAGTGGCTCCCTGACGCGCAGTGCCAAGCCGAAGGAGAGCCCGAGTGCAATCATCCCGGAGGGGACCCGTGGTGGACGTTGCATTACAGGGCGGGGCTGCCAGCGTGGCCCAGCAGGTCGATCGGGCTAAGGTTCTTCAACGCCTGCGCATGAGTGACGCGGTGTTCCGCGGTCTGACGCGTGCCGCGGCCATTACCGTTCTGATCATTCTCAGTGGTATCATTATTTCGTTGGTTTACGGCTCGTGGCCGGCGCTGCGTGCGTTCGGTCTGACCTTCTTGGTCGATGAGTCCTGGAACCCGGTGACGGAGCGCTTCGGCGCGATCGCGCCGATCTACGGCACCATCGTCACTTCGGTCATCGCCATGCTGATCGCGGTTCCGGTCGGTCTGTTCATCGCGATGTTCCTGACCGAGCTGTGCCCGATGTGGCTGCGCCGCCCGATCGGCATCGCCATCGAGTTGCTCGCCGGCATCCCCAGCATCATCTACGGCATCTGGGGCCTGTTCGTGTTCGCCCCTTTCCTGCAGCAATATGTGCAGCCGTTCCTGATCGAGGTGTTCGGCAACGTTCCGGTGCTGTCGACGCTGTTCGCCGGCCCACCTTACGGCATCGGCGTGCTGACCGCCGGTCTGATCCTCGCCATCATGGTGTTGCCCTTCATCACCTCGATATCGCGCGACGTGTTCGAGGCGGTGCCGCCGGTGTTGAAAGAAGCGGCCTACGGCCTGGGCTGCACCACCTGGGAAGTCGCCCGTTACGTCGTGCTGCCCTATACCCGCGTCGGCGTCATCGGCGGCGTCATGCTCGGCCTTGGTCGTGCGCTCGGCGAAACCATGGCGGTGACCTTCGTCATCGGCAATGCCCACCACATATCCGGCTCGATCCTGGCGCCGGGCACGACGATCTCGGCGACCATCGCCAACGAATTCACCGAGGCCGTCGGCGATCTCTACACCTCCTCGCTGATCGCGCTCGGTCTGATCCTCTTCGTCATCACCTTCATCGTTCTCGCCTTCGCGCGACTGATGCTGATGCGCCTCAATGCCAAGGTGGGAGGCTAACGCCATGGCGCTTTACGACACCCGCCGCGCCCGCAACAAGTTGGCCGTCGGCCTTGCGATCGCCGCAACCCTCTTCGGCCTTGCTTGGTTGGTGCTGATCCTTGCGGTCCTGCTCTGGGAAGGCTTCAGCGGCCTGTCCCTGCGCGTCTTCACCGAGATGACGCCGCCGCCTGGCGCGGCCGGCGGTCTGCTAAACCCGATCATGGGCAGCCTAATCATGACCGTCATCGCGGTCGTGATCGGTACGCCGCTGGGCATGCTCGCCGGCACGTACATGGCGGAGTACGGGCGCTACGATAAACTCACCGCAGTGGTGCGTTTCATCAACGACATCCTGCTCAGCGCTCCGTCGATCGTCGTCGGTCTGTTCGTCTATGAGATCGTCGTGGCGCAGATGGGCCACTTCTCCGGCTGGGCCGGGGCCATCGCCCTCGCCGTCATCGTGGTGCCGGTGGTGGTTCGCACGACCGAGGACATGCTGACTCTCGTGCCCGACACGCTGCGCGAAGCAGCCGCCTCGATCGGTTTGCCGCGTTCGCTGATGATCAAGAAAGTCGCCTACCGCGCCGCGCGCGCCGGCATGGTCACCGGCGTGCTGCTAGCCGTGGCGCGCATCTCCGGCGAAACCGCTCCGCTGTTGTTCACCGCGCTCAACAATCAGTTCTGGAGCATGAACATGAATGCGCCGGTGGCCAGCCTGCCGGTCGTGATCTTCCAGTTCGCGCTGAGCCCCTACAAGGACTGGCAGGAACTGGCGTGGACCGGCGCTCTCATCATCACCCTGGCGGTGCTGGCGCTTAGCATCACCGCACGTTCCCTCGCGGCACAGAGAAAGTCATGAACAGCGTAGCATCGTTCACCGTTCCGACCGTCAACAATGCGCCGATCAACGTCGAAGGTTTGACGGAGAAAATCTCCGTGCGCGATCTCGACTTTTTCTATGGCGAGCATCGTGCGCTGAAGAATATCAACGTGCCGCTCTATAAGGGTAAGGTCACGGCGTTCATCGGTCCGTCCGGCTGCGGCAAGTCCACGCTGCTGCGAATCCTGAACCGCATGTACGATCTCTATCCGAACCAGCGCGCCGCGGGTCACGTCCGCTTGGATAACGAAGATATCCTGGCGCCGTCGCAGGATCTCAACCTGCTGCGCGCGAAGGTCGGCATGGTGTTCCAGAAGCCGACGCCGTTTCCGATGACGATCTACGAGAACATCGCCTTCGGCATCCGGCTCTATGAGAAGCTGTCTAAGTCGGAGCTCGACGACCGCGTCAAGAGCGCCCTTGAGCGGGCCGCGCTGTGGAACGAGGTCAAGGACAAGCTCAACGCCAACGGACAATCGCTGTCGGGCGGCCAGCAACAACGTCTGTGCATTGCCCGCACGGTCGCCGTGCGCCCCGAGGTGATCCTGTTCGACGAGCCGTGCTCGGCGCTTGATCCCATCTCGACGGCCAAGATCGAAGAGCTGATCGACGAGCTCAAGGACGATTACACGATCGCGATCGTCACCCACAATATGCAGCAGGCGGCGCGCGTCTCCGACTTCACGGCCTTCATGTATCTCGGCGAGATGGTCGAATTCGACGAGACCACCAAGATCTTCACGACCCCGACCGATCGTCGCACTCAGGATTATATCACCGGCCGCTTCGGCTAGCGCGCGACAAGAGCGCGAAGGACAACGACAAATGACCGACCAGCAACATACCGCGAAAGCCTTCGATTCCGACTTGCAGGACTTGTCCCGCATGGTTGCCGAGATGGGCGGACTTGCCGAAAAGCAGGTGGCCGAAGCCGTTGCCGCTCTGGCCCGGCGCGACACCGCGCTGGCGCAGCGCATTACCGAGGCCGACACCAGCATCGATAAACTGCAGCACGAGATCGAGGAAAAGGCGGTTCTCACCATCGCACGTCGTCAGCCGATGGCGGTCGACCTGCGCGAGATCGTTGGCGCGTTGCGCCTTGCCAACGATCTGGAGCGTATCGGCGATCTCGCCAAGAACATTGCCAAACGCGTCATTGCGCTGAATGCGGAATTTCCCCCGCCGAAGCTGATCCGCGGCGTCGAGCACATGACCGATCT
>Ga0164243_10015733_pt1 | contig 10432 bp, 7 predicted proteins | sample OricompcompostOP_FD_108781 | JGI IMG/M metagenome (GOLD analysis project Ga0164243, IMG submission 108781) | Organic Plus compost microbial communities from Emeryville, California, USA - Original compost - Organic plus compost (OP) | ecosystem: Engineered > Solid waste > Mixed feedstock >... | reverse complement strand
CGCTACGACAAGGCCGTCGTGGCGCAGTGGCTGAAACTGGTCGAGATCGCGATCGCCGGCATTGCGGTTGCCGGATTCGTTTTCCACTCGATCGTGCTGCTGTTCATCGCGCTGTTCGGCTTCGGCGTTATCGGTGCGCTGTTCGGGCCGATCAAATACGGCATCCTGCCCGATCATCTCGCGCGCAGCGAATTGCCGGCGGGCAATGCGCTGGTCGAAGGCGCGACCTTCATTGCCATCCTCCTCGGCACCATCGCCGGAGGTCTGGCGGCGCGGAACGGCGGCGATCCCGCCACCTTCTCCGGCCTTGTGATGGTGTTCTCGCTGCTGTGCTGGGTGTCGAGCCTTCTGATCCCGCGCACCGGCGAAGCCGCCCCCAATCTGCAGATCAACAAGAACATCGCCGCCTCCACCTGGTCGCTGATCCGGCATTTGCGCAGCGACAGCCGCCTGTGGTGGGGCGCGCTGGTCACAAGCTGGTTCTGGCTCGCCGGCATCGTCGTGTTGTCGCTGCTGCCGCCGGTGGTGAAGAATCTCGTCGGCGGCAACGAGGAGGCGGTCACCGCCTATCTCGCAATCTTCTCGATCGCCGTTGCCGTCGGCTCCGGCCTTGCCGCATGGCTCGCCAGCGGGCGCATCATCCTGCTGCCGACCTTGTTCGGCGCGGTGATCCTCGGCATCTCCGCAATCTTCCTGGGCTGGTCGGTTTACGGCGTTCCCTACACCCAGGAATTCGTCGGACCGGCGCAGGTCTTCGCCTCGATCCGCGGCATCAATGTCGCCATCGGCCTGATCGGGCTTGCGATTGGCGGCGGCCTGTTCATTGTGCCGGCCTTCGCGGCGGTGCAGGCTTGGGCCGGCGCCGATCGCCGCGCGCGCGTGGTCGCCGCCGTCAACATCCTCAACGCGCTGTTCATGACGGTGGCCACGCTGGTCGTCGCCGCGCTGCAGGGCGGGGGGGTGACCACGCCGCAATTGTTCATCGGTCTCGGCATCTGCAATTTCATCGTCGCGGCGCTGATCGGCTTCACCATGCCGACGCGCCCGTTCAACGACGCGCTCTCGATTCTCTACCGCTGCCTGTTCCGCGTCGAGGTGAAGGGCCTCGACAATCTCAACAAGGTCAAAAGCCCGAACGTCATCATCGCGCTCAACCACGTGAGCTTCCTCGACGCCGGCATCGCCATGTCGCTGCTCGGCCGCGATCCGGTCTTCGCCGTCGACACGGCGATCGCGCAGAAATGGTGGGTGAAGCCGTTCATGCGCATGACCCGCGCGTTGCCGATCGATCCGCTCAAGCCGATGGCCACCCGCACGCTGATTCACGCGGTGCAGTCGGGCGAGACGCTGATCATCTTCCCGGAAGGCCGCATCACCGTCACCGGCTCGCTGATGAAGGTCTATGACGGCGCCGGGCTGATTGCCGACAAGTCCGACGCGACCATCGTGCCTGTGCATATCGACGGGCTCGAGCAGACGCCGTTCACGCGCCTGAACAAGGAGCAGGTGCGCCGCCGCTGGTTCCCGAAGGTCACCGTCACAGTGCTCGAGCCGGTCAAGCTCAATGTCGATCCGGCACTGAAGGGCCGCAGGCGCCGTCAGGCGGCGGGCGCCGCCCTGTACGACATCATGTCGGACATGGTGTATCGCACCTTCAACACCGACCGGACCTGCGTGCAGGCCCTGATCGACGCGGCGCAGAAGAACGGCCTCGGCCGCGTCGCCACCGAGGATCCGGTGACCGGCGAGCTCAGCTACAAGAAGCTGCTGCGCGGCACCAAGCTGCTCGGCCGCAAGCTGATGCCGCTCGCCGAGGTCGGCAAGACCATCGGGGTGATGCTGCCGAATGCCAACGGCGCCGCCGTCACACTATTCGCGCTGATGTCGGCGGGCCGCGTGCCGGCGATGATCAACTTCACCGCCGGCGCGACCAATATTCTCGCCGGCTGCCGCGCCTCGGGCGTGTCCACGATCCTGACCTCGCGCGCCTTCATCGAACGCGGCCGGCTCGAGCCGATGGTCGAACAGCTGCAGAAGGAGCTGAAGCTCGTCTACCTGGAGGATGTCCGCGCGAAGGTGAACATCTTCGACAAGCTGCGCGTCCTGTTCGGCTATGCGACGCCGCTGGTGCCGCGCCGGCCCGACGACTGGGCGGCGGTCCTGTTCACGTCAGGCTCGGAAGGCATGCCGAAAGGCGTCGTGCTCTCCCATCGCAACATTCTCACCAACGCCGCGCAGGCGAAGGCGCGCATCGACTTCAACCGCACCGACAAGGTGTTCAATGTACTGCCGGTGTTCCATTCCTTCGGCATGACCGTCGGGCTGATCCTGCCGCTGGTCTCCGGCGTGCGCATCTACCTTTACCCATCGCCGCTGCATTACCGCACGGTTCCGGAGCTGATCTACGGCATCAACGCCACCATCATGTTCGGCACCGACACGTTCCTGAACGGCTATGCACGCGCGGCGAATCCTTACGACTTCCGCTCGATCCGCTATCTGCTGTCGGGCGCCGAGCCGGTGAAGGAATCCACCCGCCGCGTCTATCTGGAGAAATTCGGGTTGCGCATTCTCGAAGGCTACGGCGTCACCGAGACCGCGCCGGCGCTCGCGCTCAACACGCCGATGTTCAACAAGTTCGGCACCGTCGGCCGGCTGCTGCCGGGCATGGAGGCGCGGTTGGAAAAGGTCGAAGGCGTCGACGAGGGCGGCCGTCTTTTCGTGAAGGGGCCCAACGTGATGCTGGGCTATCTGCGTGCGGAAAACCCGGGCCTGCTCGAGCGTCCGCCGCATGGCTGGCACGACACCGGCGATATCGTCACCATCGACGCGCAGGGCTTCGTTAAGATTCAGGGCCGCGCCAAGCGCTTCGCCAAGGTCGGCGGCGAGATGATCTCGCTCGCCGCGGTGGAGATGGTGGCGGCCGACGAATGGCCGGATGTCGTGTCCGCGGTCGTGGCGGTGCCGGACGCCCGCAAGGGCGAGCGGCTGATCCTTTACACGCAGAAGAAGGACGCCACGCGCGGCGACATCGCCGCGCTGGTGCGCGCCCGCCATCTGTCGGAACTGATGGTGCCGGCGGAAGTGATCTACATGGAGAAGCTTCCGATGCTCGGCTCCGGCAAGGTCGATGTGCTCGCCTTGCAGAAAATGGCTAAGGAGCGCGCCGGCCAGACGCCGGCACGGCCGGCGGTGACGGCCTGACGCGCTCTAAGGCTGCACCGTATTGTGGCCGTTGCGCGGGGCGGGCATGCCCTTGCGTTTGCCCGGCTTGGCCGGACCTTTCACGGCTTCGAAGGACCTCAGCAGCTTGCGCAGCAGACGCGCAAGCTGCTCCTGTTCTTTCGCCGTGAGCTGGTCCGAGATTTCGCCGGCGCGCGTTGCGTGCTCGGTCATCGCCTTGCGCGCGAGATTGGCGCCGGCCCTTGTCAGCGCGATGCGGGTGGCGCGTCCATCCTCCGGGTCGGGACGGCGCATCGCGTAGTTCAGCTTCTCCGCGCGGTCGATGCGACTGGTGGTGGCGCCGGACGACAGCATGCAGGCTTCGTAGAGATCGGTCGGGCGCAAGCCGTTCGCGGCGCCTGATCGCTGCAGCGATGCGAGCAGGTCGAACATGTCCCAGGTCAGTCCGAACGGCTCCAGCCACTTGTCCATTGCGTCGCGCAAATGCGCGGACACGCGCAGGATGCGTCCCAGCGTCGCAAGATAGGTGAAGTCGAGGTCCGGCCGTTCACGCTCCCACTCGGCGATGAACAGATCGATGGCATCTGCGGCTTCATTTTTGTGCATCGCACGCTATCCAAATTATCTTGACATCAAGATAATTCACACTCACGCTGATTGGTAGCTGAAAAATTCTTTTCCATTCCGCGCCGGCCGATTCATTTTTGCAGGGGAGAGCAACATGTCGCGCCAATTGAATCGCAGACATTTAATGCAGGGCGCCGCCGCGCTCGGTGTCGCTGGAGTTATGCCGGGTCGCCGCGCTTTCGCGCAGGAGCCGAAAACGAAAATCCGCATCGGCGTCGTGCCGCTGATCTCGTCCGGCCCGATTTTCGTCGCGCAGGCGAAGGGCTTTTTCGAGAAGGTCAATCTCGACGTTGAAATGAAGTTCTTCGCCGACGGCGCGCTCGCCATTCCGGCGCTGATCGCGGGCGAGCTTGACGTCACCGTGTCCACGCTCAACGCCGGCCTGTTCAATGCCGTGTCGAAGGGCGCGCCTTACAAGCTCATCCTCGATCGCGGTTCGGAAAAGCCGGGCTCGGGCTCGATGACCATCGCCGCTTCGAATGCGATGGTCGAAGCCGGCATGACCGCCGTGAACAAGATGGCGTTGCTGAAGGGCAAGCGCATCGCGATCCAGGCGCCGGGCGGCATCGATCAATATCTGCTCGGCCTCGGCGCGCAGCGCGCCGGCCTTGACCCGCGCACCGACGTGACCTGGAGTCCCGGCCTTGCCTATCCGGATATCGTCAAGGCGATCGGAGCCGGCCAGGCCGATGTCGCGAACGTGCCGGTGCCGCTCGGCTTCCTCGTCGAGAAGAACAATTTCGGCAAGCTCGTCTTCTCCGGCTACGACATCGAGCCCAACACGCAGCTTGCGTGCTGGGCGATGTCAGGTGCCTATCTGTCATCCAACAAGTCGGCGGCTGTGCGCTTCGCCATGGCGCACACCTATGCCGGCCGTCTGTTCAACAAGGCGGCCGCCAGCAAGGACCCGGAGATCGTCAAGATCGTCTCGGACGCCACAAAGGTCCCGACCAACCTGATTGAAGCGGCCGCCCCGCGCTGGACCTGGTTCACCGACGACGGCATGCCGAACGTCGAGTCCTGCATGGCACAGGGCAGGTTCTGGAGCGAGACCATGAAGATGGTGAGCGGCAAACAGGTCACGCAGGAACAGCTCTTCGATCTGTCGCCGGCGATCGAAGCGAACAAGCGCCTCGCCGACAAGAATCCATTTGTCTGATGGCTGCCTCGTCTGTCGCGATCGAGTTCAAGGATGTCGGGCTGACCTTCCCGACAAGTTCGGGCGAGCCGGTGGTGGCGTTGTCCGACGCCAATTGCCGGTTCGAACCGGGCAAGGTCACGGCCATCATCGGCCCGAGCGGCTGCGGCAAGAGCACCTTGCTGCAAATCGCCCGCGGTTTTCTTGAACCGACGCGCGGCAGTCTGCACTTTGCCGACCGCGCGCAGGGCGACAAGACGACCTCGCGGCCCGCCATGTCCACGGTCTGGCAGGCCTTCAATCTGTTCCCGTGGCTGACGGTGATCGAGAATGTCGCCTTCGGTCTTGAAGTGCGGGGCGTGTCGCGCATGGAGCGCGAGGCGCAGGCGCGCAAGGCCATCGCGGCGGTCGATCTCGCCGGTTTCGAGAACAAGTATCCGCGCCAATTGTCCGGCGGCATGCGCCAGCGCGTTGGTATCGCGCGTGCGCTGGTGATGAAGCCGGACATCCTCCTGCTCGACGAGCCGTTCGGCGCGCTCGACGCGCAGACGCGCCTCGTCCTGCAGGAGCAATTGGCGAAGCTGGTCGAGGACAGCGGCATGACCGCGATCCTTGTCACCCATTCGATCGAGGAAGCAATCCTGCTCGCCGACACGATCATCGTCATGTCGTCGCGGCCGGGCCGCGTCGTCGCGGAAATCCCGGTCGAATTGCCGCGCCCGCGCGGCGTCGCGACCACCCACGAACCCGGCTATTCGCAATTGTTTGACCGCATCTACGGCCTCTTGCGCGACGAGGTCATGCGCGCCATCGTCACCGAGAGCGACGCGTCATGAGCGATCAGCAGATCATCGCCGATCGTGCCACAACGTCCGCGGCGAAGCAGAGCGAGGCGGCCGAGTCGCGCAAGTCGCTGCTCGACGATCCGCGCGTGCTCGGATGGGGTTCGGTTGCGCTTGTCCTGGCTGTCTGGGAAGTCGGCGCGATCGCGACCGGCGTCAACGCGCTCTATCTGCCGCGCCCGACCCAGATCGTCGTCGCCCTGTTCAACATGTTCTATACCGGCGGTCTGCTCACCGATCTTCTGGTGACGCTCTATCGCATCTTCGCCGGCTTCGGCATCGCGCTGGTGGTCGGCACGCTGCTCGGGGTCTGGATCGCGACCTCGGCGCGCGTGCGCGCCGTCGCCGACATGTGGATCGCCGCGCTCTATCCGCTGCCCAAGGTGACGCTGATTCCGCTGCTGATCATCTGGCTCGGCACCGGCGGGCCGTTCATGCTCACCATCAGCGCGCTTGGCGCCATTTTCCCGATCCTGATCAACACCGTGCTGGGCGTGCGGCAATGCGATCCGGGGCTCGTGCTGGCGGCGCGCGACCTCGGCGCGACGCAGCGCCAGATCATCCGCCGGGTGCTGATCCCGAGCGCCATCCCCTCGATCTTCGCCGGCATGCGGCTCGGCCTGGGCGTGTCGATCATCCTCGTGGTCGCCGCGGAGATGGTAGTCGGCAAGCTCGGACTCGGAGCCCGCCTCTACCTCGCCGGCCAGATTCTGGAGACCGAGCAGGTCTTCGCGGTGCTGATCGTGCTCGCCGCGCTCGGCATTACCGTCACCAAGATCCAGGACGCCATCGACGTCTGGCTCGGCCGCTGGCGCATCGCCTGATCGCAATCAGATTTCAAAATATCCAGGAGAAAGTCATGTCAGGACAGGGAGACAACCAGCATCGTCTGGAAGTGATCCATCCGTCGCCGGAAGAGGCCTACAAGATGCCGTACGCGCCGGCGATCTCGATCGTGGGCGCCTGCGACCTGATGTTCGTTTCGGGTTGCACGCCGTCGGACCTCTATCACCATCATCCGCATCGCGACGAGGAGCACATCCACCCGCATTCGATCGAGGAGCAGACCACGAAGGCGATGGAATGCATCAAGCTGATCCTCGACAAGGTGGGCGCGAGCTTTCAGGATATCGTGAAGATCACCAAGTACCTGACCGACATGCGCGACGCTGACGGCATGAACAAGGCGATGAAGCCCTATCTGGGCGACTGGCGGCCGGCCAGCACCATGGTCTGCATCAATCAGCTGAGTTCCCCGGGCGCGCGCGTGGAACTCGACGTGATCGTTGCCATTCCCAGGAAGAATTCGAACTGAGCGGGGGAGCCTGATAGCATCGCCCCCGCACGTGATAGGTGCGGAGTGATGTCATGACTTTGCGGGTTGCGGTTGTTGCCCCCGGCGAGATGGGCAGCGGTGTCGGACGGAAACTGGTTCAGCACGGCCTGACCGTGCTGACCTCGCTGCGAGGCCGTAGTGCGGCCAGCGCGGAGCGGGCGAGACGCGCCGGCCTGACCGACGCTGCCGACAGCGAGCTTGCCGACTGCGACATCATTTTGTCGATCGTGCCGCCGAAGGATGCGCTGGGTCTGGCCGAGCGCCTTGGGCCGGCGCTCGAGCGCGCCGCACACAAGCCGCTCTATGTTGACTGCAACGCCGTCGCTCCGAAGACGGTGGAGCAGATCGCGCACGTCGTCACCGCAACCGGCGCGCGCTTTGTCGACGCCGGCATCATCGGGCCGCCGCCGGCCGATCATCAGCGCGCCGCCACGACGTTCTATGCATCGGGCGATGCGGCGAGCGAATTTGCGGCTTTGTCCGGCCAGGGGCTGTCGATCCGCCTGCTGGAGGGCGGCATAGGCGCGGCCTCGGCGCTCAAGATGTCCTATGCCGGCCTGACCAAGGGCTTCACCGCACTCGGTGCGGCGATGATGCTCGGCGCGTCGCAGGCCGGAGTGGCGGACGCGTTGCGGCGAGAGCTGTCCGACAGCCAGCCGCATTTCCTGTCATTCCTCGAGAGGGCCGTGCCGGGAATGTTTCCCAAGGCCTATCGCTGGATTGCCGAGATGGAGGAGATCGCAGCCTTTGCCGGCGAGGTTCCGGGCGGTGAGGACATCTATCGAGGCACCGCCGAACTTTATCGCCGGATCGCGGGCGCCGTCGCCAGCGAAGAAGACGCGCAGCACGAGCTCGCCGCCCTGCGCGAATTCTGCAGGTCGGCGGCGCCCGCGGCGGCGCGCAAACAGGCATGACTTTCGTGCTTTATTTTGCATGAATCGCAAGCGGTGACGTTTCGGCAATGACTGTGACGCGCGTTCTTCGCGCGTCGCCAGAAACGACCTGTTTCCGAGGCTTTCCGCACGTCCGGCGTTTTGGCGCAGGGTTAAGTGTGGGTTTCGTCCGGGCCCGCAATTTTTCATAAACGACGACGATTCAGCCTCTCTTCAGCATAGGCGCAGAAGCGGTATTTGCTTCACCAATTCAATACGACCGCAATCGATATTGCGCGCAGACAACTGCGCTGCATCGGGTTTGGGAATCGGGACGGGCGTCGTGCGTAAGTCGACATTGGTGATGATTGCGTTTGCCGTGGTGTTCGGCCTGCTCGCCGTTTTCGTCGCGCAGAGCTGGCTCAACAGCATGGCCGCCAATCGTCTGAAGAATCTCGAAGCGAGGAAGAGCGAGACGCCGGCAAGCACCATCGTGGTCGCGCGCGAGCGTCTGCAGTATGGCACCGAGCTCGCCGCCAACCATCTGCGCGAAATCGCCTGGCCCGCCGACGCGCTGCCGAGCGGCGCCTTCGCGAAAGTGTCCGACGTGCTCGGCGCGGGAAAACGCGTGGTGCTGTCGCCCGTCGAAGCCAACGAACCTCTTCTCGCCGTGAAAATCACCGGTCCCGGGCAGCGTGCGACGCTGTCGGCGCTTGTCGGCGAGGGCATGAAAGCGGTCACGGTGCGCGTCAACGACGTCGAGGGCGTCGGCGGCTTTGTATTGCCCGGCGATCGCGTGGATGTCGTGCTCACGCGTCAGATCGACAAGGGCAATGCCACGACCGAAATCGTGCTGCAGAACGCGCGCGTGCTGGCGGTGGATCAGAGCGCCGACGAGCGCAGCTCGAAGCCGTCCGTCGCCAAGGCGGTCACTCTGGAAGTCGACACGGTCGCCGCGCAGAAGGTGTGGCTGGCGGCCTCGGTTGGAAATCTTTCGCTGCTGCTGCGCAAGGCCGGTGAGATCACCGCCGAGCGGACGCGGCGTGTGACGCTGGACGATCTCAGCAAACCGACGCGCATCACGCGCAGTCGCGACACCAGCATCACCAATATCTCGGTTCAACGAGGCGCAAACAGGCAGGAATATCAGGTGCCGGTTGAGGGCACCGACGGCCGCGGGCTGGCTTCGGGGGAAGTCGGGGCGCGGCAGAAGTAGGACGGGACAAATGGGGGAGCGTGCTGTGAAGAAGATCACGTGTGACAGGCCGCAGAAGCGGCATCCGGACAGGACCAAGGACCGGCGGCGATCGCGCATGTTCCGCGCGCTCGCTGCCGGCATCGCGGTGCTGATGATGGAGCCGGCGCTGCCGCTCGGTCTCGGCATCGCGATGGCGCAGCGTCTCGTGCAGATCAACGCGGCCAAGAAGACCGCGCTGCTGACGGTCGCCATCGGCAAGACGGAAGACGTGCGAACCGACGCGAGTTTCGTCGATCTTGTCGTCGGCGATCCTGAAATCGCCGATGTGGCGCCGCTCACCGACCGCTCGCTGTCGATCCTCGGCCGCAAGAGCGGCACCACGCGCGTGACCGCCTACGCGGAGGGCAAGAAGCTCGTCGGCATCTTCGATGTCGAGGTCACGCAGGATACCTCGCTGGTCTCGGCCGCGATCGCGCGGCGTTTCCCGCATGAGAAGATCAAGGTGACCTCGGTCAACGGGCGGCTGATGCTGTCGGGCAATGTTTCCGACGCGGTGACGGTCGACAAGGCGGTGACCCTGGCCAAGCAGTTCGGGGGCGAAGTGATCAACTCGCTGGCGGTGATGTCGCCGCAGCAGGTCATGCTCGAGGTTCGCTTCATCGAGGTGAACCGCAAGGCCGGCCGTGAATTCGGCGTGCAGTGGAACACCTATTCCGACAATGGACGGTTCCTCGGCAATATCGGCAGCCGGAAGGACGCAAGTGAATTGCCGATTCCGCAGAGCGCTGCGACCGCCGCCGGCGTTGCCGCCGGTGTCCTGTCCGGCACGGCGCCGTTCGGCTTCATGCTAGGCAAGTTGATCGCCAACGGCTTGTCGGCCGACATCCTCATCAATGCGCTCGAGCAGAAGGGCCTCGCACGCTCCTTGGCCGAGCCGAACCTCGTTGCCTTGTCCGGCGACACTGCCAGCTTTCTCGCCGGCGGCGAGTTTCCAATTCCGGTTCCCGGCTCGCTCGGCACGGTGACCATCGAATACAAGCGCTATGGTGTCGGCCTCGCCTTTACGCCGACGGTGCTCGCCGACGGCCTGATGAACCTGAAGATCGAGCCGGAAGTCAGCCAGCTCGACATGTCCAACCCGGTTCAGGTCGCTGGCATTTCGGTGCCGCCGCTGATCGTGCGCCGCGCCGCGACGACCGTCGAATTGCGTGACGGGCAGAGCTTCGTCATCGGCGG
>Ga0164243_10015732_pt1 | contig 10432 bp, 5 predicted proteins | sample OricompcompostOP_FD_108781 | JGI IMG/M metagenome (GOLD analysis project Ga0164243, IMG submission 108781) | Organic Plus compost microbial communities from Emeryville, California, USA - Original compost - Organic plus compost (OP) | ecosystem: Engineered > Solid waste > Mixed feedstock >... | reverse complement strand
TCAAGACCGAGACGTTCGGGCTGGACCGCTACGTCGACGCCGAGCTCGGCGGGTACGGCGACGACCACGACGACCGGGAGCAGCTGGTCGCGGTGGCGCGCGAGCGCGCGGCCGAGCGGTTCGGCGAGCCCATCCCGCCGGAGCACGTGCTGCTCGTCGGCGACACCCCCAACGACGTGGACGCCGCGCTCGCCACGGGCACGAGCATCGTCGCGGTGGCGTCGGGCCGGTTCAGCTCCGACGATCTGCGCGCTGCGGGCGCGAACGCGGTCGTGGGCTCGTTGACCGAGATTCCCGCCATGCTCGGGCGAGGCTGACTCCGACCCCGTAGTGAGTCCACAGAGGACAACGTTCGGGCCGAGCCGCCCGCCGGGACGTTCCACGGACCTCCGAGGACACCGGCTCCACGTCGGGACGGGAATGGCACCTCCGCGGGTCCGATCTCCGAAATGCAGCAGGGCGATCGGCTCACCACCACGGAAACGACCGTCCGCCGCAAGCCGAACTGCGCTCGCCGCACCGGTGTAACCCTCCGAGCTCCGCACCACCCGCACCACCTCGGAAACCGGCCTGGGCCGTCTCCGCCTCCTGCGCCGCGCGCTCTGCGGGAGCAGCTCCGTCGAGCGCCATCGGGAATCCATCCGCGACGCTCGTCTGATTCTCCAAACTCCGGGCGCTCTCAGGTCCCGGAGAACGTGCGCACCGTCGTGAGTCGATCCGGCACCTCGATCGCCGCGCTGCGGAACGACCGCGCTCCCCACCGCAACGCCGCCCCACATGTGGCGCGATTCGCCTGCGGGAGAGCCGCCCGTCCTGCCGGAAAGAGCGGTGAGCACCGCATCGCCGCGGGAACCGAACGGGATCGCGCTCACCCTCCCCGCTGCGAGATCACCGACGAGCGGCGAACCCGAACCATCCCGCGACGCCCGCCGACTCGCGCCAGCCCGCACGAGACGAAGTCGCCCCCGCGCGGTCCGCCCAGCGGAAAGCGGAACACCGGTGGCGGACCAGCGGCCGGCGACCGACCGCGCCACCAGCCGCGTTCGTCCATCTCTTCCCGATTTGTTCACCTTCCCGTCCACGACTCATCGCTTGCCCTGCATAGATTCAGGAGGTTCCTGAGCAGTCTTGGAGGTCTGTGTTGTCCTCTCGACCGGAAGGCGGGCGGTTCCTGCCGCTCCTGCCCCTTCGGACCCACCACTCCGCCAGCCGCTCCGCGCTGACCTGCCGGTACCGCTGCGGCGACGCCTGCGCCCACGAGGCGCCCAACACCAGCGACAACGCGTACTTCGGCGACGTCGTCCAACGCGCGCTCAGCCGCCGGGGCCTGCTGAAGGCCGGCAGCGCCCTGGCCCTGTCCGTCGGAGGTGCGGCAGCGCTCAGCGGCTGCGCCACCAGCTCCGGCGAACCGCAGGGCCCGGCCAGGGCGGTGCCGGGCACGGGCTTCGCCCCGGTCGCGCCGAACAAGAAGGACGAGGTCGTCGTCGCGGAGGGCTACCGCCAGGAGATCGTGATCCGGTGGGGCGACCCGGTGCTGCCCGGCACCCCCGAGTTCGACGTCCACCACCAGAGCGCCGCCGCCCAGGAGAGGCAGTTCGGCTTCAACAACGACTTCGCCGCGCTGCTGCCGCTCGACGACCGCGGCGCGGAGAACCTGCTCGTGGTCAACCACGAGTACTCCACCGAGCCCAACATGTTCCCGGGCTACGACAAGGACAACCCGACCGAGGAGCAGGCGCGCATCGCCTGGGCCGCGCACGGGCTGTCCGTGGTCGCCGTCCGGCACGGCGACCGCGGGCTCCGGCCGGACTTCAGCCGCTACAACCGGCGGATCACGCTGAACACGCCGTTCGAGCTGCGCGGCCCGGCGGCCGGCACCGACCTCGTGCGGACCTCGGCCGACCCGAGCGGCACCCGGGTGCTCGGCACCCACAACAACTGCTCCGGCGGTGTCACGCCGTGGGGAACGGTCCTGTCCGGCGAGGAGAACATCAACCACTACTTCGCCCACGCCGACCGGGTCGCCGACCCCGCCGCCAGGTCGCGGCTGGACCGCTACGGCTTCACCGGCGGCGAGTCCGTGCGCAAGTGGGAGCGCTTCGACGAGCGCTGGGACCTCGGCAAGGAGCCCAACGAGGCCAACCGGTTCGGCTACATCGTCGAGATCGACCCGCACGACCCGACCTCCACGCCGGTCAAGCACACCGCGATGGGCCGCTTCAAGCACGAGGGCGCGACCATCAAGGTCGCCGAGGACGGCCGCGTCGCCGCGTACATGGGCGATGACGAGCGCTTCGACTACATCTACAAGTTCGTCTCGCACGGCCGGATCCGGCACGACCCGGGCGAGCAGGCGCGCCGGCACAACACGGGCCTGCTCGACGAGGGCACGCTCTACGTCGCCAAGCTGACCGGCGACAGCCCGGCCGCCGAGATCGACGGCAGCGGCAAGCCGCCCGCGGACGGGCAGTTCGACGGCACCGGCGAATGGCTCCCGCTGGTCAGCGGGGACCGGTCCTTCGTGCCGGGCATGACCGCCGCCGAGGTGTGCGTGTTCACCCGGGAGGCCGCCGACCGGGTCGGGGCCACGAAGATGGACCGCCCCGAGGACATCGAGCCGAACCCGGTCAACGGGCGGATCTACTGCGCGCTGACCAACAACAGCAACCGCGGCAGCGCGGGCAAGGCCGCCGCCGACGAGGCGAACCCGCGCAACGGCAACAAGCACGGCCACGTGCTGGAGATCGAGGACGACACCGCGGGCACCCGGTTCTCCTGGGGACTGCTGCTGGTCTGCGGCGACCCGAACGATCCGGGCACCTACTTCGGCGGCTTCGATCACAACCAGGTCAGCCCCATCTCCTGCCCGGACAACGTCACCTTCGACCGCCACGGCAACCTGTGGATCGCCACGGACGGCAACGAGCTCGACTCCAACGACGGGCTGTTCGCCGTCCCGGTCGACGGGTCCGAGCGCGGTCACGTCAAGCAGTTCCTGACGGTGCCGACCGGCGCGGAGACGTGCGGGCCGGTGGTCCGGGACCGGCTGGTCACCGTGTGCGTGCAGCACCCGGGCGAGGAGGAGGAAGCAGCTCCCACCTCGCACTGGCCCGACGGCGGGACCTCCTTCCCGCGGCCGGCGGTCGTCGCGGTCTGGCGCGGCGACGGCGGCGAGATCGGCAGCTGAGCCGAGCGGACCTGACCAGCGCTTCCCGCCCGGCGCTTCCCCGACCGGCGCTTCCTGGCCCGGCGGAACCGAGTGCGCCCGACACCGGTTCCGCCGGGCCAGCCGACCACGGGCCGGCTCACCAGGACAGCCCCACCAGGACAGCCCCACCAGGACAGCCCCACCGGGGCAGGCCGGGTCCGGTCGCGAACGGACGAAGGCCGAGCCGGAAAGGCCGCCGCGCACGCTTGCCCGCAGGCCGGTGCACGGTCGAGCGCGAGAGGCCGCGGCCCCGGTGGCCCGCGGTGGCGGCAGCGTTGCACCGGCGGCGCACGACGAACGCAGGGAACGCGCTGTTCCTGGCGCTGCAGGCGCTGCACCAGCAGCTGACGACGTTCCCCGGCTGCTGCCCGGCCAGCTCGCATCGAGCGCCGCCGCGAAAAAAGACCAGGCACCCTCCACAGTGGAGGATGCCTGGCCGGTGGAGCCGCCTACCGGATTCGAACCGGTGACCTACGCATTACGAGTGCGTCGCTCTGACCAACTGAGCTAAGGCGGCGTGCGCCCCAAAGTGTACCGAGGGGGTTGGCGCCGCCCGCGCGCACCCCGTGTGAGCGCGACCACCACCTGCGGTGGTCGGGCGCGGTCAACCGCGGTGCAGGGCCGCGGCGAGGGCCTCCAGCGCGATGATCGGCTTGACGTTGCGGCCGAGGGCCGACCGGCACTCCAGCACCGCCTCCAGCCGCCGCAGCGTCGACTCCGAGGTCCACTCCCCCGCCGCCGCGGCCACCTCGCCCGCGTGGTCGGGATGGTTCAGCGGCGCCGACGAGCCCGCGCGGACCACCAGCACGTCCCGGTAGAAGCCCGCCAGGTCCACCAGCGCCAGGTCGAGCGCGTCCCGCTGCGACCGGGTCGCCCGCGACTTCTGCTTCTTCTCCAGCTCCTTGAGCGCCGCGTTCGCCCCGCGGGTCGCCGCGGCCGTGCCCTTGCCGGTGCCACCGGCGCCCATCGCGGTGCGCAGCTCCTCCTTCTCGGACTCGTCGCGCTCCTCGGTGGCCGCGGTCGCCTCCGACTCGGCGGCCCGCACCAGACCACTGGCCGCGGTGAACACGTCGGCGAAGCGCTCCAGCCCGCGCGGGACGCTGAGCACGGACTCGCGCCGCTCGCGCACCTGCGGATCCGTCGCCAGGGCTCGCGCCCGGCCGATGTGCCCGCCGGAAACCGCACCGGCCCACGCCGCCGTGTCCGGGTCGATCCCGTCGCGCTCGCGCAGCACCTCGGCGATCGCACCGGGCAGCGGGGTGCGCACCGGCACCGAGCGGCACCGCGAACGGATCGTCACCGACACGTCCTCCGGGTGGTCCGACGGGGCGCACAGCAGGAACACCGTGCTCTCCGGCGGCTCCTCGACCGCCTTGAGCAGCGCGTTGCCCGCGCCCTCGGTCAACCGGTCGGCGTCCTCGATGAGCACCACCCGCCAGTGGCCGGTGGTCGGCCGGCGGGCCGCGGCCTGCACCAGCGACCGCATCTCCGACACCGAGATCGACAGCCCCTCCGGGACCACTTCCCGCACGTCGGCGTGCGTGCCGGACCGCGCGGTGCGGCAACCGGAGCACTCCCCGCAGCCGGGATCGCTGTCGGACTCGGTGCACTGCAGCGCCGCCGCGAAAGCACGAGCGGCCACCGAGCGCCCCGAACCGGGCGGGCCGGTGAACAGCCACGCGTGCGTCATCGCCCCCGGCGGCACGTCCGCCCCGCGCACCTGCAGCCGCGCCGCCCGCGCGGCCGCGGACAGGGTGCGCACCGCCGACGGCTGGCCGACCACATCGGCCCACGCGCCGGTGCGCGGCGGCAGCTCGCCCTCGATCGGGTCCGGACCGGTCTCCACAGCGGTCACCCCAGCAGCGTCCAACCCGGCAGCGTCCAACCCGGCTTCGGTGTCCAACCCAGCGTCCAACCCAGCGTTCACCACAGCCCCAGCTCCGCGTCAGCGCCGCCGCGCGCGGCTCCCGCGGGAACCGTACTCCCCGGTCACGACTCCGCGGAGGCGCTGCCCGAGCCGGAGCTCCGCGCCGCGGTCTTCTTGCCGGCCGCCGCGGTCTTCGAGCTCGTGCTCTTCGAAGTGGTGCCCTTCGAAGCGGTGCTCGTCGAGGCGGACTTCGCCGAACCGGATCCGCTCGCGGCGGACTTGCTCGTGCCCGACTTGCCGGTGCCGGACCGGGTGCCGGTCGACTTGGACTTGGTGCTGCCCGACTTGCTGGTCGAGGACTTCGCGGTCGATCCGCCGGTCTTGCTCGCCGCGGTGCTCTTCGAACTGCTCGACCTGGCGCTGGTCGACTTGGTGCCGGTCGACTTCGAACCGGTCGACTTGGCGCTGGTCGACTTGCCGCTGGTCGACTTCGAACTGGTCGACTTGGAGCTGCTCGAGGAGCTGCCGGACGACTTCGAACCGGAGCTCTTGGTGCTCTTCTTCTTCGCCGGCGCCTTGGCCCGCCGCTCGCCGATCAGCTCGACCGCGCGGTCCACCGACACCGACTCGACGTCGTCGCCCTTCCGCAGCGACGCGTTCGTCTCCCCGTCGGTGACGTACGGCCCGAACCGCCCGTCCTTGACCACCAGCGGCTTGCCGGACTCCGGGTCGTCGCCGAGCTCGCGCAGCGGCGGCGCCGGCGCGCGCCGGCCGCGCTGCTTCGGCTGCTTGTACAGCTCCAGCGCCTCGTCCAGCGTGACCGAGAAGATCTGCTCCTCGCCGTCCAGCGAGCGCGAATCGGTGCCCTTCTTCAGGTACGGCCCGTACCGCCCGTTCTGCGCGGTGATCTCGGTGCCCGACTCCGGATCGGTGCCCACGACGCGCGGCAGCGACAGGATCTTCAACGCGTCGTCGAGCGTGACGGTGTCCAACGACATCGACTTGAACAAGCTGCCCGTGCGCGGCTTGGACTTGTCGCCCTCCGGCAGCACCTCGGTCACGTACGGGCCGAACCGGCCCTCCTTGGCGACGATCTCGTGCCCGGTGTCCGGGTCGGTGCCGAGGCTGCGGCCCTCCATCGGCGTGGCGAACAGCTTCTCGCAGGTCTCGACCGTGAGCTCGTCCGGCGGCACGTCCTCCGGCAGGTTCGCCCGCTGGGCCTCGCCGCCCTCCAGCGGCCGCTCCAGGTAGGGGCCGTAGCGGCCGACGCGGACGTAGATGGTGCGGTCCTGGTCGTCGGTGAACATCGGGATCGAGTTCACCTCGCGGGCGTCGATGGTCTCCACGCCCGAGCCGACCAGCTTCTTCAACCCGCCGGCGCGGCCGATCGAGTCGTCCGGGCCCACGTCGCCGCCCCAGTAGAAGCCGGACAGCCACTTGGTGCGCTGCTGGGCGCCCTCGGCGATGCGGTCCAGCTCGTCCTCCAGCGCGGCGGTGAAGTCGTAGTCGACGAGCCGCCCGAAGTGCTGCTCCAGCAACCCCACCACGGAGAACGCCACCCAGGACGGCACCAGCGCCGAACCCTTGCGCCACACGTAGCCGCGCTCCTGCACGGTGCTGATGATCGAGGCGTAGGTGGACGGGCGGCCGATGCCCAGCTCCTCCAGCGCCTTGACCAGGCTCGCCTCGGTGTAGCGGGCCGGCGGGCTCGTGGTGTGCCCGTCCGGGTCGAGCTGGGTGGCGGTGATCGCCTGCTCCTGCTCCAGCCGCGGCAGCCGGGACTCCTGGTCGTCGGCCATCCCGCCGGCCTGCGAATCGACCGCCTCCACGTAGGCCCGCAGGAAGCCCTGGAAGGTGATCGTGCGGCCCGACGCGGCGAAGGTGCACTCCTCGCCGGTGGCGGCGTTGCCGGTGATGCGCACCGACATCGTGGTGCCCTTGGCGTCGGCCATCTGGGAGGCGATGGTGCGCTGCCAGACCAGCTCGTAGAGCTTGAACCCGTCCGCGTCGAGCTCGTTGGCGACCTCGCCGGGCGTGCGGAAGGTGTCGCCGGCCGGCCGGATCGCCTCGTGCGCCTCCTGCGCGTTCTTGACCTTGCGGTCGTAGCGGCGCGGCTGCTTGGCGACGTGGTCCTCGCCGTAGAGCTCGCGGGCCTGCTCGCGGGCCGCGTTCAGCGCCGTCTCGGACAGCGTCGTCGAGTCGGTCCGCATGTAGGTGATGTAGCCGTTCTCGTACAGCCGCTGCGCGGTGCGCATCGTGCGGTCCGCGGAGAACCGCAGCTTGCGGCTGGCCTCCTGCTGGATCGTGGAGGTCATGAACGGCGCGTAGGGCTTGCGGGTGTAGGGCTTCTCCTCGACGTTCGACACCTGCAGCGCGGCGTCGCCGAGGCTCTCGACCAGCGAGTGCGCCTCCTGCTCGCCGAGCAGCCGCACCTCGGAGCTCTTCAGCTGCCCGTCCGGGCCGAAGTCGCGCCCGGTCGCCAGCCGCGCGCCGTCGACCGAGACCAGCCGGGCCGAGAAGCTGCGCGGCTGCGCCTCGGCGCCGGCGTCCAGCGTCGCGGCGATGTCCCAGTACTCGGCGGGCACGAACCGGATCCGCTCGCGCTCGCGCTGCACCACGATCCGCGTCGCCACCGACTGCACCCGGCCGGCCGAGAGCTTCGGCATGACCTTCTTCCACAGCACGGGGCTGACCTCGTAGCCGTAGAGCCGGTCCAGGATGCGGCGGGTCTCCTGCGCGTCGACGAGGTCCTGGTCCAGCTCGCGCGGGTTGGCCGCGGCGGCGCGGATGGCCGACTCGGTGATCTCGTGGAAGACCATCCGGCGCACCGGCACCTTCGGCTTGAGCGTCTCCATCAGGTGCCAGGCGATGGCCTCGCCCTCGCGGTCGCCGTCCGTGGCGAGGTAGAGCTCGTCGGCGCCCTTGAGCGCGTCCTTGAGCTCGCTGACCGTGGCCTTCTTGTCCGAGGTGACCAGGTACAGCGGCTCGAAGTCGTTGTCGACGTCCACGCCCAGCCGCGCCCACGACTGGCCCTTGTACTTGGCGGGCACGTCGGCGGCGCCGCGGGGCAGGTCGCGGATGTGGCCGCGGGAGGACTCCACGACGAACTCGGGCCCCAGGAAGGAGGCGATCTTGCGGGCCTTGGCCGGCGACTCGACGATCACCAGTCGCCGCCCACCGGCGGCCTCGCCGTTGCCCTTCGTCTTCGACCCAGCCACGCTTACCTGCTCTCTGCTCGCGAAGGCGTCCGATCCGCCAGTGTGCACTAGCGCGGCCGTCCGCCGCGCCGGGGACGCTCAGCGTCGCACAGGACGCGACGACGCCGGTCCGTCCGCCTCTCCCGGCAACGTACCGGGTGCACAGCGTGTTCCGGAGCGTGACCTGCTGGGACGTGTCGTAGCACTCAGGTCGCCGGCCTCAGCCGGCCAGCGGCCAGGTTCGCTCGATCGCACCATCCGGAACCGGCCCGACCAGCTCGGCCAGCCGCTCCAGCCGGCGCCGACCGGTCACCCGCAGCGCAGGGGCACCGCGGCGGGTGCGCCGGGCCGGCAGTCCGCAGCGGGCCAGCGCCGCGGTCAACGCCTCGTGCGTGCCCGGGGCGTGCGGGTCCAGCCCGAGCAGGTAGCCGCTCGGGTCCGGAGCGCCGGCGGCCAGCGACCACAGGCGCAGGGCGGGCCCGTCCGGGGTGTACCCGGGCGGGACGGCCTTGACCGCGCCGCGCAGCCACTGGCCGGCCAGCCCGGTCAGGTCCGAGCGGAAGGCGGTGCGCACCAGCGGACGCCCCTCCTCGGAGGTGCTGACCTCGGCGTCCACCCCGCGCTCGGCGCAGGCCTGGACCAGCGCGCGGGCCCGCCACGGCTGCTCGACCACGACGGACAGCCGGGCCGCGGTGCCGCGCCCGAATCCGACGGCCTGACCAGGGCCGCAGAGCACACCGGCCAGGTCGGACAGCAGCGGGCGCCGCGCCTCCGCCGAGAAGAAGGACAGCTGGTCCACGGCAGCACATCGTAGAACTGCCGTTCGAGCTTGACCAGAGCTCGCCCGCGGCCGATCAGCCCGGCGGCTGCTGGCCCTGCTGCTGCCCCTGCTGCTGGGGCGCCTTCATCAGCGCCTGGCACGCCGGCGCGTAGCCGGCGGCGTTGCGCAGGCCGGCGTTCTGGTCGAACTCGCTGAACTGGGAGTCGAAGTTCAGGCTCTGGCCCTTCTTCAGCTCCTGCTGCACCCCGGTCATCCCGGCGGTGAACGCCTGCTGGTTGCTCGTGTCCACGCCCCGCGCCTTGCTCTTGGCCGCGTCGAGCACGTCGCGGATCTGGTGGAAGCTGCCGGCGAAGTTCTGCGCCAGGTGGTCGGCACCGGGCACCGGGCCCGGGCCGATGTGCTCCAGCCCCTGCACCGAGGTGTCCGCGGCCTGCTCGGCGGCGGTCAGCTGCTGCACCGACGAGCTCTTGAAGGTCTCCGGCGTGGAGCGGTCCACCTGCGGGGACTGCTGCTGGCTGGCGGCGAAGCCGCCGATGGAGGTGCAGAGCTGGCCGGTCCAGGCCACGGCCTGGGGACTGGCCGGCGGCGGGGGCGGCTGCGGCGGCTGGCCCTGGGGAGGCTGCTGGCCCTGCTGGGGCTGGCCCTGCTGGGGCTGGCCCTGCGGGGCCGGTTGCTGGGGCGCCGGTTGGGGTGCCGCCTGCTCGGCGGGGCCGCCCTGCGAACAGCCCGCGAGGGCGAGCGGGACGGCGGCGACCACCGCCGCCACGGTCGAGCGGAGCCTCATCGGCGCACTCCTCGGTCGCTTCCGGTGCCGCCCCGACTGTCCCGCACCGCGATCCGCCGGCCGGACCCCGGGGGACAGCGCGGGAACGATCAGCTGTCCGACCGGACCCTCCCGCCCAGCACCGCGAGCCGCATGGTGGCGCGGCCGCGGCCCCGGGCGGTCCGACGAGAAGGGCTCCCCGGCGCGCGGCCGGGGAGCCCTCGTCGAGCACGCCGCTCACACGGCGCCGTTGACCATCTTGGTGTCCTCGTCGTCGGCCGGGGCCTCGGCGATCGCCGTGCTCCGCCGCTTGGCCACCACCACGGCCGCGACGATCACCGCCGCCGCCAGCACCGCGATGGCGATCCGGATCGCCGGCGAGGCCGCGTCGCCGACCGTCAGCATCACCACGGCCGGAGCCACCAGCACCGAGACCAGGTTCATCACCTTGATCAGCGGGTTGATGGCCGGGCCCGCGGTGTCCTTGAACGGGTCGCCGACGGTGTCGCCGATGACCGTGGCCTCGTGCGCCTCGGACCCCTTGCCGCCGTGGTAGCCGTCCTCGACGAGCTTCTTGGAGTTGTCCCAGGCACCGCCCGAGTTCGCCAGAAAGATC
>Ga0164243_10015731_pt1 | contig 10433 bp, 7 predicted proteins | sample OricompcompostOP_FD_108781 | JGI IMG/M metagenome (GOLD analysis project Ga0164243, IMG submission 108781) | Organic Plus compost microbial communities from Emeryville, California, USA - Original compost - Organic plus compost (OP) | ecosystem: Engineered > Solid waste > Mixed feedstock >... | reverse complement strand
CCCACCAGGCTCATGTCGCCGCGTAACACATTGTATAGCTCAGGCAGTTCGTCCAGACTCGTACTGCGCAAAAGGCGCCCGAATGACGTGAGACGCTCTGCGTCCGAGAGCAACCGTCCCGAGGAATCGCGTTCGCCGCGCATTGACCGAAACTTGATCAACTCGAACGGCCTCCCTTGGAAGCCGGGACGAACTTGGCGAAAGAGGACCGGCCGACCGATGTTGACATAGACGAGGATTGCGACGACGACGATCAGGGGGGCTGCGATGATCAACATCGCCGTCGCCACCGTCAGGTCCATGAGTCGCTTCCCGACGTCCGCGGCGGGACGTGACATGCTATTTCACTCCCGCTCGCACTGAGTTTCCGGATACCGCTCTCGCACAAACCGATTCGATGCGTCTCGAAAGGGATTCGAACGAATGGTTTTCGAGAACGTAGGCCCTCCCCCGGTCCGCCATGGCCTGTCGCTCCGCCGGATCAACGCCCGCCATCTGCAACATCGCCGCGGCGAGAGCATCTGGGTCGCTAGGCGGAACCGTGATGCCGGCTCGCGATTCCGCGATTGGATTGAACGGCGTGCCGATTCCGAAAATCACAGGCCGGCCAACTGCGAGATAGTCGAACAACTTGTTCGGGCTGATCCCGAACCGAAATACCGGCGAATCCCGAAGCAGCATGAGAAAGGAATCGGCTTCGGCCAGCCTCCTGTAGACATCCTGCTTCGGAACAGCGGCTTCGAACTCCACCGACCGAAGGGCCATCTGCTTGCTTCGCTCGATCAGCCGAGCCTTTTCCGGCCCCTCGCCGACGAGCCGGATTCGAATGCGATCGGCCATCCCCTGTTCTTCCAGCCTAGCCGCGGCATCGAGCACCACGTCGAGTCCGTTGGCCACGCCGTGCGCACCAGCATACATGAACGTGAAGCGACCATTCTGGGGAATCGGAGTAGCAGCAGGTAAAAGGCTCGTATCAACGCTATTCTGAACGCAGACCACGTCACACGCCTTTCCCGCGACACGTGCGATGTGCTCACCGGCTCCTGGCATCAGCGGCACGATCGTCCGCGCCTGCCGGTACAACAGTCGCTCAATCGCAGAAAACAACAACACCGCCGGGTGACGTTCCGACACGCCGGCAACGTCGATGAGCGACTGCGGCCAGAGGTCACGCACCTCGAGGATGAAAGGCTTCCGCTTCGCCCTGGCACGACGGAGCGCCGCAAGCGCCGCAAATGGGTGCGGGCTGGATCCAATGATGACGTCCGGATCGGGAAGCCCGTCAAGTGCTCCTCCGATCCCGGTGCGCCATGCGTAGCTCAACATGTTGCGAAACCGGGCGACTCCATTGGACGCGTACGCCGGAGTCCGCACCCAAAGGAACGAGACCCCATCGTGGTCCTCAACTCGCGCAGTCTCGCCGGCCGCGAGTCGCGACGTCAGTGGTGAGTGATAGCTCCGATCAGACGCAATGACCACCACACGATGGCCCCACTGCGCGAGCGTCCGTCCGATCGCGTGGTGCCGGCTGCCGCCCGCTTCGGACACCGGCAACGCGTAGTGGTTGAAGATCCAGACGGTCAGCGGGTTCCCGGCACGGCGGCCGGATGCGATGGAGCTATCGGTCACGCCGCGAACCGCGCTTTCAGAATCGAAACGATGTCACCAGCAGCGTTACCATTGCCGAACAGCTGGCCGTGCTCGGACGGCCGTTGGGCAATCGCCTGGCCAATCGCATCCGCAATCGCTCGCGACGACGTCGGCGGCGCCAGGCGATTCCAACCCGCATCAATCAATTCATTCCACTCGGTCTCGGTTCGCATCGTGACGCAGGGCACCTTGAAGAAGTAGGCCTCCTTCTGAACGCCACCGGAGTCTGTCACGATGATGCGTGCGTTGCTTTCGAGCGCAATCATATCGAGGTAGCCGATGGGCTCGGACACGCGCAGCTTCTGCAGCGCGGACTGCATCCGTTCATCACGAGCCACGATCGCGGCCGTACGCGGGTGAAGCGGCAAGAAAACCGGCATCTCCTCAGCCAGATTGGCCAAGGCTTCGAGAACCACGGAAAGCCGGTCCGGCGAATCAGTCGTTTCGGCACGATGGACCGTGGCGAGGGCAAACTCGCCAGGCGCGAGGCCGAACGGCTCGAGCACGCGGGAGTGATCGCCCACTTGCCGGGCGTAATACAGCGCCGCGTCGTACATCACGTCACCGACGAAATGCGTCCGGTCCGCGAGTCCTTCACGTTCGAGGTGCTCCACCGCATGTGCCGTGGGCGCAAACAACAGCTCGGACACGTGGTCGGTGAGAATGCGGTTGATCTCCTCCGGCATCCTACGATTGAATGACCGAAGGCCCGCCTCGACATGCGCGATTGGAATATGCAGCTTGGCGGCTGCCAGAGCTGCCGCGAGCGTGGAATTGGTATCCCCATAAACCAGAACCACGTCGGGCCGCTCCTTCTGGAACACCCGTTCCAGGGCAGCGAGCATGCGGCCTGTTTGATCACCGTGCGCGCCAGATCCAATTGCGAGGTCGAGGCTCGGCATCGGAATGCCGAGCGTCCGAAAGAATACCTCCGACATGTTCTCGTCGTAGTGCTGACCGGTGTGGACGATGGTCTCGGTGACACCAGGCTCCATCGCGAAAGCGCGCGACACGACGGCGGCTTTGACGAATTGTGGACGAGCGCCGACAACAGTTGTGACTTTCACGAGTTCAAGACGACGGGTGGATGCAGGATGATTTCGGAACGCATCTGTATTACGCCAGCGCGTCGTAGATCGATGCCAGTTTTGCGGCCGTCCTGGACATGCTCATCGGCTCAACGTACTGGCGCAGATTCGCGGGCGACGCCTCGAGGACATCCAGGAGCGCACGCGCCAACGCGTCGGGATCAGCGTCGGTGACAGCGCATGACGGTTCTCGCGATGCGATCTCTGCGAGATCACTGACATCCGTGCTTACAAACGGGATGTTCGACGCGAGGCCCTCCTTAACGATATTCGGCCAACCCTCATGTGTCGACGTGAGCAATATCACATTGCACGCGCTGACGAACTCCGGGACGAGAGCTCGCTCAACGCCAGTCATGATCTTCAGCTGAACTTCCGGACGGTGGCGATTCACGATGTGCATCGCCGCCTGCGCGAGTTCCGCTCGTTTTACCGGATTCTGATCTGCGACTGACGAGAACAGCACCCAGGGCCTCGCATCCCCGTCCTCTCCGAGGGCGTGTCGAGCCGCCATACGCTCGCGCGGAAAGAAACGGGTGAGGTCAATGCCGCTCGGCAGAACCGATATTCGCCCGTCTCCGACAAAACGAGCGACGTCGCGCCGCATTCGATTCGACACAACGACCACATGTCGAAATCTTCTGACGACGGCGCGCGTCAGCCAGGGCGCGATGGCGCCGCGACCCGCGCGCCGCTGCGATGCGACGCCGTACCAATCAGAGCCACGCAGCGTCAAAACACGCGACGAAGGCAAGAGAGAGGCCAGAGCCGCGCATCCGGAACCGTATTGCGCGTGAACGATTGCAGCCCCGCGCGTTTCACGTCGCAGACGGGCCAGCGACGAGCATCCCTCTCGAACGCCCGTCAAGTTTCCAGCGTAAACCAGCTCGATATCGTAGCCAGCCTGTCGCAACGGGTCTACGAACTCATGCATGAACACGCCCTTTCCGGGCGGGAACGTATGCACCCAGGCAATTTTCCCGGCCGGCCGTGTCACGAGGCTGTCGGTTGGATCATGAAACTATTTGTTCCGTGAGTTGAGCAGCGCGACCGCAGCTAGATCTTCTCGAACTGAGCGCAATGTTACTGACCGCCGCAACAACGCTCGCGAGGAAGAGCGGAACGCTCAGTTGAACGAGTGGCGTCACGAGCGAGGACGTCGCTCCGCGGTGCATGATGATGAGAAGATAGAAGCCGACGCTCCCATAGAGTCCCCGGAAGTACGCGTCCGAAAGCCGTGCATAACGCCGTACGACCCGCCAAAACATGCCCCACAGCCAGCCGATAGCAAAATACTGAAGAATTGGACCAACGATGCCGAAGTTCAAATAACTCTCAGCAAGCAAGGAGTAGCCCAGTCCACGACCTGGCGACCAGTTCTGGAGTTGATTTCGCGCGTAATCCTCGGCTAGATCGACGGGACGCCCCGGCCAGAGGCTGCGTGGGATCCACAGAACGAACGTTCGAAGATAGGTCGAACCAAGGCGGTACTCCGGTGGCCTCTCGACCGCGCCTGCAAGAGACATCATCGGACCAGCGGGGTCCGTCTGGCGGAAGATGCCGTACTGGACGACGAGATCACCGAGCGGAATGGACGCTCCGGCGCGAAATCGCGAGAAGGCGATGGGACCAATCGCCGACGCCACGAGGGCCATACCCCAAACGAGGAATCCCCACCGAATGCGTCGCGACCGCGTGCCCAACCGCGTTGACGCAAGCGAGAGCAGACCGAGAATGATCGGGTCCTTGTTTGAGGCGTAGACGCCCCAGGCGACTAGGAGGACAAACAAAATGACCGCCACCAGACGGCGCCCGTTCCGGGCAATCAGCAATCCCGCCGCGAGACCAGCGATCCCGAACAGTGCAATTCGTTGAAGAAACGCATAGGCCGGATTCGTGGCGTTTGCCGAAACGTTGCCGACATACGTCCCAGCCGCAGCGACCTGCGATCGAAAAAACAGGGCGATCATGAGCGCCGGAACAACAGCCAGCGCAACGAGCGGCCACGGTCTTACATCTCGCGACTCTTCGGGCGGGCCTTCAATCCGCAGACGAGCGGCGCCGTACCCCATCGCAAACGCGAGGAACGCGAGTGTCGCGAGCACGATAATGAGGGTCTGATCCGGCTTCGCGATCACGGCCTCGGATCCGGCCAGAGCATATCGAGCAGTCCCAGCGACAAACAACTCGGCTGGGATACTCACATAATAGATGAAGCACGCGATCCCGAACACCGTGATCGTCGAATAGTACCCCTCGCGCCGGGCGAACAGGACCGAAGTACTGACAACCGCGGCGAAGTACAACAACAGAACGGCGTACAGCACGCGATCAATCCGACGCAGTTGCGCGCCAGATCGCCGCTCTGGCGCGGATGCAGGTCAGAATCGCCAACACCCACATCCCGGCAACAAAACCAATCTCTGCTGCACGAGGACGGTGGCCTGTCACTAACAGCGCGCCCGCGATCGCGATGCAGATCGCAAGTGCGGCGTAGCTGCTGATGGCGTTCACGGCTCGCTCGTAGAGCGCATCATTGAGGCTTCGCACCGCGATGAAGGCGCTATACGGCACGACGCCGCCGAGCATCCATCTGACGCTCGCAACATCCGATGTATAGGATGCGCCGAGAAAGTGCCGAACGATCCACGGCGCAAGCAACTCGAGCGCGATCGCCGATCCGACGCCGCCAACGAGGAATATTGGGAATGCCTTCGTCAATCCAGACCGGAGCAGCGACAGCTTGCCCTCTCTCGCGAGAACGACGGCATGCGGAAGCAGGACAGTGCTGAGCGGTGACATCGCGGTGCCAACAAGCGTCACCAAAGACGTGCCGAATGCGACGACGCCCGCCGTGGTGACGTCCGCGACATGCGCGGCGACGATCGACGGGAACGAGATCACGGCGGCGAGCGCAAAATCGCCCGGCACGCGCGGCACGCCGTATCGCAGAAGGTCTCCTAGCTGCCGCCGCTTTGTATGGAAAAACGAGCCTTCTCGCACGAATACGCGAAGGAGATACACGCCGGCGAAGCCATAGGTGAAAACGGCGTTCCACCAAAGGACCGCGACGACGCTGCCCCGTCCAACGACAAACGCCGCCAGGGGAAAGGCTCCGTTCGATACGACTAGATAGATGTTCGCCGCTCTAATTCGGAGTCGGCCGCGCAGATACGAATAAACGACCGCCTGCACGCACAGGCTGCCAAGTGAGCCGGCGACCACAGGAAGGAGCGACTCATAGTGGCTCGCGCCGAAAAACAACTTCGCGAACGGGCCCGGAATAAGCGCACCGACGAGGATCACCGTGAGGAGCGAACCGATGACTATGCTCCAAGCAGCCGCGAGATAGTCCAAGGCTCCGCGATCGTGCTCCGAAAGCCGCGTCTGCGTGTGCGCCGCGATGTAGCGGGGCAGCGCGATGCCGACACCGAACATCACGGCCGGTAGTGCGACGGAGAGCGTCCGGCGGACCAGCGCGTACTCCCCGAACCCGACCGGTCCGAACTGATCGGCCGCCAGCCGGTACGTGAGAATATTTGCCCCGGCCACCAAGCCGGTGGCAAGCAGGGTCGACAACACGTCCCACGCGATGACCCGGCGACGGTCAGCCGGCTCAGCGCTCGCTGCGGGCGGCGCCAGTGTCTGGTCAGCAGACGCGGTCATGACACCACCACTCGCCAGTACAAGCTCTAGCGGCCGATCGAGCTGGGTCGGCAGCTGGCGTCAGAAGCATCATGCCATGAATGGAAATGCCCATTCCACGCATGGCTCAGCGCCCTGCGGTCGAAGAAACTCGCTTGAAGGGGCGAGAAAGGTCCGTCCAAATTCCAGCCTTAAGATCTTCGAAATCTCGAAAATCATCCGGATGCGTGTCTCGAGTCGAGCCAATGGCGCCAAACGCAATCAGTACGGCGATCACGCAGACCGCAGTCACAAGGAAGGCTAGGATTGACTTTATAACCAAGCCGCGCCCGTCAGGCACGGGCCGCACCTCTGGTGACTGCACGGTCGTAATAACGGGCGTATCGCGTATCGCGTTCAGCGCCGCCTGCTCATAATTCTGTGCGAGCGTCGTATAGATGCCCTGCTTCATGTCCAGGTCCCGCCGCGCACGTTCATAGGCAAAGACCAGACGAGGGTCTCCCTGATACTGCCTGTTCCGCTCGAGAAACGCCTGCAAATTGTCTTCCGCTGCACGCATGTCGCGCAGCGCGACATCAAGGCGATCCTGCATGAAGGCCCGCTCAGCCGCAGCTTGTTCCTGACGCTTTTTCAGGTTGAACTGATTGACAAGCTCGATCATCCTCCGAGCAATTTGCACCGAGAGCGATTCAGACGGTGCGCGAACCTGAATCCCGACTACACCGCTAGCCGTGCTGATATCCACGGACGCGATGTCGCGAAGCCGGTCGATCGTCTTATAGCGCTCGCGCTCTGCCGTTGGCTCGTCGACCCCGAGCAGCGGCGCGAGGTGCAAGCGCCGAACGCCACCGTTGACCGGAACGACGAATTCGGTCGCCGCGACATCACCCAACAATTCGTCAGAGTCCAACAGCGCCTTGAAAAAAGTCGGCGAGGTCGCGTTCGATCCCGAACTCGAGAGATCGAACCCGAACCGCTGCGCAATTCCCGCGAACTGGGACTGCGTCGTCTGCGATATCTGTGGGACGAACGACGCATTCGCCGTGTATGTCCGCACACTCATTAGCGTGAGGATGGCAACGACGACGGCCGCGACCATCGGGAGGATCACCACCCAACGCCAACGACGGAGAACCAGGTTGACCGCTCGAAGCACCGGCAGCGCGAGGGTATCGTCCCCGTAGTGAGTGCCGGAGCTACGCGTCGTCGTGACGTTATACGTCATCGTTCGGCCGCATCACGTTTTCGAAACGAGGTAAATGATCGTTACAAGCCCTGTTAAAGCCTGCGTAATCGGCACAAGACGGTCCGAGATAGAAGCCTTTTGCTCCGGCTTGATCGGCACATAGATCTCCGCCCCCGCCTCCGGCTTCGGCACGCCGTCCGGAATGAACCCGATCCGATGCCGGTACACCTGCCGCGTCCCGTTCGGCTGCGTCACGTACGACCGATTCCGATCGCCGTTCGACAACGTCCCACCCGCCGCCGCGATGTAGTAGTTCAGATCCGCGCCCGGCATGTACGACACGCTCGTCGGCGAATTCACCGCCCCGCGCACCTTCACCACCGGCGAATACCGCGGCACGTGAATCGAGTCGCCGTCCATCAACACCAGATTGTCCAGCGACCCCTCGTTCGCCAGCGCACGCGCCAGGCTGATGTCGATCCGCCCCGTACTATCCGCCGAGCGGACGAATACCGCGCCCTGCGCGTACCCCTGCGGCGTCACGCCGCCCACGCGCTTCATCAGATCGTCCAGACGCTCGCTCTGCGACCGCAGCGTGTACGTCCCCGGGAACTTCACTTCCCCCGTCACGCGCACGCGCCGCGACAGATCCCAGCCCGGCTGCCGCAGAATGAGAATGTGATCATAGGGCCGCAGCGGCACCTCCGGCGCGCGCGCCACCGGCGCCGGAATCCCCGGCGGGCCGAGGTACTCGCCGTTCGGGCCGCGCTCGAACAGATAGGTCGAATCCAGCGGCACGCGGAACGTCGCCGCCGCGGTGCCGCCGCCGGGCGCCGCCTCGACCCGCGCGATCTCCGCCTGCTCGAGATATGCCGACTCGTCGAGTCCCCCCGCGAGCAGCACCGCGTCGCGCAGCGTCATCCCCTCGCGATACGGAATCGCGCTCGGCGCATGCACCGCGCCCGCCACGCCGATCGTTCGCGTCTCCGAGAACTCCGCGCGCGAGAACACGCGCACGCTGTCCCCCTCGGCGAGGACGAAGTCGTTCGCCGGGCGCCCCGTGCTGTCCACGAAGCTCGTCCGCAGCTGAACCGGCGTCACCTCGTTCGGCGTGTGCCGCGTGATGAGCACCTGATCGGTCAGCACACCAGGACGCACGCCGCCGCTCGCCTTCAACGCGTCCGACAGACGCATCCCCGAGCGCAGGCCGAGCGTGCCCGGCGCCCACACGTGTCCGACGACGGCGATCTGATTGCGCTCCACGTCGCTCACGCCGAACACCGCGATCTGGTCGCCCGGCTCGATCGGGAACGGCGGCACGTCGCCGTTCAGCAGTTGATCGGGCGGAATGTCGAGGACGACGCGCTCCATGCCCGCCCGGTCGCGCGCCGACGGCGCGAGAATACGGCGGATCTGAATGCGATGCCGCGCCGCGTTCGGGGTGAACCCGCCCGCATAGCGCACGAGATCGCGCAGCGTCTCGCCGGGCTTGAGCTCGAAGATCTCGGGACGGCCGACCTCGCCGCGCACTGACACGCGCGTCCCGTGGAACGGCACGAAGAGAATGTCGCCGCTCTGAAGCGGCTGATCGTGACCCGCATCACCACGCACGAGATAGTCGTACAGGTCGAGCGTGTCGATCGAACGACCGCCGCGCCGCAGCTCCACCGCGCGCAGATTTCCGTTCGCGGTCGGGCCGCCCGACGCATATAGCGCGGTGAGCATCGTCCCCGCGCTCGACACCTGGTAGCTGCCCGGCGCCATCACCTCGCCGATCACGAACACCTGATTCGTGCGAACCCGCGCGACGGAGACGCTCAGTTGCGTCGACGCGCTCGACGACCGCCCCAGCCCGGAGTACACCCGGCCGATGCGCGTGTACAGCACGTCCTTGATCTGATCGAGCGTGAGATTCGCGACGAACACCTGCCCGACCTGCGGAATCACGATGAAGCCGTCGGGCGAGACCTCGAGCGAGTACGTGGCTTCCACGCCGCCGGTGAGAATGATCGCCAGCACGTCCTTTGGGCCGACGCGGTAGTTCACGTCGACGGGACCCGACGTGAGCGGATCGAAGCGCGAGGTGCTCGAGCGGAAGACGTCGATGCCGAAGATTCGCGCGGCCGCCGTGTCCGGCTTGACCGTGTCGACGGCCGGCAACGTCGGGCGCTGCTGCGCCTGTGCGGCTTCCTCGATCAGGCCGAGCCGCCGCATGGCGTCGATCGCTTCGACGGTCGGCGCGGGGCTCGCCCCGGCGTCCGGCAGGTATGCGTCGAGCAGCCCTTCCGGATATCCCATTTCTCGCAGGCGCGCGCGGACCTGATCGTTCGTCATCCCGCTCGCCTGAAGGCGCGTCCGCAGTTGCGCGACGATGTCCGGGTTCTGAAGCGCCTGGGTCACCTGTCCAGTCGTCGGCTGCTGCGCCGTCGCGACGGACGGACCGACGAATGCGCCCACCAGGAGCGCGCCGAGCAGAGATAGCGTTGTTCGCTTCACGGACCTCTCTATTCCTGTTCTCGCAACCGCAGACTGCCTCCGACGCGGGGAGGACTCGGTCGCACGCGAATGTGTCGATCGTACGTCGTGGCCAGCGACAAGTTAGCCCACGTGCGCTGGTTCGTCATTCCCGACGCACGTGCCAGGACCGGGGCTCGAACCCGGACTCCCTTGCGGGAAAGGGATTTTAAGTCCCTCGCGTCTACCAGTTTCGCCATCCCGGCAATCGATGCGACTCGCTCGAATGACAAAGGGAACAGGGCGCCGTGACGACGTTCCCTGTTCCCTTTCCGGTCGCTCCCTCGAGAGCGGGAAACGGGACTCGAACCCGCGACCCCAACCTTGGCAAGGTTGTGCTCTACCAACTG
>Ga0164243_10015730_pt1 | contig 10433 bp, 7 predicted proteins | sample OricompcompostOP_FD_108781 | JGI IMG/M metagenome (GOLD analysis project Ga0164243, IMG submission 108781) | Organic Plus compost microbial communities from Emeryville, California, USA - Original compost - Organic plus compost (OP) | ecosystem: Engineered > Solid waste > Mixed feedstock >... | reverse complement strand
GTGGCGGCGTGGACGGCGGGCCGGGCGGACGGCACGACGGCGTTGCACCGGTACGCGTTCGCGACCGGTACCGACTCGGTCGTCCGGGCCGGGCATCCCGGTGCCCCGTTCCGGTACGGCGACGACCTGGTGTGGCCGGAGTCGCCGCGGCCGGGCGCGCTGACCCGGCTGCGCGCGGTACGACTGGCGACCGGTGCGCCGGCCACGCTGCCCGGGCCGCTCGCCGCGGTGCGCGGGCCGGCGTTCGTCGTGGGTACCGACACCGGAGTGGCGGCGTGGGTGGACCCGGACGTACGCACCCTGCGGGTGTGGCGGGCCGGCTGGTCGGCGCCGGTGACGGTACGGCACGTGGGCACCGGCCGGAACGTGCAATGGGTCCGGGCCGCGGGACCGCTCGTGACGTGGGACGACGGTACCGCCCAGTGGGCGGCCGACCTGCGCTCCGGCGCGTACACCCGGCTGACCCCGCGGTACGGCTACACCGAGGCGGCCGGCGACGCGCTCGCCGTCGGATACGCGCCCGCGACGAAGGGCGGCGGCACCGCGGCGCCGAGCCTGGTACGGGTCAGCGCACTGCCCCCGTTACCGACCTGTCACTGAGCGCCGAAACCGCAGCTCCACCCGGTTGACACCGAACCGTCACGGTCCCGCCGTACCGTCCGGCCGGCCGTTGCATGTCCGGATTTCGACTATGCTGTGACGCCCGATCGTCACCGCGTCGGATGCGAGGCATGGACCCAGCGCTGCAACTCGTCGACGTCGACCTGGCCCGTACCCAGGCCGAACCGCCGCTCGGTCGGGAGATCCGCGGACTGACCTGCCGGGTCGAGGCGGGGCAGGTGGTGGCGGTGATCGGCGAGACCGGCTTCGGCGGTACCCGGCTGGCGACCGCCGTCGTCGGCCTCACCGAGGAGCAGGGCGGCGCGACACCGACCGGCGGCACGATCACGGTCGGCGGCCGACCGCTCGCCCGCGGCGCGGCCTCGGCGACGGCTCCCGGCGAGTCGCCGTGCGCGTTCGTCCCGTCCGGTGGCGGGCTGCTCCCCCAGCTGTCGCTGCACGACAACATGCTGTTCGGGGTACGGATGCGGGAGGCGTCCCGGGTGGCCGGCAAGAGCTGGCTGGCCCGCCACCGGCAGCGCCGCCGGATCCGCCGCGGCCACGACGACGCCTGCGCCGAACTGGAACGCGACCTCGACCTGGTACGGGTGGCCCGGTACGTGCCGGACCGGGTCGGCGCCGACGAACGGCTGCTGGCCGCGCTCGGCCGGGCGCTGCTGCGCGACCCGTCGGTCGTGGTCGTGGACGCCACCAGCGGCGGCGAGCCGGACGACGCGTACCGGCAGCTGCTGCGGGCGTGCCGGGCCGCGCTGGACGACTCCGCGGTACCCGCCAACGCCCGGCACCGCACCTGCGGGGTCCTGGTCTGTACCGACCGGCCCGGGCTGCTGGCCGACTGCGACCTGGTGCACGTACTGGGCTGGCGCGGTGCGGTGGTCGCGCGGGGCACGCCGGACTCGCTGGTACGGCCGACGTCGGTGGACGCCGCCGCCGTCCTGTACGACGGGCCGATGCTGATCCTGCCGCCGGACGAGGTGCCGGCCGGCTGGGGCCGGATCGACGCACCGGTCGGTACCGGCCCGGACGACGAGATCATGGTGGGGCCACCGGCCGCCGCCGCGGACGCCGCGCCGATCGAGGTGGCGGTGGACGCCGACCCGCAGTCCGGTACCGGCGACGGCGATCCGACCGCGACCGTCGAGGTGGAGGTGGTCGGCCCGGATCCGCGGCCCGGGTTCGTCCGGGTCGAGCCCACCGAACCGGAACCGCGACCCGGGCACTGGCGGCTGCGGCCGCGCCGGCGTACCCGGGCCGGTGACCGGCTCACCGTCACCGTCAAGCGGGGCGCCGCGATCCGGCTGCCGGCGACGTCCGGGGCGGCGGCATGAGCGCGGGGGTACGCCGCCGCGCGGTGCTCGGCGCCGGCGCGGCGGCGTGCCTCGCACCGCTGGCCGGGTGTGCCAGCAGGCCGCCCGGGCTGGAGGTGGTGTGCGCGTGGGGCGGCACCGAATACACCGCGTTCCGGGAGTCGTTGGCCGGCTTCACCCGTACCACCGGGCATCCGGTGCGGATCGTCGTGGCCAACGGCAACGGGGTCGACGCGATGCTGTCCGCGCGGCTCGCCGCCGGCAACCGGCCGGACGCCGCGGTGTTCTCCGAGCCGTCGCTGATCACCCGGTACGCGGCCGACCACCACCTGGTCGCCCTGGACAACCGGCTCGGCGACCATCTCCCGGCGTACTGGCGGGAACTCGCCAGCGTCGACGGCGACCTGTACGGCTGCTGGTTGAAGGTGGCGCACAAGTCGCTGTTCTGGTACCCGCGAGGCGAGCTGGCGCGCCGCGACGAGCCGGCGGACTGGGCCGCGCTGGTCGACCTGGTACGCGACTGGCCGGGACGGGACGCGCCGCTCGCCATCGGCGCCGCGGACGGCTGGGTGCTCACCGACTGGTTCGAGAACGTGCTCGCCTCCCTCGACCCCGGCACGTACGAGGCGATGGCGGTGCCGGGCGCCGACTGGGACGTGGAGCCGGTCCGCGACACGTTGAACCTGCTGGCGCGGCTGTGGACGATCCCGCGCGCCCTGCCGTACGGCGGGGCCCGGGCGCTGCTCACCCCGTTCGACGCGTCGGTGGCGCAGGTGTTCGGTGAGCGGCGGGCCGGGATGCTGTTCGAGGGCGACTTCGTGGCGCCGGTGGTGGCCGGGCTGCACACCGACGTGGTACCGGAGGTCTTCCGGTTCCCGTCGCTGGGTGCCCGGCGGCCCCAGATCGTCGGCGGCGACGTGGCGGTCCTGTTGCGGGACAGCCCCGCCGGCCGGGCGCTGATGGCGTACCTGTCGGATCCGGCGGCGGCCGACCCGTGGATCCGGGCCGGTTTCCTCGCCGTACCGGACACCCGCGGTCACCGGGTCAGCTATCCGGACCGGCGGCTGGCGACGCTGGCCGCCGAGATCGCGACCGCGCCCGAGCGGGTCTCGTTCGACCTGTCCGACCGCCTCACCGGCGCGCTCACCGGCGACGACGGCAAGGGCAGCTGGCTGATCCTGTCCGACTTCTTCCGCGCCGTCACCGGCGGTACGTCGAGGCGGCAGGCGATCCGGGACGCGGTGCAGGCGTTCACCGCCGACGCGAAGGCCACCCCGTGAGCGCGCGCCAGCCGGGTGCCTGCCCCGTCGGCGTTCCGGCGCGGGAGGCCCGCGGGTGCGTCGGAGCCGGCATGGCGCGGGCTTCGTCGGCGTTCCGGCGCGGGAGGGACGTCGATGAGCGATGACCTGAAACTGCCGGGTGAGCGGCTGCTGGTGCTCGACGACGTCGGACCGGTACGGCGGGACCGGGTACGCCCGGAGACCCGCCGCGCCTACCTGTACCTGGCGCCGGCCACGCTGGTGGTGGGCGGCCTGCTGGTGTGGCCGGCGATCCGTACCGTCATCGACTCCCTCACCGTCGGCTGCCACGGCGTGTGCGCGGACAACTTCGTCGCCGCCGTCGCGGATCCGCTCGCCCGGCACGCGCTGCTGCGCACCCTGGTGTGGGCGGTGGTACTGCCGGTCGCGTTGACCGCGGTCGGCTACCTGCTGGCGGTGCTGACCCGGCGGGTACGGCGGGCCGGCGTGCTCACGGTCGTCCTGGTGGCGCCGATGGCGTTGCCGATGCTGGCGACGGCGGTGGCGTTCCGGCTGCTGTACGACCCGGATCCGCGCCGCGGTCTGGTGTCGGCGGTGGCGTCCCGGCTGTTCGGCCCGGACGCCCCGCAGGCGCTCGGGCCGGGGCTCGTCACGTTCGCGATGATGTCCGCGTTCGGCTGGGCGTACCTGGGGCTGTCGGTGGTGGTGTTCCGGCGGGTACTGGACGCGATACCCACCCAGCAGATGTCCATGCTGGAGGCCGAGCTCGGCTCGATCCGGCACACCTGGTGGCGACGCCGGCACATCCACCGCTGGCTGTACTGGCCGATCCTGCGCCGGGTGGCCGCACTCCTGGTGGGGCTCGCCGGGCTGTTCTCGGCCCGCAGCTTCGACCTGCTGCTGGCGCTGGTACCGGGGTCCAGCCAGCCGGCGGGTGAGGTGCTCGCCCTGCACGTCTGGCGGTACGGGGCGGGGCCGACCGCCGGCCCGGCCGCCGCACTGTCCGTACTGTGGTTCGCGGTGCTGGCGTTGACCGTGGTGCTGCCGCTGATCTCGTTCCGGGCGCAGTGGCGGATGCCGCCGGTCGACGACACCGTCTGGTACCGGCGGCGCCCGGCCCGGCACACCGGCGTGCGGCACCGGCTCGCCCAAGCGGCGTGCCTGGCCGCGGCGGTGCTGTGGCTGGTACCGGCGGTGCTGCTGGTGTTCGCGTCGCTGCACGCGGACGCGACGCTCGCCACCGACGGGATGACCGGTGCGCTGTCGCTGTCCTCGTTCGGCGAGGTGCTGGACTCGGCCGGTACCTACCTGGGTACCGGCGCGTTCGCGTTGCTGGTCGCGGTGCTGGTGGTGGCGTTCGCCGGCCCCGCCGCGTACGCGCTGGGCTGGCTCCGCCCGCCCGGCCGCGGCGCGCTGCTCACCGTGGTCGTGGTGTGCGCGGCGCTGCCGGTACAGGCGATCACCACGCCACTGGTGGACACGCTCGGCGCGGCCCGGCTGTCCGGTACCGGCCAGGCGTTCGTCCTGGTGCATCTCGCCGTGGGGATCCCGCTGACCACCGCCCTGCTGTACGGGGCGTTCGGCTCGCTGTCGCCGGAGCAGATGCGGGAGGCGACGGTGGACGGCTGGTCCGCCCGTACCTCCCCGGCCCGGGCGGTGCTGTCCCAGGTCGGGCCGAACCTGTTCGCCGCCGGTGTGCTGCAGTTCGTGCAGGTGTGGAACGACGTGGCGGTCGGGTTGCTGTTCGCGCCGCCGCAGCTGTCCCCGGTCGGGCTGAGCCTGCTCGGCCAGTTGCGGTACTACACCACCGGTACCGGGCATGTGGCCGCCGCGACCGTGCTGTTCTCGCTGGTACCGCTCGCCGCGGTGATGCTGGCCCGGAAGCAGCTGGTACGGCTGCTGATGGCGGGCGTGTCCGGCAACTGGCAGGCGAAGCCGGCGGATCCGGCGGGGAGCAAACCGGAACCGGCGCGGACCGTACCGGCGCAGCGGGAGCCGATGCCGTCGCAGCCGGCCGAGCGGGAGCCGGCAGAGTCGTGACGGCGGAGAAGAAGCGGGCGTGGTGGCGGCGGATCCTGCGGTTCACCCTGCCGCTGCTCGCCGCCGAGTCGGTGTCGCAGCTGGCGTCGTCGTTCGGGGCGAACCTGATCACCGAGTCGCCGCTGATCAACTCGCTGCTCGCGGTGCTGTTCGGGGTGGCGCTGTCGCTGCTGCTGGAGATGCGGGTACGGACCATGCTGTCCGAGGACGACGAGCCGAAGCCGGATCCGGCGCCCCGCGCCCGCACGCCCGACTCCGGCACCGACGAGCTGTACGGGGACGCGCAGCAGGCCCGGCAGCAGGCCGCCCTGCTGCCGGTGCCCGACGCGACCGCCTGGTTCCGGGACAACGAACCGCGGCTGCGGTCGGAGATCACCGAGCTGGCCGCCTCCGGCCGGCACCCGACGGTACGCGAGCTGCGCGCGGTCGCCGCCGTCGCCACGGCACTGTGCCGCTGGTACGTGCAGGCCGGCCGGTACCCGCGGCCCGGTACCGACTCGCCGGCCCGCCGGGTGGCCGACGCGGTCGAGGCGCTGTCGGCGCCGCACCATCGGCGGGTCGCGTGGCCGTACAACGAGTTGGGTGCGCTGGCACGGGCCGGCGGCGACGGGAAGGCCGCGTTGTACTGGCTGGACCGGGCCTGGCAGCAGCGGGCCGGCGCGATCCCGCGCGGGCGGGCGCAGGTGGCCACCAACCTCGGCCTGGCGGAGCTGGCGCACGACCGGGACGAGGCGCTGTACCTGTGCTGGCGCGGGGCGCAGCTGCGGCGCGACGGCGACCGGCTCGGCCAGGGGTACGCGAACCTGGCGCTCGCCGTCGCGTACCTGCGGCACGACGGGGACGAGCAGTACCACCAGCACGTGCTGGAGGCGGAGCGGTGCCTGGTGACCGCCCGGTACGCGTTCGAGACGGCCAAGGACGACCGCGGGGTGGCCTGCGCCGCGCACGATCTCGGCCTGCTCTACTTCGCGCACAACGCGGAGAGCGCCCGGACGCGGTTCCACGAGGCGCACGAGCTGCTGGTCCGGCGGGACGAGTCCGGGCAGGTGGACAGCGTCGATCCGGACCTGGCGATCCGGCGGGTACTGTCCGAGGCCGACCTGCTGTGCGCCGAGCCGCGCACCGACCCGCAGGACACGCTCCGCCGGCTCGCCGACGCGCGCGCCCTGGCGGTACGGCTCGGGCGGCCGGACCACGTGGACGAGATCGACCGGTACGCGACGCGGCTGCGGACGCAGCCCACCGACACCGGCACCGGGCGGCCGCGGCGGGAGACGCTTCGGGTGGTGGGCCGGCGGATCCGTCGCCGTACCCGATGGCTCACCGACTGGTGGTGATCGGCGCCGGGGCCGGCCGCGCGGGGCGGGCGGCGGGTGCGTTACGATTGCCGCGCAACGCGGACGTAGCGCAGCTGGTAGCGCATCACCTTGCCAAGGTGAGGGTCGCGGGTTCGAATCCCGTCGTCCGCTCCAGTCGAGAGCCCGACCTGACGGTCGGGCTCTTTGTGTCGTACCGCCGTATCCCACAGTGCCAATAGCTCGATCAACTGTATATTGATCGGCATGGCGAGCATCCGGCGACCCAGCTTCCTGATCCTGTCCGCGCTCGCCGCGGGCCCGCTGCACGGGTACGCGGTGATCAAGGAGGTGTCGCGGCTGTCCGACGACCAGGTGCGGCTCGCCGCCGGGACGCTGTACGCGGCGCTCGACCGGCTCACCGACGAGGACCTGATCGAGGTCGACCGCGAGGAGACGGTCAACGGCCGACCCCGTCGGTACTACCGGCTCACCAGCAACGGCGCCGCCGCGCTGGCCGCCGCCGCCGAACAGATGCGGCACGACGCCCAGCTCGCCACCCGGCGACTGCGCGGCGCCGGACCGGCCGGTGCCGCCCCCAGCCCCGCCTGACATCCCCCACCCCGGAAGGGACCCGAGATGCCGGACGACCCCCGTTGCCCGCCGCTGGAACGCCGGTACCGCCGGTGGCTGCTCGCCTATCCCCGGGCGTACCGGCGGGAGCGCGGCCCGGAGATCCTCGCCACCCTGCTGGAGTCCGCCGAGCCCGGCCGGGACCGGCCCGCCGCCCGAGAAGCCGCCCGGCTGCTCTGGCACGGCCTCGGTGCGCGGCTGGCCGGCGCCGGCGCCCGGGCGTACGTGGTCGCCGCGTTCGCCGCGGTGCTCGGCGGGCTGAGCGGCACCGCGCTCGGCTCCTGGCTGTCCTGGAAGGACACGCCCGACCTGGCGCCGGACAAGGCCACGGCGGCCCGCCTCGCCCGTACCGTCCTGCCGGTACCCCTCGACGGTGCGCCGTCCTGGTGGGGTGCGCACACGTTCTGGAACCCGTACAGCAACCACAGCCTGCACGGCGGCTCCGGAGTTCGGGCCGGCCGTACCCAGGTCAACGGCACGGTGGCCCGGCACGCCGACATCCACCGGCTCGCGCACGCGATCGAACGGCGGATGCGCGCGCACGGCTGGCGAGATGTACAGGTCACGACCGACGGGTACCACCCGCACGAGGTACCGCCGGAGATCAGCTACGTGAGCGGCACCCGGGACGGATACCTGATGGGAGTCGAGCTGGACGCGCCGGACTCGTCGAACCCCGCCACGGTGTGCGCCAGCCTGATGTGGGACGAGCCGCCCGACCAGCCGTCGTACACCCTGGCCGGTGGGATCGCCGGCGCGGTGGTCGGCGCGCTGCTCGCGCTGTGCACGTCGATACGGTTGCGCCGGCGCGGCGGTCGCCTGCGGCGGGCGTTCGGGTGGCTGTGGGCGGCGACGCTGCTGCTGGTGACCCCGGCGTGTCTCGCCAACATCCCGACGACGACGGGTTCGTTCTTCGCCAACACGTACCGGGACGGGCCCGGCCCGAACGTGTACTGGGGCGGATTCGTGTTCTTCGGCGCCGAACCGCTCGCGATCCTGTCCCTGGTCCCGCTGCTGGCGCTGCTCGTCGCCTGCCTGCTGCCGCGCCCGCAGCCCAGCCGTACCCCTACCGTCGCCTGACTCAGACCGCGCAGCAGCGCGGGAAGGTTGTGCCACGCGTCCGCGCCGTCGTCGGTCAGCGTCGCGTCCAGGTCGAAGAACACCGCCCGCACCACGACAGCACCGTACCGGCTCGACCGTTCGGTGACGATTGGTACGCGGGCGCCGGCGCCGGGAGGTACCCACCGGCGGCGCGGGGTGCGTGGCCGGCGACCCGGTTGGGTAAGGCACCATGGTCCGACCGAAGGGCCGATGGAGGTGACGTGCGCGGTCTGGAACGGCTACGGCGATGGATACGGCACACCACGCTGGTCGCGGCGGCCGGCGCGGCGCTCGCGACACCCGCGACGAGCGCGCTGTTCACACCCAGCCCCGCGACCGCGTCGCTGCCGGTGACCCCGGCCGAACGCGCCTGGTTGCAGCAGCGGGTGGACGGCCGGTCGCTGCCCGACCCGCGTACCGCCGCGCCGCCGGACGTCGCCGCGTTCTTCCGGTCCCTGCCGCGGTCGACGGCGGTACGGCTGGCCGACAAGTACCCGTCGGTGGTCGGCAACCTGGACGGCGCCCCGGTGACGCTGCGGTACCGGGCGAACCGGGTGGCGTTGGCCGCGGCCGGCGGCGAGTACGCGGGCTGGGCGGCGCGGAAGCGGCAGATCCTCGCGTTCGACCGCCGGTCCGCCGGTCGCGGCGTGGAGGTGTTCGGTGATCTCACCCGGGCCGACCGGATCGCCGTGGTGGTGCCGGGGGTCAGTACCCGGCTGGCCACGTTCGACCGGGTCACCGCGGCCCACCCGTACCGGTCGCCGCACGAGCAGGCCCGCCAGCTGTACCGGAAGGCCATCGCCGGCGCGCCGCACGCCCGGGTGGCGGTGATCGCGTGGCTCGGGTACCGGACGCCGCCGGATCTGGGTCGGGCCGCCGCACGGGAGGAGCTGGCCCGGGCGGGCGCGACGGCGCTGCACCGGTTCGTCGACGGTCTGGTGACGGTACGGCCGCGCGCCGCGATCACGGTGATCGGGCACAGCTACGGCAGTGTGGTGGCCGGGCTCGCGGCCCGCCGGCTGCCCCGGCAGGTGGGTGACATCGTCGCGGTCGGCAGCCCCGGTATGGGCGTCGGGCACGCCAGCGAGCTGCACACCCGGGCGCGGGTCTGGGCCGGGTGCGCCGGCGACGACTGGATCCGCGACGTACCGGACGTGCAGGTGCTCGGCGTCGGCCACGACACGGCGCCGACCGACCCGGACTTCGGCGCGCGGGTGTTCGGCACCGCCGGGGTGCACGCGCACGACCAGTACTTCGCCCCCGGTACCCGATCGCTCGCGAACCTGGCCGACATCACCCTGGGCCGCTACCGCGCGGTGCGCTGAGCGACGGTCAGCCGGCCGCGCCGAGCAGCTGGCGTACCTCCCGGGCGAGCGCCACCGACGCCTCGATCTCGGCCCGCCGGTTCGACACGCTCTCCACGTTGAACCCGTACGGCATGCCGAGCTCGGCGCAGAACTGGGCCAGTTCCCGGGCGATCGCGAGGCACCGCCGGTACGACACCGCGAGCGGGTCGGCGGCGTGCCGCAACGCGTTCGCCAGCCAGGTCGGTACGTGCACGCCGAGCCACTGCAGGAACGCGAGCGTCTTCACCGACCCGCACACCGACAGCGTGAAGATCACCGGGCGGGGTGCCACGCCGGCGTCGGCGCAGGCGTACCAGTAGTCGGAGATCAGGCTCTTCGTGGTGTCCACGTCGTAGACGATCTGGGAGACGAAGAACAGGCAGCCGCGGGACTGTTTGGCCAGCATCCGCCGGTGCTCGTCGCCGTGCGCCGCGTACCGCTCGGTGATGGTGACGCCGCCCAGCGCGAGCTCGGGGCGTACCTCGTCGTGCAGCGCGTGCGCCGCCGGCAGCTCGGTGTGTACCGGTTTGTCCGGTGACGAGGAGCCCACGAAGACGCTCAGCACCCGGTCGGTGTCCACCGACCGCAGCCAGGCCGTCAGGTCCGGCGGGCGGTACTTCCCGACGCACCGGTAGATGATCGCCGGGTACGGCCAGGCGCCCAGGTGCTCGGCGTGGAAGACCGCCGGATCCATGGTCGGCAGGTACGGGAAGGGCCGCTGCCGCGGGTTGCGGTCGCTCTCGTCGTCGATGTCGTACAGCACCAGGCCGTCCAGGTCGAGCCCGTCGAGCCGGCCCATCGTCACGTCCGCGATGCGCGCCGCCTCCTCGG
>Ga0164243_10015729_pt1 | contig 10433 bp, 9 predicted proteins | sample OricompcompostOP_FD_108781 | JGI IMG/M metagenome (GOLD analysis project Ga0164243, IMG submission 108781) | Organic Plus compost microbial communities from Emeryville, California, USA - Original compost - Organic plus compost (OP) | ecosystem: Engineered > Solid waste > Mixed feedstock >... | reverse complement strand
CCAGACCGACCAGGATTCGCTGCCGCCTTACGACGAACTGGACGACATTCTGAATTGCCTCGTCGAAAAGGAAATGCCGGTCGCCGAGGTCATCGCGCGGGGCCACGCCGCCGAGACCGTGAAGAAGATCGAGAGGCTGCTCTATCTCGCCGAATACAAGCGGCGCCAGGCTGCACCTGGCGTCAAGATTTCCTCGCGCAACTTCGGTCGCGACCGCCGTTATCCGATTACCAATAGGTTTCGGGAGGATGCGGCGGAGCTAGCGGAAAAGCCGGCGTCCTCCACCAAATCTACAGCGCGGAGCAAAGCAACTTAGCGCCGTCATCCTCGACCGAGCACGCCGGAAGGCGTGTCGAAAGACGGGGATCCAGCGTCAAACCCGTCGAAGACACAGCATTGAGCCTTCGACACTCTTTATGCTGGATCACCGAACGTACGCGCTATGCTCGTCCGTTCGAGGATGACGGTTTTCACTAAACCTTGCGTTCGACGGTGCGCGCTGTAGGTTGCGCGCAATTTCGATTATCAGCCGAGCTTCCGATGAAACCACGCGTCCGCTTCGCCCCGAGTCCCACGGGCCGCATCCATATCGGCAATATCCGGACTGCGGTGCTCAACTGGCTCCTCGCTCGCAAGCACGGCGGCACGTTTTTGCTGCGGCTTGACGATACCGACACCGCGCGCTCGACGGACGAATTCGCGAACGCGATCCGTGACGATCTTACGTGGCTTGGTTTGACCTGGGATGAAGAAGCCCGACAGCAGGACCGAACCGCCCTCTATGAGGAAGCAGCGGCCACATTGAAGGCGAGCGGCGCACTTTATCCGTGCTTCGAAACGGAAGAGGAACTCGATCGCCGCCGCAAACGTCAGCTCGCCATGCACAAGCCGCCGATCTACGATCGCGCGGCGCTGAAGCTTTCCGACGATGAGATCGCAACGCGCATCGGCCGCGGCGACAAACCCCACTGGCGGTTCCGCCTGCCCAACACGACCGAAGAACGCGGGCTGACGCCACAACCGACCCTCATCTCATGGAACGACCTGATCCGTGGCGACCAGACGGTGGATCTCGGCTCGCTCTCCGATCCCGTGCTCATCCGCGAGGACGGGACGTTCCTCTACACATTTACGAGCGTGGTCGATGACATTGCATTCGGTATTACGCATATCGTGCGCGGCGAGGATCACGTGACGAATACCGGCGTGCAGATGGCGATCTTCGAAGCGATGGGCGCGACGCCGCCCGAATTCGGTCATCACTCCTTGCTCATCGGCGCGGATGGGCAGGCACTCTCGAAGCGGCTCGGCGCGCTATCGGTGCAGAGCTTTCGTGACGAAGGCCTCGAGCCGATGGCCGTTCTCTGTCATGCGGCGCTCGTTGGGACATCAGACGCCATCGAGCCCTTCAAGTCGCGCGACGAGCTTGCCGCCAAACTGGATTTCGCGAAGATCTCGACCGCGCCCGGCCGCTTCGACGTCGCCGACCTCAAAGCGCTGAACAGCAAACTGCTGCACATGCTCGACTATTCCGACGTGGCGGATCGCCTGCGCGCGCTCGGCATCGAGGGTCGCGAAGATTTCTGGAACGCCGTGCGCGGAAATCTCGAGCTGTTCGCCGATGCCCGCGTCTGGTGGGATGTCGTTTCCGGGACGATCGATCCCATCATCGAGGATTCCAAGATCACCGTTGCGGCGGCAGCGGTTCTCCCACCCGAGCCGTGGAGCGAAGCGACGTGGTCGGAATGGACGAGCGCCGTCAAAGCCAGGACAGGTGCCAAGGGTAAAGCGCTGTTTCACCCGTTGAGGCTCGCGTTGACCGGACGCGAAGCCGGACCGGAACTCAAGTTTCTCTTGCCCATGATGGGCCGCGACCGCGCTCTGGCCCGCCTGGAAGGCAAGCGCGCATAAACCTGTCGTCCAGCGCGAGGGCGCCGCAGACTCAAAACTGCATCTTCAGGAAAAATCTCACGGACGATCCGCAGTCTTCAACGTGGCTCCGCTACGGTGGATCGGATGCCAACGCGGCTATTGCGGCTCGGATTGTGTCTGCCAGCCACCCGTGTCGCTCGGCGCCGCAGGAGATGCCTGAGCCTCCGGCAAGGCTTCCGACTGTACGGCGGTCGAACCCGTCGTGATTGCCGGAGACGCAGGCGTCCGGGCCAGAGACTGAGCTTCCGCATGGCGTTGCGCGTCGTTGCCGCCCAAGCTGCCTTCGACTTTCTTGTCGCCATCGGCCGGAACATAGTCGGCCGCTTTGCACGAGCAGCCCTGCACATATTCCTTACGATAGCGGAACGCGAATTTCAGTCTCGTATACGGCTGCTGATCTCTGGCCCCGACCGCCTGTTCCACCGTGCCGCCGGGGTTCGGATAGTAGAAGAGTTCTGACGGCGCCGCGCAATGCGCCGAGCACACGTCCGCGTCCTGTTCGAAGTGGCTCGGCAAGGTCGAGAAGCTCACGGGGAAATAGAAGCCGTCGCACAGGCGAACGCAGAGAGTACGGTAGGTCTGCGCGCCATTGGCAGCATTCGGGTTCCACGTATTCCCGCCGCTCGATTCTTCATCTTCCCACATGCCGCCGTTGTCGCCGCCAGCACGGCGCGCCATGGCCGTGTAGTTGGCGCCGCAGTTGTTGCGCGCCAGTTCGCGGACGATGTCATCCCGGTAGGACCGGCCGGACGAACCGAGAATGTCCTGCCGCTGCGCATCGAGATCCGACAAGCGCCGCTTCGAAGCGTCGACCTGCCGGGCGAGATCCTTGCATTGGGGCGTGTTCTTCAGCGATTTCGTGAACAAGAAGTATTCGTAGCAGCCATGATCGAGGCGAGACTCGGTCTGATCGACAACTTGTTCAAGCTGCCGAATCTCGTTCTCGATCCGCGGCAGGTCGGCTTGCGATTGCCCGTTCTTCTGGTTCTCCTGAACGAGCCGTTGCTCGAGCTGCAGGCAGATCGGATTTCTCGTGCTCCAATTCGATGCGGACGGCTGGGGCGGCGCGCCGGGAGATACTGGCGCATTGGCCGGCGGCGGCGACACGGGATAACCAGGAGCCTGGGCAGGCGGCGGAGCAGGGGCGGGCGGAGGTTGCCGATAGACGGGCTCCTGCGGCACCGGCGGGCGGTCGCTCTCTTCTTCGTTGCCGCCGCCGAACGGCCACCAGCTTTGCGCCGAAGCAACTTCTGTCACGAAAAGCAGCGCAATGGCCATCGCGACCAGCGCGAGTGCCAGCCGGCGAATGACGCTGCTGAATGGACTTCCCTGGCTCACGCCTCTTTCCCGACCCCTCGTTGACGGATTCGCACGCACGCAGCCCGAAGGCACCCAAACGTGCGCTTCCTGGAGCCTAAGCAGCGATTTGCTAGCCGGTCAATTGGGAGCAATTGAGACGCCAAGCGTTTTACAAGAGGATTCAGATGCTTGACGGAGGACTGGACAAGCGCATAACGGCCCCACGTGGACTTATCCCCGCGTCCCGCGCCTGTGGCATACTCCGCGGTCGACATTTCAAGAGCAGACGTACGAGGTCCGGTTTTGGCGCTCAAGCTATATAACACATTGACCCGGCAGAAGGCCGAATTCGTGCCGATCGATCCGAAGAACGTGCGGATGTACGTATGCGGACCGACCGTCTACGACTACGCCCATATCGGCAACGCGCGCCCCGTTATCGTCTTCGACGTCCTTTACCGGCTGCTCCGCCACATCTACGGGCCTGATCACGTCACGTATGTCCGCAACATCACGGACGTGGACGACAAGATCAACGCCCGCGCGGCGCGCGATTATCCCGATCTGCCGCTTAACGAGGCGATCCGCAAAGTCACCGAAGCGACCGAGAAGCAGTTCCATGAAGACATCGACGCCCTCGGCGTTCTGCCCCCGACGTATGAGCCGCGCGCGACGGAATACATCCGTCGGCCCGAAGGCGGCGAGGACATGGTTTCGCTCATTGAGGCGCTGGTCAGGAACGGCCACGCCTATGTCGCCGAAGATCACGTGCTGTTCGACGTCGCATCGATGCCCGATTACGGCCGCCTGTCGAACCGCTCGCTGGACGAGATGGAAGCGGGTGCCCGGGTCGAGGTCGCGCCCTACAAGAAGGGCGCGATGGATTTCGTCTTATGGAAGCCATCGAAGCCCGGCGAACCGGCATGGCCGAGCCCCTGCGGGATCAAGACGCCGGGACGTCCCGGTTGGCATATCGAATGCTCGGCGATGGCAGGCGCGCTGCTCGGGCCGGTTTTTGATATCCATGGCGGCGGCATCGATCTGACGTTTCCGCATCACGAGAACGAAATCGCTCAATCGCGCTGCGCACATAATACGCCGGTGATGGCGAACGTCTGGATGCACAACGGCTTTCTGCAGGTCGAAGGCGAGAAGATGTCGAAAAGCCTCGGCAACTTCATCACGATCCGTGAGCTACTCGACGCCGGCTGCCCGGGCGAGGTGCTGCGGCTCAATATGCTGCGTACGCACTATCGTCAGCCGATCGACTGGACGAAAAAGGGGCTCGAAGAGAGCCAGAAGATTTTGTCTGGCTGGTTTTCGGTGGAGGGCATCGACACGCGCACGCGCGATGTCATTGCGCCTGCCGTGTTGGAAGCGCTCGAAGACGATCTCAACACGCCCAAGGCAATCGCCGAATTGCACGGTCTTGCTGCGGAGAAGGATGGAAAGGCGCTGGGTGCGGCGCTTGGGCTTTTGGGTTTTGACGGCTCGTCACTGAAAGCGGCGGATGCGCGAGCCGCCGAGAGCGCTCAGGCGGTCGCCTCGACGATTGAGCCGTTGATCGTTGCGCGTCTCGAAGCCCGCAAACGCAAGGACTTCAAGGAAAGCGACCGTATCCGCGACGAACTCGCGCGTATGGGTATCACGCTCAAGGATTCCAAGAACAAAGAGACCGGCGAGATCGAAACGACGTGGGAAGTGGCGCGTTAGTTCTCAAACAATCTACCTTTCTACCGTTGAAATGTCAGCGCCTGGCCGCATTTGTACCAGGAGATCGTCACATGATCGATACCAAGCCCGATGCCGGTGCGGCCGGGCGCTTCACCTTTCCTGGCACATCGATCTCGGTCAACCGCATGGGGTACGGCGCCATGCAGCTTGCCGGTCCGCATGTGTTCGGGGAGCCGAAAGATCCCGATGAAGCGCGCGCCGTCCTGCGGGAGGCGTTGGAACTCGGCGTCGATCATATCGATACAAGCGACTACTACGGCCCCTATGTCACCAATCGCCTCATTCGCGAGACGCTCCATCCATATGCGCCCGGGCTTACTATCGTCAGCAAGGTCGGTGCGTGGCGGGATGACAAAGGTGGGTGGATCCTTGATCAAAGCGCAGATTTTCTGCGCAAGTCGGTGCATGACAACCTTGAGCGCCTTGGTCTTGATCAAATCGCGATCGTGAACCTGCGCCTAGGTGGCCCTGATGATGACATTGTCGCGCCGATGCGGACGATGCGCCGGATGCAGGACGAAGGGCTGATCGCGCATATCGGCGTAAGCACTGTCGATGCAAAGCAGATCAAGGCCGCACGCGATATTGCGCCGGTGGTTTGCGTGCAGAACTTCTACAATCTCGTCCAACGCAACGATGACGCGACGATCGACGAACTCGCCGCGGACGGCATTGCGTATGTTCCCTATTTCCCGCTCGGCGGCTTTACGCCGCTTCAGACAGACGAACTCAACAGCGTGGCGGCAGATTTGGGGCAGACGCCACAAGCCGTAGCGCTCGCGTGGCTGTTGCAACGTAGCCCGAACATTCTGCTCATTCCTGGGACGTCGAACCGGAAACATCTGCAGGCCAATATCGCGGCTGCGAGCCTGATTTTGGATGAGGCGACGCTGGGCCGCCTCAACGCGATCGCGAATAAGAGTTGACTATCCAGAGCGATGTCCGCTTTTGCCCGGACATCAGTTCGCGAAATATCCCGGCTGTCCGATGTCGGCGATGAGGCCGATGCCGGTCGGTTTCCAGCCGAGGCGCTGCTGCGTCAACGCGCTGGACGCCGGCATGTCGAAGCCGGCGAACGGCGCCAGCGGGCCGTAGTAGTCTTCGGCTTCTTCCTGCGAAACCGAAACGACGGGCACGTCGAGCGCGCGGCCGATGACTTCGACGATCTCGCGCATGGGAACGCCTTTCTCGCCGACGGCGTGATAGATGCCATCGGCCGTGCCCTTCTCCAATGCAAGCCTGTAAAGCGGCGCTACGTCCTGCCTGTCGGCGGCTGCCCAGCGTTGGCTGCCGTCACCGATATAGGCGGCAGCGCCTTTGCGGCGCGCGTCTTCGAGCAGGAACGTGATCAGGCCGGCCTTGCCTTTGGCGCCGTGGACTTGCGGCAGGCGGATCGTCATCGCGCGGACGCCCCGGGACGCGTAAGCGAGCCCGGTCTGTTCCGAAACGCGCGGCACATTCGGGTTGGCGTCGCTCCTCATATCTTCGGTGGCAACAATGCCCGGATTAACGAGCGCGGTGCCCGACGTGACGATGAACGGCTTGTTCGTGCCAGCGAGGACGTCGCCCATGGTCTCGATGGCGCGTTTGTCCATAAGGCCGTTCTCGGCGAATTTCGAGAAATCATGATTGAAGGCGCAGTGGATGGTGCCGTCGGCTTTCATCGCGCCCTGGCGCAGGCTGTCGAGATCTTCCAAGGAGCCGCGCAGAGCATCGGCGCCCTCAGCAGCGAGAGCGGCCGCACCTGCATCGGAGCGGGCAAGGCCCAGGACCTTGTGTCCGGCGCCGATCAGGTCCTTGACGACGGCTGAGCCGATGAAGCCGGTGGCTCCGGTTACGAAAACGAGCATGTGACAGCCTCCTTATGAGTTTTGCTTACGGTGGAGGAAAGTCGTGCTAATCTTCATCCTGTTAAAGTAGTGACTTTATACTGGTATAATAGCTACCGGGATGACTGTTGCAGACACCAAAGAGAGCGCGCTCGGCGCCTATCTCAAGGATCGGCGCTCGAAGCTCGATCCGGCCGCCTTCGGCTTCGCGCTGACCCGGCGGCGGACACCCGGACTCCGGCGCGAGGAAGTCGCTCAGCGCGCCAACGTCAGCCCGACCTGGTACACGTGGCTGGAGCAGGGACGGGGCGGGGCGCCGTCGGCCGACGTGCTCGATCGTATTGCACGTGCGCTGATGCTGACGGATGCGGAGCGCGAGCATCTTTTCATTCTGGGGCTTGGGCGGCCACCCGCATTGCGCCACCAGTCAGACGACAGCATCACGCCGCGACTGCAGCGGCTCGTCGATGCGTTCGAGTACAGCCCGGCGTTGGTCCGGAACGCGATCTGGGACGTGATTGCCTGGAACCGCGCCTATACGGCTGTTTTCCTCGATTACGGTGCGCTGCCGCCAGAAAAACGCAACATCCTGCGCGTCGTGTTCGGTGACAGGCGCGTGCGCGATTTGCAGTACGATTGGGAGACGGTGGCGCGGTTCGTCGTCAGCGTTTTTCGCAGCGACGCGGCGAAAGCGGGCGAGTCGCCGGAGGTTTCAGCGCTCATCGAGGAGTTGTCTCAGATCAGCCCGGATTTCGCGCGGCTTTGGCGCGACAAGGACGTTCGCAATTATGCCGGTGGGTTGAAGAAGCTTCGCCATCCGATCATCGGCCCGGTGACGTTCGAATATTCGGCCTTGCAGGTCGACGGACGCGCGGATCTGGGCCTCGTCGTCTACAACCCAACAACCGAGGACGACAAGCAGCGGATCATGACGCTCGTCAGGGCGCCGGCGGAACAGACGGCATCGGCGAAGTGAGCGTTTCAGCGGTTATATGGTCCGAAGATCGACGTTGCCGCGGAACGATGAAAGCGGCCTTGCAGGGGCTTGCATCGCCTATCACATGGGGCTAGGCCAACGCAGCATCCCATGACATCCAGTCCCGTTCGACGAAAGCCGGCGTGAGCCGGTCCAAAAAGCAGTTTTGAACCCGATGTCCGACGATTATCCGCTCCGCCCGTTTCTTCCGGCCGACACGATGGCTTTGCGCGACCTCTTCGCGCAATCGATCGACGAATTGACGGTCGATGACTATGATGAAGATCAGAGGATCGCCTGGGCGTCCACGGCCGAAGACGCGGATGCTTTTCGTACCCGCCTCGCCAATATGCTGACGCTCGTCGTCCAGCTCGACCGCGAATACCTGGGGTTCGGGTCTCTTAAGGACAATAAAACCATTGATATGCTTTATGTACATCCCGACTACGCGGGTGAGGGGGTAGGCACCGCGCTTGCCGATGCGCTCGAAAAGATCGCAGGTGCTCGCGGCGCTGAAGCGGTGACCGTCGATGCCAGCGACACCGCCGTGCCGTTCTTCGAGCGACGCGGCTATATCGCGACGCAGCGCAACTCTGTTCCTCGCGACGACCAGTGGCTTTCCAACACGACCATGGTAAAGCGGCTCGCCGAAGACCAACCGAAGAAGCCATCGAAACCGTCATGAGCAAGGAACGCCTTTATCTTTTCGATACGACGCTGCGCGACGGCGCGCAGACGACGGGCGTCGACTTCTCGCTCGAAGACAAGCGCCGCCTGATGCGCGTGCTCGACGATCTCGGCATCGATTACATCGAAGGCGGTTATCCGGGCGCCAATGCGACGGACACGGAGCTGTTCGCGTCGCGTCCTGATTTCAATTCGGCGCGCTTCACGGCTTTCGGGATGACGAAGCGCGCCGGCCGCTCTGTCTCGAACGATCCGGGATTTCAGGCCATTCTTCAGTCGGCGGCGGACAGCATCTGCCTCGTTGCGAAAGCATCGGATTATCAGGTGCGCGTCGCGCTCGGCATCTCGAACGAGGAAAACCTGGAAGCTGTCGATCAGTCCGTGCGCGCGGTTGTCGAAACGCAACGCGAGGCGATGATCGACTGCGAGCATTTCTTCGACGGCTACAAATCGGACCGTGACTATGCGCTCGCGGTCGCCAAGACGGCATATGATGCGGGCGCACGCTGGATCGTGCTCTGCGATACCAATGGCGGAACGCTTCCGCACGAGGTTGACCGCATCGTCGCCGATGTTGCGAAGAACGTGCCGGGCGCCAACCTCGGCATCCATACGCACAACGATACCGAGAACGCCGTCGCCAACACGCTGATGGCCGTGCGCGCCGGATGCCGCCAGATCCAGGGCACGCTGAACGGTCTCGGTGAGCGCTGCGGTAACGCCAACCTGACCTCGATCATCCCGACGCTGCTGTTGAAGAGCGAGTTCGCGGACTATTTCGAGACTTCCGTCACGCCTGAGAAGCTCCGCACGCTGACACACGCCAGTCGCGTCCTGGACGAACTTCTGAACGAGGCGCCGAACCGACACGCCCCCTATGTCGGCGAGAGCGCTTTTGCGACAAAGGCCGGCATCCATGCCTCCGCGCTTCTGAAGGAGCCCGAAACCTACGAGCACGTGCCGCCCGATAGCGTCGGCAACGAAAGGCGCATTCTCGTCTCGAAGCAGGGCGGGCGCTCGTCGCTGACGTCGGCGCTCGAACGGCTCGGTCTGCCGTCCGACAAGGATGATCTTCGTGTCCAAGCGCTTCTTGATGAGGTCAAGGCGCGCGAGGACCAGGGCTATTCCTATGAGGCCGCCGAAGCGTCGTTCGAGCTTCTTGCCCGTCGCGCGCTCGCGACAGTGCCACGCTATTTTTCCGTCGATAATTTCCGCGTGACGGTCGAGCGCAATGGGGAACGTTCAAAGTCGCTCAACGGCACCGTTTCGCAAGCCGTCGTCACCGTCTCGATCGCCGGGGACAAGGAAGCGCTTGTATCTGTCGGCGAAGGCAACGGCCCGGTGAACGCGCTGGACAAAGCGCTGCGCAACGATCTCGGCCGCTATCAGAAGCACATCGAGAACGTCGAACTCGTCGACTATAAGGTGCGCATCCTCACGAAGACGCACGACGGCGGCACCGCCTCCATCACTCGCGTTCTCGTCGAAAGCCAGGACACCGAAACGGGCGAACGCTGGACGACCGTCGGCGTTTCGCCGAACATCATCGACGCCAGCTTCGAAGCGCTGCTCGATTCGATTAACTACAAGCTTCTGAGGGATAACGCCCGAGCCGCCTGAACTGGATGGCGCAGCGGCGTTAGATCCAGCTTTGGCCATCGCGAGCCAAACATCCTTCGGGCGGCTGTGCATTGGGAAAGTTTTTGCGCAGCTTATCGCATCCCCATTTGCGGATCGGCGCGGGCAAGGCGCTGTTGATCTGGATTCCGACCTCATCATATGGGCTGGTCGTATTCGTCACGTAGCTGTACCAGCGCTGACCGAAGAGGACCACTCCGGCGACAAGGGTGATAACGAAGATACGTGCTAGTCTGCGCATGCGTCTGATCCCCGCGAATCTGCGAAGCATCCGCCATGCGGCGCGAATGTGTCGAGGTCGCGACGTAATCTGCCCACTGTAATCCTCGGCTGTATTG
>Ga0164243_10015728_pt1 | contig 10434 bp, 8 predicted proteins | sample OricompcompostOP_FD_108781 | JGI IMG/M metagenome (GOLD analysis project Ga0164243, IMG submission 108781) | Organic Plus compost microbial communities from Emeryville, California, USA - Original compost - Organic plus compost (OP) | ecosystem: Engineered > Solid waste > Mixed feedstock >... | reverse complement strand
GCGCTCGCCGCGGGCGCCTCGCTCGCCTGCGGGTCGTCCACGCGCGCCCAGAGCGCGAGCAGGTCGGCGCACAGCTCGTTCGGCGTCGTCTCGCACGGGCTGTGCCCGGTCTCGTAGATCGCGCACTCCGCTCCGATCGCCGCGGCGGCCTCGCGCTGCCGCTCCGCGGGCCACAGGTCGTGTGAGCCCGCGGCGACGAGCTTCGGGATGGGCGAGGCGCGCAGCTCGGCGCGCACGTCGGGGATGCGCTTCATGAGCCCGACGATGTCCGTCACGCTCTCCCGCCGGGTGAGGTCGAAGCGCGAGCGGACGAACTCGAGCCGGCGCGGCGGCACATGGTTCTGGTTCGTCATGATGCCCCACAACATGAGCGCCGCGCCCACCTCGTCAGAGGCGAGCGGGCTCACCCGGCCGAGCACCTTCATGGTACGGAAGCCGTTGCCCGGCGTGGGCGGAACGCCGAGCAGCGTGAGGCTGCGCACGAGATCGGGCCGGCGTGCGACGACGAGTTGGGCGACGATCCCCGCAAAGGAGTAGCCGAGCACGTGGGCGGGACCGCCCGCCTCGAGCACGGCGACGAGATCGTCGCAGAACAGGTCGTAGTCGAAGCGCTCCCCCTTTTGCGGCCCGGCCTGCCAGGACTCGTACTGGCCCGCGAGGTCGAAGGCCTGCACGTGGTAGCCCGCCGCGGCGAGCACCGGGAGCATGAGGGCGAAGTCCTCCTTGGACCCCGTCACGCCCGGGGCGAGGACGACGCGCGGCGCGGCGGGATCTCCGATCGAGACCATCGCGAGCTCGCCGCTCGGCGCCGCGAACCGACTCGCGATCGCGCCGGGCACGGGGGCGGTCCAGTCGACGTCGCCGATGAGCGCGTCGAGGGCCGCGGCCGCCGAGCGAGCCGCGGGCGATGCGGGGCCGGACGGCGGCGGGACCTCCTCGACGGCGGCGAAGGGATTCCGCAGGAGCACCTTCCACGTATACACCCCCGAGCGGCCCCGAGGCCCGCCCCGCGCAGGGCGACGCCGTCCACGGGACCAGGCCCTACCATCGGCTGCATGACCGTGAGCGCCGCAGACCCGGATCCGACCGACCCGGGCCCCGCCGACGGTCGGGACGAGACCCCGACCGAGCGCCTCGACCGCAACTGGGCCGAGCTGCTGCAGGAGCTGCGCGTCACGCAGACCGGCAGCCAGCTGCTCACCGGGCTGCTGCTCACCCTGCCCTTCCAGTCCCGGTTCGCGAGCCTGACCGCGGGCCAGGTCGCCCTCTACCTCGTCGTGCTCGCCGCGACGATCGTCGCCGCCCTGCTCGCGCTGGCCCCCGTGAGTCTGCACCGGCTGCTGTTCCGTCGGCACGAGAAGGATCGCCTCATCGCCTTCGCGCACACCGCGCTGCGCGTCGTGCTCCTCGCCGTCGCGCTCTCGGTCGCGGGCACCGCGACCCTCATCTTCTGGATCGTCGTCGGCGCGAGCGCCGCGATCGTCGCGGCTGTCGCGACCGCAGCGCTCATCGTCGCGACCTGGATCCTCGTGCCGCTCGCGCTCCGCCGCCGATCCACCTGAGCGGCCGCTGAGCCCTGGCTCCGAGCCCGCGCAGAGTCCGCGGGACGGCGGAGTCCCCGGCGTAGACCGGGTCCATGGACACCGACCCGCGCTCCCCCGACGAGACGTTCTCCGCGCAGCCGCAGGAGCAGCCCGGTCTCACCGGACGGACCCGACCGGAACCGGATCACGGCGAGGACAGCTACCGAGGCTCGGGCCGCCTGAACGGCCGCCGCGCGCTCATCACGGGCGGGGACTCCGGGATCGGCCGCGCGGTCGCGATCGCCGTCGCCCGCGAGGGCGCCGACGTCGCGATCACGCACCTGCCCGAGGAGGCGGAGGACGCGGCGGCGACCCTCGAGCAGGTCGCGCGCGCGGGTCGGCAGGCGGTCGCGATCCCCGCGGAGCTGCGCGACGAGGCCGAGAACGCGCGCGTCGTGCGGACCGCGCTCGAGGGGCTCGGCGGCCTCGACCTGCTCGTGCTCAACGCCGCGTACCAGGCGAGCCGGGACGGGCTCGAGAACCTGCCGACCGAGGAGCTGATGCGGGTGTTCGAGACGAACCTGTTCTCGCCCGTGTGGCTCGCGCGCGCCGCGATCCCGCACCTGCCCGCGGGGGCGGCGATCATCTCGACGAGCTCGATCCAGGCCGCGCAGCCCTCGCCGCAGCTCATCGACTACGCGATGACGAAGGCCGCGCTCGTCGCCTTCACGAAGGCCCTCGCGCAGGAGCTCGCGCCGCGCGGCATCCGGGTCAACGCGGTCGCGCCCGGGCCGGTGTGGACGCCGCTCATCCCCGCGACGGGCTGGCCGGACGAGGAGAAGGTGGAATCCTTCGGCTCGGACACCCCGCTCGGGCGCGCCGCGCAGCCCGCCGAGCTCGCCTCGACCTACGTGTACCTCGCGAGCGCGGAGTCCTCCTACGTGAGCGGCGCCGTCGTTCCCGTCACGGGCGGCAAGACGTTCTGACGCCGCCGACGGCGGCTGCCTGCCGTCCGCCGTCGGCGGCTCCGCGACGATTCGTGCGAGACGCACGTTCGCCGCACCGCGAAGGTGCGTCTCGCACGAATCGTCGGGTGGGAGGAGGGGGACCGGACGACGAGCTCGAGGCGCGGACGGCGGGATCAGGCCCCGGGCAGCGTGATGACGCCGGTGGGCGGCACGACGCCGCTCAGCCGGTCCGGGTCGAGCACGCGCGCGACCTGCTCGGCCGACATGAGCCCGTCGCGCAGCACGAGCTCCACGATCGAGGCGTGCGTCGTGAGGGCCTCGTGCGCGAGGGAGGCGGCCGCCGCGTAGCCGATGTAGGGCGTGAGGGCCGTGACGACGCCGACGCTCGCGTCGACCTCGCGTGCGAGGCGCTCGACGTTCGCCGTGATCCCGTCCACGCAGTTCACGCGCAGCGTCCGGCACGCGTTCGTCATCCACATCACGGACTGCAGCACGCTGTGCGCGATGACCGGCTCGAAGGCGTTGAGCTGCAGCTGCCCGGCCTCCGCCGCCGCGGTCACGGTCGCGTCGGCGCCGATCACGCTGAACGCGACCTGGTTGACGACCTCGGGGATCACCGGGTTGACCTTGCCGGGCATGATGCTCGACCCGGCCTGCCGGGGCGGCAGCGAGATCTCGCCGAGACCCGCCTGCGGGCCCGAGGAGAGCAGCCGGAGGTCGTTGCAGATCTTGGAGAGCTTGACCGCGGCGCGCTTGAGCACGCCCGAGACGGTCATGAACACCCCCGCGTCGCTCGTCGCCTCGACGAGGTCGGGCGCGGTCTGCACGTCCACCCCGGCGAGCTCGGAGAGGTGGCGCCGCACCGCCTCGGCGTAGCGCGGGTCGGCCGTGATCCCGGTGCCGATCGCGGTCGCGCCGAGGTTGATCTCGGCGAGCAGCGGCAGCACCTCGCCGAGCCGAGCGTGATCCTCCTGCAGGGTGTGCGCGAAGCCCGTGAACTCCTGCCCGAGGGTCATCGGCACGGCGTCCTGCAGCTGGGTGCGGCCGATCTTGAGCACGTGGGCGAACTCGACGCCCTTCGCGGCGAGGCTCTCGGCGAGCAGGCGGTGCTCCTCGCGCAGCCGGCGCAGGCCGAACACGATCGCGAGCTTGACAGCGGTCGGGTAGACGTCGTTGGTCGACTGGCTGCGGTTGACGTCGTCGATCGGATGCAGCGCCGCGTAGTCCCCGCGCGGCCGGCCCATCGCCTCGAGGGCCGCGTTCGCGATCACCTCGTTCGCGTTCATGTTCGTGCTCGTGCCCGCGCCGCCCTGGATCACGCCCACGACGAACTGGTCGTGCAGCTCCCCCGCCGCGATACGCGCGCACACCGCGTCGATGACCTCGGCCTTCTCCGGGTCGAGCACGCCGAGCTCCCGGTTGGCGCGCGCCGCGGCCCGCTTGACGAGGGCGAGGGCGACCACGAGATCGGGGTAGACGCTGATGGGTCGGCGCGAGATGGGGAAGTTCTCGAGCGCGCGGGCGGTGTGGATCCCCCAGTACGCCTCCGCCGGGATCTCGAGGCTCCCGAGCGAGTCGGCCTCCCGGCGGACGGCGTCGGGCTCGACGTCGGCCATGTCCACGATCCTAGGCCGCGCGCCGGCCCGCCCGCGTGGACGCCCCGTCCCGTGCGACACCCGAACGGGGACGCGCGGCGCGATGACGGGCGCGCCTACTCTGGTCGCGCCCACGAGAGGGGGCATCCGGGAGTCGGCCCGCGACGTCTCGACGGAACGGACAGGGCTCTCGTCGCACCCGGTGCACGCCGACCGGGGGGGGGAACGCGTGCACCGCAGCGGGTGGACGTCGGATCGCGAGGTCCGGCGTCCACCCGAACTGGGGCGGGCGCTCCGCGGCGCTCGCCGCCTAGCCTGAGAGCTCCCCAGAGAGAGGCGCACCGTGCTCGACCGCCCCGCCCCCGCACATCCGGGGGCCAGGCTCGGTCTCGCGGCCCTCGCCGGGGTGGTCGTCGCCGCGACGTGCCTCGGACTCGTGGACGTCTCGGTCGCCGCCGCGAACGGCTGCGCGGTGAGCCCCGGGGTGTGCGCGGGAGCCGCCGTCCCGCCCGTCGCCGTGGCTCTCGCGGTGCTCGGCGGCCTCTCCCTCGTCGTGAGCTTCCTGCTCGCGACCCGCTGGATCGCGGCCGTCCTGAGCCACGCGCGCGACGCCCCCATCGAGCCGGACGCCGACGGGCTGCGCGAGGTGACCGACCCGCGCCGGCGCGGCTCGGACGAGCAGGAGTAGCTCAGGCACCACGTCCCGATGTCGAGATTTCCGTGCTCCAAGGGGGTTGCTCAATCTCTGATCTAGGAGCAATCTGTAAGCAACCTGATTTCACAACCAGGAATCAGGCAGCTAGAAGTTCCTGACTACGGACGCAGGGGCCGGTCGATTCTTTCGTTCCGAATTTCGCTTCACTATCCGAAGCCACGATGCGCGCACGTGTCGAGGTTCTCTACGGCGCCTGGAACCGAGAAGAAAGGAATCAGGGAATGTTTGCCTTAAAAGCGGAGCCCTCACGACGGCGGCGCGCGGTGTTCGTCGCAGGGGCTGTCCTTCTCGCATCCGCGGGACTCGTCGGAGCGGGGGCGACTGCGGCCTACGCCGATAACATCGGAACCTCTTGGTATTGCTCGGTCTTCTCGCAGACGCCTTACCTGACTGGAGGAAGCCCGAACGTCGCAAAGACGTCAGGGTACGCGTGGAGCTGCACAGGCTACGCGTACAAGGAGTACGTGCAGCTGCACCGCTCGGAGGGCTGGACCAACCCCTCAATCGCACAGAAGTCGTACGGCCCGATCGGTTTGATCGAGTACCCGACTCTCTACCCATCGAATTGCGATCCGGGTGGCGCACACGTCTACTTCGGGCAGACCTTCATGCAGATCGATGATTCGCCCGGTGGCGCGCTTCTGAGCGGCAACAGCGGCTCGCTGAATCCTTGCGACTCGCTATAGGCGATGCAGAGTAGGAGTCCTGTGGAGCAGGTAGTGGTGGCGCGGGAGGTCAGCGTCCGCTATGGACGCAGCCACTCTCCCCAGGTGAAGCGGGTTACGACGCACATTGATCGAGGAGTCACGGCACTGGTCGGCAAGAACGGCGCCGGGAAGTCGACCCTCATCAAGGCGATGGTCGGCCTGGTCCGTCCCGAAGAAGGCGAACTCACGGTGCTTGGCGTCGACGTCTCGCAGAGAAGACTCGAACCCACGCACTACACCCGAATCGGCTACCTTCCACAGGACTTCGGTTACGTCGCGAGCTTCACAACGCGGGAGTTCGTCGAGTACGGTGCATGGCTTAAATGCGTTCCTGCCCGAAGCATCAAAAGCGCAGTCGAGGCCGCCCTCGACGTCGTCGGGCTCACAGCTGCAGCCCGCACCAAGATGCGCAAGCTCTCCGGGGGCATGCGCCGCCGCGCCGGGATTGCGCAGGCCCTCGTTCATGATCCCGAACTTCTCATCCTCGACGAGCCGACCACGGGACTGGATCCGGAGCAACGTGTTCGATTCCGCGAATTGATTCGCGACCTCGCAACCGAACGCGCTGTTCTCCTCAGTTCGCATCTCATTGAGGACGTGCGCGCTCTCGCGAACCACATCCTCATCCTCGATGAAGGCCAGTTGCGATTCGATGGCACGGTTGACGAGCTCGAGCGGCGGGGAAGCGAGTTCAGGTCCGGTGACTCACCGCTAGAACGCGGCTACCTCGCCGTCCTGGCGGATGCATGAACGCCATCTCCCGAGAACTGCGGCATTCGAGTTTTCGATTCAGCGCTGTCCCTCTCGGGGTCATCGCCGGCATCGTTGGAATCAGCAACGCCTATCCGGTCGTAGCCACGTGGGGAGACACCGCGACTGTCCTTGTCATGGCAGCGGCGTTCACCGGTCCGTTCTGGGCAGGCTTTGGAGCTTGGGAGTCACTACGGGATCACCGACGCGAACTGACATCGAGCGAGAGAACCGCAGCGCGTTCCGTCCTGCAAATCAAAGGCCCGCAATACGGCGCCGCGCTCATTTGGACGGCAATCAGCACTCTTATCGCTTTTGCGATCGTGACGATTCGTGCCGCCGCGATCGGATTGTACGATCTTCCCTCGATTCTGGCGCTGTCGGTGCCGCTCGTCGCGAACCTGTTCTCCGTCACCCTCGGATATGTCGCGGGTCAGCTCATCCACCGTTGGCTCGCCGTCGTCGTCGCGGTCATCATCGTGACGGCCATTTACTCCATCGATCTGTTCCCTGTTCAACCCTCGTGGGTTCAGGCACTCAGCCCCTACCATCGTGTCTTGCTGCCCGAGGGGACAGCGTTCAATCCCGCCACATTCATCGGTCAGTTAAGTTTCGCACTCGGACTCACCGGGATTCTCTTGTCCATCGCGCTCATAGTCCGCGCGCCGGAGGCGCTACGTTCCCTTACTGCAACCGTCGCATCTGGAGCCCTGATCTTCTTCGGATGCACGATGGTCATAGGCCAACAGGGACAGGGTTTCCTGTTCACAACTACTCCTCGCATGATGACCCTCACCGCGACGAACCCCCAGCTCACGCTGCACATCCTTCCCTCCTATGCCCCGGTTGCGGACCAGCTCCACGCCTCGTGGATGCGAGTCGCCTCGCTGTTCGAAAAGAGCGACCTACGTTTCGACTCACTCACCCAGGATCTGAACCCGACCTACGGCGAGAACCCGCGCGGCAAGCCGTATCGCCTCGATCTGAACCCGAACAGCGACGACATCGCAGGTGATTCGATCGACGCCATGTTCCGGGACGTCGAGAGATGCGCGACCGGACCGGTAAGCGCCTCCGAGGGAACGTGGGCAGCAGGGCCTATCGTCTTCCAGTTGTGGGTACGCGGGGATCGACTTCCGCGAGGGATCCGCTTGGACCCCGAGACGTCGGCTGCCGTCGACCGTTTGCGGCAGCTCACCCTTCCCGATGCTCAGCTCTGGGTCGCCGACCACACCGAGCAGATCAGGTCCTGCCAGTGGAGGGAGACCGACTTCCCGTGAGCTGGCGCCTCTTCTTCGCGAGCCGGAGCTGGCTGACCATTGTGACCGGTTGCGTCGCCATCGAGCTTTCCCTCGCCTTCTGGGGCGGGTTCACCTTCCAGGTCCACCACGGAGCGGATTTTTCCGAGGCAGTCCCGGTTGAGGTTCCCGCGCAGATCGTGCCGGTCATGCTGCTGCTTTACGGAGTGAACTCGGCGCATCAGGGAATCGAACGCCAAGCCGGCCGTCGGCTTGGCGTTCTTCAGTTGATCGCGGTAGCGGGTAGCGGCGGCATTGTTGCAGCCGCAGCGCTCATCCCGGCCAACATCCATCGCGAGGTCGGCACGCTTCATCCCCTCGCTGCCGTGTCCGCATTCGTCGGCATGTACGGCGTCGGTCTGATCGCGGCGACTCTCATCGATCGGCGGATCGCGGGAATCCCCGCCTTCGTCCCGGTTCTTGCTCCGCTCACTCTCGACCCGACGAGAATCCCCGGGAGTTCCTGGTGGAGCTTCGTCATCCCGGGGGACGGAAGCCGTGCTCTTTCTCCGGCGGCCTGGGTTTGGTTCGGCCTCGGTGTTCTTCTCGTGACAGCCCTCGCGAATCGAGCCCCGCTCACGCGTCGGCGGACTTAGAGCCGTCCCACCGAGGTGACCCGCAGCACGGCCGCGCCCTGCTCGGCCGACGCGTCCAGGTCGACCTCGGCGTCGATCCCCCAGTCGTGGTCGCCCGCCGGGTCGTCGAGGATCTGCCGGACGCGCCAGAGCCCCGGCGCCTCCGTCACGATGAGCCGCGCGGCGCTGCGCGCATCCGGCCCGGTGCCGATCTCGTCGTGCTCCTCGTAGTAGGCGTCGAGGGCCGCGGGCCAGTCGACGCCCGGGTCGAGGGCGACGAGGTCGTCGTCGCGCTGCAGCGCCGCGAGCTGCACGCGCCGCCACAGCTCGTTGCGCACGAGCACGAGGAACGCGCGCCGGTTCTGGACGACGCTGCGCGGGGCGGGCGGGAGCACGGGCGCCTCGCTGTCGTCCCGCACGGGCTGCGTGAGCGCCTCCCACTCGTCGAGCAGGCTCGAGTCGACCTGGCGCACGAGCTCGCCGAGCCACTCCTCCAGGTCGCGGAACTCCTCGTCCTTCGCCTCGTCGGGCACCGTCTGCCGCAGCGCTCGGTACGCGTCGGAGAGATAGCGCAGCACGAGCCCCTCGCTGCGGCCGAGCTGATAGAAGGCGACATACTCCGCGAAGGACATCGCGCGCTCGTACATGTCGCGCACGACCGACTTGGGCGAGAGCGCGAAGTCGCGCACCCACGGCTGGGCGCGCGCGAAGGTCTCGAGGGACTGCTCGAGCAGCTCTGCGAGGGGCTTGGGCCAGCTGACCTCCTCGAGCAGCTCCATGCGCTCCTCGTAGTCGAGCCCCTCGGCCTTCATGGCCGCGACGGCCTCCCCGCGCGCCCGGAACTGCTGCTGGGAGAGCACCGGCCGGGGGTCGTCGAGGGTCGCCTCGACGATGCTCACGAGGTCGAGGGCGTAGTGCCCGGTGCCCGCACTGCGCGCGGGATCGCGGTCGATGAGCTCCACGGCGGCGAGAGCGAAGGGCGAGAGCGGCTGGTTGAGGGCGAAGTCGGCCTGCAGGTCGACCGTGATCCGCACGCTCGCGGTGCCGTCGAAGCCGCCGCCGCGCTGCTCGACGACGCCCGCCTCGCGCAGCGTGCGGTAGATGCCGAGGGCGCGCCGGGCGAGAGCGCGGCGTCGGGCCGGCGGCTCGTGGTTGTCCTCGACGAGCTCGCGCACGAGCCGGAAGGCGCTGCCCGGCTCGGCCGCGGGGGCGTCGGAGCCGGGTCGGGAGAGCAGGTTGATGAGCATCGCCGCGGAGAGCTGCAGGGAGCTCGTCAGGGTCTCCGGCGGCGCGGCGATGAGCCGCTCGAAGCTCGCGGGCCCCCAGGAGACGAAGCCGTCCGGGGCGCGCTTCTTCGGCCCCTGCTTCTTGCCGCGCTCGGCCGCCTTGCGCTCCGCCGCGGCGTTCTCGATCTCGTGCTCGGGCGCCTCCGCGACGACCTCCCCCGCGGTGTCGAAGCCCGCGCGGCCGGCGCGGCCCGCGATCTGGTGGAACTCGCGCGCGGTGAGCTGGCGCATCCGGCTGCCGTCGAACTTCGTGAGCGCCGTGAGCAGCACGGTGCGGATCGGCACGTTGATGCCCACCCCGAGGGTGTCCGTGCCGCAGATCACGCGCAGCAGGCCGCGCTGGGCGAGCTGCTCGACGAGCCGACGGTAGCGCGGCAGCATGCCCGCGTGGTGCACGCCGATCCCGGCGCGCACGAGGCGCGAGAGGGTCTGGCCGAAGCCCGCCGCGAACCGGAACCCGCCGAGCTCCGCCGCGATCGCGTCGCGCTGCTCGCGCGTCGCCACGCGCGCCGAGAGCAAGGCCTGGGCGCGCTCGACCGCCGCCGCCTGGGAGAAGTGCACGATGTAGACCGGGGCGAGCCCGCCCGTCACGAGCTCCTCGACCGTCTCGTGCACGGGCGTGACGACGTAGCGGTAGTCGAGCGGGACGGGACGCGCGACCCCGGTGACCTGGGCGACGGCGCGGCCCGTGCGGCGCTCGAGGTCCTCCGCGAGGGCCGAGACGTCGCCGAGCGTCGCCGACATGAGCAGGAACTGCGTGCGGGGCAGCTCGAGCAGCGGCACCTGCCAGGCCCAGCCGCGATCCGGGTCCGCGTAGTAGTGGAACTCGTCCATCACGACGAGGTCCGCCTCGGCCGCGTCGCCGAGCCGCAGGGCGAGGTTCGCGAGGATCTCCGCCGTGCAGCACACGATGGGCGCGCCCGGGTTAACGCTCGAGTCGCCCGTGACCATGCCGACGTTCGCCGCGCCGAAGGTGTGCACGAGGTCGAAGAACTTCTCGCTCACGAGGGCCTTGAT
>Ga0164243_10015727_pt1 | contig 10434 bp, 11 predicted proteins | sample OricompcompostOP_FD_108781 | JGI IMG/M metagenome (GOLD analysis project Ga0164243, IMG submission 108781) | Organic Plus compost microbial communities from Emeryville, California, USA - Original compost - Organic plus compost (OP) | ecosystem: Engineered > Solid waste > Mixed feedstock >... | reverse complement strand
TCGGCGGCTGACACCCGGCGCATCCGCTAAAAGGCCAGCTTCGCGCGTTGCTCGGACCGCCCACCGCCGCGCCCGGACGCCCACCAAACCCACCGGTCGGATCCCTGGTACTCTTTCTCGGTCGCTGAGCCCCCGTAGCTCAGGGGATAGAGCACCGCCCTCCGGAGGCGGGAGCGCAGGTTCGAATCCTGCCGGGGGCACCGATCCAGGCAACGTACGAACCCCGGGCCCTAGGTCCGGGGTTGTTCCATTTGTGGGGATTCGGAAGTAGGGTCGGATGCTGTTTCGGCCGGTGACGCAAACTTCGTGAACGGCTGGGCATGCTTCTGGGCCGTAGCGCTGGCGGGTGAAGCTTTGGTAGGCAGGCCGCGCTCGTTGAGGCGGACGCCGATAGCGCGGGCGCCGATGCGTTCGTTGACGTACCGGTAGCCGCCGGGCCATTCGCCTCGGGCTGCCTTGCGTTCCATGCCGTTGATGACGCGGTCGATGATGGTCTCGCGCTCGAACTGGGCGAACACGCCCAGCATCCGACCGACGGCGGTGGAGGTGTCCACGAGGCCGCGCAGCGATCGGGAGAGCCGGTCGACGCGGTAGCCGAGCAGGATGTCGAACTTGCCGGCCTGGGCGGCTGCGAGGGCTTCTTCAGGTGTGGCCGGTCCAGCGTCGCACCGGACTTCTCGTCCCGGCCGACGAACTCCCGGCCGGGCTGGATATCGATGTACGAGCGCAGCCGCTGGTCCGGGTGGCGGCAGGGTGGGTGGCGAGCCGGCTCTGGCGGGTCCGTGTCATCGCCCAGCCCTCTTGCGGACGATGACGCGACGCGGCTCACGATGCGGCGGGGTCCCCATATCAGATGTCGAACCAAGCAGCACAACCCTTGTTAAGCGGGGTATAGTCCGCTTATGCTGTAAGGAGCTAGCCCACATAGACCGGGTGCCTCACCAGCCGGAAGGTCAGGAGTCACCCATACGTAGGAGGTCCTCGTGAGACCCCATCCCCTCGTCGCGATAGCAGGCGCCACGCCATCCCACTCGTTTCGCAGCGGGTCGACGGAGGCTTCAGGATGACCCGTCTCGACGAGGCCGACGGCCACATCGTCGTCATCAATACCTTCACCGTGGACCCAGCCAAGGCTGAGGAACTGCTCCGAGTCCTCGTAGAGGGAACGGAGCAGGTGGTCAGCAAGCGCCGCGGATTCGTCTCAGCGAACTGGCACATGGCCGAGGACAAGCGCCATGTCACCAACTACGCGCAGTGGCGCGATCGCGGTGCGATCGCCGCCATGCTGGCCGACCCGGAGGTCAGGGACCACATGCTTCGCGCGGGCGCACTCATCGACCGGGTCGATCCGATCGTCTACCGGTTGCGCAGAACGTTCAGTACGCCGGAATGACCGGCTCCCGGCAGTCAACACAGACAGAGGAGATCAGCCATGACCGGAACAACCGACTACCTCGAACCGATCACCCGCGACAATGCGGCCATCGCCTTCGTGGACAACCAGAACAACCTCATGCTCGGCGTCCAGTCGATCGACACGACGATCCTCCGGCTGAACACCGAGGGGCTCGCCAAGCTTGCCCAGCTGTACTCGCTTCCCGTGGTGCTCACCACGACCGGGGGCGGCGCTGAGGGCGCTTGGGGGCCGATGCTGAAGCCGGTCACCGACACCTTCCCGGACGCGCCGATCTTCAATCGCCGCCACCTGAACGCCATGGACGACCCGGGCTTCGCCGACGCCATCCGGGCGACCGGTCGGCGCAAGATCATCCTGAGTGGGATCGCGACCGACTTCTGCCTGACCTTCCCCGCGCTCTCCCTGCTGCGGGAAGGGTTCCACGTGTACATCGCCGTCGACGCCTCCGGCTCCTGGACGAAGCAGATCGAGGACGCCGCACTGCGTCGGCTCGTACAGGCCGGAGCCACGCCCGCGACCGTGCAACAGATTCTCGGCGAGCTGCACGCCACCGACTCGGCGAAGGACCTGGAGGCGGCGGAGGCCAACGCCCCGGAGGTCGGCAAGTGGTTGGTGCGTTACTCAGGGACCCCTGCCATCGTGTCGATGGCGATGTTTGGCTGACCCACTGACCATTGGCGAAGACGGCGAGATTGTCGCGACCTACCCGGTACGCGACGACCTCGCCGTCTCAACTCCGAGCGCGCCACGTACAGCAGGTTCAAGCAAGTAGTCCCAAAGTTAGGGCTGTCACAGGGTTATCCATTCCCTGCCGGCAGCCGCCCGCCATCGGCGGACAGTCCCTTGATGAGCACATCGAGCAGCCGCGGGACCCGGTCGGCCCACTCCTCGGCGTTCACATGCGCGAGGAACCATGACAGCAGGATCACGTCGCGAGCGTCGATGTCGTGGCGTAGGACACCGGCCCGGCTACCGGCGTCCAGGAGCGCATTGAGTGCCTGGCCGAGCCTGTCGTGGGTGTGGGCCGAGATGTCGGCCCACACCGAGGAATCGACGGCGTCGATGACGCCGCGTTTGACTTGTGCGTAGGCCGCGAGTCGTCCGAACCAACTCTCGAGCGCTTCCAGGGGCGGGTGGCACTCGAGGAGTTGACGAGCCGCCGTGACGAGTTCGTCGATCTCGTGGGCGTAGAGCGCACGGACCAGCTCATCGCGGGTCGCGAAGTGGCGATACAGCGTGGCTTGTCCGACGCCGGCCCGCTTGGCGACGGCACTCAACTTCAACTCCCCGGGCTCGGCAATGAGCTCGCGGGCGGCATCGAGGATGACGGTTCGATTGCGGGACGCATCACTGCGCACGTCGCATCCCCCCTTGCATGTGGACAGTTTGTCCGCTTGACTGAAGCGGACAACTTGTCCTGTTCGCTTCTCCAGGAGGCTAATCATGGGTTCACTCGATGACAAGGTGGTTGCGATCACCGGAGCCAGCAGCGGAATCGGCGAGGCGACGGCGCGCCGCCTGGCAGGTGCCGGGGCGGCCGTGGTTCTCGGTGCCCGGCGGGCCGATCGGCTCGAGACGCTGGTCGACGAGATCCGCAACGCCGGCGGCAGGGCCGAAGCAGTGGGCGTCGACGTGACCGTGGCTGACGACCTCCGCCGTCTGGTACAGACCGCCGTGTCGACCTTCGGACGTCTCGACGTACTCGTCAGCAGTGCGGGCATTGGCCCGATCTCCCCGGTGGGCGCGCGGCGCACCGGCGACTGGCACGCCATGATCGACGTCAACCTGCGCGGAGTGCTGCATGGGATCGATGCGGCGCTACCGGTGTTCGAGGAGAATGGCCATGGCCATTTCATCACGATCGTCTCCACCGCCGGGATCAAGATCGTGCCGACCATGGCGGTCTACGCCGGCACGAAGAACGCGGTCCGCACCGTCATGGAGGGGCTGCGTCAGGAGTCGACCGACGGCACGATCAAGACCACCGCGATCTCGCCAGGGTACGTGCGGACCGAATTCGCAGATTCGGTGACTGACCCACAGATCCGCGCGCAGGTCGAGCGGGGTATGGAAGCGTTCGCACTCGCGCCCGATAGCGTCGCACGTGCGGTGGAGTTTGCCATCGACCAGCCATGGGACGTCGAGATCGGTGAACTGTCCATCCGCCCCACCGCGCAGGGGTGAATGTCTTGTGGCCGCACCGTCACCCCGCAGGACGAGAGGCCGTCGCCGGGAGCGGCACGGAGCAAGAGCGCCTCCAGTAGTTGGACAGTCGTCGTCGCAATCGAGCAACCCGACACCGTCTGAGGCCGCTCGCATAGTCGACTGCCCGCAGGCTGCCCGATTGCCCCGTTCCACCCCTCTTCATGCGACGCTGGCGAGCTCCTCCCGCAACACGGGCAGAACCTCGCTGCCCACGAGGTCGATGACCTCGTGGATCTTGGCCTCGGGGATGCCGCCGTAGTCGAAGCCGAACAACACCCGGCGCAGCGGGCCGAACTGCTCCGGGAATCTCAGGACCTTCTCGACCACTTGCGCCGGGCTGCCTACTGTCAGACCTGTCGCCGCGACCTCCTGTTCGAGGGACGCACCGGACCGGGAGTGAATGGGATGCGCGTCGTAGTATGCGCGGTATTCCCTAACGGCGTCCTGCGAGTTGGGGCGTACCCAGATTCCGGAACCGGCGCCAACGATCCCGTCTTTGGGCTGACCGTGACCGTGGTGCGCGAATCGCTCACGGTAGAGGGCGACCGAGCGGGCGTAGTGCTCCATCGGCGCGAACATGTTGTTGACGAAGAAGCCGTCGCCGTATCGTGCCGCCTGTTCGGCGATCTGAAGCGTGCTGATGGAGCCGTGCCACACGAACGGCGGAACGCCATCAAGCGGCCGCGGCACCGATGTGAAGCCCGTCAGGGGTGCCCGGAACCGCCCTGTCCAGGTCATATTCTCTTCGCGCCACAGCCGGCGCAGCAGAGCGTAGTTCTCGATCGTGAGCGGGATGCTGTCATCGAGGTTCTTGCCGAACCATGGATAGACGGCGGGGGTGTTGCCGCGGCCGAGCATCAGGTCGACGCGGCCGTCCGCGAGGTGCTGGAGCGTCGCGAAGTCCTCCGCGATCTTTACAGGGTCGTTGGTGGTGATGAGGGTTGTGCCCGTCGACAGGATCATCCGGGTCGTCTTCGCCGCGATGTAGGCCAACAGAGTCGTGTCGGCGCTGGAGAAGTACGGCGGGTTGTGATGCTCCCCGATCGCGAAGACGTCGAATCCTGCTTCCTCGGCGTGAACGGCGATGCGCATGAGCGCATGGATTCGCTCGTGCTCCGAGACGAGCCGGCCGCTGACCGGGTCCCTGGTGACGTCACCGATGCTCGAAAGTCCAAACTCCATGCTCATACTCCTCGAGTCCCGTCAGAGCGCGACCGTTCGAGCGATGGCGACGAACAGCGCTCCACCTATCAGCAGCAACACGAAGGGGAGACCCGCGTACTCGCGACGCCGAGCGTGGACGATCGCAGCTCCCGTCATCAGAGCAGCCAAGGAGTATCCGGCAATGGGAGTGAGTACCGGCAGGACATCTAGCGCCCACGGCAACACGAGCCCGAGTGCTCCGGCGACCTCGGCAAGTCCGATCAGCTTGATCGCCCGCTGGCTGAAGTCATTCGCCCACCCCATGTTGGGGTTCTCCAGAATCTTCTCCTTCGATCGGGCGAGCTTGCTTGCTCCGGCTCCGCCGAGAATGAGGGCGACGATTCCCGTGACGATCCATACAGCGATATTCACTGCTTGTTCCTCTATTTCTTGCTCAGTACCCGATGACCTGACGGATCAGGACGAGGTGAGTGCGGCCGGGCATATCGCCGTAGATCTCTAGCGTCTTGTTGAGGCGGCTGTCCTGCCCGTACGCCTCCTGGGCCCGCACGTTCTCCAACGCCAGGCTGTACTCGCGCACGCGCCGGCGCGCGGTTTCCAGGTCGCGCACGACCTTCTGCAGACCGGCGACCAGCACCACGTGCTGGGCCCCCCATGCCACGGTCGCGAACTGGCTGCCGGATGCAGATCCGATCAGGAGCTCGCCGTCCTGGGTGATGGCGTGCACGCTGCCGAGCGCGTAGTCCGGTGCGGCGGCGATCTCCTTCATCTGGCGGCTCGCGTAGTTCTGCGCGGTCATCTGGAGGCGGACTGACTCGTACGGCCCACCTGGGGCGTCGACCTCAGCCGAGATGCCGGACTCGTCCAGCGTGATCGACGTGTTCTTCCAGACTCTGGCGCCGTGCGGGATGCGGGACAGCACCGTCTTCCGTGCGGCCGTCAGATCGTCCACGACCTCCACGCTGAAGCCGTGCGACTCCAGTGCGGACACGGTCGCGGCAACCGTCTGCTCATCGGGCAGGACATCGAACTGGGACATGGGCACTCTTATCTCTCCTCGACTACAAGCGGACTATACCCCGCTTCTAAGTAGGAGGTTACCCCGGTTATGCTGGGATGCAAAGTCCAGCTGGTCGCAGCAGTGGATGGAGGTGCGCGTGACCACCGAGCGTGCTGACGCTGCCCGGAACCGGGCGGTGCTGATCGAGACCGTGCGAGAGATGTTGACCGACGTCGGCATCGAGCAGATCACGATGGACGCTCTCGCCGAGCGGTCGGGCTTGGGGAAGGGCACGGTGTTCCGGCGGTTCGGGACGCGATCGGGCATCTTCATGGCCCTGCTGGGGGACGGCGAACGAGCCTTCCAGAAGCGGGTGCTCTCCGGCCCTCCGCCGCTCGGGCCCGGTGCCGAGCCGCTGGACCGACTCGTCGCATTCGGGCCTGCGCGCCTGCGGTTCCTCATGGAGAACCGCGAGATCGCGCGTGCGGCGCTGGACGGGCGTACACCTGTTCCCTTCGGCCCGCCCGCCATGATGACTCAGCGCCATCTTCGGATGCTGCTGCAGCAGATCGGGATCGCTGCCGCAGACCTGGAGATCCTCGCGATGCAACTCACCGCGGCTTTGGATGTGCCGCTGCTGCTCTACACGGCACCCGACGACGACGAGCATCCCGAGAAGACGTTCGAGGACCGACTCGCGCGTGGTTGGGAAGACCTCGTCAATCGGCTGTCCCGTTGACCCCAGGTTCCCGACGAGGAGGAACTCCCGACTCCGGTATGGCGAGCGTGAACCTGTATCGAACATCTCCACGACCAAGGCGCTCGAGCGCCGTATTCACCTGGCCGAGTGGAAGAACCTCCACGTCGGCGGCAATACCGTGGTCAGCACAGAAGTCGAGCATCTGGCGCGTCCCGATGGTCCCCCCGCTGCCTGCCGAGGCCAGGCTCTTCCTGCCGATGAGGAGGGCGAGCGGGTCGAACTGCGGCTGACCGCTCATCCCTACGGTGCAGAGCGTCCCATCAAGCCGGAGCGCGTTGAAGTACGGGTTGAGGTCGTGCGGGCCGGAAGCAGTGTCGAGGATGAAGTCGTGTCGGCCGCGCTCCGCGGCCATATCGTCCGGTCTTGTGCTCACGACCGCGCGAGAAGCCCCTAGGCGCGCCGCCTCACGGGCCTTTTCCGCGGTCGTCGTGAAGACAGTCACCTCAGCTCCGAGTGCTGCGGCGAACTTCACAGCCAGGTGCCCAAGTCCACCGAGCCCGACGATGCCGACTGCCATACCCGGCCCGACACTCCAGCGCCGGAGCGGCTCCCAAACCGTGATGCCCGCGCACATCAAGGGCGCCACCCCAGCCGAATCAAGATCGTCCGGTACGGAATACGCGAACCTCTCGCTGACGATGTACTCGCTGGAGTACCCGCCCTGTGTCGTGGTGTGATCCTGTCGGTCCGAGCCGCCGTAAGTGAGAGTGGGGAATTCGCGGCAGTAGTTCTCCTGCCCAGCGATACACATGTCGCAGACGCCGCAGCTGTCGACAATGTTTCCAACGGCGACCCGATCACCGGGCACGAAATGCGTCACGCCCGCTCCGATTTCTCGGACGATGCCCACGAACTCGTGTCCCGGCACGAGGGGCGACGGGCCCTGATATCCGCGGATGGCATCGAGGTCGGAATGGCACACCCCGCAGTGCGTAACCGTCACTGCCAGATCGTCGTCCCGAAGGTCTCGACGTGCGATGGTGATCTGGCGCAGGGGTGTGTTGGGGGAAGTGATGGCGTATGCCGTTGCCGTTGGCATGCTTACGCCTGCTGACCCGTTCGGCGGGTACCGTTCGCGCTGCGCGCCTTGGTCATGGTGTCCGTTCTGGGCTGCTCAACGAGGTTGTGGCCGCCGATATCGATCGTGTTGTACTCGTGGTTGTAGACGAAAGCGACCGGCCTGACCTGAGGCGCTGCATCGGGAGCGATGGTTGCCAGACGGCCAAGGATCTGGCTGTCGAGATACGTCTGCTCGTTGGCAGTAAAGACGATCATGGGTGCGAGCATAAGCGGACTATACCCCGCCTAGCCGGATGATTGCGAGACCACGTCGTTGTACAGCCGGGGAGTGCTTCCAGCAGGCCAAGGGCCAGAGCCTCCCCGGCAAAGTCGCCGGGGAGGCTCTGACCGTATCGGTGGGCCAACTCAGAGGCGCGGATCCTCCTGCACCTTCAGGGCGTTGAGGATCGGGTCGCCCTCGCCCTTCTCACGGTTGAACACGATCGTCAGATCGCCACCGGTGTGCTCGACGGTGACCATGTTCGTGTCCGCGGTCAGCGCACCCACTTTCGCCTGCACGTCATGGTCGTAGAGTGCGATCTTGCCGTCGGCGAGCACATCGAAGGCACGCTTGCCGGGCTTGACCTTCTCGATCTCCGCGAAGTCGAGGCCGATCCGGTACGTCCCGGCCGGGGCGTTCTTGAACACGTAGCTGAACGTCTCGCCGGTCCGCTGGGTGCGGAACAGCGCGTCGTCCTCGGTGCCGGCGATGTCTGCCCTGGTGGTACGCACCTTGCCGCCGACGTAGCCCCAGGACCGCGAGCCGAGCGCCTGGTCAGGCGACCAGAAGAAGCCGCCGACATCGACATAACCCGATCCGCCGACGTCGACGCCCTTCCCGTAGGCCGACGTCGCCAGACGGACGGGCTTGAGCTGGGTCTCGCCCTTGCCGGCGTTCGACGCCACGAGCACATCCCCGGCCAGCACGCCGGGCTTGATGCCGGCGTTGTCGGCCGTCACCGTGACCGTGGTGGACGTGCCGGCCGCGAGCGTGACCGTGCCGGTCGCGGCCGCGCCCTCGAGAGTCAGCCACGGAAGGTCCGCGGCCTCGTGCCCGCCGTCGCTGGTGCGCTTCTGCTCGCTGATCCGCACCTCGAGCGGGGCGGAGCCGCTGTTGGTGACGGTCACGTTGGCCGTCGCCTTCCGGCCCTTGTCGAGGAGCCAGTCGAGGTCCCCTCCGGTGACGGCGGCGATGCCCGTGGTCAACGCCGTGTCCATCACCTCGGCCTGATCCTTCCTGGCGATGGTCACCGGGCGGCTGGCGGTGACGTAGTTCGGCGCGTCGACCTGCACGGTGTTCTCACCGACCAGCGCCTGGGCCTTCCACCGGCCCTTCGCGTCGGTCATGATGACCCGCTCACCCGCAGGCCCCTTGAGCGTGACGATCGCGCCCGCGATCGGCTTGCCGTCGTTCTTGTCGGTGACCGTGCCCTCGATCGTGCCCGCGGCCGGGAGGCTGTACTCCAGCCCCAGGCCGGCCTTCAGGACGGGCTGGTTGAAGGAGTACTGGCCCGCCGGGTTGCGGTTCAGGCTCTCCACGCCGACCGTCGCCGACGACCCTTGGGTGAGGGGGTTGTCGCCGCCGACCCCGTCGCCGTAGCCGATCTGGATCCGTCCGTCGGCGATCAGGGTGACCGAGAAGCTGACGCGAGCCGTCTGGTCACTGTAGAAGGTGACGTTGCGCCATTCGACGACCTGCGCCGCCACCCCTTCCACCTCGGTCGTACCGAAGTAGATGCCCGCCTCGTCGTCGACGACGAGGTCGTCCCAGAGCGGGTAGATCGCGTCGATCGGGTACGGGGACGGGAGCGCCGCGTTGCTCCCCGACGTGTTGGCGCGGTCGAAGGTCAGCGTGCCGTTCGTCGTCACGCACACGCCGTCCCAGGCGCTGTCGTAGAACGGCTGGAGGTAGTCGGCGTTGAACCACAGCACGCCACAGAGGTCGTCGCCGTGCCAGCCGGACTCCTCCGTGCCCTGGCGGTAGAGCCCGTCGGTCACCTTCATCGTGTACGAGCGGCCGGCGGGGGCCACCGGCACGGGGCCCGGGTCCGGCTGCTCGGGCTGGTCCTCCGGCTCCGCCTCGTCAGCGCGCGGGTCGAGCGTCACACGCAACGCGGCGATGCTCGGGGCCTTCAGGCCCTTCGAGCCCCGCAGCTCCACGGTCAGCGGACCGCCCTCGTGCTTCACGACAGTCTTACGCCAGTCGGCGGCGTTCGGCCCCACGGCCGCGGTCGGGTCGTACGCGTAGTCGGTCAGTGCTCCGTCGACGAGGACGTCGAACACCCGCTTCCCCTTGGCCGCCTTGTCGATCTCGGCGAACCCGAAGTCGATCGCGTAGGTGCCCTTGGGCGCGTCCGGGAAGCGGTAGAACAGCTGCTTGTCCGCCGTGGTGCGCTGCGACTGGAACAGGGCGTCGTCTGTCGTGCGGGCGATCGGGGCCTTCGTGAAGGCGACCTCGGTCCTGCCCTCGTAGCCCCACGACTTCTTGCCGGCGGCCTGGTCGGCGGACCAGCTGTAGCCGGAGCCGTCGGTGAGCCTCGCGCCGCCGGCGTTGACGCCGACCTGGTACTTCGTGGTCGTGAGCGTCACCGGGACGTAGCTCTTGGATTGACGTCCGGAGTCGGACCGGACCACGATGTTCGCGCCTTGGACTCCGGGCTTGGCGCCCTTCGAGGAGATCGAGACCTTGACGGTCGTCGACTGACCGGGGGCGAGGGTGCCGCCGGTCGAGGAGAGCGACAGCCACGGCAGGTCGACGAACAGGTCGTCCTCGACGTCGACCAGCACGACGTCGTCGGCGATCTGGTCCGCCGCCCACAGCGCCCCGGT
>Ga0164243_10015726_pt1 | contig 10435 bp, 12 predicted proteins | sample OricompcompostOP_FD_108781 | JGI IMG/M metagenome (GOLD analysis project Ga0164243, IMG submission 108781) | Organic Plus compost microbial communities from Emeryville, California, USA - Original compost - Organic plus compost (OP) | ecosystem: Engineered > Solid waste > Mixed feedstock >... | reverse complement strand
GGTGCGCAGACGGGCGTCTACGCGCAACCGACGCCGGGTGGCTGGTCGCTGATCGGGCGAACACCGCTTCGCCTCTTCCGTCCCGAGCAGGAGGCTCCGCTTCTCTACACGGCTGGTGATACCCTGCGGTTCCAGCAGATTACGGACGGACAGTATGCCGAGATCCTCGCGACGCAGGCGCCTCCTTCCGTGAATGAGACGATCGCGAACTCGACGTTCACGGTGTTGACGCCCGGTTTGCAGACGACCATCCAGGATCTCGGACGTCCCGGTCACGGACGCGTCGGGGTCACGCCGGGCGGTGCCGTCGATCGTCGCTCGCACATCGTGGCGAATCGACTCGTTGGCAATGCGGATGATGCCGCGACCCTCGAGCTCACGCTGATCGGACCGCGCCTCCGCGTGGAGCGATCCGCCCGGATCGCGATCGCCGGCGCGGATCTCGGCGCGACACTGAACGGTGAGCATCTGCGCATCGACCGCGTCGTGACCGTGCATCCCGGTGATGAGCTCGCCTTCAATCCGGCGCGCGGATCGTCACGCGGAGCGCGCGCCTATCTCGCGGTGGCGGGTGGCTTCGATTCGCCGATCGTGATGGGCAGTCGCGCGACTGATCTGACGGCCGCGATCGGGGGGATCGCCGGGCGTGCGTTGCAGGCGGGCGATCAGCTTGCGGTCGGGGAACCTGCGGCGAATGTCGTGTCCGATGATACGCGTGTACGTACGGATCTCCGCCTCGATCGCGATGAGCAGATCGTGCGCGTCGTGCGCGGCCCTCAGGACGACCGCTTCGATGAACCGGCGTGGAACGCCTTTCTGCACGAGACATTTACGGTCTCATCGAAATCGAATCGGATGGGTGTCCGCCTCGATGGACCGGCCGTTCTGCCGACTGGATCGGCCGATGTCATCTCCGAGGGCATGGTGACGGGGGGCATTCAGATCACGACGGACGGTCAGCCGATCGTGATGCTCGCCGGGCGCGCGACGATCGGTGGCTACGCGAAGATCGCGACCGTCATCACCGCCGATCACGATCGGCTCGCCCAGATGCGTCCAGGCACGCGCCTCCGCTTCGCCGAAGTCACGGCGGACGAGGCATTTCGGTTGGCCTCCGAGGCGGACACCATGCCGCTCACCGGGACGATTACCCTGCCGGATGCGCTCCGGATCGCCGAGACGCTCGCGGCGGAGCCGGTCTCACTCGTCGAGATCGACCTCCCCGAGGCCGGCTTCCATCTGCGCATCCGGCGCTGATCGCTGCTACTTCCCGACGCAGAAGCGGCTGAAGATCTCGTTCAGCACGGCCTCGTCGACCTGCTCGCCGGTCACCTCGCCGACCGCATGCAACGCCGCGCGCACGGAGGTCGCGAGCAGATCCTGCGGCACGCCGAGCTCCCACGCGGCGCGCGCATCGTGCAGATGCGCCAGCGCCCGCTCGATGGCCGCGTGCTGACGCGCCGTGATCAGCGCGGGCGTCACGCCGGATGCGCCGCCGCGCAGTATCTCCGCCAGCGTGTGCTCGAGATCGGTGAGTCCCGCGCCGGTCGCGGCAGAGATGCCGATCATCGGGACGTCAGCCAGCAGTGACGTGATGGCCGTAAGATCCCCACGTTCCGGGAGATCCGACTTGTTCCGTGCGATCACCACGGGTGTCTGCTCCGAGGATGAGCGAGCTGCCAGGGTCTCCACGATCGCGAGATCATCCGCGCCGGGATTGACCGAACCATCGACCACGAGGATGATCGCCGCGGAGCTCGCGAGCGCCTTGCGGCTTCGCTCGACCCCGATCCGCTCGACCGGATCTTCCGTATCGACGATCCCTGCCGTGTCGAGCAGCGTCGCCGGGATGCCCTCCAGATCGATCGACTCCTCGATCACGTCGCGCGTGGTGCCGGCGATCGGCGTCACGATCGCACGATCGCTGCGCAGGAGGGCGTTGAGGAGGCTGCTCTTGCCCACATTCGGACGTCCGACCAGCGCGATGCGCGCGCCATCGCGGTAGAGCATCCCCGCGCGCGACCCCGCGACCACATCCTCCAGTGCCTCTTCGGCGGCGGTCAGTCCGAGATTGATGTCGTGCTGATGCGAGGTCGTGTCGATCTCGTCATCGGGGAAATCGGCGGAGGCATCGAGATACGCGAGCAGGCTGATCAGCGCGGTGTTCGCCGGGGCGAGACGTTGCGTCAGCTCGCCGGCGAGATCGGAGACCGCCAGCCGCAGGCTCTCCGCCGTGCGCGCGCCGATCACCTGGAGCACGGCCTCTGCCTGCGTCAGATCGAGACGCCCATTGAGGAAGGCGCGCAGGGTGAACTCGCCGCGTTCGGCGTGACGTGCCCCGGATGCGAGCAGGACGCGCAGCGTCTCGCGGAGCGGGAGTGGTCCGCCATGGCAGGAGATCTCGACCGTGTCCTCACGTGTGTACGTGTGTGGACCGGCCATCCATGCGAGCAGGACCTCGTCGACCGGTCGACCTGTCTTCGGATCTACGATCGTACCGTAGAGTAGGCGATGACTCTCCGTGGCGTGCAGCTGGACGGGATGCGGACGTCCATCACGCCCGGTACGACGAAAGACCTGTTCGGCGATGCTGGCGGCATCCGGACCGCTGAGACGAACGACGCCGATCCCTCCCTCTCCGGGAGGTGTAGCGATGGCGGCAATGGTGGCGGTATCCATGAGCTGGTTCCTGTTGATGACGAATGGCCGTGACACCAGTCACGAGGCGACGATGCTGTCACGAAGCATAGCGCGATAGGGCATCACCGTGGGATGGCGCCTGTACGGATGTGCGATCGTACGCGTGGATAGCCCGTTACACCGCCCGATGGGTGACGATGACGTAACGATCAAAATGACGATAGGGAGTGCCTTTCCTGTGACCTGCATGTCATCGTCACGGTCACTCGTCGGAATGGGCGATCCATGCGATGATCGGGCATCACGGCGAAATGCATCACAAGGAGGATCAGGATACATGGCACGCACGCTCTCGCGCGACGAGATCTACGCCTTCCTGCAGGAGAAGCCCCGTACCGCGCATCTGGCCACGGTGCGCGCGGATGGTCGCCCACACGTCGCGGCGATCTGGATCGTGGTGGATGGCGACGATATCGTCTTCACGACCTGGGAGACGTCGGTGAAGGGGCGCAACCTCGCGCGGACGGGGTTCGCGGCGCTGTCGGTGGATGACGAGGAGATCCCGTTCGCCTATGTCGCGCTGGAGGGGACGGTCACGATCGACTCCGACCCGGTGGCCTCGCGGCACTGGGCGACGGCCCTCGCGATTCGCTACATGGGCGAGGAGCTTGGCGTGCCGCTTGGTGGGCGCAATGGCGTTCCGGGGGAAGTCGTCTGCCGACTGCATCCCACGCACATGAGCGGCATGGCGGAGGTCACGCAGCGCGACTGATCAGCGCTTCCGCCAGATGTCGCGATCGTCCCGCTTCATGTCGGTCGTGCGGCGACGTGCGGCCTTCTCCGCTCCCTTGACCACGAGCACGAGGAAGATCCCGCCGAGCATAATCACCAGCAGTGAGGCCACCGCTGCGGCGGCCGGGGATGCCTGCGCCACGATGATCAGGAAGATCACCAGGAAGGGGAACCAGAGCAGCGTTCGCCGGAAGACGACCGCCACATGCGGCAGCCACGTGAATGCGCGCTGGATCGCGGGTGGCAGATCCGAGAGATCCGGTATCGGGAACGGACGATCGCCGCTGCCGAAGAGGTTGATCTGCTCCCCACCGCTATCGAAGAGCTGATCGAAGCGATTCCGTTGCGGTGTGGATGTCGTGGTCGGCGGGGTGACAGGCCGTCGCGGTGTCGACGGCTCCGGGCGGGAGGTCGCGGTCGATGACGTGCTGGCGCGCGGTGCTGGTCGCGCGGCAGGTGTCGCTGCTGGGGAAATCGCCTTCGCGGATGCTGGCGTCGCCACGGCGGGCGTGATGCTCGCGGATGTCGGCGTGGGGATTGCCACCGTCGGGTCACTCGCTGCCGGGGTCGTCACGCGGGACGTCTCCGCGATCGGCGTCGTCGTCGGTACCACGATCGGCGGCACGTTCGGTGTCGGTCGCGTCGGTGTGCTGGCATGCGATCGCGCGAGGGCATCCGCGATCGGACTGCGCGGGGGTTGTGGCGGCGATGGCGGCGTGATGCTCGTGGGGACAGGATCGATGGCCGCCGACAGGGGTGCCGTGAGGGGTGCCGTGGACGCGATCGGGGTCGGTGTGGAGATGGTCTCCGCCGCGGAGACGGCTGTCGATCCGGAGGGTGAGGCATACGCCGCGACGAGCACGCCGCAGTCTGGGCAGGTCACGTCCGTCGCGGAGATGGTTGCGCCGCAGTGACCGCAGATGATCGGGGTGGTCGGGAGAGATTCGCTCATGAGATGATCCGGATCACGCCGGTCGCAGGCGATCCGGCAGCTACAAGGGCGAATGACACGTCAGGGTGAGGCGTCGCTATCGGGAAAACGTCGATGCATCACAGATTGTTGCATCGTGGTCCCGATCGAGAGAAGAGGACAGGCATGGAAGTTCTGGGACGACTCGAGGGGATTCAGCGCTTCGAGATTCACGGAGGTCCGTACGCGCGGCTCTTCTTCACGCTGGAGGGGGATGCGGAGACCGTGCAGCAGTGTCAGCTGCCGGCGGAGGCGTTCGATCAGGATCTGCAGGTCGGCGATCCGATCGTGCTGACGATGCTCCTGCGCACGGTGATGGAGATCCGCCACGCACCGGCGGCGGAATAGCGAACGCGGGTCGGGCAACATCCCCGACCCGCGTTTCGTTGTGCCTGGTTGTGGCGCGCGCTACTTGCCGGCGCGCTCGTGCTCCCACAGCTGGCGGTGGATCTCGGCATGACCAGTGTGCAGCGCCGTGTGATCGAGCGTGTGCAGGATCACCTGCGCGTTCGTCCATCCGCGCTCGGCGAAGCTGCCGTACGTCGAGGTCGCCGCGAGCTGCTCATCCGTGAGGCCATCAAGGAACGGCTTCAGATTCGCGATCCAGGTGCGGAGGCGCGTCGAGATCTCCTCGAACGTCGTCGTCGCGGTGAACTCGTTGGCGCGATCGCGGGTATCCGGCTGACCACCCACGGCGACGAACGTCAGGTATTCGGCGACAGCAGCGGTGTGCACGGCGAGACCGGCGAAGGTGTTGGTCACCTGCTCGCCCTCGGTCGTCATGGACGGCTTCCAGGTGTTGAGATCGTCGTTCGGGATGCCATCAATCGCCTTGATGAAATCGTCCACAACGAGCGTGCTGTGCAGCAGAAGGGCATCGCCAAACGCGGTCATGACGGGGGAACTCCTCACCAGAAGAACAGATCGAACATGCCCTGATTATACGGAGCCATGCGCTCCCGGCAAGCTGCTGCGTTCCCACCCGTTCGATCAGGCACACGGGGCATCATGCCGGGGGGAGCGCACGTATCCCCTTCCCCCTCATGCCGTGCCGTGATGGCGATGCCCGCTACACGACCGACTTCAGCAGCTCATCGACCTGCTCCATCGACGGCACCGCGTCGACGCCGACCTCGCGCAGGCTCAACGCCGCGACCGCGTTCGCGAAGCGACCCGCCGTCTCTGCCGAGATCGTCCGGTCCGCCGCCTTGATGAAGAACGCCGCTGCGAACACGTCACCCGCACCGGTCAGATCCTTCGTGTGCACGCGGAATCCCGGCAACTCGAACTTCTGACCGCCGGCGATGATCAGCGCGCCATCCTCGCCCTTCGTGATCACGCCCAGACGGCGCTCGCCGACCTTGTTGACGACATCGCGCGCGAGGTGAATCTCCTCCGTGCTGACGATCGCGCAGTCGACGCGGCTCATCAGGGATCCCGGCAGCTTCAGCGGCAGGAGGGAGACCTTGCCGCCCGTCTCGCGCGGCCACGTGCGCATCCATCCCTGCGGCGTGATGCCCACGAACTCGGTGGTGAGTCCCACCGCCTGGCTCGGGTTGATTTCGTCCGCCACCGGACCGAGGTGCACGATCGGCGCGTTGCGCCAGTGCGGCGGCAGCCCGCGCAGATCGATCTCGCCCGCCCAGTGGCGGATCGTCTGCACGCGGAAGCCGGCACGGTACTCGTTGACGAATGTCGTCGGAACCGCGGCCTCCTGCACGATGATGCTGACCTGATCGGCATACGGCTCCAGCGAGGGGATGTTCATCCCGGCGACCTCGGTGCCATAGGCGCCGCGCGTCAGGATGCCGACACGTGCCCCGAGGCGGGCCGCGGTCAGCGCGGAGTAGAGCGCGGTACCACCGAGGACGACCTCGCCGTTCGCCTGGAGATCGGCCGTGATGTGTCCGATGACGAGGTAGTCGGGAGTCTTCGAGGTCTGCGTGCCGCGGTGGCGGTGCGACGCATCGAACGATTCTCGCGGGGAGAGATCCGGCTTCTTGTGGTGCCGCTTGCGCGACGGGAATGGCTGCTGCGTGTCGTTGGTCATGGAACTGTTGTACTCCATCGCATCGGTGTGCCATGCACACCCCGAACAGGGGAACCATCCGCTCCGGAATGGCACCACGGCGAAGATCGTCTTCGCGAGATTCGATTGGTAATGGCACGAGATCCGTCACCAGGAACAGGATGGTTCGGTGATCCGGGATGCGTGCGTGTGACTGGTGGCGATCCGGATGCCGCCCTGCGGTCGGACGACCGACCGTTCATCGGTCACTCGTGCGAGCGCGGGGCGCGACCCGGAGGGGCGATCCTGTCGGAATCAGGATCGCGGTTCGATGGTGATGTGTCGCTGGCTGCCTTCGCCGCTGCTCTCGGTCGTCACATCCGGATGATCGCGCAGCGTCATGTGGATCACGCGACGCTCGTTCGGTGGCATCGGATCGAGCGCGATCGCGCGTCGCCCGCGCGTCACCTGTCGGGCGACCCGTTCGGCGAGCGCGATCAGCGATTCCTCGCGCCGCACGCGATAGCCTTCGACATCGATGACGACGCGCGTCCACGATTCACCGAGCCGCCGGTTCACGATCAGGTTGACGAGGTACTGGATCTGCCCGAGATGCTCCCCCTTGCGCCCGATGAGCATGCCGAGATCGTTGCCGGCGATGTCGATGAAGATCGTCGGGGGCTCGTCATCATCGAGCGGCACGGTCGAGGGATTGTCGACGGCCGCGACGTCCGCCTCGAGGCCCATCTTCGCGAGCAGTTCGCTGACGACGGCCTTCGCGATCTGCTCGTCCTCGGCATCGACGCGCGTGCTGGCAGCCTGATCCGCCGGATTGCCGCGCTGCGAGGGGCGATCCCCCGGCGCGGTGCGGGCACGCCAGTCGTTCGTGCGGGGGCGCCCGCGCTCGGTCGGCTCCGCTGGGGCAGGTACCGGCTGGGCGGCGAGTCCCTTCGCGGTGACGCGCACGAGTGCTTCGGCCTCCTCATCCGGACCGGCATCGGACAGCACCTCGATATCGACCTCGTCGCGGGTCAACCCGAGTTCGTCCAATGCGAGGCGCACGGCCTCGTCGACGGAATAGGCCTGAATTTCGACACTCGTACGTTGCTGCATGGACTCCGTTACCCCCCGCGGTGCGCTTCCCTGCACCGGTCCGCGGTGTGCTTTCCCGACGCGATCTGACTGGAACGGTTCATGTTGCCCTGCATGGTACTACAGCGACAGCAGGGACGCCGTCGCGGCATGCCGCTCATGGGGATGAGCCGGCATGCCGCGAGCGACAGGGTGGATGCCTAGGAGGTCGGGCGACGCTGCGGCTTGGTGCGCGTCTTGCCCGTCTTCTTCGGGGTCGAGGTGGTGGCCGGCCTGGCGGCCTTGGCCGTCTCGCCGTTCGTGGAGCTGGTGGCGGAGGCGCTCACGCCGAACTTCGAGCCCGACGTGCGCGACTGGTAGTTCGACTGCCGCTTCGCGGTCGTCTCGGCGACGATCTCGTCGGAGGCGGAACTGGTCGATTCCTTCGCGGACTTCTGCTTCTCGGCGCGCAGCTTCTGCTGCTCCTGGGCGCTCTCCTGCGCTTCCATCATCTTGCGATTGAGCCAGCCCGACACGCCTTTCTGCTGGGCGGCAGCGGCGGTCCCATCACCGGTGACGACGACGACATTCTTGCGCTTGCTCGGATCCTGATACCCAAGCTGGCGGTGCGCCGGGAGCTCCGGCAGCCACGGGAACCACTCACCCATGGAACCCCAGCCACCGATGAGCCACTGCTGGACGACCGAGTAGAGGCTCTGCGTCACCCAGTAGAGCACCGGACCGGAGGCAAAGTTCCATCCGAAGATGACCACCATGAGCGGCATGAAGTTCATCATGGTGTTCATGATCTGCTGCTGCGGATCGGTCACCTTCTGACCGGCCGGGCGCATCATGCGTGCCTGGACGAACTGGAAGACACCGGCGAGGATCGCGAGGACCTTGTACGGATCCGGATCAGCGAGACTGTCCAGCCAGAGGAAGCCGTTCTGGAAGACACCGGTTCCATGATTGGAAAGACTCGAGATGGAATGATAGAGCCCGAAGAAGATCGGGATCTGCAGGAGCATCGGCAGACATCCGGCCATCGGGTTGACGCCGTGCTGCTGGTAGAGCGCCATCGTCTCCTGAGAGGCGCGCTGGCGATCCTTGCCGTACTTCTTCTGGATATCCTTGATCTTTGGGGCCAGCTCCTGCATTGCCTTCGACGAGCGTGTGGAGCGCACCGTCAAGGGGAGCAGCAGCGTCTTGATGATGATGGTGAAGGCGATGATGGCGAGCCCACCACTGCCGAGCAGATCCCCGAGGTGCGTCAGACACCAGTCGAGAAAGTCACGGTACTGATCCCAGACCGGAATGGCGCCGATCGGGATGGTGCCGGACAATCGACCGACCTGATCCTGCAGGAGTCCGGTCAGCACGGAGAGCGAACCGAGGAGTTCAACGAGCACGAGGGAAGGCCTCCTCCCGCCTGTGCGGGACTGCGGTGGATGGGTGATATCCCCAGTCGCAGGGGTATCTGGACGCCGACACGCGGATCATCGCGACGGCGAGCGACGAGACAATGCGGACGCTGCCGCAACCAATTCCGGCCGGGGTGACACGATGCGGAACCAGGATACCCGGACGCGTGTATGACTTTGAGTCACCGATCATGGGTGATCGCCACGTCATGACGGCGCTCCTCGCGCGTCACATCGATGGTGGGCATCCGTGCTGCGGATGATCTGCCGAAGGGTGCGGTTACGGGACAGGATCCCATCCCTTGCCTCCAAACGGATTGCACCGCAGGATGCGCCATATCGCGAGGCGACCGCCCCTGATGATACCGTACTTGTCGATCGCCTCGTAGGCATATTCGGAGCAGGTTGGCTGGAAGCGGCACGACGCCCCGAGATTTGGGGAAATCGCGCGCTTGTAGAACCGGATCATTGCGAGCATGCCGCGCTTGATCGGCCCTCCGGTCACGGGCTGCTGCATGCGCTCGAGGGCGTCGTCGTCATGATGATGATCGGATGCGTGGTGCGTGTGGGACATGGGTCAGTCCTCGGTGGGGGTGGCATCCTCGGAAACTGGTCGTGGACGCGACCAGCCGGTGACGATGGGTTCGCCACCAACGGGCGGCTTCCCCTCGGATCGTCGCTCGGGATCGAGCAGCGAGGCCTTGGTGAAGATCCGCAGGAGTGTCTCCTGGGCGGTCGCGAGATCGGGGAGTTCCTCCACGTTCCCGCGGCAGATCAGGGCGATGTCGAATCCCTGCTTGAGGTAGGGATGGAACCCGCGAATGGCCTCCCGGGTGACGCGCTTGATGCGATTGCGCTGGACGGACTTGCCGCTGCGTTTCCCCGCGATGACGGTGTAGCGATTCTGCGCGGGATCAAGATCGTTCGGGAGGATGCGGGCGACGAGTGGTCCGTGCGCCCAGGCGCGCCCCCGGGCGCGAACGCGCCGGACATCGGCTTCTTCGCGGAGTCGGTACTGACGGGCGACCATGCGTGCGTGGACCTCCGGATCGGGAAACAGAACGGCGAGGGGATCGCTGCGTCCGATGAAGGACGGCAGGTGATGCCCTCGCCGTTCTGGGTGCGAGCGTCAACAGGCGATGGGAATCGCCGGCTGGCTACTTGTTCTGCGTGAACTTGCCCTCAGACGACACGGTCAGGGCGTATCGCCCCTTGAGGCGACGAGCGGCGAGAACGCGGCGGCCGCCCTTGGTGGCCATGCGCGCGCGGAAACCGAGGGCGCGGAGGCGCGGGATGCGCTTCGGCTGATAGGTACGCTTGGTGCTCACAGGTGTACTCCTTCAGATACGGGTCGAGCGGATGGGCTCGACCATCCAGTGCGATGGTTGGTGCAGGCTCGGGTGATTCGGGATGCACGTGTGGATGCCGTCCTGCGAAACCGGAGCCCCGTGCGCCTCGTTGGTCCGGGGATCGCCCGAGGGCGACCTGCCACAGAAAAACCGCCACGTCTGGATGCGATCGACCGAACTGAGG
>Ga0164243_10015725_pt1 | contig 10435 bp, 10 predicted proteins | sample OricompcompostOP_FD_108781 | JGI IMG/M metagenome (GOLD analysis project Ga0164243, IMG submission 108781) | Organic Plus compost microbial communities from Emeryville, California, USA - Original compost - Organic plus compost (OP) | ecosystem: Engineered > Solid waste > Mixed feedstock >... | reverse complement strand
CCGCCGTCCCGCCGCGGTGAGCCGGACCGCCCGGGAGCGGCCGTCGGCCCCGGACCCGCGCTCGACGAGCCCGGCGGCGGTGAGGCGGTCGACCAGGCGTACCGCGCCGGAGTGCGTGAGGCCGAGGACCTGGCGCAGCCGGTCCACCGTCGGCCGGTCGAGGAACTGGTCGAGCGCGGACAGCGCGGCCGCGGCCGAGTCCGTACGCCCGGCCGGTACCGGGTCGGCCGGAAGCTGGTCGGCCACGGCGAGCGCCAGCGCGCCCAGCACGTTCGCCGTGGCGGCGCGCTCCGCGCTCACCCGAGCTCGTAGGCCAGCGTCAGCGGCATGTACGGATAGTCCGCGTGCGTCGAGACGCTCTCGCCGGTGCCGCTGATCCCGGCCAGCCCGCCGGTGCCCGAGCCCGGCACCACGCTCATCCGGCCGCTGGCCGTCGTGCCGTCGTACGTCCCGTCGCCGCGCAGCACGAAGCTCCCGGTCCGGCCGCCCAGCGTGCCGGTCAGCCGCATGAGCGTGACGTAGCTGCTGGTCCCGTCCGGCCGGTAGTACGCCACCATGCTCGACGAGCCCGCCTCCAGCCCGTCCTCGCCGTCGCTGAGCCGCACCCGCGCGCGGGTGATCCGCGTTCCGTCGCCCGGCTCCTCGATCGCCGACTCGTCCCAGTCCGCGATCCGGAGCCGCGTCGCCAAGGTCTCTGCCATATCGGCAACATATGCGTGAGTCACACATATCTCAAGCCCCGCGCCGCGGTTACGACGCGTGGCCCGCCAGCCCGATGAGGAGCGGGACCAGCGAGGACAGCGCGTTGTTGACGCCGTGCGTGACCACGCCCGGCCAGACCGAACCGGTCCGGCGGAGCAGCAGGGCGTTGGCCGCGCCGATGATGAACGCCACGGGCAGCACCGCGTTGATGCCGTGCGCGAGGGCGAACGCGGCCGCGCTGGCCAGGACGGCGACCCACCCGCCATACCGGCTCAGCGCGCCCGCCACCACGCCGCGCCACAGGAACTCCTCGCCGATCGGGGTGGCCACCGCGCCGAGCACGAGCGTGGCGAGCAGCATCGGCACGCCGCTGCCGGCCGCGGCCTGGTAGCCGCTCTGCACGTTCTGCGTGTCACCGGTGAGGAGCCGGTACGCCAGCGAGGCGCCGATGCTCAGCACGAAGCAGCCCAGGCCGACCGCGGCCCCGATAAGCAGCCATTTCCCGGAGACCTTGCGGACGCCGAACGGTGCGACCCGGCGGATCCGGAGCAGCACGGCCGCCGCGAACGGGCCCAGCCCGACCACGGCGGACAGCGCGAAGGCGGCCAGGCCGGACGCGGCGGCCGCGTCGTCGGGGATCAGCGGCAGCAGTACGGCGGTCAGCCCGAAGAGGAGCACGAAGGCCACCGCGGCGACGCCGATCTCGGGCCAGCCCGGACGGTCCGGCCTCCGCCGCCCCACCGCGGGCTCCTGGGTCGGGATGTACGGCGAGCTCATGTCGGTTCGACTCCCTCGCGTCGGCGTCATTGAGTGCAACTCTGTCACTTAGTGACATTCGACGCAAGGTCGCTCAGCGATGCCGCAGGACGAGGAGGAACTCGGCGTCGCCGTGGTCGGCCAGCGAGCCCAGGGCGCCGTAGCCCTTGGGCTGTGCGATGTTCCAGGGCGCGAAGGCGACCGGGAACCGGCCGGCGATCCGCGTGGTGGCCGCGTCGCGGCGGGCGATGAGCGGAATGCGGACGTCGCCGGTGACGCCGTGCAGGGTGAGGCGGGCGGTGGCGGTCGCGCGGGCGGGGGCGCCGGTCGCGAAGGCGGCGCCGAGCGGCACCGGCCGCACCAGCGTCAGGGTCGCGTACGGGTGGTGCCCGGTGTCGAGGCTCTGGCCGTACTGGGGCGCCGGCGACTTCCCGTTGGACGTCAGCGCCCGCAGGCCGACGCGGACGCGGGCCGCGACGACGCGGTCGCCCGCGACGACGGCGGCGCCGGTGACGTCACCGGTCCGGCCGGCCACGTCGCTGGTCGCGCCGAGGAAGGTCTGCTGGACCCGGAAGCCGGCGACCGACCCGGACGTGACCCGCCAGGTGCCGGCGAGCGGGCCCGCCGGCGCGGCGGCCGATGACGGAAGCTTCAGCGGTGCCGCTACGGGCTGCAGCTCGACGGCCGCCATGGCCGCGGCCAGGCCGAGCACGACGAGGGCGGCGAGCCCGACGAGGATCCAGCGTAAAAGGTGGCGCTTGCGCCGGGGCCGCTCGGGGACGGCGGGGCCGGCTTCCTGGGATGGGGTCTTGGCGGTCATCGTCGTTTCTCCTCATGGACGTTCTTCCTGCCATCAGGGTCGGCGCGTGTAGACTTGAGATACAGAGTCCAAAGTCCCGAGGGCAGGCCGACATGAGCGCACGCCGATCCCCGTCGAGCGGCCTGGCCCGCCGGAGCCGCCGGCTGTCCGACCAGGAAACGCGCGACCGGATGCTCCAGGCCGCCATCGCGATGATCAACCGCACCGGGCTGACGGTGAGCCTGGACCACATCGGCTTCGAGGACCTGATCCGCGAGGCCGGCGTCTCCCGCAGCACCGCGTACCGGCACTGGCCGTACAAGGACCTGTTCTTCAGCGACCTGGTCAAGGAGCTGGCCACCACGGCCGGCCCGCCGATCCTGCGCGGCGAGCTCGCGCTGATCCGGCAGGTCCTGGCCGAGCACCCGGGCCGGCTGGAGACCGCCGAGCTACGCCACCGGCTGCTCCTCGAACTGATCCGCCGCCTGGCGCTGCTGGACTTCCAGGAGGTGTCCACGTCCCCCGGCTGGCGGACCTACCTGGCCCTGCACGCGACCGTCTCCGGCCTGGCCGACGACGGCCTCCGCGCGGAGATCCAGGCCGCGCTGGCGCAGTCCGACGCCGCGCACACCGCCCGTGTCGCCCAGGCGTGGCAGCAGGTCACCACCCTGTTCGGCTACCGCCTGCGCCCCGAGCTCGCCACCACCTTCGAGGCCCTCGCCACCCTGGTCGACGCCACCCTGCGCGGCCTGGTCATCACCGCGCTGTCCAGCCCCGAAACGGCCGCCCACACCGCGTCGGCGCAGCCGTTCGGCACGCCCGACCGCGCGGAGTGGTCGCTGCCGGCCCTCGGCGTGGCGAGCCTGGCCATGTCCTTCCTCGAACCGGACCCGGCCGTCGAGTGGACCGCCGACCGCCCGGCCGAGATCCACCGCCTCCTCGACGCCTGGAAGCCCGAGGAGTGACCGTACGGGCTCACCGTTCGTCGTTGATGTGCTCCAGGGCCACGTTCGTCGTACGTTCGCCCGCCGTGGCCAGGATGAGGCCGAGGAGGAAGATGGCGAGGGCCAGGTAGACGAAGACGGAGATGAAGCCGAGGCCGGAGTAGACGGCGGCGACGATGAAGCCGCCCGCCACGCCGGACAGCCGGCCGGCGCCGTTGGCGATGCCGGAGCCGAGGCCGCGCAGGTGGGTGGGCATGACCTCGGGAAGGTACGTGTACAGCACCGCGACGGCGGCCTGCAGCAGGAAGTTGATCAGGAAGCCGGAGACCAGCACGAACGCGAGGTTCTGCACGAGGCCGAAGGCGAGCAGCAGCGCGGCGGTCACCGTGGTGATCCCGAAGATCAGCGTCTTGCGCTCCCAGCGGTCCACCAGCGGCCACGCCGCGATGGCACCGGGCACCGCGCCGATCGACAGGATCAGCGAGTACGTCAGGCTCTGCGTCTCGGTGTAGCCGCGCTCGACGAGCAGCGTGGGCACCCAGGACGTGAACCCGTACAGGCCGAGGATCAGGCAGACCATCACCAGCGAGCTGACGATCGTGCGCTTGAGCAGCCGCGGGCTGAGCAGTTCGCGCAGCGAACCGGTCGTCGGGGGCGGCGTGGGCACCGGCTCGGGCAGCTCGCCGCCGGTGCGGCGGCGCGCCTGCTCCTCCAGCCGCTGGAGCTGCGCCTCGGCCCGCGCGTCCTTGCCGTGCGCGGCGAGCCAGCGTACGGACTCCGGGAGCAGCCAGATCGCGGCGATGGCGCCGAGCAGCCCGGTGCCGCCGATGACGAACACCCAGCGCCACTGGCCGGGGCCCAGCGGTATGACGATCCGGGCGGTGACCGCGGCGACCGGGATGCCGATGAGGCCGACCGCGAGGATCAGCGACTGGAAGCGGCCGCGGCTGTGCCGCGGGAACATCTCGCTGACGTACACGAGCAGGATCCCGGTCATCGCTTGGAGGCCGAACCCGGTGAGCACGCGGCCCACCGCCAGCAGCCCGGCGTTCGGCGCCACCGCGCTGAGCAGCGAGAAGACGGAGTAGAACAGGCCGGCGCCGATCACCAGGGGGCGGCGCCCGTACGCGTCGGAGAGCCGGCCGCCGACGATCGCGCCGAAGAACATGCCGACGAAGGCGGCCGAGGTGATCGCGCCCACGCCGCCGACCGACAGCCCCCACTCGGTCCGCAGTGCCGGTGCCACGTACGCGAACGTGTTCAGGTCGACCAGGTCGAACGCGAACAGGAAGCCCAGCAGGGCCACCCAGATCCGGTGCGAGCGGGTGATCACCGGCAGCCGGTCGAGCCGCGCGTTGAAGGCCGCGGTGCTCACCGGGGTCGACGTTGTCATCAGGCACCTCACGATGCTCGGTCCGACACCGGCGGCGTGACCGGCGTCACGGCAGAATCGCACAGCCGCACGCGCCTGACAAGAAAAAGTCTGATGTTTTCAGTCGGAGTCGTGGAGAGCGTCGATCTGCTCGTAGAGCGGACGGAGCTCGGTGAGGTGGTCGCGCATCAGGCCCTCGGCGCGCTCGGCGTCACCGTCGGCGATGGCGTCGGCCAGCGTGACGTGACACCGGTCGATCTCGTCCCACAGCTGGCGGTCGTGCGCCCGCTCCCGCTCCAGCCGGGTGCGCAGGACGTCGCTGACCGGTTGCAGCATCAGCGCGAGCATCGGGTTGCCGCTGGCCATCAGCACCGTGGTGTGGAAGTCGATGTGCGCCGCGAAGCCGCTGGGGTCGCGGGCGTCGCGCGGCGCGCGGGCGGCGACCTTGACCGCCTCGACGGTCTCGGCGTCCGCGCGCTCGGCGGCCAGCCGGGCCGCGGCCGGCTCCAGCAGCAGGCGCGATTCCACCAGGTCGCCGACGGACAGCCGGGGCGTCATGACCAGCACGCCGAGCGCCCCGCCCATGTCCTCGATCAGCCGCGCGGGCTCCGGCTCGGCGACGAACGAGCCGCCGTGCACGCCGCGGGTCGTCTCGATGAGGTGCTGGCTGGCGAGGACGCGCAGCGCCTCGCGTACGGTGCCGCGGCCCACGCCGAACATCTGGCCGAGCTCGGGCTCGGTGGGCAGCCGCTCGCCCGCCGAGAGCACGCCGGCCACGATCTGGGCCCGCAGTTCGTCGGCGACCTGCCGGTACGCCGGCCGCAACGGTTGCACGCGCAGGCGCGCCCGGGGCTGCGCCTTCTTGTCGGTCATGGTCCCATCATCGTCGCCACGCATTGACCGTAAAACATCCGACTTTTACACTCCAGAGCGTGACGATCAAAAATGGCTGGCAGGGACGGTACTACGAGGACTTCGAGATCGGTGACGTCTACCAGCACCCGCTGGGCCGGACGATCACCGAGGCGGACAACACGTGGTTCACGCTCCTGACGATGAACACCAACCAGGCCCATTTCAACGCCGACGTCGGCAAGGCGTCGGAGTTCGGGCGGCAGCTGGTGGTGTCCACCCTGACGATCGCCATCGCCATCGGCCAGTCGGTGATCGACACCACGCAGAACGCCTTCGCCAACCTCGGCCTGGACAAGGTGAAGCTCACCCACCCGGTGTTCGCCGGCGACACGCTGTACTCCGAGTCGCTGGTGCTGAGCAAGCGGGAGTCCGGTAGCCGCCCCGAGGCCGGCATCGTCACGATCACCACCCGCACCCTCAACCAGGACGGCGACGAGGTGCTCCGCTTCGAGCGCACCTTCTACGTCCACAAGCGCGGAGCCGCGCGGGCGGCCAGTGTCTTCCCGCGGGCGAAGGAGCCGCTGGAGCCGTGAGCATGCGACCGCTGGAGGACATCCGGATCCTCTCCCTCGAACAGTACGGCGCGGGCCCGTTCGGCTCGCTGCACCTGGCGCACCTGGGCGCCGACGTGATCAAGATCGAGGACCCCGGCGTCGGCGGCGACGTCGGCCGGTACGTCCCCCCGTACCAGGAGGGCCAGGACTCGCTGTTCTTCGAGTCGTTCAACCACGACAAGCGCAGCATCTGCCTCGACATCCGCAACCCCGCCGGCCGCGCCGTGTTCGAGGAGCTGGTGCCGCACGCCGACGCCGTCTACTCCAACCTGCGCGGCGACGTACCGGAGAAGCTGGGGATCCGGTACGCGGACCTCAAGCACCTCAACCCGCGGATCGTCTGTTGCTCGCTGTCCGGGTTCGGCATGACCGGGCCGCGGTCCACCGAACCCGGCTACGACTACGTACTCCAGGGCTACGCGGGCTGGATGTCGCTGACCGGCGACCCGGACGGCCCGCCGGAGAAGACCGGCCCGTCGCTGGTCGACTACAGCGGCGGCTTCGTCGCCGCGCTGTCGCTGCTCGCCGGGGTGCACGCGGCCCGCCGCGACGGCGTCGGCTCCGACTGCGACGTCAGCCTGTACGACACCGCGATCAGCCTGCTGACCTACCCCGCCACCTGGCACCTCACCGGCGGCTACACGCCCGGCCGTACCCGCCGGTCCGCGCACCCGTCGCTGGTGCCGTTCCAGGCGTTCCCGGCCAAGGACGGCTGGCTGATCATCGGCTGCGCCAAGGAGAAGTTCTGGCAGCGGCTCGTCGGCGTCCTCGGCCGGCCCGAGCTCGCCGAGGACCCGCGGTTCGTCACGTTCGCCGACCGCGCCGAGCACCGCGACGAGCTCGAACCGATCCTGGACGCCGCGCTCGCTGAGCGAACAGTGGACGAGTGGCTGGCCGCGCTGCACGAGGTCTCCGTACCGTGTTCGCCGGTCAACGACGTGGCGCACGCGCTGGCCGAGGAGCACACGATCGCGCGCGGCCTGGTGGTGACCACCGAGCATCCGCGGTGGGGCGAGGTACGACAGGTCGGCTCGCCCGCGCGGGCCGGCGCGATGCCCGCCGAGCACAAGCGGGCGCCGCTGCTGGGCGAGCACACCGGCGAGGTGCTGCGCGAGCAGCTCGGCTACGACGACGACACCATCGCCCGCCTGACCCGCGACGGCGCCTTCGGCGCATCGGACTAGGAGACTCATGGACTTCGCACTGAGCGACGAGCAGCGCCTGTACCGCGACACGATCCGGTCGTTCGTGGACAAGGAGATCATCCCGGTGGCGCGGGAGTGGGAGCAGGCGGGCCGCTATCCCACCGAGATCGTCGAGAAGATGAAGGGGCTCGGGCTGTTCGGGCTGCTCGTACCGGAGTCCTACGGCGGCATGGGCGCGGACAGCGTGTCCTTCGCGCTGACCTTCGAGGAGATCTCCCGCGGCTGGATGGGCATCGCCGGGATCCTCGGCAGCCACTCGGTGTCCTGCTGGATGCTCGCGCACCACGGCACGGAGGAGCAGAAGCGCCGGTACCTTCCGGAGCTGGCGTCCGGCGCCCGGCGTACCGGCATCGCGCTCACCGAGCCCGGCGCCGGCACCGACCTCCAGGGCATCACCACCACCGCGCGGCGCGACGGCGACGACTACGTCGTCAACGGCACCAAGATGTGGATCACCAACGCGCGGCACGCGGACCCGCTGCCGGTGCTGGTCAAGACCGACCCCTCCGCGTCGCCGTCACATCGTGGGATGAGCATCCTGCTGGTCGAGACGATTACGCCCGGCGTGGAGGTCACCAAGGACATTCCGAAGCTCGGGTACAAGGGCACGGAGTCCTGCGAGGTCGTGCTCACCGACGTACGGGTGCCGCGCGAGCAGCTGCTCGGCGGTGAAGAGGGCCGCGGCATGCAGCAGGCGCTGTCGTCCCTGGAGACCGGCCGGATCAACGTGGCGTCCCGGTCGATCGGCGTGGCCCAGCGCGCGTACGACGAGGCCCTCGCGTACGCCAAGGACCGCCAGGCGTTCGGCCACCCGATCGCCGACTTCCAGGCCATCCAGCTGAAGATCGCCGAGATGGCCACGCAGTTGCAGGCGGCGCGCCTGCTCACGTACTGGGCAGCGGCGCAGATGGACGCCGGCCACCGGATGGACACCGAGACCGGGATGGCCAAGGTGTTCGCCTCGGAGACCGCGCTCCAGTGCGCCCTGGACGCGATGCGGATCCACGGCGGCTACGGCTACTCCCAGGAGTTCGAGGTCGAACGCCTGTACCGCGACGCCCCCCTGATGGCGATCGGCGAAGGCACCAACGACGTCCTCCGCACGGTAATAGCCCGCTCGTTGATCGCCGGCAAAGCCACAATCGGCTGACGGGCCCGTCGCTAACGGCGTCCCGCCCGCCCCGCGCGCGGGGACGGGCCTCAGGCGTACGCGGCGACGCCTTGCTGCCCTGCCCCGCGCCCCGCGCCTTGCGCCCGTAAGGCGCGGGGCGGGCTCCGCGCCCACGCGTATTGCCACCCTCGCGCCACGCGCCCTGCGCGCATGCGCTCTGCGTCCCAGGCCGTGTCTCGAAGTCGGCGTCCTGCGCCCCGGCGCTCTGCGCGCTTCCGCGCGAAAAGGCCTCGCTTACGCGAGACTGATTTTTTGCGCGTGCGGCCGCCGTGCGTGGCGAGGCGCCGTTTGCGAAGTGCGGCCAGGATTCCAGGCGAGGGCCTGTGCAGATTCCAGGCACGGGGGCGTCGGGGTACTTCCAGGGCGCCGAGCCGGTCAGGGTTCGCTTCGCGCGTCACGGGTTTGATGCCCGCCGCAGGCGACGCCTTGAACCCTGGCGGTACAACAACGCCACCGTGCCTGGAACCTGCACAGGCGGAGAGTGCAGAGTCTTGGCCACGCCGTCGCGGTACAGCCAGGGATCCAAGCGCCGCCTGCGGCGGGCATCCAAGCTGTGCCGCGCAAACGGCGACCAGCCACGCACGGCGACCCACCGCGCAAATAAATCAGTCTCGCGCCAGCGAGGCCTTTTCACCCGGGGCGCCGTGCGCGTAAGGCGCGAGGCGCAAAGCATGGGGGCGTGCACGCGAGGCGCGGGGGTGGGCTCGGGGCGCGCGGCGCGGGACGGGGTTAGCGGGCGCCTCCGCCTCGGGAGAGGACTTGGGAGATGGTTTCGGCGGCTTCGCGTAGTGGGGGGAGGCAGCGGGTGCGGAGGTCGGTGAGGGTGGTGCGGGCCGAGTTGGAGGACAGGCTCAGGGCGGCGATCACGCGGTCGTCTCGGCCGGTGACCGGGGCGGCTACGGCACGGAGGCCGGTTTCCAGTTCCTGGTCGATCAGGGCCCAGCCGCGGCGGCGGATCTGGGCGATCTCCTGGCCGAACGCGTTCGGGTCGACCACCGTGCGCGGGGTGTGCCGGTGCAGCGGATCCGTGGCCAGGTAGGCGTCGAGTTCGGGGCCGGGGAGTCCGGCCAGCATGACGCGGCCGGCTGCGGTGGCGTGTGCGGGGAGGCGGCTGCCGACGCGGCCGCCGATCGTCATGATCCGGCGGGTGTGCACCCGCGCGACGTAGACGACGTCCGGGAGGTCGAGCGTGGACATCGAGCAGGACTCGTCGACCTCCGCGACCAGCTTCTCCATGATCGGGCGGGCGACGTCGTCCACGCCGAGCGAGGCGAAGTAGTTCCAGCCCAGGTCGAGCACCTTGGGCGTGAGGTAGAAGACCCGCCCGTCGGTACCGATGTGCCCGAGCGCGCTGAACGTGAGCAGGATCCGCCGGGCGGTCGCCCGCGAGATGTCGGTGAGCCGGGACACCTCGCTGAGCGTCAGCGCCGGATGGTCGCGGTCGAACACCTCGAGTACCGCGACCGCCCGCTCCAGCGACTCCAGCCGCTCACCGTCCGGCTTCCCCTGTCCCGCCATGCTCCGATCGTAGTGGCCCTGTGCGCTCAGCGAACACGTTGTCCACAGGCCGGCGCCGTCACCGCATCCGCGACGCCCGGCCCAGTGCGGCCGCGAACCCCGGGTCCGGCTGCCCGTCCAGGTCGAGCACGGCCTTCTCCAGCCCGGCGACGTCCGCGGCCGGCAGCGCGAGCGACGCGTTCGTCCGGAACTTGTCCAGCACGTCGGCCTCGGTGAGCGGATTCTCCGTACCGCCGCGCTGGTACCGCAGCTCGGCCTCCAGCACCCGCCCGTCCTTGGTGGCGATCCGGACGCCGCCGCCGAAGGAGTCCGGCGACGGCGAGTACTCCCGCACCTCGTGGTCGACGCGCGGGGTCAGCGCCAGCACGTCCGGGTCGGTGACCGCGTCCGGCATGAAGCTGGTGACGTCGAGCCGGCCGTGCACCAGCCGGTACGCCAGGCAGTACGGCAGGCTGAACTTCGCGTCGTACGGGGTGCGCGGCGTCACCTTGTCCTCGGG
>Ga0164243_10015724_pt1 | contig 10435 bp, 10 predicted proteins | sample OricompcompostOP_FD_108781 | JGI IMG/M metagenome (GOLD analysis project Ga0164243, IMG submission 108781) | Organic Plus compost microbial communities from Emeryville, California, USA - Original compost - Organic plus compost (OP) | ecosystem: Engineered > Solid waste > Mixed feedstock >... | reverse complement strand
GACGGAGTAGACCTTCTTGTCCGGCCGTCCGGACTGCTCGATCTCGGTGACTGCGACGAGTCCGGCGTCGGCCATGCGACCCAGCACCTTGTAGATCTGCTGGTGCGTCGCACTCCAGAAGTGACCGATCGACGCATCGAACCGGCGTCCCAGTTCGTAGCCGCTCGCCGATCGCTCGGCCAGCGACACCAGGATCGCGTGCTCGAGTGCCATGTCGAGCAAGGTACCCGCGCACCTGCCGATATGCAACTAGTTGCACGGCCGCGCTGCGCGGACATCCCCTCATGGACTTTCGACACTTCCCATGGGCTGAACTCCATGGGACTGCGGTGACCCGGAATCGTGGGTGGGCGCGGGTGAAACCCGATAACCTGCGGCCGTGGACCGCGAAAGGCTGGCCGAGGAGGCGCTGACGCCCGGCGCGTTCGGCTACTTCGCCGGCGGCGCCGGCGATGAGCGAGTGCTCCGCGAGAACCTGACCGCATGGTCCGAACACCGGTTGGCGCCGAAGGTCCTCGTCGACGTCTCCGAGATCGACACGTCGGTGACGCTGCTCGGACGACAGCATCGACTGCCGTTCCTGATCGCACCGATGGCCTATCAGCGTCATGCCGACCGGCTCGGAGAACTGGCCACGGCGCGCGGGGCGGCTGGTGCCGGCGTCGGGATGGTGGTCTCGACCCAGACCACGACACATCCGCGAGAGATCGCCGCCGCGCTCGGCGAAGTGCCACGGTGGTTCCAGTTGTACGCGATGCGCGATCCAGCCGTGACCGAGGCCCTGACGCAGGGAGCGGTCGATCAGGGGTACGAGGCAATTGTTCTGACGGTCGACTTCCCCGTCGGCGGTCTGCGGCAGCGCGACATCGACTCGGGCTTCGCGGTCACCGAACCCACGTACGTCGACATGATCGCGGGGGGCGGGCGACCCCTGCCTCCGGCCGAACGGCACGCCCAGCACGATCCGTCGCTGACCTGGGAACACGTATCGATCATCGCCGAACACTGCGGTCTGCCGCTGCTGCTGAAGGGCATCCTCCGTCCCGATGACGCCCAGCGGGCTGTCGACTGCGGTGCGGCCGGGATCATCGTGTCCAATCACGGCGGCCGCCAACTCGACGCGGTCCAACCCACGGCCCATGCGTTGGCGCCGGTGGTCGACGCGGTCGCGGGGCGGGTGCCCGTGCTCGTCGACGGTGGGATCCGGCGCGGTTCCGACATCGCGGTCGCGCTGGTCCTGGGCGCCGACGCCGTGCTGATCGGCCGGCCGGTCCTGTGGGGCTTGGCCACCCGGTCCGAACGCGGCGTCGCCGAGGTGCTGCGGGAGTTCGCCACCGAGTTCGAGAACACCCTCGCACTCGCGGGATGCCCGCAGGCAGCCGCCTTGGACCGCTCTTTCCTGGTTTCAGGCGCTCAGACGGTCGCCGGTCGTCGTGTCGAAGACGTGGACAGCGTCAGGATCGACCGTGAGCCGGATGATGTTACCGGGCGCCATGCCGGCCCTGCCTTCGATGCGGGCGACGACGAGTTCGGTTGAGTCGGTCGCGTGCCCGTACAGGTAGGCATCCGATCCGAGTTCCTCGATCACGTCGATCGTGACGTCGATCCCGGCGGTCTCGGGCGCCGTCGGCCGCCACGCCTCGGGGCGCACGCCGAGGGTCACCGACTCGGAGACCGCCGCGTCGAGCGCGGATCGCTCGACCGGGAACCGGAAGCCGTGCAGATCGACCTGACCGTCGGAGGTCGCGGTCGCGGGCAGCAGGTTCATGGCGGGCGAACCGATGAAACCCGCGACGAACAGGTTCGCGGGCCGGTCGTACAGGGCCAGGGGGGTATCGACCTGCTGCAGCAGCCCGTCCTTGAGCACGGCGACGCGATCCCCCATCGTCATGGCCTCGACCTGGTCGTGGGTGACGTAGACCGTCGTGACGCCGAGCCGGCGCTGCAGCGCGGCGATCTGGGTGCGGGTCTGCACGCGCAACTTGGCGTCGAGGTTCGACAACGGCTCGTCCATGCAGAAGACCTGGGGCTGGCGGACGATCGCGCGCCCCATCGCGACCCGCTGACGCTGACCGCCCGACAATGCCTTCGGCTTGCGGTCCAGAACGGGAGACAGGTCGAGCATGTCGGCCGCCTCGGCGACGCGACGTTTGCGTTCTGCCTTGGACACGCCAGCGATCTTCAGCGCGAACGCCATGTTGTCGCCCACGGTCAGGTGCGGATAGAGCGCGTAGGTCTGGAACACCATCGCGATGTCGCGGTCCTTCGGCGCGACGTCGGTGACGTCATGGTCGCCGATCCAGATCGAGCCGGACGAGATGTCCTCCAGGCCGGCCAGCATGCGCAGTGACGTGGACTTGCCGCACCCCGACGGACCGACCAGCACCATCAGCTCTCCGTCCTCGACCGTCAGGTCCAGATCGGACACGGCGGGCCGCTCGGCGCCGTTGTAGGTGTGGGCGGCTTGTTCATAACGGACCTGTGCCATGGCAGACAGCGAACCACATGTCGCGAAATAATGGAAGCGCTCCCACTACGAATTGCGCAGGCCTTGACAGTGGGAAGGTGGGATGTCACAGTGAGCGGCGTCACAAGTGTGGAAGCGCTCTCACCGCAGGGTCAGACTGGTGAGAGGCAGAGCGAGTCCATGCGTACCTCACCGCAGGAGTCACCGTGCGTCACTTCAGAACCCGAGCGGCGATCGCCGCTCTGGCCACCCTCACCCTCGCCGCCTGTGGCGGCGGCTCCGGAGGAGATTCGGAGCAGAAGTCCCTGGGCGATGGCGAATCGCTCACCATCACCACATTCGGCGAGTTCGGCTACGACGAACTGATCGACCAGTGGAACACCGACCACCCCGACATCCAGGTCAAGCAGACCAAGGTGTCGCTGTGGGACGACTGGAAGAACGAACTCAACACCAATCTGCAGGCCAACTCCGGGCTTCCGGACGTCGTCGCGGTCGAGGGCGACTTCATGCCGGCCATCGTCGCCGCGCCGGACCGCTGGGTCGATCTGAGCCAGGACGAAGTGGACGGCCGATGGTTGGACTTCAAGTCCGACGGCGCCACGACCCCGGACGGCAAACTGCTCGGTTACGCGACCGACGCCGGTCCCGAGGCCATCTGCTACCGCGCCGACCTGTTCGAGAAGGCCGGGCTGCCCACCGACCGCGCCGAGGTCGCCGCGCAGATGACCACGTGGGACGACTACTTCGCGATGGGTGAGAAGTTCACGTCGGCGATGCCGGGCGTCGCGTGGTACGACGCCTCCGGTTCCATCGCGCAGGCCATGCTGAACCAGGTCGAGTTCCCGTTCGAGAAGGCCGACAACTCGATCGACGTCGACAACCCCGAACTCAAGGCTCTGTACGACACGGTCGCCGGCAACGTCGACACACTCTCGACCAAGGCCGCGCAGTGGGGCGACGACTGGAGCGCCGGCTTCAAGAAGGACGGCTTCGCGACGATCCCGTGCCCCGGATGGATGCGCAGCAACATCAAGGACAACACCGGTGACCCGGCGCCCGACGGCGTCACGTGGGACATCGCCGATGTGTTCCCCGGTGGCGGCGGCAACTGGGGCGGCTCGTACCTGGCCATCCCCAAGACGTCGGAGCACCAGAAGGAAGCACTGGAGTTCATCACCTGGCTGACCGCACCCGAGCAACAGGTCGAGATCTTCAAGAAGTACGGCAACTTCCCGTCACAGGTCGACGCCCTCAAGGACGAGGACCTGTTGAAGGCCACCGATCCGTACTTCAACAACGCACCGGCCGGTGAGATCTTCTCCAACCGCGCCGCTGCGATCGACGTCCAGCCGTACCACGGTCCGCTCTACTCGGACATCCTCGGCAAGTTCCAGGACGCGATCAACCGCGTCGACCAGGGCACAGATCCTGCCAAGTCCTGGAAGACGTTCCTCACGGAGGTCAAGGCACTTCAGTGACCGACCTCCCGCCTCCGAGCCGGGATCGGCGTCTGCTGCGAAGGCAGCGCCGGTCCCGGTGGGACGTCAGGCTCGCGCCCTATCTGTACGTCTCACCGTTCTTCATCCTGTTCGGCATCGTCGGACTGTTCCCGCTGATCTACACCGGCTATCTGTCGCTGTTCGACTGGAACCGGGCCGCCTATGCGCGCGGCGACTTCGCCGGACTGGAGAACTACCGGTTCGTCCTGACCGATCCGGTGTTCCAGAAGGCGCTCGTCAACACCTTCAGCATCTTCGCGCTGTCGTCGATCCCGCAGGTCGTGCTGGCCGTCATCGTCGCCGCACTGCTGGACACCCACCTGCGCGGCCGGACGTTCTGGCGGATGAGCGTGCTGCTGCCGTTCGTCGTCGCACCGACCGCGGCGGTGCTGATCTTCGGCAGCCTGTTCGCCGACCGGTACGGCCTGGTCAACGGCCTGCTGGACTGGATCGGACTCGATCCGATCCGCTGGCACGTCAGCCGGTTCTGGAGCCACTTCGCGATCGCCGGCATGGTCAACTGGCGCTGGACCGGCTACAACGCTCTGATCTTCCTGGCCGCGATGCAGGCCGTCCCACGTGACCTGTACGAATCGGCCGCGCTCGACGGTGCGGGCCGCATCCGGCAGTTCTTCAACGTCACCCTGCCGCTGATCCGGCCGACCATGATCTTCGTGATCGTGACCAGCACGATCGGCGGCCTACAGATCTTCACCGAACCGCGCCTGTTCGACGACACCCCCAACCGCGAGGGCGGTCCGGATCACCAGTACATGACGTCGACCCTGTACATCTACGTCAAGGGCATCGAGGACCAGTTCTACGGCCGCGCGTCCGCCGCCGCCTGGATCCTGTTCGTGATCATCGTCGGCATCGCACTGGTCAACTTCGCGCTCACCCGGCTCGCGACGCGAAGGAACGTCGCATGAACCGGCGCCCGGGCTTCTTGATCTACGGCCTGCTGGCCGCGTTCGTGCTCGGTTCGGCCGCGCCGCTGTACTGGTCGTTCGTGATCGGCTCGCACACGAAGGGCGACGCGAACGACTTCCCGCCGCCGATCCTGCCGGGCGGACACTTCTTCGAGAACGCTCGTCGGGTGCTCGACACGGTCGACTTCTGGCAGGCGATGTTCAACAGCGTCCTGGTGTCGACCGCGTGCGCGGTCTCGGTCGTGTTCTTCTCGACGCTGGCCGGCTACGCGTTCGCCAAACTGCGGTTCCGTGGCAGCAACGCCCTGATGGGCTTCGTGGTCATGACGATGGCGGTGCCCACTCAACTGGCGATCGTTCCGCTGTTCATCCTGATGCGCGACTACCAGTTGCTCGACACCCTGGTCGCGGTCGCGCTGCCCACTCTGGTCACGGCGTTCGGTGTGTTCTTCATGAGGCAGTACCTGGTCGATGCGGTGCCCGACGAACTGATCGAGGCGGCACGGATGGACGGTTGCACGATGCTGCGCACGTTCTGGGTCGTCGCGGTCCCGGCGGCGCGGCCGGCGATGGCGATCCTGTTCCTGTTCACGTTCATGCAGGTCTGGACCGATTACATGTGGCCGCTCGTCGCGCTGCAGAAGACCGAGACGCTGCAGCTGGCGCTGGACCGGCTGGCCATCACGGGTCAGGGGCAGACGACCGACTACGCGCTGGTGCTCGCCGGTACCGCGATGTCGACGATCCCTCTGTTGATCCTGTTCGTTCTCGCGGGCCGCCAACTGGTGGCCGGCATCATGCAAGGAGCCGTCAAAGGATGACCATCGAGTTCCCACCCGACTTCCTGTGGGGTTCTGCCACCGCGTCGTATCAGATCGAGGGAGCCGTCGACGTCGACGGCCGAACGCCGTCGATCTGGGACACGTTCTCCCGTGTCCCCGGGGCGGTGCTCAAGGGCGACACGGGTGACGTCGCGTGTGATCACTACGCCCGGTATCGCGACGACGTCGACCTGATGGCCGAACTGAATCTGGGTGCGTACCGGTTCTCGACCGCGTGGCCGCGGGTGCGTCCCGACGGCGGTGACGTCAATCAGGCCGGGGTGGACTTCTACTCACGTCTGGTCGACGCGCTGCTGGAGAAGAACATCACGCCCTGGGTCACGCTGTACCACTGGGATCTGCCGCAGGCGCTCGAGGACAACGGCGGGTGGCTGAACCGCGAGACCGCCTACCGCTTCGCCGAGTACGCGCTGACGCTGTACGACGCGCTGGGGGACCGGGTGGACCACTGGACCACGATGAACGAGCCGTGGTGCTCGGCGTTCCTGGGTTACACCGGCGGCCAGCACGCGCCCGGTCGCCAGGAAGGTGTTGCCGGTGTCGTCGCGGCGCATCACCTGATGCTGGGTCATGGCCTGGTGGTCGACGAACTACGGCGTCGCGGCGTGGGCCCGTGGTCGGGCAAGCAGGTGGGCATCACGCTCAATCTGACCGTGCCGGCCCCGTTCGACCCCGACGAGCCGGCCGACGTCGCCGCCGCGAACCATGTCGATCATCTGTGGAACCGGGTGTTCCTCGATCCGATCCTCCGCGGGCGGTACGCACCGGAACTGTCCGAGATCGCCCCCGGCTGGGAGCACGTGATCAAGGATGGCGATCTGGGTCTGATCTCGACGCCGTTGGACGTGCTGGGAGTGAACTACTACCACGGAGACGGTGCCTCGGGCCGTCCTGAGGCGCACACCGATCTCCTCGGTTCGCGCGCCGTGCACCCCGATCGGCCGACGCGGTCGCCGTATCCGAACGGTGAACACATCGTGTTTCCGCGTCGTGGTCTGCCGACCACGGGGATGGACTGGGAGGTCGAGCCCGAGGGCCTGACGACCCTGCTGCTGCGGCTCCGCGACGAGTACCAGGCACCCGCGTTATACATCACCGAGAACGGGGCGGCGTACGACGACCTCGTCAGCTCGGACGGATCGGTCGACGATCCGGAGCGACTCGCGTTCGTCGATGCCCACCTGCGTGCGGTCCACGCCGCGATCGAGCAGGGCGTCGACGTGCGCGGGTACTTCGTGTGGTCGCTCCTGGACAACTTCGAGTGGGCGTACGGCTATGACCAGCGGTTCGGCATCGTCCACGTCGACTACGAGACGCAGCAGCGCACCCCCAAGTCGAGTGCACTCTGGTACGCCGACGTTGCCGCCACCGGCGTGCTGCCGCCGCGGGAGCGCTAACGTGCCACGCGTGAACGAACCCAGTCCGACCCTCGACGAGGTGGCCCGCCTCGCCGGGGTGTCCCGGGCGACGGCATCACGCGCCATCAACGGCGGCCAGCGGGTCTCGCCACGGGCCCTGGCCGCGGTCGAGGATGCGGTCCGCACGCTGGGCTACTCACCGAACCCGGCGGCGCGGAGCCTGGTCACGCGCCGCACCGACTCGATCGCGCTGGTGGTCCCCGAGCCGGACGAGCGCGTATTCGCCGATCCGTTCTTCGGCCACACGCTGCGCAACGTCAACCGGGTGCTGGACTCACGCGATCTGCAACTGGTGCTGCTGCTGGCACGGCCCGGCGAGGAGGGGCGCCTGCTGCGCTACCTACGCAAACGGCACATCGACGGCGCCCTGGTCGTATCGCATCACCGCAACGACCATCTGGCCGATCATCTGGCCGATCTGGGGCTGCCGTGCGCCTTCGTCGGTCGGCCGTGGACCAGTGCCGATCGGGTGTCCTACGTCGATACCGACAACCTGGCCGGCGGGAGGCTGGCGACCCAGCACCTGATCGATCGCGGCCGCCGCCGCATCGGCACGGTGGCCGGTCCCGCCGATATGGCCGCGGGCGCCGACCGCCTGGCCGGTTGGAAGGAGGCGCTGATCGGCGCGGGACTGCCCGCCGACGCGGTCGAGCACGGTGACTTCACCGAGGTGGGCGGCGCCGTCGCGGCCCGCGCACTACTGGATCGTCACCCCGACCTGGACGGCATCGTCGTCGCGTCGGATCTGATGGCCGCCGGAACCTTGAAGGTGCTGGCCGAGCGGGGTCGTTCGGTGCCCGGCGACGTCGCCGTCGTGGGCTACGACGATCTGGACGTCGCCGAACGCACGGACCCCGCACTCACCACGATCCGCAACCCGGTCGGCGAGATGGCCGAACACGCCACCCGCCTGCTGCTGGACCAGCTCGACGAGGGCGCCCCCAAGCCGATGCGCACCATCTATCCGCCCGCCCTGGTCGAGCGCGCGAGTTCCTGAGCCGGCTGCGCTCAGAACAGGACGAGATCGGCGCCGACCCCGGTCACCAGAGCGGTCCACAGATCGAGGTGCTCGGACCGCGTGATGCCGATGCGTGCGAACGCGGCGCCGGCTCGCCCGCCTCACCACTGGCTCCGCTTGCGGCCCTGACGTGCGTGGTCGCCGGGGTCGTCCTGATCAGGACGAGGAGAGTGCGGCACTGACGCCGCGGGCGGCCTGGCGGCCGGCACGATTGGCGCCGATCGTGCTGGCCGACGGTCCGTAGCCGACCAGTTGTACCCGCGGATCGGCGACCGCCGTGGTGCCGTCCAGCTGGATACCTCCACGCGGGCTGCGCAGGTTCAGAGGCGCCAGATGTTCGATCGCATAGCGGAATCCGGTGGCCCACAAGATGATGTCGGCCGGCACGAAACTCCCGTCGGCCCAGCGGACGCCATCGGGCTCGATGCGCTGGAACATCGGGCGTCGACCGGCGTAGACGCCCAGGCGTTCGGCCTCACGTTCCTGCTCGCGCAGCCGCAGACCGGTCACGCTGACGACGCTGTGCGGTGGCAGGCCCTGGCGTACCCGCTCCTCGACCTTGGCCACGACCTCGCGGCCGATCTCGGGCGTGAACTCGCGGGTCGACCACACGGGTTCGCGCCGGGTGGTCCAGACGGTGGCCGCGGCGAGGGGAGCGATCGCACCGATGAACTGGACGGCCGAGGCGCCGCCGCCGACGACCAGGACGCGCTTGCCGGCGAAGTGGCCCGGGCCCGGATAGTCGACCGTGTGCAGCTGTTCGCCCGCGAACGTCTCGATGCCCGGGTAGTAGGGGATGAACGGTCGGGTCCAGGTGCCGGTCGCGTTGACCACGGTGCGTGACGTCCAGACCCGGTCGCCCGCCGTGGTGACCAGCAGCCCGCGCCGGTCGTGGACGCGGTCGACGTGGATCGGTCGGATCACGGGTAGGTCGAACGTCTTCTCGTAGTCGGAGAAGTAGCGGGGAACGAACTGATTGGCGCGCTCGTCGTCGCCACCCGGTGACTGCTCGAGGCCCGGCAGATCGGCGACCCGATGCACGTCGCGCATGGTCAGTGCGTCCCACCGGTGCTGCCACGCCCCACCGGGTCCGTGGTCGGCGTCCAGGACGACGTGTTCGATGCTTCGGCGTTTCAGGTGGTACGACGACGACAGACCGGCCTGGCCCGCGCCGATCACGAGACTGTCCAGAACGTCCACGATCAGTACAACTCGACAGCGGGTCGGATCCATCCTATATTCAACACGTGTTGAATTATGCGATCGAGGTGCGCGGCCTGCACGTCGTGCGTGGCGGCCGTACCGTGCTTCCCGATCTGGACCTGCAGGTGTCGATCGGCAGCGTGACCGGCCTGCTGGGTCCCAGCGGTTGCGGAAAGACGACGCTGATCCGCTGTCTCGCCGGTGTCCAGGTCGTCGAGGCCGGCGAGGTGACGGTGCTGGGCGCGCCCGCCGGGACGGCCGCGAACCGTGCCCGGGTCGCGTACGTGACTCAGGCCAGCTCGGTCTACCCGGACCTGACGGTGCGGCAGAACTTGGACTACTTCGCCGCACTGCACGGCGCGTCCGAGCCGTCGATCGAGAAGAGCCTCACCGACGTCGGTCTCGCGGACCGGGCCGATCAGTTGACCGGCGATCTCTCGGGTGGCCAGCGCTCGCGCGTCTCCCTCGCCGCGGCGCTGCTGGCCGATCCCGAGTTGCTGTTACTCGACGAACCGACGGTGGGGCTCGATCCGGTCCTGCGCCGTGACCTGTGGAATCTGTTCACCGACCTGGCGGCGAACGGCCGCACACTGCTCGTCTCGAGCCACGTGATGGACGAGGCGGGCCGATGTGATCAGGTGCTGCTGATGCGCGAGGGTCGCATCCTGGCCCAGACCACGCCCGACGACCTGCTCGCCAGCACCGGCGCCGACGACCTCGAGGACGCGTTCCTCGCCATCGCGGAAGGAGGCGCCGCATGAAGGTACCGACGGGTTTCGAGGCGCTCGTTCCTCGCGCACCTCAACCACCGGTGGTTGAGGTGGGAGGCCGTCCGCGGCCGACCCTCGAAACCGTCGTGGGGTTCGCCTCATGAGGGGCGCACTGGCCACCGCACGCCGGGTGTTGCAGCAGTTGAGCCACGATCGGCGCAGCGTCGCGATCATCGTCGTCATGTCGTCGATCCTGCTGATCCTGTTCCGGTATGTGTTCGACGGCAACCAGATGGTGTTTGACCGGGTCGGGCCGCATATGTTGAGCATCTTCCCGTTCGTCGTG
>Ga0164243_10015723_pt1 | contig 10436 bp, 8 predicted proteins | sample OricompcompostOP_FD_108781 | JGI IMG/M metagenome (GOLD analysis project Ga0164243, IMG submission 108781) | Organic Plus compost microbial communities from Emeryville, California, USA - Original compost - Organic plus compost (OP) | ecosystem: Engineered > Solid waste > Mixed feedstock >... | reverse complement strand
CGCAGCAGCACGCCCGCGTGGATGGTGAAGTAGTCCACGCCCTGCTCGGCCTGCTCGATGAGCGTGTCCCGGTAGATGTCCCACGTCAGGTCCTCGGCCTTGCCGCCCACCTTCTCCAGCGCCTGGTAGATGGGCACCGTGCCGATGGGCACCGGCGCGTTGCGGAGGATCCACTCGCGCGTCTCGTGGATGTTGCGGCCCGTGGACAGGTCCATCACCGTGTCCGCGCCCCAGCGGATGGACCACACCATCTTCTCCACCTCCTCCTCGATGGAGGAGGTCACGGCGGAGTTGCCGATGTTGGCGTTGATCTTCACCAGGAAGTTGCGGCCGATGATCATCGGCTCCAGCTCCGGGTGGTTGATGTTGGCGGGGATGATGGCGCGCCCCCGCGCCACCTCGTCGCGCACGAACTCCGGCGTGATTTCACGCGGGATGGCCGCGCCCCAGGCCTGGCCCGGGTGCTGCGCGGACAGCGCCGCGTCCCTGCGCAGGTTCTCCCGCAGCGCCACGTACTCCATCTCCGGGGTGATGAGGCCCTTGCGGGCGTAGTGGAGCTGGGTGACGTTGCCGCCCGCCCGCGCCACGCGCGGCTTGCGGCGGTGGCCGAAGCGCAGGCCCGCCAGCCGCGGGTCCGCCTCGCGCTCCTGGCCGTAGCGCGAGCTGATGCCCCCCAGCTCGACGGAGTCGTCCCGCCGGAGGATCCACGCCTCGCGGAGCGCGGGCAGCCCGCGACGCAGGTCGATGTCCGCCGCCGGGTCCGTGTAGGGCCCGCTCGAGTCGTAGACATAGACGGAGGGGTTCGGCGTCTCCTTCGCCTCCGCCCCGTGGCCCAGGCGCGTGGGCGTCTGGCGAATCTCCCGCATCGGCACCCGCAGCTCCGGGTGCAGCACCCCGCTCACGTAGACCTTGTGCGAGGCCGGCAGGGGGCCGCGACTGATGCCCTCCAACGCCTTTCCATCGACCTTCAAGCTCCTGGATGCTCCGCTCATCTCTCTCTCCTCGAGGACGGGCGGGAAGGCAGACGGGGGGACGTGCGTGCCCCCGGGCCGCTTCCCTCCGCCGGTATGACCCGGTTCAGGTTCCAAGGGTTGGCCGCGCCACGCGACCGTCTCAGCCCCCTTCGAGGGGCACCCCTAGCGACAGGGGTGAGCATGTAGCGCACATGAGAACGGCCTTCAACCGGCCTGGAGGGCCCCCGGGAGAACGGCGGCCGACAGCCGGGGCGCAAGATGTGCGCGGCGGTGCGTGGACACGCAAACCTTGCGTGCACACGTCAGGGACAGCGCCGGACGCCCGGCGAAACCCGTCTGGCCTCCGCCATGCATTGGATGCCAGGCGAACGACCCCACGGAGAGTGCCACAGATGCAAATCGTCGGAGAGCTGATGACGCGAGAGGTGGTCGCCGTGAAGGAGACCCAGAACCTGGGCAAGGCGGACGAGCTGCTCAAGCTCCACCGCATCCGCCACCTGCCCGTGGTGCGGCAGGGCAAGCTGGTGGGCCTCATCACCCACCGGGACCTGCTGCGCGCGGCGGCGACGCACGCCGCGGACCCGGCCGCCCAGCCGCTGTGGGCGGCGGACATCATGACGCGCGACGTGACGACCGTGACGCCGGACGCGCCCCTGCGCAAGGCCGTGGACCTGATGCTGAACCACAAGTTCGGCTGCCTGCCGGTGGTGGACGCGGACGGCGCGCTGCTCGGCATCCTCACGGAGGCGGACCTGGTCCGCTACGCGCGGCAGCTCATCGCGGACCTGGACCGCAAGGAGCTGGCAACCGAGTACAACGCCTGAGTCCCCCGAGCGCCCGCCACGGGCGCTCCGCCTCGTCGTGAACCGTCCCCCCCAGACGGTGACGCCCCTCGATGACCACCCTCCCCGCCACGGCCCGCCCCGACGAGGCCCCCAGCTCCCTCCCGCCCGTGCCCACCTCCGGGGCGCCTTCCGGCCGGCGACTCGGCGCGCGGCACGCGGTGGCGCTCGCGGGGGGCGCGGCCGTCGTGGTGGCGGGGCTCGCGGTGGACGACCCGCTGGCGGCGCGCACGCTGTGGGTGGGCGGGGCGTGCCTGGTGTTGTGGCTGACGGAGCTGGTGCCGCCCTTCGTCCCCACGCTGCTGCTGCTGGGGGCGACGCCGGTGTTGCTCGGCCCCGTGGGCGATGGCTACGGGGTGGCATCCGTGCTGACGTGGTGCGCGGACCCGGTGCTCGTGCTGTTCCTGGGGGGCTTCACGCTGGAGGTCGCGGCCATGCGCCATGGCCTGGACGCGGCGGTGGCGCGACACGTCGTGCGGCTGTCGCGGGGCCGGCCCCGCCTGCTGCTCCTGTGGGTGATGGGCGGCGTGGCGTTCCTCTCCATGTGGATGTCCAACGTCGCCGCGGCGGCGATGATGCTGGTGGCGCTCCGGCCGCTGCTCGTCGCGCTGGCCCCGGGCGCCGCGCTGCGCCCCGCGCTGCTGGCCGTGGTGGCCCTGGGCGCCAACCTGGGAGGGATGGCGACGCCGGTGGGCAGCGGGCCCAACGCGCTCGCGGTGTCCGCCGCCTCCGCGCACGCCCCCGTCACCTTCGCCGGCTGGATGGCCTTCGCGCTCCCCCTCACCGCCTTGATGCTGGTGCTCGGGTTCGCGCTCGTCCTCCTGCGCTTCCGCGTCGGCGGGCCGCTGGCGCTCCCCGTCCCCACCGGCGAGGCGCTGAAGCCCGCCGGACGCCGCGTGCTCGCCGTCTGCGCCGCCTGCGTCGCCGCGTGGCTGTCCGAACCGCTGCACGGGGTGCCCGCCCCCGTCGTCGCGCTCGCGGCCACGGCGCTGCTGTTCGGCACCGGCCTGCTGACGCGCGAGGACCTGGGGCGGCTCGACGGGTCCACGCTGCTGCTCATCGCCGGCGGCATCGCCCTGGGACGGCTGATGGAGGAGTCCGGGCTGGTGGCGCGCGCGCTGGACGGGGCCGGGCTGTCGGACTGGCCCCGCGAGCTGCGGCTGGGGGCGCTCGTCGCGGTGGCGGCGGTGCTGTCGGCCTTGATGAGCAACACCGGCACGGCGGCCCTGCTCATCCCCCTGGCCTCGGCGCTGGAGCCCTCCGCCTCCACGCCCGTGCTCGTCGCCATGGGCTGCTCGCTGGGCATCCCCTTCGCCATCAGCACGCCACCCAACGCGATGGTGTCCGGAGAAGGACTCCGCGCCTCGGAGCTCCTGCGCCTGGGCCTCCCTCTCATGCTGGCCGGCTGTCTGCTGGTCAGTCTGACCGGCCCCCGGGTGCTACGGCTCTTCGGCCTGCCATGAGCTACCCTCCCGCCCCCACCTCGGCCTCCGGGGTGACAGCCCGGTCTGGATTGAAGCACCCGCGCGGCACACGGGTTGAAAGGGCATTGCCGGAGAAGGGCCCGGCGGAAGGAGAGCCCATGACGTCCGTTACCGTCACAGAGTACGAAACGCGCCTCTACTGGCAGGGCGATCGCGGCGCCGTGCTGACGAGCGACCGTGCGCCCCCCGTGCCCATCGGCCTTCCGCTGGGTGAGCAGCCCGGGCCCGACAGCGGGCGCTGGGCGCCGGAGACGCTGCTGGTGGGCGCGGTGGAGGGCCGCACGCTGCTGGCCTTCCTGGAGCGTGCCCGCGAGGCGGACGTCCCCATCCTCTTCTACCAGAGCTGCGCGGTGGCCCGCGTGGTGGGCGGCCCCGGCCAGACGCCGCACTTCACCGACCTCATCGTCAGGCCCCACGTGGCCGTCGCCACGGACACGGACGCGGAGGTGGTGCGGCTCATCTTCTCGGAGCTGCCCGCGCACTGCTTCCCCAGCTCCGTCATCCAGATTGCCCCCCGCATCGAGCCGGTGGTGGAGACCTGGCATGCCCGCGTCCCTCCGCCCCTCAGCGCCATGGACGTCGCTCGCGGCGCCCTGAACGTCGTCCCCTCCTGACCCCCAGAGCCCCACCCCCATCCATGTCCGCACAACGCATCCTGGTCGTCGACGATGAGGACAACGCCCGCACCGCCATCGCCACCATCCTCAGCGAGGAGGGCTACGACGTGGCCCAGGCCGCCGACGGCGCGGAGGCGCTCGCCCGCGTGGGCGACTTCTCTCCCGCGGTGGTGCTCACCGACGTGCGCATGCCGAAGATGGACGGCCTGAGCCTGCTGCGCGCCGCGCGCGAGCAGGGCAGCGACGCCACCTTCGTCATGATGACGGCCTTCGCCAGCGTGGAGACGGCCGTGGAGGCCATGCGGGCTGGCGCGGACAACTTCCTGCTCAAGCCGCTGGACGCCGACCAGGTGCTCGTCACCCTGGGCAAGGTGCTGGAGAAGCGCAGCCTGCGTCGCGAGGCGGAGGCCCTGAGGGACCAGGTGCGCACCCGCGTGCGCCGCTTCCACGACATCATCGGCGAGTCGCCCCAGCTTCAGGGCATCTACGACGTCATCCGCCGCGCGGCGAACACCCGCGCCACGGTGCTCATCCTGGGCGAGTCGGGCACGGGCAAGGAGCTCATCGCCCAGGCGCTCCACCAGGAGTCGCCCCGGCGCGACAAGCCCTTCATCCGCGTGCACTGCGCCGCCCTCTCCGAGAGCCTGCTGGAGAGCGAGCTGTTCGGCCACGAGAAGGGCGCCTTCACCGGCGCGGTCGCCCGGAAGGAGGGCCGCTTCGAGCTGGCCGACGGCGGCACCCTGTTCCTCGACGAGCTGGGGGAGATCTCCCCCGCGGTGCAGGTGAAGCTGCTGCGCGTGCTCCAGCAGCGGGAGCTGGAGCGCGTGGGCGGCACGCAGACCATCAAGGTGGACGTGCGCATCGTCGCCGCCACGCACCGCGACCTGTCCGCGGAGGTGAAGGCGGGGCGCTTCCGCGAGGACCTCTACTACCGCCTCAACGTGGTGAGCGTGACGCTGCCGCCCCTGCGCGACCGCAAGAGCGACATCCCCGCGCTCGTCAACCACTTCCTCGAGAAGTACGGCGACGCCTACGGCAAGCAGGTCCGGGGCCTGGCCCCGGGCACGCTCCAGGCGCTGCTGGCGCACGACTGGCCGGGCAACATCCGCGAATTGGAGAACGCCATCGAGCGCGCGGTGGTGCTGGCCCAGGGCCAGGAGCTGACCACCGACGACCTCCCGCCGGTGCTGCGCGGCCCCCGGCCCTCCGGCACCAGCCCGGGCTCGCTCATCCCCGGCGCCACGCTGGCCGCCATCGAGCGCGAGGCCATCCTGCGCACCCTGGAGATGGTGCAGGGCTCCACCTCGCGCGCCGCGGAGGTGCTGGGCATCAGCGTCCGCAAAATCCAGTACCGCCTCAAGGAGTACGGCTCGCAGGGCGACGGCGCGGCGAGGGCCCCCCGGGAGGAGCCCGCCGACGACGTGGCCGCGGAGCCCTAGCGCCGCCGCGTCACGGCCGGGGCCTACGACGGGTGTCGTTGACAGTTACGACACCCGTCGTAATACTCTGGTGCCATGGTACCCGTTCCCCCACAGCCCACGCGCGCCGAACTGGCCATCCTCCGAGCGCTCTGGCAGCTGGGCCCCAGCACCGTCCGACAGGTCCACGAGTCGCTGCGCGACACGCAGGACACGGGCTACACCACGGTCCTCAAGCTCCTCCAGAACATGACGGAGAAGGGGCTGGTGCAGCGCGACGAGAGCGAGCGCACCCACGTCTACAAGGCGGCCCTGAGCCAGCAGCGCACGCAGCGCGACCTCTTGCGTGACCTGATGGACCGGGCCTTCGGCGGCTCCGCGATGAGCGTGGTGGCGCAGGCCCTGTCGATGAAGCGCGCCTCCTCCGAGGAGCTGGCGGAGATCCGCAAGCTGCTCGACGCCCACGAGAGCCGGGGGAAGTGATGGACGCGCTGGACCTGTGGACGGCGCCGTCGCTCGTTCGCGCCCTGGAACACGCCCTGCTCGCCTTCGTCTGGCAGGGAGTCGCGGTGGCCCTGGCCGTCGCCGGCCTCCTCGCCCTGCTCCCCCAGCGCGCCGCGCGCGCCAGGTACGCCACCGCGTGCGTGGGGCTGCTGGCCATGGGCCTGCTGCCCCTCGTCTCGTTCCTCGCGGCCCTGCCCGGCGCGTCGGACGCGACGCCCATGGGTCCCCTGGCGACGGAGGCCCTGTCCGCCACGCTCGCCGCGCCCCGGCAGACGGCCCGCGCGGTGGTGCTGCTCTCCGCCGCGCCGGAGTCCCCCTGGGGGCTGGAGGCGCTGCGGCCCTGGCTGCTGCCGCTGTGGTGCTGCGGCGTGCTGCTGCTGTCGGCGCGCACGCTCCTCTCCTGGTTCGTGGCCCAGCGGCTGACGCGCCTGCACACGCGCGAGGCGCCCGCCGCGTGGCGGCAGGCCCTGGGGCGCGCGGTGGCGCGGCTGCGGATGACGCGTCCGGTGCGGCTGCTGGCCACCTCGCGCGTGGACATCCCCATGGTCATCGGGCTGTGGAGGCCGCTCATCCTGGTGCCGGCCGGCGCCATCAGCGGCCTGTCCCCCTCGCAGCTCGAGGCGGTGCTCGCCCACGAGCTCGCGCACATCCGCCGGCATGACTACCTGGTGAACCTGCTGCAGACGCTGGTGGAGACGTTCCTGTTCTACCACCCCGCCGTCTGGTGGCTGTCGCACCGCGTCCGCCAGGAGCGCGAGCACTGCGCGGACGACCTCGCGGTCGAGGCGTGTGGCGATGCCTTCCTCTATGCCCAGGCGCTGACGCACCTCGAGCAGCTGCGCGTGCCGGCGAGGGCCGGGCTGGCGCTGGGCGCGGACGGGGGCTCGCTCCTGTCGCGCATCCGCCGGCTGCTGGCCACGCCGGAGTCCCGCGCGCCGGGCAGGACGTGGCGCCTGGCCAGCGGGCTCGGTGGCGCCGCGCTCGCGGTCGCCCTGGGGACGTCGCAGGTCCCGCTCACCGCGCTCGCGGAGCCGCCGCCCGCGGGGCCCCTGCGCGCGGCCTCGGCGCCCCTGATGAGCCGGGAGCGCCTCGCCTCGCCGCCCCTGCCCATCCACCGGCCGCTGGTGGCGCCGCTGCCCATGGTGGCCCCCATCGCGCTGACGCCGGAGCGCAGTCCGGAGCGCCGCCCCGCCCCTCCCAAGGCCCCCGCGCGCAAGGCGCGGACGCCGGAGGTCGCGCCGCTGCTCATCCCGGACACGCGGGGCATCGCGCGCACGGAGCTGCCCCGGACGCCGTACACGCTCGACGCGGAGCCCGCGGCCCCCGTCGTCGCCGAGGAGGAGGCCGCGCCCGCCCTGGCGGACGCCTCCGGGCCGCTGCCCCTGCCGTCGCTGCCGTTCGACCTCACGCCTCCCGCGCCGGAGGACCCGACCGTCGGGGCCCTCGAGCGCGACGAGGATGGTGTCTTCACGCTCGGGCCCGGCATCACCCCGCCCCGCTTCGTGACCGGCCGGCGGTTCCACTTCGCGGACCTGACCCAGGGCATGCGCTCGCGCATCTCCGCGGTGCCCAACGGCGCGGTGGTGACCCGCTGCACCATCACCGCCGACGGCAGCGTCACCAACTGCAAGTCGCTCCAGGGGCTGTCCGGCCTGGAGGACGCCGTCATCCGCACGCTGACGACGTGGCGCTACGAGCCCGCGCAGCTCAAGGGCAAGCCGGTGCCGGTCCACTACGAGTTCGACATCTGGTTCACCAACGAGCCCGGCGGCTCCATGGGTGACGTCACCCGCCAGCTCGCCCGTGCGGACAAGCCCGGCCCGCGCGCGGACGGCTCCGGCCAGGAGAGCTGCATCCTGTGCGCCAGCGTCACCACCTCCGGACTGGTGGCGCCGCCCGCGGGCTTCTGACGTCGCGCCTAGCGCGCCACCGGCAGGCGCAGGAGGAAGCGCGCGCCGCCGGTGGGGGCCGACCCCACCTCCAACGTCCCCGCGTGCTGCGTGACGATGGCATGGACGATGGGGAGCCCGAGCCCCGAGCCCTGCGCCTTCGTGGTGAAGAAGGGCTCGAAGATGCGGTCGCGCATGGCCTCGGGGACCCCCGTCCCCGTGTCATCCACCGTGAGCCAGACGCGCGAGTCCTCGACGCCGGTCGACAGCGTCACCCGGCCCCCCGCGGGCGTCGACTCCAGGGCGTTGAGGCACAGGTTGATGAGCACCTGGCGCAGCCGCTCCTCCTCGCCGGCCAGCGCGGGCATGGGGGCGTCCGGGACCACCTGCTCCAGCACCACCTTGCGGGCCTCGGCCTGGCTCGACAGCAGGTCCACCACGCGGCGCACCAGCGCCTTGACGTCCACGGAGCCCGGGCGGAACTCGCGGGGGCGCGCGAACTGGAGGAAGTCCTCCAGGATGTGGTCCAGCCGGCGAATCTCGTCGCGCACCAGCAGCAGCGGCTCCAGGAGCGCGCCCTGCTGCGCGTCCGGCAGCTTGCGCACGCGCCGCTCCAGCACGGAGAGCTGCAGCGTCGCGGCGTTGAGGGGGTTGCGGATTTCATGGGACAGGCCCGCCGTCATCGTCCCCACCGCGGCCAGCTTCTCCGTCACCTGCGCGCGCCGGGCCAGCTCGCGCTTCTCCGCGTGCAGGCGCACCTGCCGCATGGCCTGCTCCAGCGTGAGCAGCAGCTCGCGCGGCGCGCAGGGCTTCATCAGGTAGGCGCAGGCCCCCGCCCTCACCGCGGCCATCGCCGTCTCCAGCGTGGCGAAGCCCGTCAGCAGCACCACCTCCGAGTCCGGCGCCCCCGCCTTCAGCTCCGCCGCCAGCGCCGTCCCATCCCCGTCCGGCAGGCGCAGGTCCACCAGCGCCACGTCGAAGCCCTCGCGGGCCCGCTCCCGCGCGGCCTTGCAGGTCGACGCCCCGCGCACCGCGTAGCCCGCGTCCCCCAGCAGCTCGTGGAGGTTGTCGAGGAACGCCGCGTTGTCGTCGACCAGGAGGATGCGCGCCGGGGGCTGGGAGACCGTCTCTGTCATGGGGAGGGCCTGGAGCGGGTGGCGTGCGCGGACTCGAGCGCGCCCACCAGTTCGCCGGTGTCGAAGGGCTTGGAGAACACGTCGATGACGGAGTCCGCCGGCGCGAGGTCGGGCCAGGCGGTGATGACGAAGGTGGGCAGGCGCGGGAAGCGCGCGCGCAGCCGCCGCAGCGCCTCGCCATCCGGCCCGCCGGGCACGCGCAGGTCCACCAGCGCCGCGAACGGCCGCGCGCAGCACAGGTTCTCCGTGTCGAGCACCGACGCCGCCCGCACGCTGGAGAAGCCGCTCGCGCGCAGCACCTCGGAGAGGTTGTCGCTCAGCGCGGGGTCGTCCTCCACCAGCACCACCAGCCCGTCCCGCCGCGCCCGCGCCAGCAGCTCCATCAACCGCGGCACGGGCACCGGCTTGGGCAGCACCGCGAGCAGGCCCTCGCGCCGCGCCGTCTCCAGGTCGTTCTCCCGGGGGTGCGCGGTGATGACGACCGCGGCGAGGCCCGGGTCGAGCAGGCGGATGCGCCGCACCGCGTCCGCACCGCTCATGCCGGGCATGCGCATGTCCGTTACCAGCGCGTCGAAGCGCGTGGCGCGCACCAGTGAGAGGGCCTCCTCGCCGCTGCGCGCGATGACGGCCTCGTGCCCCGCGTCGCGGAGGATCTCCGCCAGGTTCTCCGCCAGCGCGTGGTTGTCATCCAGCAGAAGGTACCGGCGCATGCGGGCCCTCCTCGGGACTCACGGTGAACTGGATGACGAAGCGGGCGCCCGCCCCCTCGCGCGGCGCATAGGTGATGGCGCCGCCATGCCGCTCCAGGATGCGGCGCACCAGCGGCAACCCCAGGCCGATGCCCCGCGCCTTCGTCGTCATCAACGGCTCGAACAGCCGGGCGCGGATGCTCTCGCTCACGCCGGGCCCGGTGTCCTCCAGCACCAGCTCCACCCCGCCGCGCTCGGACACGGAGCCCGTGAGCGACACGGCGCCACCGGTCTCCTCCATCGCCTGGACGGCGTTCTCCAACAGGTTGACGAACACCTGTCGCAGCTGCCCCGCGTCGCCCTGGATGGGCGGCAGCGAGACCAGCCCCTCGGTCGTCACCGACACGCCCTCGGGACGCGCCACCGCCTTGAGCGCCTCCTGCCACACCTCGTCCAGCCACACCGGCTGACGCTGGAGGGGGCGGTCTCGAATCATGTCCAGCAGGTCGGAGATGATGTGGTTGGCGATGCCCACCTGCTCGCCGATGCGGTCCAGGTGCTTGTGGGTGCGCTCGTCCACCGTGGCGCCCGCGCGGCTGCGCAGGATGTAGAGCGAGGTCTCGATGACGCCCAGCGGGTTGCGCAGCTCGTGACCGATGGAGCCCACCAGCTGACCGAAGGTGGAGAGCCGCTCGCTGCGCGCCTGCTGGGCGAGCAGGTCCTCGCGGTAGGTGTGGAGCATGATGGCCAGCTCCAGGTCCAGGATGCGCCCCAGGGCGATGCGCGTGAGCTGGAGCACCTCCGGCGTCGCGTCGAACGCCGTGTCGATGACGTCGTTGAGCTCCTGCCTCAAGACGTTCATCGCGCCGAACATGTAGTGCTG
>Ga0164243_10015722_pt1 | contig 10436 bp, 8 predicted proteins | sample OricompcompostOP_FD_108781 | JGI IMG/M metagenome (GOLD analysis project Ga0164243, IMG submission 108781) | Organic Plus compost microbial communities from Emeryville, California, USA - Original compost - Organic plus compost (OP) | ecosystem: Engineered > Solid waste > Mixed feedstock >... | reverse complement strand
GCGTCGTCCACAACGTGCGCACCACCGCCGACGGCGCAGGCAACACGAGCGCGGAAATGCCCGCTTGCCGCACGACGAGCTCCCATGTGCCTAACAGCACAATCAGCAACACGACGGGCAGCACACGGCGGCTCAGCACCTGCCTCATTTCGTCACCCCCGTCATCGTGTCGAATATCTGCGCGCAATACGCATTGAACGCCGCACCATGACGCATGGACTGCGTACGAGGGGCAGGCAATTCCACTGGAATATCAGCCAGCAATCGCCCTGCGTGCATGACGCCGATACGATCACCCAAATAAACCGCCTCGCCTATGTCATGCGTGACGAACAACACCGTCGTCTCGCGCGAGCGGCACATCCGCACCAGATCATCCTGCAGTTCGCCGCGCGTGATAGCGTCTAACGCCGCAAACGGTTCATCCAACAATAACAGTGCAGGTTCCAGTATCAGCGCCCGCGCCAAGGCTACCCTGCTCTGCTGCCCGCCAGACAATTGCCGGGGATAGTGTTGCGCATGCTGCGCTAGTCCCAACATGGCCAACAGCTCCTGCGCTCGCGTGACATCATCGTCGAGCAGCCGGCGCTGCAACGATACCGGCAACAGCACATTGTCTATGACGCGTTGCCACTCCAATAGTGTCGGAGCCTGAAACATGTAGCCCAATTGCGGCCCGGGCACGACACGCTTTCCATCCCATTGTTCGACACGCCCCGATTGCGGCACCAACAGGCCGGCAGCGAGCTTGAGCAATGTCGTCTTGCCGCAACCACTGCGGCCGACCAGACAATGAAAACCGCCGGCCTTCAATTGCCAGTCAACACCGTCCACAATAGGCCGCCCACCCGCATAGGTGTACACCACCTGCCGCATATCGAGAAAGGGCTTATCCAAATCCACGCTCATGGCTCGTACGGAGCGAAGGGCTCAGCCGCCGCCTCAGCCGATTGCTCGATTTCGGCCATGCGAACCAGGTCAAGCAGATTAAAGCGGCCATCATGATGCCAGCCGGCCTCGGGCATACTCATCGATCCAATGGCGCTGATGCGCGTCACGCCTACTGCCCCGAGCTGCTCGGCCACACGGTAGAGCTCCTCCGGTGTAGCGGCGACGCCCGCAGTCTGCAGGAACGCGCTGCGATTCTGCACCGCCGGCCCCACATCATCTAAAGCATCGATAGCCGCAACAACGATGCTGCGCTGTAACGCAGACGGCGCCAGCGGTTGAGCATCGTCCGTATAGGCAACACTCCATTGCGCCTCATGGTCGCCGATCAGCCCGTCAACGCCGGATGGAGCTGAGGTATTCCACTCGATGGCCTGCCGCCATTTCGCCAGAGATACCGATTCCGCCAGATCCAATGCACGCCGCGGATAGCGGCGCTGCAGATTTGCCAATTCGCCGGCAAGGTAGCCGGCAAATTCGCGTGGAGCAACCTGTCCGCCACGCTGCACATAAAACACCTGCGGCGAATAACACCCCTGCTGGTCGTAACGCATCACGTCCCAGGCGGCACGTCGTGCAAGGGCAGGCGCCTTTAACGTGTCAAGCGCAGAGGCGCTGATCACGCCGAAACCCAGCTTATGTCCATGCGGCAGGAATCGTGTCGTAACAGGCAGACGTCGCTGAATCGCCTGCAGTGCATCATTGCCCCCGTAGGCCACCACCGTGTCGGCCTGAGCATAGAGTGCGTCTGCGTCTTCGCCGCCGGCCCCGCGCCACCACACTACCGCAAAGCAATCCGCTAACGGCGGATGCACCTCGGCCAGCAGCCGCGCAAACCATCCCGCAAATAAGGGCTCAGCGCTAGGAAGTTTGCCGATATTGCCCGCCTTGACCAGCAAGCCGCAAACGAAGCTCCACAACGACAAGGCAGGTACATTCCCCGCCCAGCTATGCACCAACAACTCGGGCCCATAGGCTCGCACCGCGCCACCCTTTGGGGCTGGTTGAAAAGCATCCAGGACCTTGGGATTGGCGAAATCTTCAACGATGAACCGATGCAGCTGTGGCGCCCTGAAGGTCTTGAAAAAACCAGTCAGCCCCAGGCGCACCATCTCTGTGTCATAACCGCTGACCAGCGGCAACAAGGCATCTGCTCGCTGGCGATACGGATCATTGGAATCCAGCAAACGGGCAACCGCACGATCGATGACCGAAATAATCTCCGATACCGGCAAAGTCTTGAGATGCTGCGCACTCGCTCGCTTGACGCGTTCGGCCAGCGTCCTCATCTGATCCGGCGACAACACCGGCACCGATACCTCGACGTGTTGAGCTCCTTGAGCAAATGGCAATATCTGCCACTGCACCTCATTGGCTGACAGCCCCGGTAAATAGCCGGCCTCGACCCGCAGTGTGTTCATGATGCCGCCGACCGAATGAACTCTTCGACAGCTAGGGAGCAGCCTTTGGCCTGCGCCCCTTCGGCGCGTCCCAACAATAGGAAGCCATTCTCTGCGGGCTCACCCACGTCTTCAGTGAGAATCGTACTGACCGAATTAAAGTTACCCAGATCGCAGTGCGCGAGGATGCCGCGCTCGCCATCCGGCACCGTGTTCCCCGTTGCGGGATCGACCAAACGCGAGCGAATCCAATGAGGCCCGGATTTAACAGAAGGCACCACCGCATTGCCGTCGTCATAAAACTGCGTACTCAACTCCGTCATGCCATACATATTGATGCACAGTTCACGTGGCACGCCTAACAGCTCGGTCAGCGCCGCGTAGAAGGCCTCCAATGGGAGTTCACGGGATTGGCCCTTGTACCCTCCCGTATCGAGAATACGGCTGCCCGGTGGCAGATGAAAGGATCGGCCCGATTGACGCAACGCGTCAATCACGTGCACAAAGCTATAGCTCGCCCCAAGCAGGGCATACGGCTCGCCGAGCCGCTCGGCCTGTTCGAGCCGCAACCACAGCCCCTCCAGATCGATCCCCTCAGGCGACATGAAGTAACGGCTGTCTGCGCTGCCGAATGTGGATTTCGCCAAGGCCAGATAATGCGCCAACGACGAGTTAGGCATGGCGATCTCGTCCGGAAACAGAATCCCCATCGGCATACGTTCGACGCCCTGCATAAAGCGCTGGGCGAAATTGCGCGTCATCGACAGATCGTAAACATCCAGCCGAGGATGAAAATGCCGCCCGCGCATATCGGCGCGAGTCGTCCCACTGGTCATGAAAACGCGCTCGGCGGGCGACGGCGGCTCGCAACGCAGCTCCATTGCCTTGAAAGCGTCAATGGGCACAGCCGGAATATCGCGCCATGACTTCACGTTGCGTACGGTCGCGCCACGCCGCTGGCAAAAGCTGCGAAACGGCGCATTGGCATTGTATTGGTAGGCAAACAGACGCAAGGCGAGCTGGTCAAACTGCTCGTCAGTGCAGCCATCCTGGGCGATGAATTCGAGAATATCAGCGTCAGGCGGTTCGGCGTAGTTCATGGCTTTCGTGAGTCCTATACATGGAAGCTCCGAAGCCCGCCCGCACAGGCCGGCCATACGCGCGGCCCTGTCAAGGTCAATGCTCTTCTTACGCCGGTATGAACCGGGTCAAGTTCGCGGGTCTGAATCTCAGCACTGGCGTGCACCCCGGAGCAAAGGGTATGTTAACCCGCAATGACAACCATGCAGAACCGCTACAGCCGAAAACACAGCAACGCCCCCACGAGCAAGGCGGCCGCTGCCGCCAAAAGCGAGCTGGAAAAGCTCTGGCTGGACGCATACAAGCGTTCAGCCAGCGCCGGCCCGAGTATCTGGCCTACACCGTAGACCAGCGTCATTGCCGCGAGCAGGTTCCTGCCCGTTGCCCGGGCGACACGTTGTGCGGCCGGCATGGCTATGGTTACGGTTCCCATAAAGGTGCCACCCACCAGCAGCGCGCTCAGCAGATAACTGGCGGCAGACTGCGACACAGCCGGCAAGGCAACTCCCACGGCCTGCAGCGCCAGATTGGCAAGCAACGCATTTCGCGTACCGATGCGCTGATGCAGTTTGTGCCAAAGGAAACAGGAAGGTGCCGCCCCAAGGCCGAATACGGCCCACACATGTGCAGCATCCAGATTTGGCAACGCCGTTTTGACCAGTAAAGGGAGATACGTCGCCGTCACGATATACCCCAGCCCCGCCAACCCGTACATACAGATCAACGGCCATGCCGCAACGGGCGCAGCATGGTCGGCCCCTCGAACGACGTCGGCGGTTGAGACAGGAGCGGCCGAACGTATTCCTGGCGCTGCCATCAAACCAAGCACCAATGTCACCCCCCCCAACAATAGCCACATACCCTGACTCAGGAGCCCCGCATGCGCTCCCAATACCAGTATTTCCGAGGACAAGGCAATGCCAATGCCTACGCCTGCATACAACAAGGGCGCGCCCCTGCCATGCCCCCTATGCTCTAACAGCCATAATGACGCGGCGACCATGGAAAGCGCGCTGAATATGCCCGCAACACCTCGCGTCACGACGATGGCGCTGGTGGAATCGAGAAAGGCCAATAACGCCAGGCAAATCGCGGTACCGACGGCGGACCAAATGCACAGACGATGCGCATCGTGAACCCGCATCCGCACGGCAAGCACCGCGCCAAGCAGATATCCCGCGTAGTTGGCCGACGCCGCCCAACTGCCGCCTTGCATGCTGATCACGCCCTCCTCGACCATGTGTGGATAGATGGCGGTAAATGCGAAGCGTCCAAATCCCATCCCGACGGCCAAAATCAAGGCGGCTTCGATCGCAGAGCGGAGTTGGGAATGGCGAGAAGGTGTCACCGCGAGTTCCATGTCTGGCTCTCTTTTATTCTCAAATCAAGAACAGGTTTTTATTTTATTCCTTATTTAAGAATAAATCATCCGAGTTGTTCCTTATTCGAGAACATGCGACGCCGACGACCGCGCTCAAGCACTGGCGCGCTTGATCACCTCGAATCCAATGTCCTGAATCCGTTCCAAGACCCGTTCCCCTCGCGCGCGCTCCAAGATGAATTGCGCAGCGAGCTGCCCTATTTTTCGGCCGTCAATACGCACCGTTGTGAGCGCCGGACTGGTATAGGGCGAGGTGACTTGATCGCCGAACCCTACTACCGCCAATTGATCGGGTACGGCAATGTTTCTCTCTTTGGCCTCGATCAACGCACCTAATGCCAGGGCGTCTGTACTGCACCACAGTCCGTCAACGTGCACATCTCGCGCCAATAGATCAACGAACGCTCGGCGGCCATCGCCAAAATGCGCAGGGGCGCTGATTTCTACCACGTGCAGGTCAGCTTCCCCGCGAATAGCCCCGCGTGCGATCAAGCGATTCACGAATCCGGCTCGGCGCCGGCGCGCTCTAGGATCATTACCCGAAATCAACGCGGGCGCTTTGCTGCCCCTATCGATCAGCAAATCGGCCACCGCCGCACCAACATCCTCATGCGAAAACCCAATCAGCATATCGACCGGCGTATCTGTCAGATCCCAGGTCTCGACTACTGGAATCCCCGACAAGGCAAGCCGTTGTTTAGCCAATTCAGATTGCACGATACGCGTCAGCACAATGCCGTCAGGGCCTCGGCTGATCAGGTTCTCCAGCAGTTCGATTTCATCGGCATCATCAAAGCCGCTCTCGCCCAGCATCAACTGATAGCCCCGGGCGGCCAGCGCTTGCGTCAACGCATGTATCGTTTCCTGGAACACGGGTGACGCAATGGTGGGCACCAGCGCAGCGACCAATTTGCTGCGTCCGGAGGCCAAGCTGCCTGCGAGCCGATTCGGCACATATCGCACCTGGGCAATGGCAGCGCGTACATGCTTTAGTGTTGCAGGCGGCACCGTTTCGGGACTGTTAAGCACCCGCGAGACGGTCTGTGCAGACACTCCCGCAACGCGAGCCACGTCAGCCAAAGTCGCACGCCCGGCGCCACGTCGGGAGCGTCGCGGCGGCGGCAGAATATCCGGATCGGAGAATGTCGGTGGCTGACTCATGGCGGGGAAGATAGCACGGTTGCAGAATGAGTTACGGTGAACTATCAAGGGATAACCCTAGCATCACGCCCACAAATGTTAGCGCTAATATTAGCGCTAACATAAACACCAACCAAGCAGAAATACAGGAACGAACGATGTCCCAGACCTTCAGCGGCCTATTTGTGGTCGCGCAGACTCCATTCACCGATGACGGCGCTCTGGATCTCGAAAGCGTCGATACGCTTTGCGATTTCTATATCAAGCATGGTGCTGCCGGACTCACCGTACTGGGGGTTGCTGGGGAGGCGGCCAAACTCTCGATGGAAGAATCGCTCGCGACCGTCCGCCGCTACGTGGCGCGCGCGCAAGGCAAGCCCGTGATCGCAGGCGTGAGCAATCCCAGCGTTGCACAATTGGCAGCACTGACCAAAGACGTCGTAGAGGCTGGCGCCTATGGTGTGATGATCGCGCCAGCAACGGGGCTGAAGACGGAAGAAGACATCTTCAACTATTTCAACGCGGTGTTCTCGCGTATCGGCGATGTGCCGACGGTGTTGCAGGACTTTCCTTTTTCCACGGGAGTCTGGCTGTCTGTGCCGACCATTGCCCGCCTCGTTGAACGCCATCCGCAAATCCAGGCGATCAAGGAAGAAGACATCCCGAGCGCAGCCAAGATCACTCGCATGCGGGCCGCCCTGCCCCGCCATGTACCGATCCTGACCGGCAACAACGGCGTATTCCTGCTGCAAGAACTCGCTCACGGCATTGAAGGGCCGATGGCCGGGTTCTCTTATCCAGAAATGCTCTCTGGCGTGTACAAGCTGTACAGCGCAGGAAAGGTGCAAGAAGCGCACGATCTCTTTGACACCTACCTGCCCTTGCTGAACTTTGAAAACCAATCGCAATGGGGCGTGGCTGTGCGCAAGGAAGTGCTCAAGCGCCGCGGTGCAATACGCTCTGCCACGATGCGTTCACCGGGTCCCGTGTTGACTGCGGCTGATCTGAAAGACATTGACCTGCTGGTCAGCCGCGTCGAAAAAGCTGTCGCCGAAAGGAAATAAAGTGGTGTTGCCTCGGCATCAATCTGTCGGGGCAGCACCACCTCTTACGCGCGCTATCGGCTATTCACTCAGTCCAGGCCCAGCATTCCACGCATCTGCGAAAGATCTTCGGCCAGCGTATTGACGCGGCCGGCCAGGATCTTTCGATCGCGATCGGTCAGTTTCTCATATGACTGAAACCCACCCTCGGCCGTTTTGTACTTGGCCAGCGTGTCGAACACAGTCTTGAAATTGCCATCCGTCTTTTCGACAAAAGCCTTGTCTTCGCGCTCTACCAACGGGCGCAGCAACTCAAAGATGTGATACGAGCCTTCGAAGTTGGCCTGAAAGTCCCACAGGTCGGTGTGGCTGTAACGGTCCTCTTCGCCGGAGATCTTGGTCGCCGCGACTTCTTCCATCAGCACGGCAGCACCACCCACGACTTTCTCCGGCGGAAAGGTCAACTGGGCCAAGCGTTTTTGCAGCTCCAGGACATCGGCCATCAGCTTATCCGCCACGTCGCCGACCTTGTCGGTGCTCTTTTCTTCCCACAGTGCATATTCAATGCGGTGAAAGCCAATGAAGCCTGGGTCCTTCTCGGCTTTCTCATGATCATCGGCACGCGAGTCGATCGATGCATCCAGATCACTGAACAACTCGGCCACCGGTTCGATACGCTCGTAGCTCATCCGCGTAGGCGCGAACAGCGCACGGGCCTCATCGATCTTGCCGGCTTTGACGGCATCGGTGAACTTGCGAACGTCTTCGACAAACTTGTCGATGTTCTCATTCACGTAAAGCTTGTACTCGGCTACCGGCCCGACCAATTCCAGCGGCGCCACGGCAGCATGGGCTTGCATCGTCATCGCGCCGGCAAAAATCGCTGCGGCGAGCAGACGGTTGCGGGAAAACGGCATGAGATCTCCTTGTGTGATGTAAACAATGGGCAACGACTTGCTAGGCAGCGCTCAGAAGCGTACGCCCGAGCCAATCCTGCTTGTCGCGCATCCCTGGAAGCGCGTAGAAAAACCCACCGCCAATTGGCTTGATGTATTCCTCTAGCGGCTCCCCATCCAGTCGTTTCTGAACGGTGATAAAGCCTTTTTCCAGGTTGGACTGATAACAGATGAAAAGCAGCCCCATCTCGAGCTGGCCGGACTTGGTCACGCCATTCGAGTAGTTGAAAGGACGACGCAGAATCAAATTTTTCTCAGATCCTTTAGTACGCGGATTGGCCAAGCGGATATGTGAATCCAGCGGGGTTTTCTTGCCTTCCGGGTCTTTGGTGAAGTCGGGTACGTCGTGCTCGGTCTTGCCACCGTCCAATGGCGCACCGCTGTCGCGCTGCCGGCCGAAGATGGCCTCTTGTTCCTGTAGCGGTGTACGGTCCCAACGCTCGACGAAGTTCCGAATGATTCGTACCGCCTGATAACTGCCACCATGAGCCCAAGCCGGTTCGCCCTCGTCATCCGGCCCTACCCACACGATCTGGCTCATTGCCGTACTGTCGTTGGCATTAGGGTTGGCTGAGCCATCACGAAAACCCAGGAAATTTCTGGCGCTTTCGGGCGGAACACCGGGTTTTTCTGGCACCGGTGGCACGGTGCCTTCTTGCTTCCAGAGCAGAATCAACAAATCCGGAAACTGCTTGATGATGTCTCGCAGTGCGTGAATGTTGGTATCGGGCGTATTCGAGCAGAACTGAATCGATAGATCGCCATGGCACAGTGCGGCATCCAGTGCATCGTTAGGATGCGCGCTCATGCGCTGCAGATGCCGCGGCTTGCGATCCTGCAAACCAAAACGATCATCGAATAACGAATTACCTACAGACACGGTAATCGTCAAACCGTCCGGCTGCACGCGGGGACCCATGATGCCGGAGTCCGCGGGCGGCAAGCGAGGATCCAGTTTGGGCACCTCACCGCCTTGCGTCAAAAACACAATGCGTTCAGACAGCCCACGCAACAGGCGTTCCAGTTCCTTGCGATCCGTGGCAATGACATCAAAGGACGCCACCATCCCGGCAGAGGGTCTCGGCGTCACGATGCCCGCCTGATGTTCACCCCAGCAACTGACGCGCTCATCGGTGCGCAAGCTGTGCGGTGCATCGGTCACCTGGCTGTCGGCGGGCGGCTTTTGCGCGTGGACGGGCAATGCGCCAAGGCCTGCCAGGGACGCTGCGCCCTTTAGCCAATGACGGCGCGACAGCGAGCCCGACGGCTCGCGGGAATCTGAATGACTGCCTGACATGATGAAAACCTGTACAAATAAAATTAGTCCAGTCCGAGCTTGGCATTGATCTGCTCCAGCGTCGCTGCGGCGTGCTTCAGCGCTTGAGTCAGTGCCTCTCTAGTACTGTCGTCCTGCATTTTCTGATAAGCGCTCAGCTGCGACTCGACTGCCGTGAATGCGCTATCGACCTGTTCCTGCAGCGCCGCATCCGCTTTGGTCACCAGCGGTGAAAGCAACTGTGCAATCCCCTTGGCGCCCGCGATACTGCCTTGCAGGTAGTTAGTGGCGACCTCTACAGGCAAGGATTGCGCATCATTGGCAAATCGGTCGGCCGAACGCTGCATCAAACGCGATGCGCCGGTCGCCAGACGCGGCGGCTCGATATTCAGCGCGCGAACACGTTCACGCAACGTGTCTGCATCTGCGATCAAGCCATCCACGATAGGCTGCGCTCGGTCGAGCTTGTTTGCGCGATACAGTTCCCGCTCCAAACGGAACAATCCGATAAAAGCATTATCGTCTTCGCGCTTTTCCAGATATTCCGGACGCACGTTCAAACGCGCATCCAGATCGGAGAACAGATCCGACATAGGCTCCAGCCTCGCGTAGGCTTGATGAGCCTGCAAGTACGCTTGGCGAGCCTGTTCCAGATCGCCTGCCTTGACCGCTACGTCCAGTGTTTTCAACGCCTTTTGCAAGCCGGCGGCCTGGGTCAACAGAGTCACACGGTATTCAGCCAGCGGGCCGATATAGGCCACCAAGGATGGCTTGGCAGCCTCGGCGTCAGAGGCGGCGGACGGCGTCACCGTCAACGTGCCGCGCGGATTGCTCAGCAGACCGCAGGTAATCTCGAATTTTCCCGGCTGCAGCTTGACCTTCATCGTTTGCGAGAAACCGGGCGCGATGTTCTCGCGCTCCTCGACCACCATGACGCCGTCGAGGATTTCCCATTCCAGGATCCGTTTCGAAGCGTTCGTGATCACGAACGTGGTCCGGCCGGCCGGTACCGTAATATCGTTGGGCTCACAAACATCATCATGGATAGTGACTTTGATGGCGTTTGCATCAACCTGCGTCGCGGGGCGTTTTGCCGTCGAGGCCCACCAGAACGTGGCCAGCCCGGCCACCGCCAGCACAGCAGACGCCAGAACGGCGACCCATATCAGAGGGGAGCGTTTTTTTTGTGGTGAAGATGACATCGTGAATAAG